>Ga0129307_1001373_pt1 | contig 26324 bp, 19 predicted proteins | sample P1105metagenome_FD_94437 | JGI IMG/M metagenome (GOLD analysis project Ga0129307, IMG submission 94437) | Capybara group fecal microbial communities from Wisconsin, USA - P1105 metagenome | ecosystem: Host-associated > Mammals > Digestive system > Large intestine > Fecal | place: USA: Wisconsin...
GTCCATTTGCGATTCCTTCCTCCTTTTGGTCTTCCCATATCCTCACCTCCTTAATGAAACAGTATCATAAAAAAGTAGACATGCTCTTTTTGCATGTCTACTTTCATCTTACAGGTTCAGCGGCTCTTGCCGCTGTCCTCTTCGTTTTGTTCTTTCAGGATTTACGCCTTGACGAAACGGTCGCCGGAGGTGGGACCGAACTCGAGCGCGCCCTTCGGGCAGGCACCGACGCAGGCCTGGCATTCGATGCAGGCGTCACGGTCGATCTCCCAAGACTTGGTTTCCTTGCGGTCGACGGTGATCGCACCGACGGGGCAGTTCTTGCCGCACAGGCCGCACAGGATGCAGTCATCCATGTTGATGGTGATGCCGTCCGGACCATCTGCCGCAGGCGCTGCAGCCGGAGCAGCTTCCTCAGCCGCCGGAGCCGCTGCAGGTGCTTCTTCCTTCGCAGGAGCCTCTTTCTTAGCCGGCGCAGCCTTCTTCTCGACCTTCGGGATCGTGAAGCTGTCACCAGCAGTCGGGCCCATGCTCAGGCTGTTCTTCGGGCACTTCTCTACGCACATGCCGCACTGGACGCAAGCGTCACGGTCGATCGACCAGGTACGGGCCTGACGGTCAACGGTGATCGCATCCACCGGGCAGTTCTTGGCGCACAGACCGCAGACGATGCAGGAGGATGTGTCGAGTGCGACACCTTCCGGACCGTCAGCAGCGGATGCTGCCCCTTCCGCCGGTGCAGCTGCCGGAGCAGCCTTGGGTGCGGGCTTTTCCTTCTTCGGGATATCGAACTTGTCGACGACCTTCTCCGTACCGGGCTCGGTGTATTCGGGCGCCATGGAGAGGCACTTCTTCGGGCAGACCTCGACGCAGCTGCCGCACTGGATGCACTGCATGCGCTGGATCTCCCAGGTGCTGCCGGCACGATCAACAGTGATCGCATTGGCCGGGCACTTTCTCATGCACATCCCGCAAAGGATGCACTGGTCTTTGTCGATATCGATATGGCCACGGGTGCGTGCTTTCCAGTTCTTCGTGATGATGGGCTGGTCAGCAGTGATCTTGGTGGCCGGTTTTTTGAACATGCTCTTGAGCACGACTTTACCGATCTTGAATGTTGCCATTTACCCTCACCTACCTTTCTGTGCAGCTGATGCAGGGGTCGATGGTGAGGACGATCATCGGAACGTCCGCCAGGTCACAGCCCTGGAGCATCTTTGTCATTGCAGGAATATTCATGTTGGTGGGAGTACGGACACGCATTCTTTCGAGGAATTTGGTGCCCTTCTCAAAGCCCTTGGCGTAGTAGAATGCGCCGCCGCGGGGCTGTTCCAGACGGAACGTGGCTTCGCCTTCGACGTTGCCTTTGACCGCCACTTCGATCGGACCGTCGGGCATCTGCTCGACTGCCTTCTCGATCAGCTCGATGGACTGGAAGATCTCACCGATACGGACCGCACAACGCGCATAGCAGTCACCTTCCGTACGGACGATCGGCTCAAAGCCGAGCTTCTGATAGGACGGAGTACCGACACGCATGTCGAGGTCGATGCCGGATGCTCTTGCCATCGGACCGACGGTGCACAGATCAAGCGCTTCTTCCTTCGACAGGACGCCAACGCCGCAGAGACGGTTCTTGACGGACGTGTCGTTCATGAAGACGGTTGTCAGGCTGCGGATATCGTCTTCGATCGCATGCAGCTTCTCGACGATGCCCTTGAGATAGTCGTTGTCAACATCCTTGCGGATACCGCCGACTTTGCAGACCGAGAAGATAACGCGGCCGCCGGTGGTCTCTTCGAGGATGTCGAGGATCGTTTCACGGATCCTCCAGCAGTGCATGAACAGGCTGTCGAAGCCAAAGCCGTCAGCCAGCAGACCCAGCCACAGCAGGTGGGAATGCAGACGGGACAGTTCATGCCAGATCGTACGCATCGCTTCCGCTCTTTCAGGAATCTGGATCCCCATCGCGTTCTCTACCGCACCGCAGTAGCCCCAGCCGTGGCCGAAGCTGCAGATGCCGCAGATACGTTCGATGACGTAGACCATTTCGGTGTATTCTTTCTTTTCGACCAGTTTTTCGAGACCTCTGTGGATGAAGCCGATGGACGGAATCGCCTCGACGACTTTTTCATCCTCGATCACCAGGTCAAGATGGACCGGCTCCGGAAGTACGGGGTGCTGAGGTCCGAAAGGAATGATTGTTCTTTTACCCATTTTCTTACCTCCCTTTCCCTACTTTTTCTTCCACGGTGTCGGTTCCGCAGTCTTAAAGAAGTTGCCGTGGAAATCCAGTGCGCTGTGCAGGAACTCGATCCCGAACAGGTCATGGACTTCATTTTCATAGACGAAAGCATTCCAGTAGGAGCCGGTGATGCTCTCGACGGACTCGCCGTCCTTGACGTGCAGTTTGTAGTTGGTCATCTCGTAGTCCTTATCAAAGGAGTACATGACGATCGCGCCGTCATCCTGCGTGATACCGCACATCTGCACGAAGCGGTATCCGCCTTCCTTGAGATTTCTGACCGTGGGCAGAAGCTCAGAGGCCGTAATCTCCCGGAAGTCCTGGATCGCATTCATATTCTTATCCATTACGCTTCTTCCTCCTTCGCTTCAGCCGGATCGTCGAGAACAGGCATCGCCTGCGGCGCCGCTTTGGCACCGGACTTGGCAGCCAGCTGTTCCTGACGCAGTTTTTCTCTCTTCTCTGCAAGGATGCCAAGACCCTTTACGACACCATCGATGATGGCTTCCGGTCTTGCCGCACAGCCGGGGACATAGCAGTCGACCGGGATGACCGTATCGACACCGCCCTGAATGTTGTAGCATTCCTTGAAGATGCCGCCGTTGTTGGCGCAGATGCCGACGGCCACGACGACCTTCGGTTCGGGCATCTGCTCGTAGATCTGTTTGACGACGTTCTTGTTCTGCTCGTTGACAGAACCGGTGACCAGGAACACATCAGCGTGCTTGGGGTTGCCGGTGTTGATGATGCCAAAGCGCTCAACGTCGTACATCGGGGTCAGGCAGGCGAGAACTTCGATGTCGCATCCATTGCAGCTGGAGCCGTCATAGTGGATGATCCACGGAGATTTTGTGATATATGACATTCCTTTCCCCTCCTTCTAACCGATGAAAATGAGTGCGAACAGGTTGCAGCCGCCCAGGATCAGTGCGACCAGCCAAGACGAATTGAGTGCGACCTGCCACTTCATTCTTGCGAAACTGTTGCCGATCAGGATCTCGAGGAAGTACGCTGCCAGGCAGACGACCAGACCAACGATGATCCCGGAGATTTCTCCGTTGGAGAAGAACAGGAATACCATGCCGAGCAGGAACACGTTCTCATACCAGTGTGCCGCTTCGACCATCGCCAGAGTGCTGCCGGAGAACTCGGTCTTAAGACCGCCGACCAGTTCCTGATGTGCATGATGCGACATGGACAGATCGAACGGCGCCTTTCTGAACTTGATGGTCAGGATGAAGATGAACCCGACAAAGATGCCGCACAGATAGACGACGGGCATATGCGGTGTCGCCATGATGTCATAGACATCGAAGCTGCCGGTGTACATGTAGAAACCGACACAGGCGATCAGCACCATCGGCTCGTATGCCATCATCTGCAGCATTTCTCTCTCAGCACCGACCTGTGCATAGGGGGAGTTCGAGGAGAACGCAGCCACGATGAGGAACACGCTTGCCAGCGTCAGGGTGAACATCACCATCAGCAGGCTCTGTCCTGCAAAGAACATGCAGCCCGTTACGATCACGAACAGGAAGAAGCAGAAGATGTAGAAGTCCTGCACTCTGTTGACTGTGATCTTTTCTTTCTCAAGCAGCTTGAGTACGTCGTAGAACGGCTGCAGGATGGACGGACCTACACGGCCCTGCATCCGCGCCGAGATTTTTCTGTCGATACCGGCCAGGAGACCACCGATCACGGGGGCCAGGATCAGGTATGCGACGACACAAATAATCATCTTAGCCATATTACATACCTCCATAACCGATCAGTGCACCGACCACCATGCCAATGAAGCCGAGGATGACGACAGAGGTGGTAACAACGCCGATGACATTCATCTTGAATTCGCCGAAATAACTTTCCATGTACCAGTTGCGCAGCGCCATGGGCTTGGGCTGGAACATCGCATCCTCAAATGTGAGGTTGTCCCCTTCATTGACACCGGCCATGTAGATTGGCACGATGCGTTTCTTTGTTCTTCCGAAGAAGAAGGCGAAGAGCAGAACGAGGACCGCGACCATGATGACCATGACCATCATGTTGCTGTTCGCAAGCGGCAGTGTATCGATCGACTGACCAAATGCAGTTGCTCCTGCCAGATACGGAACAATCATCGTCTTGGAGATGAACGGGAAGCAGATGCATACCAGGACGACCAGCGCCGTCAGAGTGATATGAACGAAGCTCTCCGCTGCATGTACGGTCTTTTCGATGTTTTCTCTGTTCGCAACGATCGCTGCGAGTTTACCCATCCACTTGCTCCAGTAGAATGCAGTTGCAGCACTGCCGAAGCAGATGATCAGGATGAGAAGCGGATTGCCGGCATCCACGAAGGTGACCATGGTCGCCCACTTGGAGATCAGCATACCGAACGGAGCCAGGAACATGCCCGCGATACCGATCAGCATGCAGGCTGCCAGCTTGGGCATTCTGTCAAACAGACCATCCATATCCTCGATGTCGCGGCTGCCGATGTGGTGTTCCGCAGTACCGACGCAGAGGAACAGCAGAGACTTGGTGATCGCGTGGAAGATCAGCAGCAGTGTGCCGGCCCAGACAGCTGCCGGGGTGCCGATACCGCCGCAGGTAACGATCAGACCGAGGTTGGCGACTGTGGAGTACGCCAGCACTCTCTTGGCATTGCTCTGCGAGATCGCTGCGAAGGATGCCATCAGGAATGTGATGCCGCCGACCAGATAGACCATCGTGCCGGCGAGGTTGCCGCTGAGGACAGGCGCCAGCTTGAGGATCAGGAAGACGCCGGCTTTGACCATCGTGGAAGAATGGAGCAGCGCCGAGACCGGAGTCGGAGCGACCATCGCGCCGAGCAGCCAGCTGTTGAACGGCATCTGCGCACTCTTGGTGATGCCGGCGAACGCCAGGAACATCGCCACGATGAAGACCGGCTGCCCCATCTGACCCAGCAGGATCATGTTGGACAGTTCAAGTGTTTCAAAGTTCGTGCCCAGCAGGACGATACCGATCGCAAAACCGAGGCCGCCGCCCAGGTTCATGACCAGCGCGCGGAATGCGTTGCGAGTCGCGATCTTGTCTTCTTCCTCTTCCTTATGGAACAGGCCGTTGTAGCCAATCATGAAGAACGAGACGAGAGAAGTGATCTCCCAGAAGAAGTACATCCAGATGAGGTTGTTGGACATAACCAGTCCGAACATCGCCGCCAGGAACAGGAAAATCAGGAAGAAGAACCACGGTCTTCTGTCCTTGCCCTTCTGGTGTGCCTGGAAGTCCTTCATGTAGCCCGTGGCGAACACGGCAATGAGGGAGCCGACGATACCGACGATCAGGACCATAATCATCCCGAGACGGTCAATGTACATCGCGTTTTCAACTTCGATGTGGTGCCCTTCCTTCAGCTCAAACCAGATCATAAGAGGCGTCTGGATGATCGACAGGATCGGAGCCAGATACCGCTTTTTCTGGACGCCCAGGACAATGATGACAAGCGCCAGGCAGACCTCGATGACCATCATCACGGTGCCGATGGTGCCGGCAGCGGGGATGTCAAAGAATCGCTCGCCCTCCTGCACGTTCATGGCAACAAAAACGATGGACACAACAGCGATGACCGCTGCGGCCAACTTGACAAGGATGTCTCTAGCACTGTCCTGTTTGAGTACTAAAAGGACTATTGCTACTAATAGCGGGAACCCGATTAGAAATAAAATAGTGCTCATTTAATCCTCCTAAAAGAACATTGATAAACATCGTATGCACGCAATATCGCTATCTTGTACATACACTGCAATATTATATCCCCCACCCCCCGTTCAGGCAAGTTAAATACGCATCAAAAACAGATTTAAAGAAAGTCAGAATATTATAAACAGCCCATTCCGAAAGAAAGTTCCCGGATGGAATCGCAAATCATACGCAAAGCCGGCAGAAACGCTGAAACCAGCAGTTGTCCGAGAAACGAAAAACGCGGCTGTCAGGCGCATTGCTGTTCCGCATCTGTGCTCGCATTGCTCACAACGATGCGGAACAGCAACGGCGCCTGCGCCGCGCTTCTTTTTTATATCTGAAGACTGCTATTTCACCAGTTTGCCGACCAGGCTGAACGTCTTGGCTTCGGTGATCTCGACCTTGCAGAATTCACCGGGCCGGATCTGCTCATCGCCGTCAAAGTTGACAAGCTTGAACCCGTCCGTACGCCCCGCCTGCCGGTCTTCGTCCCGCTTGCTCTCGCCTTCCGCCATGATCTCGACCGTCCGGCCGAGATACGCCTTGTTGCGCTCCAGCGAATGGCGGTTGACCATCTCCACAAGCCGGTCAAACCGTTCGTGCTTGACCTCTTCAGGGATCTGATCCGGATACTTCGCCGCCGGCGTACCGGGACGGATGGAATACAGAAACGTGAACGCGCTGTCGTAGCCGACCTTGTCCACCAGATCCAGCGTGTCCGCAAACTGCGCTTCCGTCTCACCGGGGAACCCGACGATGATATCCGTGGAAATGCAGATGTCGGGGGCCGCCGTGCGCAGTTTGTCGATGATCCTGAGATACTCATCCCGCGTGTAGTGGCGGTTCATGCGGCGGATGACTTCGTCGCTGCCGGACTGCACCGGGAGATGGATGAACTTGCACAGCTTGTCCAGATCGCCGAATGCATTGATCAGTTTGTCCGGAATATCTTTTGGATGAGACGTCATAAAGCGGATCCGCTCCAGCCCGTCCACTTCGGAGAGCATGTAAAGGAGATCCGTGAAGTCCACGTCGCCGCCCTTGTAGGAGTTGACGTTCTGCCCCAGCAGCGTGACCTCTTTGACGCCGCCCGCCGCAAGATGCTTCACTTCCTCCAGCACGTTCCGCGCATCTCTGCTGCGCTCCCTGCCGCGCGTATACGGCACGATGCAGTACGTACAGAAATTGTTGCAGCCGTACATGATATTGACGAACGCCTTGTAGTCGTAAAGCCGTCTGTAGGGCATCCCCTCGACCACTTCGCCGCCGTTTTCCCAGACGTTGATGTGGGTGCTGTGCGACTGCTCATTGAGCACGTCCTCGAGCAGCTCCGGGAACACGTGGATGTTGTGCGTCCCGAAGACCATGTCGACCCATGGATACTTCTCCTTGATGGCATCGACGATGTACTGCTGCTGCATCATGCACCCGCAGACGCCGATGATGAAGTCCGGATCCTTTTCCTTGTGCTTCTTGATCTGCCCGAGTGTACCGAAAAACCGCTTGTCCGCGTTGTCCCGCACGCTGCAGGTATTGATCAGCACCAGATCCGCCGCCTCGTGCGTATCCGCCGGGGTGTAGCCCCGTTCCTCCAGATAGCCCGCCAGCGTTTCGCTGTCGCGTTCGTTCATCTGGCAGCCGAACGTAATGATATGATATTTTTTGGAATCGCTCTGTCCTGTCATTTGCGTTTATCTTTCACTCTATAGTACCGGTCTTTCGGCCTTCCTACCGGTCGATCTCCGGCTTGCGGTCACGGCCCATCAGCTGGACGACTGCTTCTTTTGCAGTGATCTTCCTGTCGATGACGTCGTTGATCGTCTCGGTGATCGGCATCTCAACGCCCTCTCTTTCCGCCAGCTGCTTGGCGGCGATCGCGGTGGTCATGCCCTCGACGACCATACCGACGCGCTGCACGGCTTCATCCGGCGCCACGCCTTCTCCGATCATGATGCCGCAGCGTCTGTTGCGGGAATGCATACTGGTGCAGGTAACGATCAGGTCGCCGACACCGGTCAGACCGAGGAATGTCGCGGGGTCTGCACCAAGCCGTGTGCCAAGACGTCTGATCTCAGCCAGCCCGCGTGTCATCAGCGCCGCTTTCGCGTTGTCACCAAATCCCATACCGTCGGAGATGCCTGCGCCGAGCGCGATGATGTTCTTCAGAGAACCGCCGAGTTCCACACCGACCAGATCGGTCGCCGTGTAGATGCGGAAGCGGTCCGTCATGAAGATGTCCTGTGCCTCTTTGGCAACGCGGGAGTCAAACGAAGCGACCGCAACGGTCGTCGGCAGGCCGATGCCCACTTCTTCCGCGTGAGAGGGACCGGACAACGCTACGTAACGCAGCCCCGGCTTGAGTTCTTCCGCGATCTCGCTCATCCGGCAGAGCGTGCCCCGCTCGATGCCCTTCGCGACGTTGACCACCAGCATATCGTCCGTGACATACGGCAGCGCCCCCTGGAAGGCTTTGCGGAACGCCTGCGCCGGCACGCTGAACAGAGCCATGTCCGCCCCGTCAAGCGCAGTCTGCGCATCCTTGACCGGTGTCAGGTTGTCGCCGAACTTCGCGCCGGGCAGATACTTCGCGTTTTCTCTGTCCTTCGCCATGTTCTCGAGCATTGTCTGATCGAGGTCGGTGATGCGGACTTCATGCCCTTTATTGGAAAGTGTGATGGCCAGCGCTGTGCCCCAGCTGCCTGCACCGATCACACCGATGGTTTTCTTTTCATTTGCTGCAAGTGCCATTGTATCTTCCTCCATGATGGACGCCGCTTACTCGGCATCGTCCTTTTCTGTTTCTTTTTTGCCGGCTGAATGGAACGACAGTTTTGATTCTTCGTGATGCACCAGCCGTACAATGTTGCTGCGGTGCCGCCAGATGACGATCGCCGCCATGACTGCAGCGTACGGCAGGAACGGCCGGATCAGGAAATAGCTCAGCACCGGCGCTGCCAGCGCACCGAAGATCGAGCCGAACGAAACGTACCGCGTCAGTGCGACCGCGATCACCACAACCGCCAGGCAGCCCAGCCCCAGCGGCGGATACAGTCCCGTCAGCGCGCCGAATGCAGTGGCGACCCCCTTGCCGCCTTTAAAGCCGAACAGCACCGGCCAGACATGACCGCAGAAAACAAGCAGGGTGCAATACATCGCCATGGTCTGTCCGAACAGCACCCCTGCGAGTACAACTGCCAGAGTGCCTTTCAGAATATCTACCAGCAGTACGACCACAGCCGCTTTCTTTCCCATGACACGCAGCGTGTTGGTTGTGCCCGGGTTGCCGCTTCCTTCCTTGCGGATGTCGATGCCCTTCGCCTTGCCGATCAGGATAGACGGAGATATATTGCCCAGCAGATAAGCCAGCACGCAGACGAGGACCGTCACGGCGACGGAACTCATCCCCAGGCCGGTGACGCCCAGTTCACTATACATAAGCAATGCCTCCTTCCCTACAGTTCGTCCTTTTCGCCTTTTTCGCGGAAGACGAACTTGACCGGTGTGCCTTCAAATCCGAACGCTTCGCGGATCTTGTTCTCCAGATATCTGGAATACGAAAAATGCATCAGCTCCCGCTTGTTGATCTGGAACGAGAACAGCGGCGGTTTGACGCCGACCTGTGTCACATAGTAGATCTTGAGACGTTTGCCCTTGTCCGACGGCGGCTGTTTCATCATGACCGCGTCCTGCAGCAGGCTGTTGAGCTTGCCGGTAGGGATGCGCATGGCGCGGTTCTCCGCGACCGCCTTTGCCGCTTCGAGAACCTGTCCGACACGCTGGTGCTTGAGCACCGAGATGAACAGCACAACTGCGTACGGCATGAAGGGGAACTCCTTGTAGATGCGCTGCTTGTAATCGCGCATCGTGTTGGTCTCCTTCTCGATCAGATCCCATTTATTCACCGCGATGATCACGCCTTTGCCCGACTCGTGGGCGATGCCAGCGATCCGCTTGTCCTGGTCGGAGATGCCCTCCGCCCCGTCGATCATCAGCAGGCATACATCCGCCCGCTCGATCGCCGCGACCGCACGGATCACGCTGTATTTTTCGATATCGTCATTGACCTTGCTGCGGCGGCGGATACCGGCCGTGTCGATCAGCAGATATTTCTCTCCGTCTTTCTCAAAAGGCGAGTCGATGCTGTCGCGCGTTGTGCCGGCGATCGGCGAAACGATCACGCGCTCTTCTCCGAGGATCTCGTTGACGATCGAAGATTTGCCGACATTCGGTTTGCCGATGACGGCGATCTTGATTACATCCTCGTCCTCTTCGTTCTCCCCTTCGGGGAAGAATCTGACGATCTCATCGAGCAGATCGCCGAAGTTGAGCATATTGGCCGCGGAGATCGCGATAGGCTCGCCGAGTCCGAGCTCATAGAAATCATAAAAGTCGTCCGGCATCTGATAGGTGTCGATCTTGTTGACGACAAGAATGACCCGCTCCGCTCTGCGGCGCAGGATCTCCGCCACTTCATGATCGGCGTTCGTCAGACCTTCTTTGCCGTCCACCATGAACAGGACCACGTCCGCCATGTCGATGGCGATCTCGGCCTGCTGGCGCATCTTGGACGGGATGATCTCCTCGTTGGCGGGCTCGATGCCGCCCGTGTCGATCAGACCGAAGTTGATCCCGTTCCACTCCGCCTCCGCATAAATGCGGTCTCTTGTTACACCGGGCGTATCCTCCACGATGGAGACCCGCCGCCCGATGATCTTATTGAAAAATGTCGATTTGCCGACGTTCGGTCTGCCGACGACGGCAACTACGGGTTTACTCATCGAAGATTCCTCCTACGAATGCGGCCGGGTCGAACTCGCGCAGGTCATTGATGCCTTCGCCGACACCGATGAACTTGATCGGAAGATCGAACTGGTCCGCGATGGTGATGGCGATGCCGCCCTTGGCCGTGCCGTCCAGCTTGGTGATGACAACGCCGGTGAGCGCAGCAACATCGCCGAACTGTTCGACCTGGGAGATCGCGTTCTTACCGGTGGTCGCGTCCAGCACGAGCAGTGTTTCTCTGGATGCCTCCGGATACTGTTTATCGATGATGCGGTTCATCTTTTCGAGCTCCGCCATCAGGTTTTTCTTGTTCTGCAGACGGCCGGCGGTGTCGCAGATGATTACATCGGTGCCGCGCGCCTTTGCCGCCTCGAGACCATCGTACAGGACAGCCGACGGGTCGGCGCCTTCCGCATGGCTGATCATGGGGATACCGGCGCGGTCCGCCCAGATCGAAAGCTGCTCGCCTGCTGCGGCGCGGAATGTATCGCCCGCCACGAACAGAACGGATTTCCCTTCTCTCAGGTACTTGGCGCCCAGCTTGCCGATCGTGGTCGTCTTGCCGCCGCCGTTGATGCCGATCATCAGGATGATCAGCGGCATCTTCTCCGACATCTTATGACGGTCGCCTTTGTCAACTCTGGCCATGATGGCTTTCTTGATAACGTCCTTCATCTTGTTGACTTTGCGGATATGGTCATACTTTGCGACCAGCTGCATCGTCTGCACGAGCTCCACGGTCGTATCCATCCCGATATCAGACGTGATGAAGATCTCTTCCATTTCTTCGAAGAAATCGTCCGTGAGGTCTTCCCCGCCGCCCATGGCGTCACGGATGCGCTTGCCGAGGTTGCCGAAGAATGTCATCTTCGGCTGTTCCTCTTCAGCAGGAGCGGCTTCTTCCTCTACAGGCGATGCCTCTTCTGTCGGCTCCTGCATCGCCGCCTCTTCCTGCGCGGGTGCTTCTTCCTGCGCGGGCGATGCTTCCTGCACAGGCTCTTCGGGGAGCGTCTGCTCATCCGGTTCAATACCGAGTGCGGCGAGTTCCTCCGCGGATACCGCCTCTTCAGGCGCAAACGTTGTGACCTGCTCCTGCGGCGGTGCGGTTTCTATTTTTGTCTTTCTTCTAAACAGCATGGCTGGTCTCCTCAGGTTTATCTTCCATCTTTAGGGAATAGACTCTCGAAACGCCGCTTTCCGGCATGGTGATGCCGTACATCACATCGGCGTGTTCCATCGTGGCTTTCTGGTGGGTGATTAGGGTGAACTGCACGCCCTCGAACTTCTGCAGGTACTCGCCGAAAATCTCGAGATTACGGTCATCGAGCGCCGCTTCGATCTCATCCAGGATGCAGCACGGCGTGGGCTTGGTCTTCAGGACTGCGAACATGAGCGCGATCGCGGTCATGGTCTTCTCACCGCCGGACATCAGATTGATGTGCTTGAGCTGCTTGCCGGGCGGCTGGGCGCTGATCTCGATCTCGCTGTCGAACGGATCGTCCTTGTCCGCCAGCGTGATGGTGGCATGGCCGCCGCCGTAGAGTTCGCGGAAGACACTTTCAAAGTTCTCCACGACTTCATCAAAGCTGGATTTGAAGCGCGAGCGGATGATCTTGTCCATATCGCGGATGATCCCGTTGAGTTCATCCATGGAGGTCGTGATATCCTCGCGCTGCCCCGTCAGGAAATCGTAGCGTTCCTTGACCTGGGCGTATTCCTGGATGGCGCCGACATTGACTTCGCCGAGTTCCTTGATGCGGTTTTTGATCTCGCGGTTTTCGCGGACGCCGGCCGACATCACGAAGTCCTGCTTCTTGAACTCGATCGCCTGCAGATACGACACCTCGAACTCTTCCCAGAGCTTTTCCTTGGCGTTCTCGAGCTGCGTTTCCTGCCGCGCCATCTTGATTTCCAGTTCGTATTTCTGGTCCTGCAATGCGGTCTGCGCACGGTCCGCTTCTTCGCGTTCCTTCGTCTCCGCCTCGATCGCAGCGAGCAGTTCTTCTTTCTCCTTCGCCAGCTGATCGAGCTGCGCGCGGATATCCTGCTTCTGCGCTTCCTTTTCTTTGATCGGTGCAGAGTCTTCTTCCTGTCCCTGCGTGAGACGTTCGAGCTCTCTGGACTGTCTTTCCAGTTCGTCTTCTCTGGCCGCCTTGCGTCCCTCGTATTCTCTGATCGAATCGCTGATCCGCTCCGCGACAGCATCGATCTTGCTGACCTCGCTCTCCTGCGCGGTCACCGCGATCCTCGCCTCGGTGATGGCGTCGCTGTCCTTCTGGACTTCGCGCCGTCTGACCTCGTACGCCGCCTGGTCCTTTTCGATCTCGGCCTCTTTGACCTTTTTCTCTTCTCCCAGTCTCTCAATGTCGAGGTTGCCCTGCACCACGAGTTCGTCTGCTTTGCGCTCTTCCTCGGCGATGCTGGCCAGTTCTTTCTGCCGGCGTTCGCTGCCGGACATCATTTCCTTGAGCGCCTGCTCGATCGCACGGATCTCGTTCTGCTTGTTAAATCTCTCTACGCGCAGCGAAGACAGCGCCGCCTGCCCGTCTTCCAGTTCTTTGGCCAGCTGGTCACGCTCCGCACGCACGGCTTCAAGCGCTTCCTCGGCCTTGTCGGCCTCCGCCTTCGCCTCTGCGATGCGCTCCGCAAGTGCGGCGATCTCGTTCTTGCGTTCAAAAATATTGGTGCTCTTATGCTTGTACCGGCCGCCGGTGATCGCACCCGCCGCATTGATGATCTCCCCATCGAGGGTGACCAGTCTGGCGCGGGACTCCATGACTTTGGACATGGCGACCGCGTGGTCCATATCGTCGACAATGATCACATTCCCGAGCAGGTACTCCATGATCGTCCGGTACTGTTCGTCAAAACGGACATTGTCCGTCCCGTATCCTTTGAAGCCGGGGGCGTTCTCCGCCTTTCTGTCCGCTCTCAGATCGCGTGCACGGATCGACCGGACAGGCAGGAACGTCAGACGTCCCGCATTGTTCTTCTTAAGCAGACCGACCGCCTTTTTCGCCGTCGCGTCATCTTCGCAGACGACGTTCTGCAGGGCACTGCCGAGGGCGGTCTCGATGGCTGTTTCGTAGCCCTTGGGCACCTCGATCAGATCCGCGACCACGCCGTGGACGCCGGCCAGATGCTCGCCCATAATGAATTTCACAGCACCGCCAAAGCCTTCGTACGCCGCCTGCATCTCTTCCAGCGCCTTTTTGCGCGCTGTCAGTTCGCCGTAGCGGACGCGCTTTGCGGACACATCGGACAGGCAGCCGCTCTCTTTGGCGGTCAGACTGCCGCGTTTTTCTGCGATCGCGGTATTCGCGGCTTTCTGCGCTTCTTCCTTTTCATTCAGGACGCGGAATGCCTCTTCCGCCTCTTTCTTTGTCTGTTCGCTGACATCGGAGGAAACGCCTTCCCTCTCTTCTTCCGCAAGTACTGCTTCCTTGCGGCGGCGGAGCGTTTCCTTAAGGCCGTCCATGCTGTAGATCTCTGCCTGTTTGCGGGCAATGGTGTTCTGGATCTGGAACAGCCCGTTCTTCTTCTCATCCAGCGCGGCGGCCATCGCTGCCACGTCGCCGTTCTTCACGGCATTCTCCGCGATCGCTTTTTCCAGATCGGCGCGCAGCGATTCCAGTTTGGCATGCACTTCGGCACGCTCCTCCTCCAGCGAGGCGGCATTTTCCTTCTCGCGTTCCGCACGTTCACCGAATTCGCGGATCTCATCTTCCAGACGCGTTCTGTTCTGGGTCAGCTGGACGATCTTCTGCGCGTCGAGTTCCTGCTTGCCGCGCAGGGCGTTGAGTTCCTCGGTCAGGGCGAGCTCCATCGCTCTGTCCTGCTCCAGTTCGCCGTCGATCTGCTCGCGCCGTTTGTCGCGCGCCGCCAGTTTTTCGCCGATGGCACTGCGCTGCTGTTCCTGCGCCGAGATCTTCTCCGCCAGCTGTTTGACGTCATCTTTATATTCTTCGGACTTGAGTTCGATGTTTTCGATGTTTTTCAGCGTGATGTTGATCTCGAGTTCCTTGTGACGGTCACGCAGCGCCAGATACTCTGTCGCCTTCTCGCTGTCCTCTTTCAGCCCGTCGATGCGGCCTTCGATCTCGCCGATGATGTCGTTGACGCGGTCCATGTTGTCCGTGGCGTTCTTGAGTTTTCTCTCCGCCTCGGCCTTCCGGCTCCGGTACATGACGATCCCCGCGGTCTCCTCCAGGATCTCGCGGATGCTCTCGGTGTTGTTGCTGATGATATCGCTGATCTTGCCCTGTCCGATGATGGAATACCCCTCGACACCGATGCCGGTATCCATGATGAGTTCGCGGATATCCTTCATGCGGCAGCGGGCGTTGTTGATCAGATACTCGCTCTCCCCCGACCGGTACATCCGGCGCGTGATCGCAACTTCCTTATAGTCGATCGGCAGTGCGCCGTCCTCGTTGTCAATGACCAGCGTGACCTCCGCCATGCCGCGGGACTTTCTCGCCGCCGTGCCGGAGAAGATGACGTCCTCCATCTTGTCACCGCGGAGCGCCTTGGCACTCTGCGCCCCGAGGACCCAGCGGATGGCATCGCAGATATTGCTCTTGCCGCTGCCGTTCGGGCCGACCACGCAGGTGATGCCGCGGTCAAACTCGATGATGACCGGCTCCGCGAATGATTTAAATCCGTGTATTTCGATCCGTTTAAAAAACATGCTCTGCCTTTCTTATGGAATCGCTCTGTGCGTTCCCCAGCGCATCTTTTGCTGCTGCCTGCTCTGCCTCTTTTTTGGAATGGCCGACGCCCTGGCCGGTCACGATCCCGTCTGCCGAGACATTGACATAAAACACTTTATTGTGATCAGGCCCTTCTTCCCGTATGACCTGATAATGAATTTCCTTGTGCCCGTGCGCCTGCAGTTTTTCCTGGTAAGCGGACTTGTAGTCCTGCACGATCCTGCCGGCGATTGCATCGCTGATCCGTTCTGCGAACAGCCGCAACACCGTTTTCCGGACGGTCTCGTAGCCCTGGTCCAGATACATGGCGCCGATGATTGCCTCCACCGCATCCGCGATGAGCGATCTGCGCTGTCTGCCGCCGGACATTTCTTCGCCGTGCCCCAGCAGCAGCACCTCGCCGATGCCGAGCCGGCTGCCGATCTCAAAGAGAGACTCCTCGCAGACGATCATCGCCCGCAGCTTGGTCAGGCGGCCCTCTTCCTCATCCGGCAGCTGCTCATAGAGCGCTTCTCCGATGACCGCATCAAAGAACGCGTCTCCCAGGAACTCCAGCCGTTCGTTGCAGAAGGCCCGGGGGCGTTCGTGCTCCATCGTATAGGAACTGTGCGTCACCGCCTGCAGCAGCAGGCTCTCGTCCGCAAAGTCGACGCCAAGGCGCTCTGCGAGTACCTTCGCGTCGGCTGCCGCACCGGTGTCCGGGCGGCAAAGATCCGTCGTATCAATCTTCACTGTTTACGATCTCCTCGATCTCGAGGACCGCGCTTTCGATCGTCTCGACCACGCGGTTCTCCGCATAGGGGATCCCCTTGAGGATGGTGTTCTTGACCGCATTGGCGTTGGAAGAGCCGTGCATCTTGATCACCGAGCCGCGCACCCCGAGGAACGGCGCACCGCCGTACTCGGAGTAGTCAAACTCCCCTTTGAGTTCATACATTTTATTCTTCAGCAGAAGCGCACCGGCCTTGGCTCTGGTGCCTTCTGTGAATTTCTGCTTGAGCAGTTTGAGGACGGCCAGCGCAAAACCCTCGGTCAGTTTGAGGATCGCATTGCCGACAAAGCCGTCACAGACGATGATGTCGCAGACGCCGTGCGGCACCTCACGCGCTTCCACGTTGCCCACGAAATTGATCAGAGAGCTTTTCTCCAGCATCTCGTGCGCCGCCTTGGTCAGCGTCGTGCCCTTTCCTTCTTCTGTTCCGTTGTTGACGAGCCCAACGCGCGGATTCTTCCGCCCCAGGACGCGTTCCATATAGATGCTGCCCATGATGCCGAATTCAAGCAGGTTGTTCGGCTTACACTCCGCATTGGCGCCCGCATCGACCAGCAGCGACGGCTCCTGTGTCATGATTGGATAGATGCAGGCGATCGCCGGTCTGTCGATGCCCGGGATCCGGCCCAGGTTGAACAGCGAGCCCGCCATCAGCGCACCGGTATTGCCGGCCGAGATAAACAGGTCTCCTTCGCCCTCTTTGACCATGCGGATCCCCCGCACCATCGAACTGTCTTTCTTTGTGCGGACCGCCTTGACCGGGCTGTCCTCGTTGAGAATGACCTCCGAAGCGTGCACCACCGAGATCTTTCCCTGTTTCGGGTCATCCGCCTTGTAGCCGTTCGCGGCCAGTTCCTCCTGCAGCTGCTGCTCATCCCCCACGAGTACGATCTCGTGTTCGATCAGCCGCGCCGCCTCGACTGCGCCCTGTACGACTGCCTGCGGGGCGTTGTCTCCGCCCATTCCATCAACAATGATTCTCATTCTGTTCACACGCCTCCATGATACGAACGATACCGGCCCAGGCAGCACTGCCGCCTATTTGTGCACATGCTCCGCCGTCATGATCTTCAGTTTGTTATGCAGGACCGAGAAGTGCAGCGGCAGTTTTTCGCCGTGCTCGCCGTCGACATCTGTAGAAATATCCACCGGCGACTCGATCGTCAGTTCTTCCGTCGTGAACGTCAGGACCTTTTTGCTCTGCCCGTGCCTGCCCTGCAGGACATCGAAGAACAGCGGTCCGAGTTCCAGGATCGGCATATTTCTGAACAAATAGACGTTCAGTTTGCCGTCGTTGATCTCGGCATCCGGCGAGATATGCTTGAACCCGCCTGCCGATTTGCCGTTCATGACGACCATGAACAGCATCTTTTCATCATATACTTTGTCGGGGGTTGTCAGTTTGACTGGCAGCGGCTTGAGATTGACGATCTCGGAAGCGCCCTTCATGTAGTATGACAGCACGCCCAGCGTATTCTTAAGGTTGGGGTCTGTCTTCTGGCTGACATCGACGAGCGACCCGAGCGCCGCGACGTTGATGAAGTGGCGGCCGTTGCAGACGCCGACGTCCGCATACGTGAAGTGGTTGCCCATCGCCACATCGACCATGTCCTCGATGCGGTCCGGTATATCGAAGTAATAGGCGAAGTCGTTCGCCGTGCCGGACGGGAAGATCGCCAGCGGCAGATCGATGTTGTTCTTGATCATCGCGTTGACGCAGACATTGATCGTTCCGTCTCCGCCGGCGGCGATGATCAGCCGGTAATTCGAGACCTGCATCTCTTCAAACGCCTTTTCCAGCGGATATCCCTTGGCCGCCCGGACCGGGGTGACCTGGAAGTTGTTCGCCTGAAAACGCTCGATGATCAGATCCAGATTGCTTTTAAAAAGTCCGTTGCCAGAGTAAGGGTTGTAAAACAGCAGGACCTTTTCTCTTCTGATCGGGTCCCCGTCCTCATCCAGCGGGATGTCAGCCGGCTCGATCAGTCCGTCTTTTGGCTCCTGCGCCTGCTGTGCCGCAGCCGCCTCCGCTTCCATTCTCTTTTTCTCAGATCGTCTCCCAAAGATAGCCATTTCGCAGAATACTCCTTATTTCCCCAATGAGGTACAAAGACCCGGCAAAGAGGCAGACATCGTACGGGCCTTCTTCCAGCATAGCAGCCGCCTTTGCAACCGCTTCCCGCGGGGTCGTGCAGACCGAGACGTCCTTTCCGCGTGCCGCAAGCCTTTCCGCGAGCTGTGCCGCTTCCATCGTGCGCGGGTTGCTGACCGGGACCGTGAAGAATCGCTCTCCCATCACTTCCAGGTCGTCCAGCATCTCGTCGACCGCTTTGTCCGCCAGGATCCCCAGGACCGCCAGAACGCGTTTTCCCGGGAAAATCTGCTCCATCGCGCAACGCAGCGTCTTCACGCCGTCCGTGTTGTGCGCGCCGTCCAGAACAAACCGTTTGGCGGGGTCCGCCTTGTCTTTCAATACCTCGAAACGCCCTGGCTGGACGGCCTTTTTCAGACCTTCCATCAAGGCATACTCGTCTAATGTAATTATACTATTTTGCCGTAGTATTTCAATAGCGGCAAGGGCCGTGACAGCATTGCGCGCCTGATGCTCACCGGGCATGGTGAGGTGGACGTTTTCAAACCGCCGCCCCAGCACTTCCGCGGAGAACTCCGTGCCTTCCGCAGAGACGGTAAGCCCTTCCGCCTGCACATCTGTCACATCGTAAAGCGGCGCATGATGCGCAGCGGCCGCTGCCTTGATCACCGCTTTCGCCTCTTCGTCCGCCACATTCATGACGACCGGTACACCATCCTTGATGATCCCCGCTTTTTCGCCAGCGATCTTGCCGAGCGTATCCCCGAGGCGGTCCATATGATCCCAGCCGATCGAGGTGATCATGCAGACAAGCGGCTGTTTGACAACGTTCGTGCTGTCGCCGCTGCCGCCGAGTCCCACTTCGAGCACGACAAAATCGGCCTGCTGCTCGGCGAACCACAGAAAAGCGATCGCCGTCACGATCTCAAATTCCGTCGGCGATTCCTCGCCGGCTGCAACCATCTCCTCTGCAGCCCGGATCACGCGATCCCCGTGGCGCTCCAGCGCTTCGTCGCTGATGTTGGCGCCGTCCATCTGCATCCGTTCGTTAAACACTTCGATATACGGCGAAATGTAAACGCCCGCCCGGTAGCCGGCCTTGCGCAGCACTTCATACAGATACTTGCTGACAGAGCCTTTGCCGTTCGTCCCCGCCACGTGAAGCACCTTGAGGCCGTCCTGCGGATTGCCAAGTCTTGCAAGAAGGCCCTCCATGCGGGAGAGCCCCAGCTTGCTGCCGAATTTGTTGTACGCGCCGATGCGTTCGATGATGTTTGTCATAGGTGTTCTCTCTGTATCATGACAGGCGCCCGGCAGCGCCGGGCACCCTGGTCGTTCTTTTATCAGGCCTTGTCCTGAATCGCCGCGAGGCGGTCGGTGACTTTGGCCAGCTTTTCTTTGTAATCCGCCATCTTGTCCTTTTCCTGCTGGACCTTGGCTTCCGGTGCCTTGTTGACAAAGCCCGGATTGCTGAGCATCTTCTCGGAGCGGGCAACCTCGCTTTCGAGTTTTGCCTTTTCCTTGGTCAGGCGCTCGATCTCCGCCGCAAAGTCGACGAGGTCCTCCAGCGGAACGAAGACTTCCGCACCGGTGATGACGGCGCTCATGACTTCGCCCGGCAGGCCTTCGTGATCATCCAGGTAGACGACCTCGGAGACGTTCGCCAGTTTGCAGATGTGCTCCTCGACGGTCTGCAGACTCTCCTTGTCCTCCGCAGAGCCGGGGATCAGGAACAGCTCGACCGCCTTGGACGGCGCTGCTTCGACCTCCGCACGGATGTTGCGGATGGCGCGGATGACATCCTGTGCCATGGCGATATTGTGCGATTCCTTCTCGTAGACGCGGTCCTCTCTGTAGACAGGCAGCGCATCGGTGATGAGGAACGTATCGTTCACCGCACCGGTCTCATCCTTGGGCAGGAAGCTCCAGATCTCTTCGGTGATGAACGGCATGAACGGATGCAGCAGACGCAGCATATCTTTCAGGCAGTTCACGAGGACGGCTCTTGCGACCATCTTGTCCTCTTCATCCTCGCCGTACAGGCGGCCCTTGACCATCTCGATGTACCAGTCGCAGTACTCGTTCCAGATCAGGTCGTAGATTTTCTGGCCCGCGAGACCGAGTTCGAACTTCTCCATCGTGTCGGCCATGTAGCCGGCAGCTTCGTTGACCTTGGCCATCATCCAGCGGTCTTCATCCTTGAGGCCGGCGGAGATGGATTCATCCCACTTCGCCATCGGGCGGAACTCGCCGTCGAGATCCTGCAGGTTCATGATGACAAAGCGCGAAGCGTTCCACAGCTTGTTCGCGAAGTTACGCGCCGCTTCGACCTTGGCGTCGGAGTAACGGATATCGCTGCCGGGGCTGATGCCCGTGGTCAGCATGAAGCGCAGAGCGTCTGCGCCGTATTTGTCGATGACTTCCAGCGGGTCGATGCCGTTGCCGAGCGACTTGCTCATCTTGCGGCCCTGCTCGTCGCGCACGAGGCCGTGGACGTAGACATACTGGAACGGGCTCTTGCCCATCGTCTCGTAGGAACTGAAGACCATGCGGACGACCCAGAAGAAGATGATGTCATAGCCGGTGACCAGCACGTCGGTCGGGAAGAAATAGTCGAGGTCCTCGGTCTTCTCCGGCCAGCCGAGCGTCGAGAACGGCCACAGCGCAGAAGAGAACCAGGTGTCGAGGACGTCTTCATCCTGTCTGAGGTGCTTGCAGCCGCACTTCGGGCAGACGGTCGGATCTTCTTCCGCTACGACGATCTCGCCGCACTCCTCACAGTACCACGCCGGGATGCGGTGGCCCCACCAGAGCTGACGGGAGATGCACCAGTCGCGGATGTTCTCGAGCCAGTGCAGATAGATCTTGGTAAATCTCTCGGGCACGAAGACCAGCTCGCCCTTTTCGATCGCTTCGATCGCGGGCTTGGCCAGCTCTTCCATGCTGACGAACCACTGGTCGGACAGCATCGCCTCGACCGGGGTGTGGCAGCGGTAGCATTCGCCGACCGGGATGACCATATCCTCAGTCTTAACGAGATAGCCGCCTTCTTCCATGTCGCGGACGAGCGCCTCGCGGCATTCGTAGCGGTCCATGCCTTCGTACTTGCCGGCGTATTCGTTCATCGTGCCGTCGAAGTTCATGCAGCTGACGACCGGCAGGTTGTGGCGCATACCGACCTCAAAGTCGTTGGGGTCATGTGCCGGGGTGATCTTGACGGCGCCGGTGCCCTTTTCGGGATCCGGATACTCGTCTTCGATGACCGGGATCGGTTTGCCGGTGGGCGGCAGGATGACGTTCTTGCCGATCAGGTGGGTGTATCTCTCATCTCCGGGGCTGACTGCGACCGCCATATCGGTGAACATCGTCTCCGGACGCGAGGTCGCGACCACGATGCCTTCGCCGCCGTCTTCCGCGGGATATCTGAAGTACCAGTACTTGCCGTTCTTATCCTCATGCTCGACTTCCGCGTCGGACAGGCTGGTCCCGCAGGTCGGACACCAGTTGATCAGGCGGTTGCCGCGGTAGATGAGGCCTTTCTTATACAGATTGACGAACATGGCGCGGACAGCTTTGTTGCAGCCCTCGTCCATGGTGAACCGCTCGCGGCTCCAGTCGCAGCTATCGCCGAGCTTTCTGCACTGCTGAGTGATCTTGCCGCCGTAGATGCGCTTCCAGTCCCAGGCTCTTTCAAGGAATGCCTCACGGCCGATATCTTCCTTTTCTTTACCCTCGTCCTCGCGCAGCTTCTGGACGACCTTGACCTCGGTCGCGATGCTGGCGTGGTCGGAGCCGGGCAGCCACAGCGAGCTGTAGCCCTGCAGTCTCTTCCAGCGCGTCAGGACATCCTGCAGCGTCTGGTCGAGCGCATGGCCCATGTGCAGCTGGCCGGTGATGTTCGGCGGCGGCATGACGATGGTGAACGGCTTCTTATCCGGGTTCACCTCCGCCTTGAACGCGCCCTTTTCCTCCCAGTCCGCGTAGATGCGGTCCTCAAAATCTTTCGGATTGTAGGTCTTTGCGAGATTTTTCTCCATGTTGTGTTGCTCCTTTAATAAAAAAATCCGTCCCTTCCGTGCAGATCTTCTGATCTGCTGCAAAGGACGAACCTGCTGTCACAGCGATAGTCCGCGGTACCACCTTTGTTCCGTTTACGGGAATCGCTCTGCCCGCCTGGCTTTGCGATCCATCATAAGCGGCTCTCATTTTGTTTGGAACTCCGATGCGACCTTCACCTTGTGCGATTCCGAAGAGGCCTTTCAGCCCACGAGCCTCTCTCTCTTGCGGTGCAGTCCGGGTACTGCTCATCTTCACCGTTCCTATGCAGTTTTGCGTACTGGTATATTCTACAGGAATCACTGTAAAAGTCAAGGAAAACAGGGTTTTCTCCGCCCGCCGGGCCGGACCTTTCCGCCGCAAAAAGAAAACAGGCGCCTGTTCTCGCCTGCTCTCTCATCTCATGGGGGTTGTTTGTATCTGGAAAGGAGTTGCTGTTCTTGATGGTTTTATAGTACCTTGCCTTTCTTAAAACTAACTGAAATCCTGTGCGATGCTGAGAACATCCTTACATATTCGCGTATTCCGTCCTTGCGATGATCTCATCCTGCGTCGCCTTCATGAGCGTGGTGAAGTAGGCGCTGAATCCGGACACGCGGACAACCAGATCCTGGTGCTTTTCGGGATGCTGCTGCGCGTCGATGAGCGTTGCCCGGTCGACTACATTGAACTGGACCTCCATGCCGCCGTTCTGGCAGTACGCCTCGATCAGGCTTCTGACCGCATCCATGTGGCTGTCCTTCTCGAGGAAGGATGGGGTGAACTTCAGATCCAGCACCATGCCGTTGGTCGCTACCGAGAGGTCGGTTTTCAGGATGGAGTTCACGACCGCAGTCGGACCGACTTTGTCAAGCCCCTGCTCCGGACAGAGTCCGTTTGCCAGAGATAGTTTTGCCGGTCTGCCCTCGGGCGTGGCAGCTGTATAGACACCCATTTTGGAATGGTCTTCGACCGTGTACAGACCCAGCTGGAACTTCCCGCCGCGCGGGTTGCGGTATCCGTCGACCAGTTCGGCGAATGCGGCGACCAAATCCGCCATGATCAGATCCACCTCATCGATGTCGTTGCCGACTTTCGGTGCACTGACAAGTGCATTCTGCAGTTCCGTGTGTCCGACGAAATTATCTCGCAGCGCCTGCGCCACTTCTTCCAGTGTGTAACGCTTCTCTTCAAAGACCACCTTCTTCAGTGCCATCAGCCCGTCTGCCGCATTGGATTCGCCGCAGAGACTGACGCCGCTGTTGTTGTAAACCGTGCCGCCCCCGGTCACATCGAGACCCTTCTGCAGACAGCCTTCCATGGTCAGCGAGAGGAACGGCGTCGGATAATAGTATATGACCGTCGGGTCGAGGAGATTGACGCAATGCATGGACAGATCCCCGAAATGAAGCAGCTCCGACTTATACCAGTCGTAGAACTCTTCAAAGGATGTGATGCTGCCAAGATCGCGGTCTTCCTTCAGCCGGAATCGCTCCCCGGAAAGGAGTTCCTCTCCGTGTGTGAACAGCAGCTGCAGGATCATCGGCATATTGATCCTGAGGACCTCCGTCTTTGCGTATTCCTTTTCCGGAGTACCGGTCTCCACGCAGCCGATCATGGCGTATTCCTTCGTATCTTCTTCGCTGATATCCATTTTCAGTTTGGATGGTATGATCGCCCCGTCATAGAAGAATGCCGGGAAACCTGTTCCGGTTTTGAGCAATGCCATGCACTCCGCCCACATCCGGTCTGGCATATTATCGCTGTAGCGCAGGGAAATGAGCGGCTGGTCAAAACGCAGACGCCGCGTTGCCTGCAGCATGATGTAGGTCAGATCGTTGTCCGCATAATCGCCGTTCGCGTCCGTCCCGCCAATCGTGACGTTCTGATAGGCGTGGAGATTGGCGCTGAACTTGATCCACAGCGCGTCGATAATATCGCTTGCTTCCTCATAAGTGAGGATGCCCTTTTCAAGATCGGCTTTGTAGTAGGGATACAGTGTCTGATCGAGCCGCCCCAGCGAGATGGAAGCCGGATCGTTTTCAACATACAGCATCTCCTGCACGAACCAGATCAGCTGCACGGCATCCTGGAATGTCTCCGGGCTCCCTTCCGCGATGCGCCCGCAGCTGGCAGCGATTTTTTCCAGTTGCGCCTTGTATTCCGGCACTTCGCTGGCTTCGGCCATGCGGGCCGCTTTCTCTTCAAACCGGTGGATATACGCCGCAGCCGCTTCCGCGCAAATGAGCATCGCCTCGACGTAGGGGCGCTGCTGCTCGTCTGCAGTTGCAAGTGCGTCCTTCGCCTCTTTGATCAGACCGCCAAAGCCGCTTTTTATCACCCTGCGGTAACCGGGCAGGATGTGCCCGCTTTCCCAGTGCTTGAACAGCCAGATCAGGATGCCCCGCGAGAACTCTTCCATATTCTCATAATCAGCATCCCCCTCCTTAAGACCGTGGTATTCTTCGCACTCTTTGGTCTCGCGGATGGTTTCCACATCTCCTTCCGGCCTGAACCGCGGATCATAGTCGCTCGGCATATCGACCGGCAGCGTTGTGTTATATGTGTACCGGTAGGCAAACCCTGCCAGCAGGTCCCATTCGTTCAGGTGGATTTTCTTCTCCATGAGAAAACGGGAAAAACCGCGGGCAAACTGCACCGCTTTGATCTCATCCGGATACTTTGCGATTTCCTCCGCGTAGACTTTATCCCGGTGCGGGATCTGGCTGCGGTCATGATCTTCGATCCTGTGATCGCGTATCCTGGCGATTCTCTGACTGCACTCCACCGCGGGGACTTCCCATCTTCCGGATACTCTCATTCTTTCCACTTCACACTTCTCCTTTCATCACGATCAGCAGCTGGCTCCGCCTAATCAAGATCAGCAGGCAGGCCTTCCCTCAGCAACAACTGCAAGAATTCCGACATCACTGTCTCCTCCGGAGGAGACAGCGCCGTTGTCGGACAGTCAAGACCAAGCATTTTATACTTCCCTACGCCATATGCGTGATACGGCAGCGGCTGCACGCGGAGCAGAGACTCCCTGCACGGCAGCGATGCCAGATACGAGGCGACCGCACGCAGTTCTCCGAGGCGATCTGTTTCTCCGTCCAGATCCAGATTGTATCCCGGGATGACCGGAACGCGGACCCAGACACCTGCAGCGCCCTGCCGGCCGCCGGCATTGTCTGCATGGATGCGCGCAAGAAGCTGCGGCAGATTCTCTATGATACGATGATTGCCCACGCCTGTTCCGCGGCGGTGCACGCTGTCACGGAAAGCCTTGATATCATACAGAAACAGGTCCGTATAGGGCAGTACCTTTTCGAAAGCCGTAAACGGAACATTCCCGGCGGTATCAACGCAGATGGAGTATCCGCTTTCCTTTAAGAGCTGCATCATCTGCGCCAGCGCATCCGCCTGCAGAAGGGGCTCCCCGCCGGAGAACGTGATCCCGCCGCCGGAGGACCGGTAGTAGATTCTGTCTTTCGACAGTTCGGTCAGCAGTTCTTCAGGCTCCATCCAGACGCCGCATGTTTCTTTCCCCTGCCCGCGATCCATGACGGTCGGTCCTGTCTCGATACATTCCGGGTTATGACACCACGCGCAACGCAAATTACAGCCTTTCAGAAAGACCGTCGTTCGAATTCCCGGCCCGTCATCAGATGAAAACCGCTGGATGTGGCTAATCATGAGTTTGTCATTCATAGTGGTTGGTTAAAACGCTGGCATCCGCCGCCTGTTCCGCTTGACGGAACGCTGTTCCCTGATATATTTTTATAATATTCTTAATATTTCGTCCTGTCAATGGATGCCGGAAACGCGCGGGAATAAGAAAAAGCAGGCGGATGAACCCGCCTGAACCTGTCAACAAAAGGTAGACACCAATAAAAAGCATCAGAAGCCCTGTTCCAGTTTGAACTGGACGGGGCTTTTGTATTGCAATGCAGCTGCTGGCCGCCAGTAGTTGTAATAAAACAC
>Ga0129307_1001374_pt1 | contig 26304 bp, 30 predicted proteins | sample P1105metagenome_FD_94437 | JGI IMG/M metagenome (GOLD analysis project Ga0129307, IMG submission 94437) | Capybara group fecal microbial communities from Wisconsin, USA - P1105 metagenome | ecosystem: Host-associated > Mammals > Digestive system > Large intestine > Fecal | place: USA: Wisconsin...
AAAGGTTACTCTGCGTTACCGCATGTCCGCCGGCGATGCTCACTATGCCGGTCAGCTGGTGGAAGGTGCCCATATCGTGACTGCCTGGGGCGACGTCGGCACCGAGCTGGCCATCCGTCTGTTCGGCGACGAGTCCCTGTTCGTGGGCTATTCCGAGGTGCGCTACACCGCCCCCGTGTACGCCGGCGACTGGATGGAATATACTGGCTGGATCGAGAAGGTGGGCAACACCTCTCTGACCTGCCACTTCGAGGCCCACAAGGTCATCGAGCTGGCTGACCGCGACGGTAAGAAGGGCCTGGCCGACTCCGCCGCCAACGTGCTGCCCGAGCCCGTCCTGTGCGCCTACGGCACCGGCACCCTGATGGTCAAGAAGGACCTGCAGCGTCCCGAGTTCGGCGATCCCAAGTTCCAGGTTCGCTGAGTTTTTCCCTGCGCAAAGAAGAGCAGGGCCTCCAACTGGGGGTCCTGCTCTTTGAGAATATTGAGACGGCAATATCGCTTCTATACGGGAGAGAGTGTGATTTTATGAAGTATTCGAGATTGGAAAAGGACTCCTGGCTCCGCTGGTCGGCGGCCTCCCCGCAGGAGGCCATGGTCTGCATGATGGGAGTCCCCTTCGACCAGGCGGTCAGTCTGAACAAGGGCGCCTCCAAGGCGCCCCAGCGCCTGCGGGAGTTGTCCATTGATATGTCGGACGTGACGGAGGACATGATTCCCATCCGGCCGGGGGTGCTGTATGACCTGGGCGACGTCCCCGTCACCCTGAACTGGGAGGCCTATTTCCAGCAGGTGGAGACGGAGGCGTACCAGTTGATGGAGAGCGGCCGCTTCTGCCTCTTCTTCGGCGGCGATCACTCCGTCACCATCCCGCTGCACAAGGCCTTCGGGCGATTCCAGCGGCAGAAAAGGAGCAATGCCAAAATCGGCATTATCCACTTTGACGCCCACTATGACCTGTGCGGCGCCTATGACGGCCACCCTTGGTCCCACGCCTGCACCGAGGCAAGGGCCCTGGAGGGAGTGGCCCGGGGAGAGGACCTGACCTTTGTGGGCGTCCGGGTGGCGGAGCTGTCCGAGCTGGAAACCCTGAAACGGAACCCAGGCATCACCACCATTCGGGCCCGGGACGTCTGGAGCGAGGGCTGGGAGAGTGTCTGCGGGCGGCTCATCGCCCACTACCGGGACTATGACGCCGTCTATGTGACCTTGGACATCGACGTGCTGGACCCGGCCTTCGCGCCGGGCACCGGAACGCCCTCCACCGGCGGTCTCAGCAGCCGGGAGCTGCTGGAGATTCTGCGGCGGCTGCTGGACACGCTGCCCATCCGGGCCATGGACATCGTGGAGGTGGCCCCGCCCCTGGATGTGAACGACATCACCTCCTGGGCCGCCATGGGCGTCATTCAGCTGGTTCTGGGGCATTTCAGCAGGCAGATGCCGGAAGCCTGACGGGTATTTCCGACCGCTCATTCCTCAGACGAGGAAGCGGGGAGTCCGGGAATCCATGGGACCAAACATCAGCCGGACGGCCGCTCCTCTCCGTGCCTGCGCCGCCCTGCGCGTAAGATCGCGGAATTTTGCGTTTTCTTGCGCAATTGTTTCTTGCATTTTGCGCAAAGAGTGGTATAATCATTTCATAGCAGGACACCCGGCTATGAAATCTATGAGAACATCGGAGGTAAACGATCATGAGCTATCCCCAGACAGGCAACGAGGTATTTGTCAGCTTTTCTCTGTCCAACACCATGCTTTCGGGCATCGGCAAGGGAACCATCACCAGGGAGGAAGTTTCCGCCGATTATCTGAAGAATTTGTTTGGCAAGTACGGTGTGATCGTTTCGGCAAAGCCGGAGCAGCGTAAATTCCTGGAGAAGATCAACGAGATCTACGGCCTGGAGCTGGACATCCCCGAGAAGCTGAAGATCATCCAGCTCTCCGAGAAGAACCGCCGTCTGGTGGTCATCTCCGTGCAGGGCCTGCGGCGGAGCGGCGGCTCCCTGCTTCCCGAGTATACGGAGGAGGAGCTGCAGGAGGCCACCTTCAGCTTTGTGAAGTACTATGTGCAGAGCCGTCACTATGACGAGCTGGTGGCTGAGAATGAGAAGCTGAAGAAGGATCTGGATGCCGAAGTGGAGTGGCGCAACAGAGTCTCCGACATCTGATTTGCTCCGTCCGACAGATACATATTACAGTAAGGGACGCCGCGGAACGGGAATGTTCCGCGGCGTCTTGTGTTGGTTTTCGGCGGCGGGCCGGAAAAGCGCTATTTTTCGTCCTCCGGATTGGGATCGCCCACACTGCCGTCGCCCCGGAGCTGATGGTAGACCTTCAGCTCCGGACCGCTGGTCCCGCCGATCATAGGCTTGGCGTGCTCCTTTCCGTGCTTGGCCTTGCCCTGGATCACCGGGACCGGAGGCGCCTCGTTGCGGGGCTTGGTGTGAGTCCAGTCCGGGCGCGCCATTCCTCGCTTTGCCATGCTGCATCACCTCACCGACAGTCTGTCCGGCGGGGAGATGGGCGATACCTGGAAATCCATGGACACAAGGGAAATCCTTATCCGATGAACATCTGGGTCCAGTAATTGCCCTGGGCCACGTATCCCACGCCGATCTGGGTGTAGGAGGCGTTCAGGATATTGGCCCGGTGGCCGCTGGAATTCATCCAGCCGTCCACCACCTTCTGAGGCGTGGCGTAGCCGTAGGCGATGTTCTCCCCGGCGGTTTTGAAGGACAGGCCGAAGGCCCGGATCATCTGGGAGGGGGAGCCGTAGGTGGGGCTGGTGTGGGAGAAGTAACGCTTGTCCACCATGTCCTGGGACTTGTACCGGGCCACCCGGGACAGCTCCCAGTTGGCGGTCAGGGGCCGCAGGCCGTTCTGCTGCCGGATCTCGTTCACCAGCCGGATGACCTCCGCCTCATACAGGGCGACCTTGTCGTCCAGCTGGGGGATGGTCAGCACCTGCCCGGGGTAGATCAGGTTGGGGTTTCCGACCTGGGGGTTGGCCTGGATGATCTCACTGGTGCCCACCTGATACCGGACGGCCAGCTTCCACATGGTGTCCCCGGCGGCCACAGTGTGGGACAGGGAGGCGGCCTGGGCGGACGTGGCCATCAGGCTGCAGGCCAGCAGGGCGGACGCCAGGAGCATACGTGCTTTCTTCATGTTCAGTACCTCGCAGAAAATCATTTTCCGTTACCGGAATGATATAATTGTAACTAATTTGTAACTATTTTGCAAAGGTAATATCTTCCGGCGGATTTTCGACAGATATTTCCGCTGATAGGCCGGGAAAAGCCGCGCATACTGAATGCGGGGTGATGAACATGGACGGGGACAAACGAAAACCGGATCCGGAGCAGCTGCTGGACCTGCGCATCGACCCGGAGCAGCGGCTCTGCCCGGCCTTTGACAACGTCTGCATCGGGAAGTTCCGGGTAGCTTCGGAGAAGATGGGCATCCGGGTGCTGGACAACTGCTGCGAGGACCACATCATGTAGACCCCGGGGGTCCGGCGGACAGCGTCCGCCGGACCGATTTTATTTGCCAGGATGTCCGGCATGTGGTACACTATCAAGCATATAGACGGAACATATGGCGTTTACGCCTGTCTGCAAGGAGAGTGTCCCACCATGAAGCGCTGCTTTATTTTTGCCGCTGGCACCTATTACGGCCTGCGGGAGTGTCCGGCCCCCGGCGACCTGGTTATCGCCGCCGACGCAGGCTACCGGGTCTGCCAGCGGGAGAAGATCGTCCCGGACCTGCTGCTGGGGGACTTTGACTCCATGGAGGCTCCGGCGGATTTCGCCCGGATTCACCGTCTGCCAGTGGAGAAGGACGATACCGACACCCTGGCCGCCATTCGGCTGGGGCTGGAACGGGGCTGCGGGGAGTTCCACATCTACGGGGGCACCGGCGGCAAGCGGCTGGACCACACTTTCGCTAATCTGCAGAGCCTGCTGTTTCTCCGCCGCCGGGAGGCGCGGGGCTTCCTGTATGACAACGATTTTTTGTGGACGGTCATGGAGGACGAGTCCATCACCGTGGCGCGGACCGTGGAGTGGGGGCTGCTGTCCGTCTTCTGTCTGGGAGACCGGGCGGAGGGCATCAGTGAGACGGGGGTGCAGTACCCGCTGTCCGACGCTGTTCTGACGCCGGATTTTCCACTGGGCGTCAGCAACCATATTTTGGAGCCTGTGGCCCGGGTCTCCGTCCTAAAGGGCGCCCTGGCGGTGGGCTGGGAGCTTCCGGCGCTATCCGAAAGATAGAATAACGCCGACGGAAAAGTGCGGTTGCGGACGGCGGCAAGTTATTGTATAATGAAGACAAGGAAAGGTTGACCTTTCTGAGAGAAGAATATCAGAACCGTGGGAGCGGAGTGGGCGCCAAGGAGGTTAACATGGCAGTATTTACCGTAAACGGCCAGACTGTGACTGTGGAAAAGAATCAAAAGCTGCTGCGCTTCCTGCGGGATACCCTGCGCCTGACCAGCGTGAAGGACGGCTGTTCCGAGGGCGCCTGCGGCACCTGCACTGTCCTGATCGACGGCAAGCCCACGAAGGCCTGTGTCCCTCAGACTGATAAGTTGGAGGGGAAACATATTGTCACGGTGGAGGGCCTGACGGACTTTGAAAAGGACGTCTATACCTACGCCTTCGGCCACGCGGGAGCTGTCCAGTGCGGCTTCTGCATCCCCGGCATGGTCATGTGCGCCAAGGGGTTGCTGGATGTCAATCCGAATCCCAGCAGGGAGGAGGCGGCCTTCGCCATCCGCAACAACATCTGCCGCTGCACCGGCTATGTGAAAATCATCGACGCCATTTTGCTGGCGGCGGAGGTGTTCCGGGGCGGGAAAATTCCTGAGGACCCCCAAAATTGGACCCTGGGTGCCCGGGTTCCCCGTGTGGACGTGCGGGAGAAGGTCACCGGCACCGGTCAGTACCCTGATGACATTTATCTGGACGGCATGATTGTCGGCAGCGCCGTCCGCTCTCAATATCCCCGAGCTCGCGTCCTGGCCATCCATACCGAGGAGGCCAAGGCCCTGCCCGGCGTGGTGGGGGTCTTTACCGCCGCCGATATCCCCGGCAGCAACAAGGTGGGCCATCTGAAAAAGGACTGGGACACCATGATCGCGGTGGGGGACATCACCCACTACCTGGGCGACGCCATCTGTCTGGTGGCCGCTGAGACCCCGGAGATTCTTGCCCAGGCCAAGGCCCTGGTGAAAGTGGACTACGAGGAACTGCCCATGGTCCGCAGTCCCCGGGAGGCCATGCTGCCCGACGCGCCCCTGGTCCACAAGGAGGGCAATCTGCTGGCCCACAAGCACATCCAACGGGGCAATCCAGCGGAGGCTATTGCAAAATCGAAGTACGTCCTGACCCAGCGGTTCTCCACCCCCTGGACGGAGCACGCCTTCCTGGAGCCGGAGTGCGCCGTGGCCTACCCTGACGGGGACGGCGTCATGATTCTGTCCACGGACCAGGGCACCTACGACACCCAGCATGAGACCATGGGGATGCTGGGCCTGCCCGCCGACAAAGTGAAGGTTCGCAACTGTCTGGTGGGCGGCGGCTTCGGCGGCAAGGAGGACGTGACGGTCCAGCACCACGCCGCCCTGATCGCCTACCTGACAAAGCGGCCGGTAAAGGTGAAGCTGACCCGGGCCGAGAGTATTCTGATCCACCCCAAGCGCCACCCCATGGAGATGGAATTCTCCCTGGGCTGCGACGAAAACGGCATCATCCAGGGCGTGGCCGCCGAGGTCATTGCCGACACCGGGGCCTACGCCTCTCTGGGCGGCCCGGTACTGGAGCGGGCCTGCACCCACGCCGCCGGGCCTTACAACTACCAGAATTTCGAGATCGACGGCTGGGCCTATTACACCAACAATCCCCCGGCCGGAGCCTTCCGGGGCTTCGGCGTGACCCAGACCTGCTTCTGCATCGAGACGCTGCTGAACCAGATGGCGGACATCGTGGGCATTTCCCCGTGGGAGATCCGCTACCGCAACGCCATCCGCCCGGGGCAGGAGCTACCCAACGGCCAGATCGTGGACGACTCCACGGGCCTGGTGGAGACGCTGGAGGCGGTGAAGCCCTATTACGACAAGGCCGAATACGTGGGCCTCGCCTGCGCCATGAAGAACGCCGGCGTGGGCGTGGGCATCCCGGACACCGGCCGGGTCCGGCTGGTGGTGGAGGACGGCAAGATCCACATTTTCGCCGGCGCCTCCTGTATCGGCCAGGGCCTGGGCACCGTCCTGACCCAGATGGTCTGCGACCAGACCGGGATCTCCCGGGAAAACGTGATCTATGAGCGCTCCAACACCTACAACTCTCCCGATTCCGGCACCACCTCCGGCTCCCGCCAGACGCTGTTCGCCGGTGAGGCCTGCCGCCGGGCCTGTCAGGACCTGCGGGAAGCATTAAAGGAAAAATCCTTGACAGATATGAGCGGACAAGAGTTCTACGGCGAGTACCTGGGCAAGACGGACCCTTTGGGCGCCAACGTGCCCAACCCCGTCAGCCACATCGCCTACGGCTACGCCACCCAGATCTGCATCCTGGATGAGGACGGCAAGATCGAGCGGATTGTGGCCGCCCACGACGTGGGCAAGGCGGTGAACCCCCTGTCCGTGGAGGGGCAGATCGAGGGCGGCGTGGTCATGTCTATGGGCTACGCCCTGACAGAGCGCTATCCTCTGGACAACTGCAGGCCTACCGCCAAGTACGGCACACTGGGCCTGTTCCGGGCCAACCAGATCCCGGAGGTCACCCCCATCATCGTGGAGAAGCCGGGTCTGAACGTGGCCTGCGGCGCCATCGGCATCGGGGAGATCACATCTATCCCAACGGCTCCGGCCATTGCCGACGCCTACTTCCGCTATGACGGCAAGCTCCGCACCAGCCTGCCGCTGGAGGATACGCCCTACGCCCGAAAGTGAGAGAGAACAATGGATGAGCAGAAATTCAAACGGCGGGGCTGGATCTCCGCCTGCCTGGCGCCCATCGCCTGTGTGCTGTTCTTACTGGGACAGTGGGCCGGTCTGTGGGAGTCCGGACAAGGGGGCAGCCTCCGCAATGTCCTGGCCGGCATCCTGATTGTGGAGATGCTGGTGGGCACCGTGGCCCCCTTCTGGTGGCTGTTCACCGCCTTTCGCCGACGGAGCCTGGCCCAGAGCCAGACGAGAATTCTGGTCTTTGCCAATGCCTTCGCTCTGCTGGTCAGCCTCCTGTTTTTCTTCTAAGGCGAAGGAGACGCGGAGAAAAGAAAACAGCCGCCGCGGCTGCGGCAGGCTGTTGAATTCCGCTATTCCCGTTCCCGCACCGTGACGGCCACGGTGTCGCCGGGCTGTTTTCCGATTTGGGTCCGGATGTCTTTCCGCAGTCCCAGAATGTGCCCGGGTGTGCCCATGCGCACAATGCTCCCGTCATAGGGCACGCCGTCAAAGGTGGCGTGAACCTTCACCTGGCCCTTGCCGAATACGGCCTTTACATCAAAGGGAATCTCCACATAGGCCCCGTCCATCTCCGGCACCTTCCGAATGACGGCGGGAAAGATGTAGACGGTCTGGTTCACAGTCTTGCCTCCGCCTTCAGTTCCCGCAGCGCTTTGGGGGTGTCCACATCTGACAGGGGCAGCGGACCGATCTCCCACAGTATCAGATCCTCCTCATGCCGCCGGATAACGGTATTGCCGCCGTGATCCTCTTTCAGCTCCAGCAGCTCCGGGAAGAACCGGGCGGGGAAGATACAGGGATTTCCCCGGACGCCGCCATGGCCCAGGGCCGCGATTTTGTCCGGATGGGCCAGGTAGAAGTTCACCAGCGTTTTCACCGTTTCCCGACGCAGCAGCGGCTGGTCGGATACCTGAAATAATACCGCGTCGCAGTCCTGCAGTTCAGTCAGTCCCAGTTGGATGGTGTGGCTGATGCCCCAGTCGGGATGCGGATTGTGAATCGCTGCAAAGGAAAACTCCTTTGCAAGACGCATGACCTCTGGATATTGGGTGACCACCACCACGGAGGAGAACAGCTCCGACGGCACGGCCCTCAGGGCCCGGCAGATCAGCGTCTCCCCATTCCATTGGGCGGCCAGCTTGTTCTCTCCGAACCGGCGGGCGTTGCCCGCAGCCATGACCACGCAGCCTAGCTTCAGTGTTCTGATTTCCTGTCCCATTGCATTTCCCCCGTTTCTTGGGTTTAGTATATCCGTTTTTCCGCGCCTCAGTCAATGGGGGCGGGAGACTTTGATGATAAAAAGGAGGAACGCCCTATGAGCAAAAGCGTCGGAAAAAGCGTGACCCGGGTGGACGCCTATGAAAAGGCCACCGGCCGGGCCAAATATATGGACGATCTGTGCGACCGCAGCGCCCTGGTGGCGAAAATCTGTCACTCCACCATCGCTCACGGGTTCGTGAAGTCTATCGATGTGACGGAGGCGGAGGCTGTGCCCGGTGTGGTGCGGGTTCTGACCTGCTTCGACGTTCCCAATCTTCCGTTTCCCACGGCGGGCCACCCCTGGTCCACGGACCCCAGCCACCAGGACATCGCCGACCGGCTGCTGCTGAACCGCCACGTCCGCTACTATGGCGATGAGGTGGCGGTGGTCATCGCGGAGGACGAGGTGGCGGCGGCCCAGGCCGTCCGGGCGCTGAAGGTGGAGTATGAGGAGTTGCCCTTTGTGCTGGACGTACAGAAGGCCATGGAGCCGGGCGCGCCCCAGCTCCACCAGGAATATCCCAACAACATTCTGAAGCACACCAGCATCCGCAACGGCAACTATGAGGAGGCCCGGCAGGAGCCGGGGCTCATCAAGGTGGAGGGCTGGTATGAAACCCCCACCGTCCAGCACTGCCACATCGAAAACCACGGCTGCTTCGCCTATCAGGAGGCGGGCCGGATCGTCATCGTCAGCTCCACCCAGATCCCCCATATCATCCGCCGGGTGGTGGGGCAGGCCTTGGGCATCCCCTGGGGCAAGGTGCGGGTCATCAAGCCTTACATCGGCGGCGGCTTCGGCAATAAGCAGGACGCCCTGTACGAGCCCCTGTGCGCCTGGTGCTCCACGATGGTAGGCGGCCGGCTGGTGAAGCTGGAGTGCGCGAGAGAGGAGACCTTCGTCTCCAACCGGGTCCGCCACGCCATCCGTACCCACATCATCTCCTACGTCCGGCCTGACGGCACTTATGTGGCCCGGAAGATCGAGTGCTTCGCCAATCAGGGAGCCTACGCCTCCCACGGCCATGCGGTCTGTGCCAAGGGCATGGGCGCCTTCCCGCAGCTGTATCCCTGCCCCAACGTGGAGGGCGACGCCTACACGGTCTACACCAACCGGCCCACCGCCGGCGCCATGCGGGGCTACGGCATCCCCCAGGCCATGTTCGCTGTGGAGAGCCACACGGACGACGTGTGCAAAGCCATCGGCATGTCCCCCATGGAGTTCCGCCGGAAACATCTGATGCCCATGGGCTATCGGGACGGCTTCTCCAAGAACGAGTTGTACACGGACACCTTCAAGCAGTGCATGGATAAGGGCATGGCCGCCATCGACTACCAGCGCAAATACGCCGAGTATCAGAACCAGACCGGCCCCATCCGGAAAGGCATCGGTTTGGCCGTATTCTGGTATAACACCGCCGTGTGGCCCATCTCCCTGGAGTCCTCCTCCTGCCGCATGGTGCTGAATCAGGATGGCTCCCTCCAGTTCCAGACCGGCGAGACGGAGATCGGACAGGGCTGCGACACCGCCTACTCCCAGATGGTGGCGGACGCGGTGGGCATCCCCTTTGAAAATGTCCATGTGGTCTCCACCCAGGACACCGACGTGACCCCCTTCGGCACCGGCGCCTATGCCTCCCGCCAGACCTACATCGGCAGCTTTTCCATCATGCAGACGGCCATGGCCCTGCGGGAGCGGATTTTGAACATCGCCCATGAGCAGACCCGGATGCCTGTCAGCAACCTGGACCTGGTGGACGGCCAGATCGTCCGTAAATCCGACGGCCGGATTCTGAAGTCCCTGGGGGATTTGGCCACCGAGAGCCTGTACTCCCTGGAGCACAGCCAGCATATCACCGCCGAGACCACGGCCCAGATCAAGTCCAATGCCTACTCCTTCGGCTGCTCCTTTGCCGAGGTGGAGGTGGATATCCCGATGTGTAAAGTGAAACTCCTGAACATTGTGAATGTCCACGACTGCGGCCGCCTGATCAACCCCGCCCTGGCGGAGGCTCAGGTTCATGGCGGCATGTCCATGGCCATCGGCTATGGTCTCTCCGAGCAGCTGCTGTTCGACGAAAAGACCGGCAAGCCGCTGAATAACAACCTGCTGGATTACAAGCTGTCCACCTTCATGGACCACCCCACCCTGGAGGCAAAGTTTGTGGAGAACCCGGAGCCCACGGCGCCCTTCGGCACCAAGGCCCTGGGCGAGCCTCCGGCCTGCTCCGGCGCTCCCGCCATCCGCAATGCCATCGCAAACGCCACCGGCGTTTACATCGACCAGTGCCCCATCACACCCCATGTCCTCTACCGAAAGTTCAAAGAGGCCGGACTGATCGAAGATTGAAGGAGGGAAAACGCGTATGTATGATATGAAAGCTCTGTATCAGGCAAAAGATGTGGCCGACGCCGTGGCCCTCCGCATGGCGCATCCTGACGCCCACATTATCGCCGGCGGCAGCGACGTGCTGGTGCAGATGCGGGAGGGGAAGCGGGCCGGCGTGGAGCTGATTTCCATCCAGCGGCTCGACGAGCTCCGGGGCGTGTCTCTGGAGGAGGACGGCACCCTGCGCATCGGCAGTCTTACCAGCTTCTCCCACATCACCCGGGACCCGCTGATCCAGAAATACATCAACGTCCTGGGAGAGGCGGTGGATCAGGTGGGCGGCCCCCAGATCCGCAACATCGGCACCATCGGCGGCAACACCTGCAACGGCGTCACCTCCGCCGACTCCGCCTCCACGCTCCACGCCTGGGACGCCATTGTGGAGGTGACCGGCCCGGACGGCGTCCGCCGCCAGCCCATCCACGATTTCTATATCAAGGCGGGAAAGGTGGACATCCGGGAGGGGGAGATTCAGACCGCCATCCTGATCCCCAAGGAGAGCTACGAGAATACGTTTGGCCACTACATCAAGTACGCCATGCGCAACGCCATGGACATCGCCACCCTGGGCACCTCCGTCAACGTCCGCCTGTCCGCCAATAAAAAGACGGTGGAACGGGCGCGGGTGGCCTTCGGCGTGGCGGGCCCCGTGCCCCTGCGGGCAAAAACGGCGGAGGCTTTGGCCGCGGGACAGCCTGTCAGTATGGAGCTGGCGGAGGCCTTCTCCCAGGCGGTGAAGGAGGACATCAATCCCCGGGACTCCTGGCGCGCGGCCAAGGATTTCCGTATGCACATCGCGGTGGAGAGCGCCAAGCGGGCCTTCATCGAATCCGTAAAACTGGCGGGAGGTGCGCTGTGATGGAGAAGCACACGACTCAATATCAGACCGTCCGGTTCAACCTGAATGGAAAGGACGTGGAGCGGACGGTGGACGTCCGGGCCAGCCTGACGGATATGCTCCGCAACGACTTCCGGATGACCAGCGTGAAAAAGGGCTGCGAGGTGGGGGAGTGCGGCGCCTGCAATGTCCTCATTGACGGCGAGGCCTTCAACTCCTGCATCTACCTGGCTGTCTGGGTGGAGGGCAAGCGCGTCCGCACCCTGGAGGGGCTGCTGGGCCCCAACGGCGAGCTCAGCGACATCCAGCAGGCCTTCGTGGACGAGGCCGCCATCCAGTGCGGCTTCTGTACGCCGGGCTTCATCCTGACGGCGGTGGAGATTCTGGAGAGCGGCAAGGAGTACACCGACGCGGAGCTGCGGAAGCTCCTGTCCGGACACCTGTGCCGCTGCACCGGCTATGAGAACATCCTCCGGGCGGTGAAAAAGACCATGTACAAGCGTCTGGGCAAGCCGGAGCCGGAAAAATAAGGGGGATCTTTTCCAGAGAAGCCGCTGAACCTGACGGTACTCTGAGATTCCAAACGGCTGAGAGCGTGAATTCGGCGGCGGACTGAAAAGTCCGCCGCCGTTTCTTTTCAGGCTTGCCGCAGCCTGCCGTGGCCCAGCGCTTTTTATTTGACGATTCCCTGCAAATGGATTATAATCAAATTACCAAAGGGAGGAGGAATCTTTATGAAGACCATCATTACCATTGGACGGCAGTTCGGCAGCGGCGGCAAGGAAGTGGGCATCCGCGTGGCCAAGGAGCTGGGAATCCCCTTTTATGACAATGAACTTCTGCAGGAGGCGGCGAAGAAGAGCGGCCTGTGCGAGAAAATTTTTGAGAACTTCGATGAAAAGCCCAAGAGCCTGTTGTACTCCATCGCCATGGACTCCTATATGTTCAGCCTGCCCGGCAGCGGCGTGGGCGACTCTTTGGAGCAGCAGGTGTACCTGGCCACTTTTAACACCATCCGCCACATCGCCGACCAGGGTCCCTGCGTCATCATCGGCCGCTGCGCGGACTATGCTCTGGCGGACAACCCCAACCATCTGAGCCTGTTTATCTACGCCCCCATGGATGTACGCGTGGCCCGGGTGGCCAAGCGCCGGAATGTGACGCCGGAGGAGGCCCGCAAGCTCATCACCAGGACCGACAAGCGCCGCGCCTCCTACTATGAATACTACTCCTCCAAGAAGTGGGGCGCCGTGGAGAGCTACGACTTCTGCCTGGACTCCAGCTGCTTGGGTCTGGGCGGTACCGTGGAGCTGATTCAGACCATGGTCGCCCACAAGGAGCATCCCATCCCCAGCCCCACGGAGGAGGATCCTACACAGAAATAAGGAAAAACAGAAAACCGGGCCAACAGGCCCGGTTTTTTTATAAATTGCTATGATAAGTCCATTGTCGAGAATTCCGTCCACAGCAGATAGCCGGTCTCATCCTCCGCCGGACGGCCCTCCGGCGCCGCCAGAACAGCATCCACATATGGGGATGGCTCATACTCCGGCTTACCGCAGCCACCAGCCATCACTACCAGCGCCGTAAGAAGACTCATCAGAATTATCCGCTGTTTCACAGTTATCCTCTCCTTTGCATCTGTGGATGTTGTCACCTGCTTAGATGCAAAAGCGTGAAAAAAGTTTCACCTGAATAGCGGGTTCCTCGCCGGCCAGCATCTCATTCCCAGTCCTGCCGCTTGTCCAGCTCCCGGTAGAACCCGAAGGCCGCCTCAAACCGGGCCTCACTGTAGGCTGTCAGATCAGCGCAGTAATCGTCATAGGCCGTCAGCAGGCGAACCGCCTCCTCCGTCAGCACCGCGCCGCCGCCGTGCTGCCCGCCGATTGTGGAGGACAGCAGCTTGCAGCCAAAGACCTCCTCGGCGGTGCGAATGATACGCCAGGCCTTGGAGTAGGCCATGCCCATGGAGGCCGCCGCCGCCCGCAGGGATTTATTCTCCTCCACCCGGTGGAGCAGCGTGGCAATCCCCGGACCGAAGCAGCGGGTGCGGTCATCCGTGTAGAGACGCACGGTCAGTTTTAAATGCAGATCCTTACTCATGTGGATTCCTCCTGTGCCGGAACGCTGGATTTCTCTGATTTTCTTCATCTTATCACATTCCGTTGGATTTGCAAACAGAAGAAAATATGCTACAATACCACTGTGAGAGAAAAAATACCCGCCGTTCCGGACGGCGGACAGGAGGAAGCACCATGGAAAAAATCAGACTGGGGAAAACAGACCTGTGGGTGACCAAAACCGCCTTCGGCGCCCTGCCGGTACAGCGGATCGACCACGCGGAGGCAAAGAAGCTGCTGCGCCGGGCCTATGACGCGGGCATCAACTACTTTGATACCGCCAACGCCTACACGGACAGCGAGGAGAAGCTGGGCGAGGCTCTGGGGGATGTGCGGCAGAACATCGTCATCTCCACCAAAAGCGGCGGCAAGGACAAAAAGACGGTCCAGGAACATATTGAGGAGAGCCTACGCCGCCTGCGGACAGACTATATTGACATCTTCCAGTTCCACAACCCGGCGGAGCTGCCGGACCCCAACGATCCCGACAGCCCCTTCGCCGCCGCTCTGGAGGCCAAGCAAAAGGGCTATATCCGCCACATCGGCATCACCAACCACCGTCTGAAGGTGGCCAACGAGGCCATCGACTCCGGCCTTTATGAGACGCTGCAGTTCCCGTTCTGCTATCTTGCCGCCCCCCAGGACGTGGAGCTGACGGAGCGCTGCAAGGCCGCCGACATGGGCTTCATCGCCATGAAGGGTCTGTCCGGCGGAATGCTGAACAACGCCGCTGCCTGTTACGCCTTCATGCAGCAGTACGATAACGTGGTGCCCATCTGGGGCATCCAGTACAAGTGGGAGCTGGACCAGTGGCTGGAGCTGACGGAGCGGAACCAGCAGATGACCCCGGAGCTGCAGGCTGTCATCGACCGGGACCGGAAGGAGCTGGCCCACAACTTCTGCCGGGCCTGTGGCTACTGCCTGCCCTGCACCGCCGGCATCGAGATTCCCCAGGCCGCCCGTATGGCTATGCTGCTCCGCCGCTCTCCCTATCAGCAGTACATGACGGAGGAGTGGCGCGATAAGATGCACAAGATCGAGGAGTGCGTCCACTGCGACGCCTGCAAGAGCCGCTGCCCCTATGAGCTGGACACCCCGGCCCTGCTGCAGGCCATGCTGAAGGACTACGACCAGTTCTACGCGGAGCATCACGAAGAGGCCTGATCCCATTCCCATATTTTTTGAGAAATTAAAACCCAAACCCTGAAAGGAGCCTTTCCCATGCTTTTTCAAAATGAAGACGCCAGCCTGAAGCTGGAGGTTGTACGCTATGAATTTCCCGCCGACGGCGGTGAGCCGGGCAGTGATGACCGGAATTGGCTGGTGCTGCGGGCCACCTACGAGGCCGACGGACAGATCATCAAAGATTCCAACAGCTGCCTGCTGACCTATGAGCTGCGGGAGATGACCGCCGGACTGAAGGTGCTGAACGCCGGCATCCGGGACCAGTACGCCAGCAGCTTTGTGGAGCCCTACTTTGAGCTGACCGCCACGGCGGAGGATGAGGGCTTCCTGGTGGAGGTGTCCTTCGCCCTGCCCAACACCATGGAGGATGTGGACACGGCTGAAGTCGAGTGCGCCATGACCAAGGCGGAGATGACCGCCCTGATCGATGAGCTGGACAAGCTCTGCGCAAAATACCCGGATCGGAGCTGAGGATCATGCTGGAACTGCTCCGTCAGGTGCCGCTGTTTGCCTGGATGCCGGAGGAGGGGGCGGACACCCTGTCCGCCTGCTTCGACCTGTGCGCAGAGGATCTGTCGGTGGGGGAGACCCGTTTCGCCGATGGCCGCGTGGGCTGTCTCCTCCGGGGAACAGCGTCCTTTCAGACCTGTGACGGCGCCCGCCCGCTGAGGCCGGGGGAGGTGTTCGCCCTGGACCGGGACAGACAATCCATCCCTGGAACCCTGACAGCGGGGGAGGACTGCGCTGTGGCCTGGTTTCGCCGGGATCTGATTCGCCACGTCTGCTATCGGGCCTGCTGGTTCCACGCCAGGCTCATTCTGGAAATCGACAGACAGCTGTATATGTAAAGGACAGCGGGGCCGCAAAAACGGCCCCGCTGTTTGCGGAAAAATCCCACAACCCAGTGTCCCTGATCCTACGGAAGCATAACAAAAAGCGCCCAAAAGGGCGCTTTTTGTTTATCAATTCGCGGAAACTTATTCAGCCTTGGGGCCGGCGGCGACTACCTCGGCGCTCATGTGGGTGTACTTCTTGAAGTTCTCCACAAAGCTGGTGGCCAGCTTCTTGCAGCTTGCCTTGTAGGCCTCCTTGTCCTCCCAGGTGTTCTCGGGGATCAGCAGCTCGGAGGGCACACCCTCGATGGCGGTGGGCACCTGGACGCCGAAGGTGGGATCGGTGACGAACTCGCCCTTCTCGATCTCACCGGTCAGAGCGGCGGTGACCATGGCGCGGGTGTAGCTCAGCTTCATACGCTTGCCGGTGCCGTTCCAGCCGGTGTTCACCAGATAGACGTGGGCGCCGGATTTCTCCACCTTCTCGGCCAGCATGGAGGCGTAGACGGAGGGATCCAGGGGCAGGAAGGGCTCACCGAAGCAGGTGGAGAAGGTGGGCACGGGCTCGGTGATGCCGATCTCGGTGCCGGCCACCTTGCTGGTGAAGCCGGAGACGAAGTAGTACATGGCCTGATTCTTGTCCAGCTTGGAGATGGGAGGCAGTACGCCGTAGGCATCGGCGGTCAGGAAGATGACGGTCTTGGGCACGCTGGGACTCATGCCGGACAGCTCCGCGTTGGGAATGTACTCCACGGGATAGCCCACGCGGGAGTTGACGGCCAGGGAGTCATCGTAGAAGTCGAACTCACGGGTCTCGTCGTCCATGACCACGTTCTCCACCAGAGCGCCGAACTTGATGGCGTTGTAGATCTCAGGCTCGCCCTCGGGGCTCAGGTTGATGCACTTGGCGTAGCAGCCGCCCTCGAAGTTGAACACGGAGTCGTCGGCCCAGCCGTGCTCGTCGTCGCCGATCAGCATCCGGTTGGGATCGGCGGACAGGGTGGTCTTGCCGGTGCCGGACAGGCCGAAGAACACGGCGGAATCGCCGTCCTTGCCAATGTTGGCGGAGCAGTGCATGGGGAACACGCCCATCTTGGGCAGGACGTAGTTCATAACGGAGAAGACGGACTTCTTGATCTCACCGGCGTACTGGGTGCCGCAGATGACCACCAGCTTGGACTCATAGTCCACCAGGATGGCGGCCTCGGAACGGGTGCCGTCGATCTCGGGGATGCACTTGAAGCCGGGAGCGGCAATGATGGTGTAGTCAGCCTGGAAGTCCTTCAGCTGGTCGGCGGTGGGGCGGCGCAGCAGCTGATGGATGAACAAGTTCTGGGAGGCCAGCTCGTTGACGATGCGGAAAGACTGGGTATACTTGGGATCCGCGCCGGCGAAGCCGTCGAAAATGAAGATCTCCTTGTTCTGCAGATAGGCTACCACCTTGTTCTTGATGGCGTCAAACTTGGCCTTTTCAATGGGGCGGTTTACCTTGCCCCAGGCAATCTCGTCATGGACGGCAGGGGTGTCTACGATGAACTTGTCATTGGCGCTGCGGCCGGTGTACTTGCCGGTCTTGACCACCAGAGCGCCGGTATTGGACAGCTTGCCCTCGCCCCGGCGCAGAGCGTGCTCCGTCAGCTGGGCGGGAGTCAGGTTGCGGTAGACGGCGGAAGCGTTGATAATGCCAAGCGTCTCCAGACCATAGGTTTCCATGATGATATTCCTCCTATTTTTATATTACGGTGGCAGGACCACCGACTTTAACAGGCTTAGTATACAGGAAGACAGTGAGAAAAGCAAGAAAAAACGATTACTCAGATTGCCGAAAACCCGTTTTTCGACTTTACGCCTTCAAGCGCAGCAGCTCACGGGACAGATCCGCCAGATCCTGGAGGGACAGTCGCTCGCCCCGGATAGTCTCTGGCAGGCCGCAGGCGGCCATGGCGGCACGGATGGCCTCCTTGTCCATGCCCAGGGCGGAGGACAGACTGTTCAGCAAGGTCTTGCGCCGCAGCAGGAAGGCGCCCCGGACACAGCGGAAGAAAAAATCCTCGTCCTCCACCTCCACCGCCGGTTGTTCCCGGCGGACGCAGCGGATGACGGAGGAGGTGACCTTGGGGGCGGGCAGGAAGCACTCCTTCGGTACGTCGAACAGCAGCTCCGTCTCCATGCGGTACTGCATCAGCAGGGAAAAGGCGCCGCAGTCGGGATCGCCGGGGGAGGCGCAGATCCGTCGGGCCACCTCCCGCTGGATCATGACGGTGACGGACTGAAAGCAGGGGGTCTCCACCAGCTTGGTCAGGATGGGCGTGGTGATATTGTAGGGCAGGTTGGCACAGACGATGGGGGTCAGGCCGGGAAATTTCTCCGCCGCCAGGGCGCCCAGGTCCAGCTTCATGGCGTCTCCCGGCACAATCTCCACGTTGGGATAGTCCGCCATGGTCTCCGCCAGCACAGGGAGGAGGGACTTATCCAGCTCCACGGATACCACTTTCCCCGCCCGCCGTGCCAGCTCCGTTGTCAGAGGACCGATGCCCGGACCGATCTCCAGTACGCCGCAGCCCTCGTCCACCTGAGAAGCGGCCGCGATGTTGTAAGGCACCTGTGGGTCGATGAGGAAGTTCTGCCCCATGGATTTGGAGAAATGGAAGCCGTGGCGGCCCAACAGCTCCCGGATTTCATTGTAGTCGCAGAGGTTCAAAAAAGTCCCGCCTCTCTGTCAGATGGTTGAGGTATCAGAAAAGGTTCCAGGCACACAGGCCCGATGACGCTCAATGCCACATTCAATTTATTATATCAGATAAAATGCCGTTTGAAAAGTGGCAGAACCCTCCACCAGCAAAAAACGAAGACAACGGAAAAGCTCCCCGGCAAGGCCGGGGAGCCGCATGAGCAAATTGGAAAAGGGTCACTCCAAAATATACACTGTGCAGGCGCGTCTGCCAAAGTTGATGCACTGCTGGTAGGTGTCGTAGTACAGATCCACCTTGTCGCCCCGGACGCCGGTGTCGGCGGCTACGGCCATGCCATAGACGATCTTGCCGTCGGCAGTGACAATATACATCCGGGTGCCCAGGGGAATGACGTTTTTGTCCACGGCCACGGTGCCCACCTGGACGAAGGTACCGGTGGCAGTGGTGTAGTCAGCGCCGCCGTAGCCTGCAGTATAAGCGGTGGCGGTCATGGATTTGACAGCGGAGAACTTCAGGGTTCCGCCGGACTGGAAGATCAAAGTGCCGCTGCCGTCCTCGTTCTTCTCTACGCTGGCGATGCGGTCGTCGGCGGACACAGTGGAGAGTCCGGTACCCACCAGAATCTCCTCATTAATGGCGGAGGAGTCCACCTCCTCCACAAACTGGCGGGAGACCAGCTCTCCGGCGGAGTAGGTGACCTCATAAATGGCGGTGCGGATGCCGTTGGAGCCCTTCCGCACCACCTTCTCCGTGCCCTCGGGCAGATCGGAAGTCGGAATGCGGATGGTCTCATAGGCCACGGATTCCGTATAGCGGTCATAGTAGGTCAGATCAGAGGCCACCGTCAGGTTGATGGTGCCATCCCCGATTTCCACCAGCACCATATCCAGCGGGCTGGGCTCCACCTGGAGACGTCTTAGCAGAGAGGAGATGGACTCTCCCTTGGATTTAGCGCTGACCACGGTGTCGCCGCAGTGAACAGAGACCAGATTTCCGGTGCGCACGTTGAGTTCGAAGCCACTGGCCTTGCTGTTGAGATAAATCATCTGGGAGGAGAAGTCCTTCACGGTCTCCGCCGACACAGACGCATCCAGCACAATGGTGGCATCTGAGCCATCGGTCAGGATATACAGGGCGCTTGCCCGGTTCATAGAGAGCAGACTTGCACAGGAAACGGCGGCGAAAACAAGGATCAGAACACGGATCCGGCTCCAAAGCTCATGCAGTTTTTCCGTATGCTTGATGTGCTTCAAACCAATACCTCCTGAAAAATTTTCCACTTCATGTTTCCCACCGCTGGAAAAATCAAACCGATGAAAAATGAAGAGAAACAAAATGTAACTTTTGTTACCATTTGGAAAACTGGGCATAGTATACACCAAAGACCCACGTCTGTCAAGTTTGACCGCGAAAAACGATATTATGTCTCCCACTTTTACGAAAAAATTCGAGATACGAGCTTCTAATATCTGGAAATTTTAAATGGAAAAGTAACAAAATGGTGACAGATGATGAAAAAATACGCTCTGTATCTTTTCCTACGATACAGAGCGTATTTCAAATAAAATCAGAGAAATTCGCAACTTATAAATGGAATTTAAGGACGAATGACCGGGAGATGCAAAGCCAGGAGGGTCGCCTTGCCCGGATCTCCGAGGGGCGGAGAAGAAAGGCGCTTTCCGCCGCTGAGAACCCGGCTGTTTTCAGTGGTTGACCATCAGCTTTTTCATGCCCCGGGTCAGTCCGTCCAGGGACAGCTGGTACATATCGAAGTACCGGTCCAGAATGTCAAAGGTCTGGGTCCAGTAAGTACTCTCCCGGGGACGGGACTGGGGATGGAGCCAAATCAGATGGGAGTAGCGCTGCCGGAACTTCAGGAAATAGGACAGGCCGGAGCCCTCCGGCGCGCCGTCGGCGGTCATACTGCCGGACAGCAGCTCCTCGGTGCTCATCTCCGCGTCGCCCACAATGACGACCCGGTAGTCCGCCGGGATGTTGTTCAGCACCCATTCCGTGGGCACGGTTTTCTTCCAGTCCAAGGTGGGCTCCAGATACAGGCGGCTTTCCAGGGAGTTGTGGAAGTAGTAGAATTTCAGATCCTTAAAGCGTCCTGCCTTGCTGACGGACTGAAACAGAAGACTGCACAGCTCCCGATAGTAGTCCATGGAACCGCCTGAATCAATCAGCAGCATCATCTTCACTGTGTTTTTCCGGGGACGGGTATATTCCAGCCGCAGGTTACCGGCATTGTCGCAGGTTTTCCGAATAGTCTCGTCGATGTCCAGCTCCGTCTTGGGCTCGTCAGAGTTGGAGGACAGCTGGCGCAGGCTGCGGAAGGCCATCTGGAACTGACGGGAGTCCAGCGTGTTGTCGTCCCGCCAATCCCGGTATTTCCGCTCTCCGGCCACCCGGTAGGCGGAGCGGTATAGGGTATTTCCGCCCACCCGGATGCCGCCCAACTTCTGGCCGTGGTTGCCGAAGGGAGTGTGGCCTCCGGTGCCCACCCAGCGCCTGCCGCCGTTGTGCTCCTCTTTCTGCTCCTGCAGCCGCTGGGCAAACAGATCCTCAATCTCCTTGACGGACATATTGGTTACTTCAGACAGCTTTTTCAGTTCCTGCTCGTCCAGCTCCGGGTGCTCCAACCATTTCATCAGCTCCGGGGGAAGCTCCTCATGGTGCGCAATGTCCCCAAAGAATTCCGCAAAGGCCTGGTCAAAGCGGTCAAAATCCCGCTCACTGTGGACCACCACGGAGCGGCACAGACCATAGAAACCAGAAAGGGTGGACTCGTGGAGCCCCTGACGCAGGCCGTCCAGCAAGGTGAGCCACTCGCCCAGAGACACCTTCAGGCCGCTGGACCGCAGCAAATAAAAGAAAGAAAGAAACATTACGCACGCTCCCGGGAACTTTTATGTAAGACGTCCAGATCCTGGTTTTTCTTCAGCAGCACACCAGCATAGGGAATCTCCGGCCAGACGCGCTCCGGTTCCACCTCATTCAGCAGAAGGGCCTGAATCCAGTCCAGAGCCTCGCTGGTGCTGGGCTTTTTCTGGATGCCGTTCAGCCCCCGCAGCCAGTAAAAGGCCCGCAGAACCTGGGAGAGCAGAGCCTCGTCCATATCCGGGTAGTGGACCCGCACGATCTGGGCCATCAGCTCCTGATCCGGGAATTCGATGTAGTGGAAGATGCAGCGCCGCAAAAACGCGTCCGGCAGCTCCTTTTCCGCGTTGGAGGTGATGATGACGATAGGACGGTGGTTGGCCCGGATGGTCTCACCGGTCTCGGGGATGTGGAACTCCATCCGGTCCAGCTCCCACAGCAGGTCATTGGGAAACTCCAGATCCGCCTTGTCGATCTCGTCAATCAGTAAAATCACCTGCTGCTCGCTGGAAAAGGCCTGGCCCAGCTTGCCCAGCTTCACATACTTGGAGATGTTGTCCACCCCGGCGTTGCCGAACTGGCTGTCATACAGCCGCTGCACCACGTCATAGACATACAGGCCGTCCTGGGCCTTGGTGGTGGACTTGATATTCCAGATCAGCAGCGGCTTGTCCAACGCCGAAGCGATGGCCTGGGCCAGCACGGTTTTGCCGGTGCCTGGCTCACCCTTGATCAGCAGGGGCTTCTGCAGGGAGATGGCGATGTTGGCGGCCTGCAGCAGCTCAGGACTGGCCACATACTCGCTGCTGCCGCGAAATTGCTCTGCGGTTGTCATTTGAAAAACCTCCACGCGCTGACGCGCTGAAATGATGTGTCAAAGTCAGGGAAAATTCCACTGCTTTCCCCATTATAATCGGAAGCTCCTTGTTTGACAATGGAAACTTTCCGGTTTTTCCCACCGTGGGGCGAGATCAGGGCAGAAAAAAAGCGGGCCTTGGCCCGCTTTTTCAGTCAATCGGTTACCTGGGTTTCCCGCTCCGCGGCGGCCTCCTCCTTTGCCTGCTGGAGGATCTTCCGGTCCGCCTTGGTGGACAGCTGACTCTCGTCAAATTGGGCGAACAGGTCCGGGCGGCGGAGCATGGTGCGCTTGTAGCTCTCCTTTTTTCGCCAGGCCGCCACATTGGCGTGGTGGCCGGACAGCAGCACCTCCGGCACCTTCCGGCCGTGCCACTCCTCCGGACGGGAGTACTGGGGGTACTCCAGCAGTCCGTTCCAGTGGGACTCCTCCGTGAAGCACTCCTCGTCGGGCAGGACGCCGGGCACCATGCGGCACACGGCGTCGCAGACGGCCATAGCCGGGATCTCGCCGCCGGTGAGGACGAAGTCGCCCATAGAGATCTCCTCGTCCACGCACTCATCGATGAACCGCTGATCCACGCCCTCATAATGGCCGCAGATCAGGACAATGTGGTCGTAGTTCGCCTTCAGCTCCTTGGCCACCTCCTGGGTGAAGGTGCGGCCGCAGGGAGACAGGAAGATGGTGTGGGGATGGGCGCTGCCTGTGATCTCCCGGATGTGGTCCCAGCAGCGGTACAGCGGGTCCGCCTGCATGACGGCCCCCCGGCCGCCGCCGTAGGGGTAGTCATCCACCTGCATCTGCTTGTTGGTGGTGTACGCCCGGATCTGGTGGGTCCGGATGGTGATGTAGCCCCGCTCCTGGGCGCGGCCCAGAATGCTGACGTTCAGCATGGCGTCCACGGAGTCGGGAAACAGGGTACAGATATCAAATCTCATCGGTGGCCATCCCTTCCAAGATGTGAACTGTCATGCGGTTGCCCTCCAGGTTCACGGATTTGATGAATACCTCCGGAACGGCGGGAATCAGGTACTCCTTCTCGCCCCGGACGGTGTAGACCTTGCTGGCGGGATAAGTCTCCACCCTGGTGATCTTCCCGAGGGAAGCGCCGGTGTCATCCCGGCAGACCTCCATGCCCAGCAACTCCTCGTCGAAGCACTGTCCCTCCGGCAGATGGGCGTCCTCCCGGCGGATATACAGGTCCTTCTCCTTGTAGGTCAAGGCGGCGTTCATGTCCTCCACGCCGGGGAACTTCATCAGCACCAGGCTCTTGTGGACGTGATTGGCGATGGGGGAGACGGGTTTGCCGTCGATATAGAAGGTCTGGAACCGGGTCAGAAACTGGGGGTCCTGGTTAACGGGCTGGACCCGCACCTCGCCCCGGATGCCGTGGGCGTTGACGATGCGGCCCACCTTGATGGTTTCCAATCTCATAGGTGTACTCCTTGTGGAAGAATAGCATTTTTCATAGTATAGCCCGTTTTGCGGAAACTGGCAAGAGCAAGGGGAATTTCCGGCGCACCCTGCCCTGAGTGGCCGGTGTGGAACCATCTACTGGGGAGGGGCGGCAAAGCCGGAAGCCGTCCCCCAAAGCCCTCCGCCCGCGAAAAGAGGAGGAGCAAACGCTCCTCCTCTCTGAAAATCTCAGTCTACGATATCCACCGAAACCTTGACCCCGGTGCGCTGGGCGTAGGCACGGACCACGGTGCGGATCTCCTTGGCGATCCTCCCCTGGCGGCCAATGACCTTACCCATATCATCGGGTGCGACGCGCAGCTCCAGCGTCAGCTCCTGATCGCCCTGAATCTCCGAGACAGAGACGGCGTCGGGATCGTCCACCAGGTTTCTGGCGATGTAGAGCAGCAAGTCTTTCATGCTCTGCCCTCCGAATTAGAGGACGTCTACTTTTTTCAGCAGCGCGCGGACAGTGTCAGTGGGCTGAGCGCCGGACTTGATCCAAGCCTGAGCGCGCTCGGCGTCAATCTTGATCTCGGCGGGAGAGACGCAGGGATTGTAAGTGCCGATCTCCTCAATGAAGCGGCCGTTGCGGGGGAAGCGGGAGTCAGCCACCACAACACGGTAGAAGGGAGCCTTCTTGGCGCCCAGGCGGCGCAGTCTGATCTTAACCATAATTCATTTACCTCCAAATTATTTTGAAACTTCTTTTTATCTATAAATGCGTAGCACTTATATCCGTCGAAAATCGTCCTTGGGGACGTCTCCTCCTTTTTCGCGTCAGACCCACCTGGGCTTTGGCGCGAGAGAGAAGGTTATTTGAACCGCTTTTTCCGGCCGAAGCCGTGCATCCGTCCGCCGGCACCGGGAATACGGCCCTTGGACATCTGCTTCGTGAACTGCTGCACCATGTCGAACTGCTTCAACAGCCGGTTCACATCTACCACCTCCAGACCGCAGCCCGCAGCGATGCGGCGCTTCCGGCTGGCGTTGAGGATCTGGGGATTCTCCCGCTCCAGCGGGGTCATGGACAGGATGATGGCCTCCGTGTGGGCCATGGCCTTTTCGTCAATAGTGGCGTTCTCCAGCTGACGGCCCATGCCGCCGGGGAGCATCCCGGCGATCTGACTCAGATCACCCATGTTCCGCAGCTGCTGGAGCTGCTCGTAGTAATCCTGCAGGGTGAATTTATTCTTCCGCAGCTTCTCCTGGAGCTTGGCCGCCTGCTTCTCGTCGTAGGTGGTCTGTGCCTTTTCAATCAGGGTCAGCATATCGCCCATGCCCAGAATGCGGGAGGCCATGCGGTCGGGGTGGAAGGGCTCGATCATATCCAGCTTCTCGCCGGTGCCCACGAATTTGATGGGCTTTCCGGTGGTGGCCCGGATGGAAAGGGCCGCGCCGCCCCGGGCGTCGCCGTCCAGCTTGGTCAGCACCACGCCGTCGATGCCCAGCGCCTCGTCGAAGGCGGTGGCGGCGTTGACGGCGTCCTGACCGGTCATGGCGTCCACCACCAGCAAAATCTCGTTGGGATGGACGGCCTCCTTCATGCGCTTCAGCTCGTCCATCAGTGCCTCGTCCACATGGAGCCGGCCGGCGGTGTCCAGAAACACCAAGTCGTTGCCGTAGTCCCGGGCGTGGCGGACCGCCGCCTTGGCGATCTCCACCGGGTCTCCCTGTCCCTGTTCAAAGACGGGGATGTCCAGCTGGCCGCCCACTACCTTTAACTGCTCAATGGCGGCGGGGCGGTACACGTCGCAGGCCACCAGCAGGGGCCGCTTGCCGTACTGCTTGCGCAGATACCCCGCCAGCTTGGCACCGTTGGTGGTTTTACCGGCGCCCTGCAGGCCCACCATCATCACCACCGTGGGGCCGTTGTTGGCCATGGTCAGCCTGGCGGCGGTGCCGCCCATCAGGCTGGTCATCTCCTCGTTGACGATCTTGATGACCTGCTGGGCGGGCGTCAGGCTATCCAGCACGTCGCTGCCCACGGCCCGCTCCGTGACCTTGGCCACGAACTCCTTGACCACCTTGTAGCTGACATCGGCCTCCAGCAGGGCCAGGCGGACTTCCCGCATGCCCTCCCGGACGTCGTTCTCCGTCAGGCGGCCCTTGCCCCGCAGCTTTTTGAACGTGGCGTTCAGTTTTTCAGTCAGACCTTCAAATGCCATGGAATCTCCTTGTCACTCCCGCAGGGCGGCGGCTTCCCGCTCAATCGTCTCCGCCAATTCGCCCAGCCGGGAATCCTCATACAGACGGTAGTTCAGCTGCTTGATGCCGTCCACCGCTGTCTGGATGGCGTCCAGGTGGCCGCGCATCTGCTCAAAGCGCTTGATCAGGCCGGTCTTGTCCTCAATCTCCTGCATCTGGGCCTCCGCCCGGACGATGACGTCCCGGACGCCCTGACGGGAGATGCCGGCGTTTTCCGCGATCTCGGACAGGGAGAGGTCATCATTATAATAGAGATCGAAGAACTCCCGCTGCCGGTCTGTGAGAAGTTCTCCATAAAAATCGTACAGCATGGTCATGCGGTAGGTCTGATTCTTCAAGGAAAACCCCTCCTTTTTGATTGCTGTAAAGTTCTAATCCTTTACAACGACAAATAGTTTACAGGAAATCCGGACAAAAGTCAAGGGAAAAATGCGGGAAAATGCGCTGCTGACGCAAAAAATTTTCCCTCCTTCGGGGAAGCCGCGGGAATTTGAAATTTCAGATCGCAAATTGCAATAACAAGTTGGACACCCCGTGGTAAAAACCTTGGTCACGGATGGAGCCGCAGGATCTATCCGTGAGCGAGGTTGCCGCAGCCGTCAGGCTGCGTAGACAGCGTCCAG
>Ga0129307_1001375_pt1 | contig 26273 bp, 22 predicted proteins | sample P1105metagenome_FD_94437 | JGI IMG/M metagenome (GOLD analysis project Ga0129307, IMG submission 94437) | Capybara group fecal microbial communities from Wisconsin, USA - P1105 metagenome | ecosystem: Host-associated > Mammals > Digestive system > Large intestine > Fecal | place: USA: Wisconsin...
GGCATATTTATCGCCTTGGAAAACGTTTTTGCCGTCTTTGCTTAAAGACATATTACAGTGCATGCCCGAACCGTTGTCGCCGGCGAACGGTTTCGGCATGAAACAGGCGGTTTTGCCGTGTTCCGCCGCAACGTTTTGCACAATGTATTTGTAGATTTGGGTTTCGTCCGCCTTCAAAGTTAAGCTGTTGAATTTAGTGGCAATTTCGTTTTGTCCGGCAGTCGCCACTTCGTGGTGGTGCGCTTCAATCACCAAGCCCATTTCTTCCATCAACAGACACATTTCGGAACGCATGTCGTGCGCCGTATCGTTCGGCGCAACGGCGCAATAACCGCCTTTCACCAGCGGACGATAGGCATTGTTGCCGTCTTCGTATTTGCGGTTGGTATTCCAGCCCGCTTCGATGTCGTCGATTTTAAATGAAACGTTGTTCATTTCGGTGCTGAAACGCACGTCGTCGAATAAGAAAAATTCCGGCTCCGGCCCGAAGAATACGTTATCCGCAATGCCGGTTGAACGCATATATTCTTCCGCGCGCATAGCGATGGAACGCGGGTCGCGGTCGTAACTTTGCATGGTGTTCGGATCGTAAATACTGCAACGGATAGATAAGGTAGGAATTTGAGCGAACGGGTCAACAACGGCGGTTTCGGCGATTGGCATTAACAGCATGTCGGCTTTGTTGATGGCTTTCCAGCCTTCTACGGACGAACCGTCGAACATTTTGCCGTCTTCGAAGAAATCTTCGTCGATTGCGCTGACAGGTAATGACACGCCGTGTTCTTTCCCCTTAATGTTAGTAAAACGAAGAAGCACGAACTTCACGTCGTTCTCTTCTATTAACTTGAACACGCGTTCAATTGCTGCATTAGCCATAAAAAAACTCCTGTTATAAGGTCTGTAAAATTGCGGTTATTTTAAAACATTTTCCCCCGGCGGAAAATACCACATAATCCGTTCCGTGCCAATATTCGTAAAAAATCGGGTCCGCCGGTATTAAACGAATAAACGCTGCGTTTTAGTCAATAAAGTGCGGTGAAAATTCAAACTGTTTTTCCGATTTTAGATAGCCCGGCGGCGGAAAAAGTTGTATAATTTGCGACCTTTCGCCGCCGCGGCTCATGCCATGACAGATAAAGTGCGGTGACAAAATCGAAGATTTTTGAAGGTCGGTTTGGCCGACGGCCCCGAAAGGGTGAGAAATCGTTTTGACGATTTCGCATAAAATTTTCATTATTTTACTACTCGTTAAACAATTAAGAACATTTTAAATGGCAGAATTAGATATTCATAAATTGCGCAATATCGCAATTATTGCGCACGTTGACCACGGTAAAACCACGCTGGTCGACAAACTGTTACAGCAATCCGGCACGTTGGAAGCGGCGCGTAACGGCGATAGCGACGAACGCGTAATGGACTCGAACGATCTGGAAAAAGAACGCGGCATTACCATTTTGGCCAAAAACACGGCGATTAACTGGAACGGCTACCGCATTAACATCGTGGATACGCCGGGACACGCGGATTTCGGCGGCGAAGTGGAACGCGTGCTTTCCATGGTGGATTCCGTCTTATTGGTGGTGGACGCCTTCGACGGCCCGATGCCGCAAACCCGTTTCGTCACCCAAAAAGCGTTTTCCCACGGCTTGAAACCGATCGTGGTGATCAACAAAGTCGACCGCCCCGGCGCGCGTCCGGACTGGGTGGTGGATCAGGTTTTCGATTTATTCGTAAACCTGGGCGCTACGGATGAACAATTGGATTTCCCGATTATTTACGCTTCCGCTTTGAACGGCGTGGCCGGTTTGGAACACGATGAACTGGCGCAAGACATGACGCCGTTATTCGAAGCCATCGTCAAATACGTAGAACCGCCGAAAGTGGAATTGGACGCGCCGTTCCAAATGCAGATTTCGCAGCTGGATTACAACAACTACGTCGGCGTGATCGGCATCGGTCGCATCAAACGCGGAACGGTGAAACCGAATCAGTCCGTCACCGTTATCGACAGCTTCGGCAAAACCCGTAACGGTAAAATCGGTCAGGTGCTGGGACATTTGGGCTTACAACGTTACGAAGAAGATCTGGCGCAAGCGGGCGATATCGTGGCGATTACCGGTTTGGGCGAATTGAATATTTCCGATACCGTTTGCGATATTAACGCCGTGGAAGCGTTGCCGGCGTTAACCGTGGACGAACCGACGGTCACCATGTTCTTCTGCGTCAATACGTCGCCGTTCTGCGGACAGGAAGGCAAATTCGTCACCTCACGTCAGATTCTCGAACGGTTAAACAAAGAATTGGTGCACAACGTGGCGTTACGCGTGGAAGAAACCCCGAACCCGGACGAATTCCGCGTATCCGGCCGCGGCGAGCTGCATTTATCGGTGTTAATCGAAAACATGCGTCGCGAAGGCTACGAATTAGCGGTGTCCCGCCCGAAAGTTATCTATAAAGAAGAAAACGGCCGCAAACTGGAACCTTTCGAACAAGTCACCATCGACATTGAAGAACAACATCAGGGCGCGGTGATGGAAGCGTTGGGCATCCGCAAAGGCGAAGTGAAAGACATGCTCCCGGACGGCAAAGGCCGCACCCGTTTGGAATACGTGATTCCAAGCCGCGGGTTAATCGGTTTCCGCAACGAATTTATGACCATGACTTCGGGAACGGGTTTACTTTATTCCAGCTTCAGCCATTACGACGACGTCAAACCGGGCGAAATCGGTCAGCGCAAAAACGGCGTGCTGATTTCCAACGCCACCGGCAAAGCGCTGGCTTATGCCTTATGGGGCTTGCAGGAACGTGGCAAATTAATGGCGGAACACGGTCAGGAAGTGTACGAAGGTCAAATCATCGGCATTCACAGCCGTTCCAACGACTTAACCGTAAACTGCCTGCAGGGTAAAAAACTGACCAACATGCGCGCCTCCGGTAAAGATGACGCGATTCAGTTAACCACCCCAATCAAGTTAACCCTTGAACAAGCCATCGAATTTATCGATGACGACGAACTGGTGGAAGTCACCCCGCAATCCATCCGCATCCGTAAAAAACTCTTAACGGAAATGGATCGCAAACGCGCCAACCGCACCACCACCAGCACCAGCACGCGTTAACGAAAAAACATTGAAAAAATCGCCCGCACTTTTGTGGGCGACGAAGCGATAATCTCAACCGCGCCGATAAAAAGGTGCGGTTTTTTTATGTCAGGTGAAAAATTCGATCAAAATTTACATTAACTTGACATTCAAAACCGATAAACTGCCCCCAAAAGATCGATTTATTTCCGCTAACCGGCTCTTTTTGCTTAAAAAATAGGCTTAATTACAAGCGGTTAGTATTGTATTCGAATTTTTATTTTGCTAGGATCGCGATTGCTTACATAACTTTACAGAACTTTAGGTTGTTTTAGTTGTCGCTAACGTAATTTTTACACAAATTTACAAAGTGTAGCTAAAGTGGTGAATTATGTAATCGGTGATCAGTAAAAAACGGATCACCATCAGCTATAAAAAAATCTCAATACATTTAGGAGAAATCTATGTTAACCAATTTCACAACTAAAGCCTATATTGCAACAACGGAAGCTATCCGTCGTTTCAAACAGGATCATAAAGGCGTAACCGCAATCGAATATGGTTTGATTGCAGTGGTTATGGCGGCGTTTATTGTATTCGCATTCTCAGACAGCGAAGATAGTTTCGTCGGTACATTAAAAGCGAAATTCACAGGCTTAGCAGCAACAGTTAAAGATGCACCAACAGAAATAACTAAATAATTCCTCTTTAGATAGCACACGCTTCTCCGCGTGTGCTAATTACTCCCAAATTAAGAAGGAATATAAATTTTAATGCTAACCCACCCACTCACTATAGGGCTTGATTTAATCGCTGCGTTGCAATTGCTTTATCTTTGTTTCACGGATATTAAATCAAGAATTATCGATAACCGGGTGATTATCGGCTTGTTTTTCACCATGGCGGCGTTAAGTTGGCTGAAATACGAACAGGTGTTTGTGCTGCAGGCGGTTATCGGGCTGGTAATTGGTTTTCTTTTATTTAATTTGAATGTGATGGGCGGCGGCGACGCCAAATTAATTGCGGTGTTAATGCTTGCCGTTCCGTCGGAACAACTGATTTCTTTGTTTTTTTTGACCGCACTTTGCGGTTTGTTGTTGATTATTATCGGTTGGCTGTTTTTCCGCCAATCCATTAAACAAAACGGCTTGCCTTACGGCGTTGCCATCAGTTTCGGCTATTTCGCCACCTTATTTTTATACGCTTCCTAAGGGCCGGCACCCGTAACGGGGCGGAAAAGGATATAATATGAATTACAGAGTGTTGTTTATTATCTCATTCCTTATCCTCGCCATGGGGCTGAGCGGGCTGTTTTTTATGTTTCCCGACGAAAACCAAACCGCCCCGGCCCAACATCAAACCGCCGGCGAACAACCCGCCGCCAAACGCCAAACCGCCGTTCTGCTGGCGCAAACAACCCGTTCCGTTCCGCAAGGCGCTTTATTACAGGCGGGCGATTACGCATTTAACGAACTCTCCGTGGACAGCGACGATCCCCGGCTGAAATTCGATTTAAAACCCTTATTTGAAAACACCGACAATTATTCCCTGCAAGGATATTTGGTTAAACAACCGCTGCAGGCGGGTTCTTTTTTGTCCGCCAATCTGCTGCTTTCACCACAACATCCCGATTATTTGTTTTCCAGTCTCGATCCTAAACGGGAAGTACCTTATCGCATTTATATCAAATATGCTGACCGCTATATTTTCGATAGCTTAAAAAACGGCGCCGTCGTTTCCATTTCCAGCCAGCAAGTGATGAACGACGAAAAACGGACGGAGCGCAACACCTTAATCAGACTGATCGACAACGCCGTGGTATTGCAAACCAAAATTTATACCCAGGACGAACAGTTATTAGACAAGGATAGAAATATCTTCGGTTACGTAACCGTTAAACTGGACGCCGAACAAATGAAAAAACTTTATTCCTTACCTAAGGACGCCAATTTAATTGTGCTGCCGAATAACGAACCACCACAGGGCGCAACCAACCATCGTGGCATTTATGTCAGAAAATTGAGAGGTCAATAATTTATGCCGACTTACACACAAATAATCAGAAAAACGATTACCGCCGGTTTAACCGCATTAATGATGACCTGCGCTACCACGGCTTTCGCCAAACAACTGTATTTGGAACAAGGCAAAAGCAAATTTTTCGTGCTGGATAAAAAAATCGATACGATTTTTGTCTCTTCTTCCGAAGTGGCGGATTATGAAATTGTGGACGATTACAGTTTTATGGTTTTCGCCAAACAGGAAGGCACCACGGATGTTACCGCCTTTGACGAAAACGGCAAAATTCTGTTATCGGATTCGCTGACGGTGAACGCCTTTATTAACAATATCGTCGATACCAACAAACAAATTAAAGCCCGTTTCCCGAATACTAAGTTGGAAGTGAAGAAAGTGGGCAAAGCCTATGTGATCGAAGGAGATGCCAATTCCCAGCAGGAAAGCGAAGAAGTGAACCGTATTGTGGGCGAGGCTATCGGTGTCACGCCGAAAGTGACGGAAACCACATTAAAACGCGGTAACGGGATGTCCGATGAAAAATTACCGTTCCTGGATAAATACGAATATAACGGCGTGATCAATAATGCCAATATCAGCGAAGTCACCCAGGTCAATGTGAAATTAACGGTGGCGGAAGTGAATAAAACCTTCTCGGATTCCTTAGGCATTAAATGGGAACATTTATCCGGTTCCGTCCTGCCAAACTGGAGTTCCGGCAGCAACTTATACGAGGCGGCGTTTGACGGTACGACAAGTTCAATCGCATTGATTAATGCGGAACGCCTCAGCGCATTTATCAGCGCGGTGAATAATTCCAATAACGGGAAAATTCTGGCGGAACCGAATATTTCGATGCTGTCCGGTGAAACCGCGGACATTTTAGTAGGCGGAGAAATTCCTTTTGCCCAGCGGGACAGCGAGGGCAATGCCACGATTATTTATAAAGATTTCGGGGTGAAGCTAATGGTGGGCGCCAAAGTGCAGAAAAACGATCGAATCCGCCTGGCGCTGGCCCAGGAAGTGAGCACCTTAGCAGGAAATTATACCTATGCGGATGTGGGGGATATTCCTTATTTCCAGACTCGCCGTTCCAAATCCACCTTTGAAGTGGGCGACGGCGAAAGTTTTATTATCGGCGGCTTGCTGAGTTCCAGCGATCTGGAAGGACTTTCTAAGGTGCCGTTATTGGGCGACATTCCGGTGTTAGGCGCATTTTTCCGCAGTGTGACCACTTCCCGCGAAACCAAGGAATTAGTGGTGGTGGCGACGGTGAATTTAGTCAAACCGAACGATGTGGAAAATTTGGTTTATCCGTCATTTGATCAAACCGGCACCCTGGAGCGTTTTTTCAACGTCACGCCGTTTAAGAACGTTTACCATAAAACCCTAACCTCAAATTTCATGAAAAACGGCGGGTTTATCCAATAATTACGGGCAAAACTGATCATGCTATTACTTGATAAAAACAAAGCGAATCCGGTCGGCGCCCGTAAAATCGTGGTGTTATCGGATTGTGCGGAAATGCAAAACAATGTCTCGCAACTATTGCGCACCGGCGGTTTTGAAAATATCGAACAGCTTAAACGCTATTTTCTGTCGGAAAATATCGGATTTAATGCGGAAGATATTCTCGGCATGATTGTAGATATAAAAGATGAAACGGATATCGGCTTAATTACCAAGCATATCAACGCCATCGTACCGCAAAATCTCTGGGTTTGCGCCATAGGTACTTCGGATTCCATCACGCTGGCGCAGAATCTGGCGAATGCCGGAATTTTATATTTCCATGCCGGCACTCAACTGCATTTAATGATGGATAAGATCAGCTCCGCTAAAGTCAGCCTTCCGCATACCAGAAATACGGTGAAAATATGCGTTTTGGGCTGCAAGGGCGGGATCGGCAGCAGTTTGATCAGCATCCATATTGCAAATCAGATTATCAGCAATAAAAAGGTACCGGTGTTATTGGCGCAAGGCCCTAACGGTTCACAGGATTTGGATCTTGCCTTCGATAAAAAATTACAGGGCGATATTTCCAAATACGACGAATATCTCGATCTTTTTAACGGTATTCCTCATAAACTGAACGATAAAGTCACGGAAAAATATAATTTTATTATTTACGATCAACCGATTTTTAATATCGATAAGGATCTTTATCCCGAGTTTTTTGAATACAGCAACAGTTTTGTTTTAGTGGTGGAACGACGAATCGCTTCGCTGCGCGTGGCTAAACAGTTTTTGGAACAATGTGAGCGGATTCGCAGCCTTACCAATCAGGCTATCAGAGTGTTTATTTGCATTTCCGATCATAAACCGAAAAGCGAGAAATTAATGGCCAAATCGGATATCGAGACGTTACTGGGAGCCCAGGTTGACGCAGTGATTCCCTTTATTAAAAACACCGAGGCTAAAACCGTCATGGGGTTAAATTTAAGCAAAGCCCATAAAAAATCTTTTTACAGCCTGGCAATGAAAATTATCGGCGTATTGTCGCGGAATAATTTGAACAACGAAAATAAAAGTTTGTTCATAGGACTTTACCGTTTGTTATTCAATCGTTAGAGATGAAGGCATTCTATGTTAAGCAAAGAACAACAGGTTTTTTTCCGTAACGAAGTGTTGAGCAATCTGGATATTGAAAAACTCGACGAAATCCAGAGCGAATACGGCAAATTGGTTGACGAACTGGTGCAGATTGTTTATCAGGTCAGCAATCAGCACGGTCACTACCTTACCGCCCTTGATGCTTCAACCATGGCGCAGATCATCGCTGATGAAATCACCGGTTACGGTCCGCTACGGGAATTAATGGAAGATGACACGGTTAACGATATTCTGGTGAACGGCCCGAACGACGTGTGGGTTGAACGCGCCGGTATTCTGGAAAAAACCGATAAACAATTTATTAATAACGAACAGCTTACGGATATTGCCAAGCGATTGGTGGCACGAGTCGGACGACGCATCGACGACGGTTCGCCGCTAGTGGACTCCCGCTTGCCGGACGGTAGCCGTCTCAATGTTGTGGTACCGCCTATCGCCTTAGACGGAACCTCTATTTCCATTCGTAAATTCAGCAAAAATAAGAAATCTTTACAGGAATTAGTGAATTTCGGCTCTATGACGCTGGAAATGGCAAATTTTCTGATTATCGCCGCCCGCTCCCGGGTAAACATAATCGTTTCCGGCGGGACGGGTTCGGGTAAAACCACTTTATTAAACGCTTTATCCAATTATATTTCCCATACGGAACGGGTGATTACTTTAGAAGATACGGCGGAATTACGTTTAGAGCAGCCTCATGTGGTGCGTCTGGAAACCCGTATTGCCGGGGTCGAGCGAACCGGCGCCGTTACCATGCAGGATTTGGTGATTAATGCGCTGCGTATGCGTCCCGAGCGGATTATTGTGGGGGAATGTCGCGGTGCGGAAGCGTTCCAAATGCTACAGGCGATGAATACCGGCCATGACGGTTCAATGTCTACCCTGCACGCCAACAGCCCGCGCGACGCCACTTCCCGTCTGGAAAGTATGGTGATGATGTCGAACGCGTCATTACCCTTGGAAGCGATTCGACGCAATATCGCCGCCGCGGTAAATATTATTGTGCAGGCTTCCCGCTTAAATGACGGTTCGAGAAAAATCACCAATATTACGGAAATTATGGGAATGGAAAGCGGACATATCGTCCTGCAGGATATTTTTACTTATCAGCCGAGCAAATACCGTGATGAAAACGGGAAAATCATCGGTGAGTTTATTTCTCACGGGTTATTATCCAATTCAGTGGTATACCAGAATGCGCAAATATTTAATTTAAGCAGCGAATTACAAAGTATATTCGGGGATTCGCAATGACTTTATATTATCTGATAATAATTTTCGGTTTGCTGCTATTCGCTTATACGGCGATTAGCCTGAGTTCCGCCAAGAAGAAAGTTAATCAGCATGATAATTCCTTTAAAAAATTAAGCGAATATTTTGATCAGGTAAAACTTAAAGTTACGCTCTGGAAATATTATTTTACCGCCGGCAACGAACGGAATTTTCTGAGAAATATATTATTAACCATAATTATATTTTTCTTTTTCCATGTTCTGAATTATTTATATCTGAAAATAGATAAATTTATCTTTTTAGCCGTATTTATTTTCCTTTTCCTGACTATCGTATGGAAACTGGGACAACGGCGGAACAGAAAGGAATTTGAAGAAATGTTTCCCGAAGTTATTCAGATTCTTAACTCCGCAACTTCCTCCGGTGCCGGCTTATTGCAAGCGCTGGAACGCTGCGGTAGAGACATTAGCGGGCAGATCGGGGAAGAATTTACCAACGTTCATAAACGTCTGGCCATCGGCGAGGATCCGACTTCGGTGTTTGAAGACAGTTACACCCGTTATCCTTATAAAGAATATTATTTCTTTATCACTATTATTCGGGTAAATCTGGATAAAGGCGGACAAATGCGGGAAGTCATTATGCGTTTGGGACGAGTTATTGCGGACAGCAAAAAAATGGAAAAAAAGAAAAGCGCAATGACCTCCGAAGCCAGAATGTCGGCAATGATTGTGGCATCGTTTCCCGTGGCATTCTTTATTTTCATGAAATTTATGATGCCGGAAAATTTTGATTTTTTATTAAACGATCCAGGCGGGCGGATGATTCTGTATTACGTATTAGGCAGTGAAGTATTGGGCATGCTGATTATCTGGTGGTTAATGAGGAAAGCGACATGAAAATGGGATCCTTATTATTTTATCTTTCACTGATATTATCAGGATTTATCATATTTTTATTAGCGGTTTCAAATAAGAAAAAATTAACCCGTAATAAAGATATTCTTTCCGGTACCTACCCGAAAGAAAAAGCCAACAAAGAACCTCAGGGTAACAAAAATAAACAACAGGTAGAATTAGAACAGTTATTAATTACGAATAATAAATTATTAAATACATTAAACGAAGTAGATAAGAATATTAAGCTGAAACTGTTTATTACTCTGTTATTAACGGGAATTTATGTATTGTTTAATCCGGAGTCGGATCGAAAAGAGTTGGCAATTGCAGGCGCGGTTATTTTTGTGTTGACGATATTAATACCCGGCTCTTTAGCCAATATGATCTTGAAACGCAAAATTAAAAATATGATGACGGATCTGCCCAGCTTTGTGGATTTAGTAGCGATCTGCGTGCAAACCGGGATGACCATTAATGCGGCTTTATTACGTGTTGCCGAAGACTTTAAAGTGCTGAATCCCGATTTAAGTTATGTCATGCTCCGAGTTATCCGCAAAGCGGAAATTGTCGGTTTACTCTCGGCATTGGATACCCTGGCGGTTTCCTTACCGACCCGGGAAATTCGAATGTTTACTACCGTATTGCAGCAAAGTTTAAATTTCGGTTCTTCAATTTACGGTCATTTATTGCAATTGTCATCGGATATGAGAGAACTGCAACTGCTGACTATCGAAGAACACTTGGGTACGCTTTCCGCTAAGATGAGCGTACCACTGATTATATTTATTATGTTTCCGATTATTATTTTAATTGTCGCACCTGGTGTGATGAGGGTATTTCCAAATGTTTAACAACTCAACGAAAAAAGTATTATTTTTATCTTTAATTTTTGCTCTTGGCGGTTGCTCGGTTCTTCCTATGAGTCAATCCGAAAGTATTGCCGCAAAAGAAAAACTTTATCAATCCACCAATAATTACAGCGGTTTGATTTCCCTTTACCGCGAACAGTTAAAAACGGAAGAAAATAACGCCGTACGTTATAAGCTGGCGTTAGCTTATTATCAGAAAGGAGACAGCCAATCCTCATTGGATTACTTACAGCCTTTGCTGGATGAGAAAAATATTTATTTTACTTCGGCGACCGTATTACAGATTCGTAATTTAATTCAATTGAAGAAATATCATGAAGCCATTGATCTTTCCACTATGCTGATAAATAAACATCCGCATATTTCCGAAGCCTATAATTTACGCGGTATCGCTAATGCGCAACTCGGCAACTATAAAAGCGCCGAACAGGATATTCATGCCGCCAGAAAACATTTTATTAACGATGTAATTGCTATTAATAATCTCGCCATGCTGAAAATCATCAACGGTGAATACAGAGGCGCGGTGAACTTGTTATTACCGCAATATTTGAACGGCGTAAAAGAACAGCGTCTGGTTCATAATCTGGTATTCGCCCTGGTTAAAAGCGGAGATACGGATTACGCACTGGATATTATCAAAAAAGAAAACCTAAACACTTCACCGAAAGATTTGGTCAACGCCTTAAAAAATACCGAAAAAGTGGGCAATACCGGCACACCGGTACGGCCTAGAAGATAATCCTTTAACCCACAATCGGGGGCGGAAAAATGAACAAAATAAAACAACTGTTATTTTGCCGGAAAGGAGTTTCCACCATTGAATTTACCTTAACCGTCGGTATTTTCTTTATGGTTGTATTTATGATTCTCGAACTCGCCCGCTTAACATTATTTACCGCTTATTGGGATTATCTGTTAACGGAAACCGTACGGATAACTAAAAACCAACGGGCGGAAAATAACGATTACGCCGCATTGTTCAAACGGATTTTAACTGAACAGCACCGGCAACAGGGTAACCCCGTATTAGCGCTTTTTGAGGTTCGGGACGAAAAGGTGGAGGCGAAAGTGGAATATGCGGAATCCGTTGATGATTTGGTGAATGAAGTTTTCAGACAACCTACCGTCGTTAACGGTGTAGCCGTTTCGCCGACCGGTGCAAACGCCAGTATCGCACGTTACAGCCTGAATTACAGTTATCGGTTTTTAGTGCCGCTGCCTTTTATCGCTCAGGAATGGATTAGCCCGATGTTTAAACGGGAAATTTTTGTGGTGCAGGAATATGAACGAGACCAATTCAGATACTAACCTTTTGCGCCGTTTTATTCGCCAACAAAGCGGATCCGTGACGATTGAATTCGTATTCATGCTGATTCTGCTTATTCTGATTCTGGCTTTTATGGCGGATTTGGCAATTTTGCGTTCGACCGCCGGTAGACTGGATAATATTTCCTACTCGCTGGCTAACATTTTGCGCGAACGGACTCAGTTATATAACGGCAACGAAAATCTCGCCACCGAACGGGTAAATAATCGTGACGTTACCCAATTCAAATCATTGGCGACCCGAATGGCGTTCGGCGATAAAAACAGCAACAAAAAAATCTATGTGGTTTTAGAGTACCTGGCGCCGGAAAACTCCACCTATCGGATAATCGGTGATACGGATAAATGCAAACCTTATGAAGCCTTGCAAAACCTGGTTAATCTTTCGCCGCGCTCGGAAATGAATAATTCAAGAAAAATCCCCTTATACCAGGTTACCGTTTGCGTACCGAATTACAGCTTTTTCAGTACATTAGTTCCGGGCGTGGCAAAAAATATGGATGAGACGGTACGCTCTTCCTCCATTACGGTTTCCCGCTAATATTCAGAATAGGGAATGAATGATGAAAATAAAAAATTACACTGCGTTATTACGCCGGTTTTATCGCAATGAACGCGGCGCCTATACGGTAATGATGGGAATTATGTCCTTCGCTTTGCTGGGTATCGTCGCCTTAACCGTTGACGGTTCGGGAATGCTGCTGGATAAAGCCCGCTTTTCACAGGGAATCGAACAAGCGGGATTGGCGTTAATGGCGGAAAATAATGATTTCAGAAATACGAACCAACGGCATGAAGACGTAATGCGCCAAACCGTTAGTAAACAGGAAATGGAAGGGTTTACGGATACCTTTTCGGCACAAAAGTATAAGCGTAATCAAGAGTTGGTTCGCGGGCTGGTCCGGCATTATTACTACCCTTCCACTTATCGTGAAAATAATCGGGAAATTAACGATAAATATGATTATCAATGCGGTAACCTAAAAGGTCCGAACGGCGAACAACTGAAAAGTATCGCTTGCGAAATTTCCGGCGAGTTTGAACGCCCTTCCTGGCTTTATCTCGGTAAAAATAACGGGTTAAGCTTTGCCGAAACCACCACTATTAATGCAAATAAAATCTACATACAGAAAAATCTGGATGAAATTATCCCGATTGATTTAATGCTGGTGACGGACTTAAGCGGCTCAATGAATGATGATGTGAACGGAAGAAGATATGGTACCGCTAAAATAGATATTCTTCGGGATGTCGTTGCCTCAATTGCGAAAGAGTTGCTTGAGCAAAATAATACTGAAGAAGGCAAAATAATCAGTAAATATAACCGAATCGGTTTTACTTCGTTTGCTTTTGGTGCGCAGCAACAAAGCAATTCTGCTAAATGTTATTTACCTTATGAAATAAAACCAAGCATAACAGTCCGTAACAACTACTATTATAATTACTATACTACTATTCGCTATTCCGAACTGCTTTCTTATATAGGCAAGAGTCAACAGCGTTATTCTTATGCCACATTAGCACAGTTTTTCGATTCATTCGTCGATTACGATAAAACTATTGAGTCAATCGATTCTTTTAACGGAAAAGATTCTGACTATCTGATGAATTTTAATAAAAATTCATGGTGCTTAGGCAATGCAACCCGTATTAATTCCACTTATATCTGGGCGAAAAAGAATGAATCGGCCAATCTTATTAGCCGGTTTAATCAGGTTCAGGCTACAGGGGCGACATTATCCAGTTCCGGGTTATTGATCGGCGCAAATTTATTAACGAATACCAATCCTGATGAAGAAGCTCAACCGAGCAAATTAGGCGCCAATACACAGAGAATTATCTTGGTGCTTTCCGACGGAGCGGATCAACTTAGTGATGCCAACAGTTCGTTAAATATTACAAGTAATCTAATCAACCAAGGCATGTGCGAAAAAATCAAAAGTAAACTGGATTCATTGCAGGATAAAACCTATCTGGAGCAACCGACCCGTATCGGTTTTGTCGCTTTTGGTTACGGTCCGTCGGGAACACAAAAAGCGGCGTGGGAAAAATGTGTAGGCAAATATTATTATGTTGCCAATAACAAGGAAGAACTTTTAGAATCTTTCAGAAAAATTATCGGCTTGGTGGAAGAAGTCGGTCACTCAATTTACCAGCCGCCGAGCTATTACAGTAATTAACGGAAAGCCTTTCCGTTAATTACTCAAAATACCGCACTTTTGCTTAAAAGTGCGGTCAATTTTTTCATTGTTTTTTGAAACGGCATAGTAAAGCCAATGCCCGGCACTATGCCGTTTCGTCCTTATTTATACGCCGCTTCATTCCAACGTAATTCATTTTTCAGTTGCGGCAGTTCCGTTTTTGCGTTGATATGAATAAATTCAATGTCGAAATATTCCGCAAAGGTTCTCAACATTTCCGCATCGATATCCAGGCTGAATACGTTGTGGTGAGCGCCGCCGGATAAAATCCAGGCCTGGGTGCCGGTGTCAAAGTCCGGCTCTAATTTCCAGAAAACATGACCCACCGGCAGATTCGGCATATCCTGCGGTTTATCCACGGCGTTCAGTTCGGCGGTAATCATTCTGAAACGATGACCTAAATCCACAATGGTAGAAGCGGTGGCTTTACCCGCTTTGCCGCTAAAAATCAGACGGGTCGGATCGTCTTTACCGCCGATGCCCAACGGTTTGATGTCAAGAACCGGTTGATCTTTCGCAATAGACGGACAAACTTCCAGCATATGTGCGGCAAGCACCACTTCGTTATTGTCTTCCAGATTGTAGGTGTAATCCTCCATAAACGAGCAACCGTTTGGTAAACCGTAACTCATCACTTTAACCGCGCGCACCAATGCGGCGGTTTTCCAGTCGCCTTCCGCGCCGAAACCGTAACCTTGCGCCATCAGACGTTGAACCGCTAACCCCGGAAGCTGTTTCATGCCGTATAAATTCTGGAAGGTGTCGGTGAAGGCTTTGAATCCGCCTTTATCCAGGAATGATTTTAAACCCAATTCAATGCGGGCGGAGTCAATCAGGGATTGGCGCTTTTCTCCGCCTTCTTTTAAGCTGTCCGTTAACCGATAAGCGGCTTCATATTCTTTAACCAGCGTCGCAACCTCTTCGTCATTAACCGCATTAATGCTGTCGACCAGCTGATATACGCCGTAACCGTTCACGCTATAACCGAATTTGATTTGCGCTTCCACTTTGTCCCCTTCGGTTACCGCCACTTCGCGCATATTATCGCCGAAGCGCGCCACTTTCAGGTGTTGTTGGTCGTAAATGGCCGCCAGCACCCGCATCCAACGATCGAGTTTTTGTTTCACGGATTCGCTTTGCCAATGGCCGACCACAATGGTACGCGGTTTGCGCAAACGGGACACCATAAAGCCGAATTCGCGGTCGCCGTGAGCGGTTTGATGCAGATTCATATAATCCATATCAATTTCGTTCCAGGGAATATATTTGTTTAATTGAGTATGGAATTGCAACAACGGTTTGTTTAAACGGGAAAGCCCCGCAATCCACATTTTCGCCGGCGAGAAAGTGTGCATCCAGGCAATCACGCCCACGCAGTTCTCTTCATAATTCGCCGCCCGACAGACGGACAGAATCTCTTCCGGCGTGGTGGCCAGCGGTTTTAATTGGATTCGGATAAAAGGATGTTGGTCGTTTAAATAGCGGCTAATCTGTTCCGCATCGGCGTTCACTTGTTTAAGCGCTTCAGCGCCGTATAAGTCCTGACTGCCGACCACAAACCACACTTCCAGTTTTTTAAGAAATTCCATAATATTCTCCTGATTCGTTTTAAATAGCATGACGGAAGGTATCGACCGCCGTTTGCACAACGGCAATGCCTTGTTGATAAGATTGCATAAATTCCGCGTAGCCTTTCGCCATTTCTTCATCCGGTTGCGAAACGAATATTTCGGCTTGGGCGAAAATATGGTCGTCGAGGTAATCTTCTAAGGATTGCCCCGCCTGATAAGCGGTTAAATAATTTGCCAGCAGCGCGATTCCCCAAGCGCCGCCTTCGTTTGCGGTTTTCATCACGGCTACCGGAACGTTAATCGCCGAAGCAAGAATCTTTGAAGCGACATTCGGGGTTTTGAAAATACCGCCGTGACCGAGAATCTGCGCGATATTGACCTTTTCCCGTTGAATAAGAATATCGACGCCTAATTTCATGGCGCCGAACGCGCTGTATAAATGGGTTCGGATAAAATTAGCCAAAGTAAAACGGGCATTGGCCGGATGCATAAAAATCGGGCAACCTTCGGCTAAGCCTACGCCGTGTTCGCCGGAATAGAAGCCGTAAGACAATAAACCGCCGCCGTTCGCGTCACCGTCCAAGGCTTGCAGGAAAAGGGTTTCGTATAATTTATCCGTTTCAACTTCCGCACCAAAGGCCTTTAACGTTTCGCCGAAAAGGCGAATCCAGGCGTTAATGTCCGAGCTGCAGTTATTGGCGTGCGCCATGGCGACGAGTTTGCCCGCCGGCGTGGTGACCATATCCAATTGTTCATACACTTTGGAAAGCGCTTTTTCCAGCACAATCATGGCGAAAGCCGACGTGCCGGCGGAAATATTTCCGGTATTGGTTTTAATGCTGTTGGTGGCCACCATGCCGGTTCCCGCATCGCCTTCCGGCGGACAAAACGGAATGCCCGCCTGTAATCGCCCCGTCGGATCGAGCCATTTTGCGCCCTGTTCCGTTAGATAACCGGCGGTCTGCCCGGCCGTTAATACCTGCGGTAAAATGCGGGCGATTTTCCAGGGATAGGACTGCGGCGCAATGAGATCGTCAAACCGCTCGAGCATGTTTTGATCATAATCGCCGGTTTGCGGATCAATGGGAAACATGCCGGACGCTTCGCCTACGCCGAGCACTTTTTCACCGGTCAATTGCCAATGCACGTAACCCGCCAGCGTCGTGAGATAGTCAATTTTTCCCACATGTTCCTCTTGATTTAAGATCGCCTGATATAGATGAGAAATACTCCAACGTTGTGGAATGTTGTAGTTAAAAAGTGCGGTCAATTTTTGCGAAGATTTTTGCGTAATATTATTGCGCCAGGTTCTGAATTCAACCAGCTGGTTACCTTGCTTATCGAAAGGCAGATAACCGTGCATCATGCCGCTGATACCGATAGCTTTGGCACGGGTGAGCGCCAGGCCGTATCGTTCCTGCACCTGATTTGCCAAATCCCGGTAAGCCTGTTGCAGCCCTTGGCGGATTTCGCTTTGCGGATACGTCCAGATTCCGTCGGTAAAGTGATTTTCCCAGGTAAAGCCGCCGGTTGCCAGAATATCGCCGCGGCCATTAATCAGCACGGCTTTAATCCGGGTGGAACCGAATTCGATTCCGATGGATGCCTCGCCTGAAGCAATTGCGGTTTTTGCCTCTTGCATATTGATTACTCCCGATTCTGTCGTAACAAAAATGATGGCAATGCGTTTATGCCACGCCGTCAGACTGTAGAGTAGATCTTATTGCATAGAATCGTTAGCGTGGAATAAGCTATATATATGGATAATCCAGCTGCGAGAAACAAGATGAGAGCCGGATCACTTTTTCAAAAACTCATCAATTTTTGACCGCACTTTATGCGCCCGGGCTAACGGGAATTACGGTAATCGGAGGGACTTAGCCCGGAGTAACGTTTAAACAGGCGGGAAAAATAAAGTTGGTCGTCATAGCCTAATTGTCTTGCAATGGCGTAAATCGGCGCACCGGACGTATGGAGTAAATGCTGCGCTTTGATCATGCGCTGTTCTTCCCGCCATTTGATAATGCTCGAGCCCGTTTGTTGCACAAAAAGATGCGTCAGGCGGGAAGGCGACATGTGAATATGCTCGGCAATTTCGCTGATTTTATGATTAATATGCAAATTGGCGGAAATAAAATGGCAGGTTTCCAAAATGCGGGGATCCAGCATTCTCTGGCTGTTGACGGGATCCAACTGAATACATTTAATCAGCAGTTGTTCCAATAAACACATGGACATGGCTTCTGAGAAAATGTTTTTAGTGCGGTATTCCCATTCGATTTTCTTAAATAATACCAAAATTTCCTCATAGGTTGCCGAATCGGTCACGGTAAGACGCCCCACGTGATCCGATACGTGGCTCCATTGCAGCCAGTTCGCCCAGAAAGAACGGGGTCTGAAATAAATCCATTGATGATGCCAGGATTCGGCGGATTCCGAACGGGAATACCAATGTTCGGCATTGGGCGGAAAGAGCAATAAATCCCCTTTCGAACAAATAAAGGCACGGTCGCCTTCAAATACCGTGCCTTCGCCTTTGGTCGTGAGATTAATAATGTAGCCTTTCATGCCGTTCGGGCGACGAATGGCAAAATCCACTTCATTACCTTTTTCGATAGGAGTACAACCCGCCACTAAATACGAACCGAACCGATAACCTGGCAATAACGGGTTGGTTTCCTGTTGAACCTCTTGCCGTTGCTTCATTCCTCAACCTTAGGATTTGATAAATTTTTGTTTATATTTATCAAAAATGACCGCAATCAGCAAGATGAGACCTCGCACCACATATTGAGCAAACGGTGAAATATTCAGTAAGTTCATGGCATTTTCGATAGTCCCGAGAATTAACACCCCGGCGATAATAAATGAAATTTTTGCCACCCCGCCGTTCAGCGACACGCCGCCTAATACGCAGGCTGAAATCGCCACCAGTTCGAACCCTACGGAAGTCATCGGTTGACCGCTGGTCATGCGGGCGGCCAGAATCACGCCGGCAAGTGCGGAAACAAAACCCGATACCACAAAAATAATCAATTTGGTTCTGTCTACGTTGATACCGGCCAAACGAGAGGCCTCCTGGTTACCGCCGATAGCCAGCGTGTTGCGACCGTAAGTGGTTTTGCTGAGCAAGAAACCGAAAATAGCGATACAGATGATGGTAAAAACAATCGGTAACGGCACGCCGAAAATATCCTGATAACCTAATTCGAAGAATTCTTCTTTGGTGATACCCACCGCTTTACCGTCCGAAATAATATAGCCTAAACCGCGGGCAATCTGCATAGTGGCGAGCGTGGTGATTAACGAGTTGATTTTTAATTTCGCAATCACAAAGCCGTTAATTAACCCCACCGCAATACCTAAACCAAGACCGGCAAGAATACCGACCGAGACGCTTTGCGTCATATTAATGACTACCGCCGTGACAACTCCGGCGCACGCGATAACGGAAGCCACGGAAAGGTCGATTTCGCCGGCGGCCAGGCAGAACAGCATACCGCAGGCAACGATTCCGCTCATAGAAATGGCTAAGCCCAGCCCTTTCATATTTACAACGGTGGCAAAATTCGGGATAAATAAGCAAGAGCAGACAAAAATGACTGCGAAAATTAACAGCATGCCGTAAGCGTTCCAGATTTTGCTGAATGAACCCGCACTTTTTTCTTGAGTTGTTGAAGTCATAATCAATCTCCTACATTAAGCCGCTTTGCTTTCTACCATAGCAAGTTTTAATACTTTTTCTTCCGTTGCATCCGCACGTTCTATTACGCCGGTAATTTGATGGGAACGCATGACCATAATTCTATCGGACACGCCGATGACTTCGGGCAGATCGCTGGAAACCACAATAATGGCTAATTTTTGGTCGGCCAGTTTAAAAATTAAATCGTAAATTTCGGATTTCGCGCCCACATCAATGCCTCTGGTCGGTTCATCGAGCAGTAACACTTTAATATCTTCCGATAACCAACGTCCCAAAATGGCTTTCTGTTGGTTACCGCCGGATAAATTCACAATAAGTTGCTGAATCGACGGCGTTTTTACATTCATTTGCTGCCGCTGTTGTTCGGCGTTTTTCTTTTCCCATTTTTCATTAATAATGAATTTGAGGAAATTGTGAGAACGTCTGGCGCTGATATTGATATTTTCCCCTACGGTTGCCGTTGGAATAATCCCTTCTTTTTTGCGATCTTCAGGACAAAGCACAATACCTTGTTCGATCGCCTCTTTCGGACTGCGTACGGAAATAGTTTTACCGTCCAGTTCAATGGTTCCCGATACGCTCGGATCCGCACCGAAAATCACTTTTAATAATTCCGAACGCCCCGCACCGACTAAGCCGAATAAGCCTAAAACCTCACCGGCTCGAACCGTTAAACTAAAATCGCCTTTCAGTTTTTGACCGGATAAATGCGTAATTTTTAAACGGGTGTCGCCCACTTCACGCGGACGATAATGATAAATATCGCCTAAATTGCGTCCGACCATGCTGCGCACTAAATCGTCATTGGTGATTTTTGAAAGATCAGAAAAGGTTTCCACGAATTGCCCGTCTTTCAGCACGGTAATTTCATCGCTGATACGGAAAATTTCTTCCATGCGGTGAGATACGTATAAAATCACCTTGCCTTCGTCCCGCAACTCATTAATGACGCTGAATAATTTTTCAATTTCTGGAGCGGAAAGGCTACTGGTGGGTTCGTCAAATGCAATGATTTTTGCGCCCCGGCTTAAAGCCTTGGCAATTTCAATCATTTGCCATTGACCGATAGACAATTCCTTTAAAGGCGTATCCGGCGAAATATTGAGATCCAGTTTATCGAGATATTTTTGCGTTCTCTCAATTAATTCCGCTTTATTCACAATGCCGAAGGAATGCGGCAACTGACCTAAACACAGGTTTTCCGCTACGGTCATTTCCGGCACGATATTTAATTCCTGATAAATAATGGCGACGCCGGCTAACAGCGCTTCTTTAGTATTACGGAAAACCAGCTGGCGACCGCCGACACTTAATTTGCCCTCGGTAGGCAGATAATTACCGCTTAAAATTTTTAATAAGGTGGATTTACCCGCACCGTTCTCACCCATTAACGCATGAACTTTACCCTCATAGCATTTAAAGGAAACATTTTGTAATGCTTTAACGCCGGGAAAGCTTTTACTCACATTATCAAACTCTAAATATGGAACTTGCATCTCGTCCTCCTTATTGAGGTCTGTTTACGGGCGATAAACAGACCCCGATTTCAACTATTAAAGGCCTTTTTTAGAAAGTTCTTCTTTGAAATTGTCACGTTTTAAGAAAACAACGTCCTGCACGGCAATGTATTTTTCCGGTTCCACTCCATCTCTGATCCATTTAGTGAGAAGCTCAACGCTGCGATAGCCGTGAATATCCGGGCTTGGTAACAACGAACCTAAGAAACCGGTGGCTTTAGGCTTGGAAAGCTCATTAACCGCATCCACACCGTTAATACCGATAGCCACCACATTTTCCGGTTTAAAGCCCTGGCCTTCCGTTGCGCGCACGCCGCCTAATACGGTGTTATCGTTCATCCCCACGATAAGCCAGTTTTTCACTTCCGGATGTTGTACTAACATGGAGTTGGCGGCATCAAGTGCGCCCGGAATATCGTTACTTTTTGTCGGTGATTTATAAATTTTTTCTTTCGGGAAACCCGCTTTTACTAACGCGCCGATAGAACCTTCGGTACGGCGACGGGCGGTGTCCAGTTCATCGGCGGTAATGGCTAAAACCGCGGTATCTTTCACATCCCATTTACGGTTTTGCATTTCTTTATAAAGTTCCTCGCCCTGACGCTGACCGATTTCACTCGCCGCCATCATAATTAACGGAACATTGGTCATCGGTTCGCCGGCGGCATTTAAAAATTGATCGTCAACGGCAATCACTTTTAAATCGTAAGCGCGAGCTTTCGCCATAATGGCGGGACCTAATTTCGGATCCGGCGTACAAATCACAAATCCTTTTGCACCGTTAGCAGCTAAATTATCAATAGCGTTTAATGTTTTTTCACCGTCAGGCACGGCAATTTTGATAATTTGCACATTACCGAGATCTTTGGCGGCTTTATCCGCAAACGCCCATTCGGTCTGGAACCAAGGTTCTTCGGGTTGTTTTACCAGAAAGCCTAATTTGATCGGTTCGGCCGAACTGGAATATGCCGGGTTAGAATTTAATCCCGTCACAGTCAGAATAGATACGGCGACTAAAGATTTAAGAAATGTTCTTTTGCTTAATTTCATTGTTCTGTCCCTCTCAATATTGTTTTTCGTTTATCAATGGACCACAAGCATTGATAGTGAATTGCTACGGTAAGCACGGTTATATTAGTGACCTTAACCGGCAAAAAACTCGATCTGGATCACAATCTAAAATCATAGCCGAATAATCCATGTTTTTAGCAAAATTAACTTACCCTATTTGACGAAAACTTTATTGAGACCGATTATTTCTACCGCCTTCTTTTTAAGCAAAAAGATGATTGCCTCACGACGCTCCGTTTGAAACGAAAAGTGCGGTCGTTTTTAACGACGTTTTTTTTCATGATTGCCGTCGCAAAGCAACAAAACACACAATCATTAATTTCTTTCATGAATTTTAAGAAAATTATTAATTTGCATAATAACCCCGCTTCCGTCATTCTAACCTGCGTACGGACGTTTAGCCGTCTAAATCAAACACATTGAGGAATTATTATGACAACATTTCATTTATCCGGCTTCCCGCGCATCGGCGCAAAACGTGAACTTAAATTTGCGCAAGAACGTTATTGGCGCGGTGAAATCGCCGAACGGGATTTATTAGACATCGCCAAAGCCTTGCGCGAAATCAACTGGAAACACCAAGCGGCGGCAAATGCGGATTATGTGGCTGTGGCGGATTTCACGCTCTACGATCACATTTTAGACTTACAAGTGGCAACAGGATCCATTCCTGCACGTTTCGGTTTCGACAGCCAACATTTAACCCTTGACCAGTATTTCCAACTGGCGCGCGGCAACAAAGACCAGTTTGCTATTGAAATGACCAAATGGTTTGACACCAACTATCATTATCTCGTGCCTGAATTCCACGCGGATACCCAATTCAAAGCTAACCCGGCACATTACGTGCAACAAATTCGCGAGGCCAAAGCCCTTGGCTTGAAGGTCAAACCCACCATTGTCGGTCCGTTAACCTTCTTGTGGTTAGGCAAAGAAAAAGGCTCGGCATTTAATCGCTTTGATTTATTAAATAAACTCGTTCCGGTTTATGTGGAAATCTTAAACGCATTGGCGGCAGAAGGCGTGGATTATATTCAAATTGACGAACCTGCCTTAACCGTCGATTTGCCGGCACAATGGGTTGCGGCTTATAAAGACGTGTACGCCACATTAAGCGCACAAGTGAACGCAAAATTATTGTTAGCCGCTTATTTCGGTTCTGTTGCCGAACACGCGGCGTTATTAAAAGCCTTGCCGGTTGCGGGCTTACACATTGACTTAGTGCGAGCGCCCGAACAACTTGCCGCCTTTGCAGATTACCACAAGATTTTATCTGCGGGCGTGATTGATGGCCGTAATATTTGGCGTGCGAACCTGAACCAAGTGTTGGACGTGGTAGAACCGTTAAAAGCCAAACTGGGCGAGCGTTTGTGGATTGCACCAAGCTGTTCTCTGCTTCACACGCCTTACGATTTATCCGTGGAAACCCGATTGCAGGCAAACAAACCGGAGCTTTACAACTGGCTCGCTTTCTGTTTGCAAAAAATCCGGGAATTAGACGTCATTAAGACCGCGCTTGAGCAAGGCAGAAGCGCCGTACAAGCGGAACTCGACGCCAGCCAGGCTGCCGCCGATGCCCGTGCAACTTCAAAAGATATTCATCGTCCTGAGGTAGCTGAACGTTTAGCGAATTTGCCGACAGGCGCGGATCAACGCAAATCCCCGTTTGCGGAACGCATCAAATTACAAAATGCATGGTTAAAACTGCCGTTGCTTCCAACAACAAACATTGGTTCTTTTCCGCAAACCACTGAAATTCGCCACGCGCGGGCCGCTTTCAAAAAAGGCACATTGTCCCTTGCGGATTATGAAGCGGCGATGAAAAAAGAAATCGAATTGGTCGTGCGTGAGCAAGAAAAATTGGATTTAGACGTGCTGGTTCACGGCGAAGCGGAACGTAACGACATGGTGGAATATTTCGGCGAATTATTGGACGGATTTGCCTTCACCAAATTCGGTTGGGTGCAAAGCTACGGCTCCCGCTGCGTGAAACCACCGATCATTTATGGCGATGTGGTACGCCCTGAGCCAATGACGGTACGCTGGTCACAATATGCCCAAAGCTTAACGAAAAAAGTGATGAAAGGCATGCTAACCGGTCCGGTCACGATTTTGCAATGGTCTTTCGTACGCAACGATATTTCGCGTTCAACCGTATGTAAACAAATCGCCGTGGCACTTTCCGATGAAGTATCGGATTTGGAAAAAGCCGGCATTAAAGTGATTCAAATCGACGAACCGGCAATTCGCGAAGGCTTACCGCTCAAACGTGCCGATTGGGACGCTTATTTACAATGGGCGGGCGAAGCATTCCGTTTAAGTTCAATGGGTTGTCAAGATGACACGCAAATTCATACGCACATGTGTTATTCCGAATTCAACGACATTTTACCGGCTATTGCGGGCTTGGATGCGGATGTGATCACCATCGAAACCTCTCGTTCCGATATGGAATTATTAACGGCGTTTGGCAATTTCAAATACCCGAACGATATCGGCCCGGGTGTGTACGACATCCACAGCCCGCGCGTTCCAACCGCCGCAGAAATCGAACACTTGCTACGCAAAGCGATCCAAGTGGTGCCGAAAGAACGTTTATGGGTCAACCCGGACTGCGGTTTAAAAACCCGCGGCTGGAAAGAAACCCTCGAACAACTGAAAGTCATGGTTGACGTCACGAAAAAATTACGCGCCGAGTTAATATAAATTGCTACGATAATGCGGTGATTGAAAGTTTTTTGCGATTTTGAAAGCGGAATGTTTTTATCACCGACATTATTCGTCGATAGCCGAATTACAGGCCGGCACGAATATTTGGCGTATTCAAGAACGGATTTAAAAAATCTGAGCCCTGCCAATACAGAGCTCAGTATTTAACTAACCCATCTAACTTTTGGAGGGCTAAAAGTGCGGTCAAATTTTTTAACGTTTTTTGAAACGGAATTAGCGAACCAGTTCAACCGCTTCCCGTACCAAACGTCCGATTTCAGCCCAGTTCTTCGCCTTGATTAATTCCTTGTCCACAAACCACGAACCGCCGCAAGCCACCACATTCGGAACGGCTAAATACGCGTTGATATTCGCCGGCGAAATGCCGCCTGTCGGCATAATCTGCAAATCGCCGTAAGGTCCCAGCAGCGCTTTTATCATTTTCACTCCGCCGCTGGCTTCCGCCGGGAAGAATTTGACGGTCGTTATTCCCAGTTCCAGCGCCGCTTCAATCGCCGTCGGGTTATTGACCCCCGGGATGATGGGGACATCCAAATCCCGGCAGAGTTTGACGATATTCGGGTTAAAACCCGGGGTGACAATGCAATCCGCTCCGGCGTTCTTCGCCGCCACCACTTGCGCCGGCGTTAATACCGTACCGGCGGCGATTAATACGTCGGGAAAATGTTGACGCGCCAAACGGATAGCTTCTTCTCCCGCCGCCGAACGAAAGGTGATTTCCGCCACGGGCAAGCCGTTGTCAATCAAGGTTTGAACCAAGGGAATAATGTCCTGCGCGTCGTCCACCGCAATCACCGGTACGACTTTCAGTTGTCCGAGTTTTTCGATAATTTCTGTGTCAGTCATAATCTGTCCTTAATTAAATGTCCGGCGTAAATGCTCGGTAGCGGATTTGTCGATAATCGCACCTTTGTGTCGAATCACAATGCCCGCCAATTGATTGCCTTGTCGGCAGCAATCGGTTAAAGGTTTACCTTGCAAGTATCCGTTTAAAAAACCGGCGTTAAAGGCATCGCCCGCCGACGTGGTGTCCACTACATTTTCGACGGGCGTCGTCGGTACGAACGTGATTTCGCCGTGTTCACAGACCGTCGCCCCAAGACGGCCCCGTTTTACGATGATTTTCGGAATATTGAATGCGGATAAACGGGCGATGGTCGCTTGTTCATCCTTATCCGCCCACAGCCTTTCTTCGTCGTCAAAAGTCACCAGAGCCACATCCACCAATGGCAATAAGGCCTGGTAACAGTTTCTGGCTTGTGTAAGGCTATCCCATAGTTTCGGCCGGAAGTTGCTGTCGAAGGCAATTTCTACGCCGGATTGTTTCAATTCCCGCAGTTGCTCAATCAGTAAAGTGCGGTCGGTTTCCGGCAGGATTGCCAGGCTGATTCCGCTGAGATAAATCATATCCGCTTTCTTCAACGCCGATAAAACC
>Ga0129307_1001377_pt1 | contig 26250 bp, 25 predicted proteins | sample P1105metagenome_FD_94437 | JGI IMG/M metagenome (GOLD analysis project Ga0129307, IMG submission 94437) | Capybara group fecal microbial communities from Wisconsin, USA - P1105 metagenome | ecosystem: Host-associated > Mammals > Digestive system > Large intestine > Fecal | place: USA: Wisconsin...
CATGCGTTACTTGGGAATGTCTCCACTACAGGCTGTGTTCGAAGTTGGCCGCGGAACACCGGTTGAAATGGCGAAAAAAACGCTCGAAGTGTTCCGGGCGTTCGCAAATATTCAGGTGCAAGCGGCAACCGTTCGTTCGGCGGATCCGCTACTCACGGCACTTGGCGTAGGCAGCACGAACTGATTCTAGACGGCTCTCCAGTTCTGCGACAATCTCTGCAACAATTGATTCTGGAGATGTCATCCCGGCCAATGTGCCGGGATCGGTTGTTGCAGAACCCATCACGACGTTCCCAGCTTTGCCAATTGCTGTCATCCCGGACTCTTTGCTGCTTGTCATCCCGGACTCGGCGCTACTTGTCATCCCGGACCCTGTTCCGGGATCAGTGGTGGCATTACCCGCCACGACGTTCTTATCGGAGCTTCCTTGCCCAAATGTTTCATCGGCGTCGGTTTCGAAGAACACGCGTTCTTGCGGGATGTGCGGAATGGCCGCGGCGGTACTCTTTTTGCGGAAACTGTCCGCGTGCAGCGAAAACAGGGCCCCGTAGGGGAGAGCCTTCTTCACGACACTCAAGTCCCCACCGAACCTGTGGAATATCGGTCTCGGAGGCTCTTGCAATCGTGTCACATTTTGTGCTTGCAGATTCTTTACCTGCGATGAATCCGTTGCATCCTGTGACGGTTCTTGATTCGGAGTTGCTTTAAAACCAGCTTCTTCCAAGAGTTTTAAGACCCGCATGTAGTCACCCACGCAGTGGATTTGCAGATGCCGCTTGAATTCCAAGGCTAGCTTGGCCTGCGCCAGAAAAATCTTGTCTTGCGTCCCGTCGTCATATCCCGGATAACGCTTGTCAATTCCAGCTTCGCCTACCATTGCCCGCTTGTCCTCTTCAATAAGCATACGCAATTTGGTAAGCGTCTCGCTAGAAGCTTGCGTGGCTATCATGGGATGGATCCCGTAAGCGACTTTAACCGGTTTTAACCCCGAAGAAAATTCCTTTTTTAGCTGAGTGATCTCACGCCATTCCCATGGCTCGCACGCAATGGCGACAAAATCGTAATTGCGGTCCAAAAGCAACTGTGTCAGCTGCTTCGAATGGGGGAGCCGTGCCAAATGGAGGTGAAAATCGAACATGGTAGCTTTCTTTTTTCTTAAAATACATAGAAATCATGGAAAATCAAAATTATTTGCTTGTTTTTTGGAACAAAAAAGCCTAGTTTAAGTTTGTTGGTTTGCCAACCTAATTTTTTGAACCCCTCATTAAAGGAGTCGCTATGCGCGATTTACTAGAAAAAGCTCTGAATAAAGGTTTGTCTGTCAGCTTCACATCCGAAAACGGTTTTGATGTAATCCGTATTTCTTCCGGTAACGATGTCGTTGCCAGTTGCAGTCTCGGTTCGTCGAGTTTCCGTGCATCTGTCGAAGAATCGCTCCAGGCGCTTTTGCTAGACTTGGAACGCAAGGGATTCTAGTTGTGGGCTCGGTCGCCTTGGCGACCTTTGGGCTATGGGCTCGCAACCTTCGGTTGCTTTGGGCTTTATAATGCAAAAAAAATCCTGCGAGTTCGTCGCAGGATTTTTTGTATCGTCAATTTTTTTTGACTTAGTTTATACGTCCGATCAAGTTGCCAGAGAGCATGAAGTCTTTGGATGCTCCGTAGCTGTGGAAGCCGGCGGACAGGGAGAAGCGGTCCGTGAGAGCCTTTTCGAGGTAAAGGGCTGCGAGAACGTCCTTGACATGCTTTGTCTTGAAGCTCATGAAGTCATCGTGGCTGTTACGGTCACCGACGAATTCAGCTTCGAGAATTACGCGGTCGACAGTCTTGAAGTTCATTTCGATACCGCCAGTAATCGGCACGATGATGTCGTCGGAGAAGTCCATGAGGGCCACTTCGCCAAAGACTGTGAAGAAGTCCTGGACGAGAGGCAGGCGGAACTTGAACGAGGCGTTGTGCTTGACGATAGCGTCGCTGCTATGGACTTTGTCGAAAAGGTTGCAGCGGTAGCCGAGCTGCATTTCAAGTGCCGGAAGGCCCGAGAAATCGTGGAAATTGACGACGGCACGGAGGTCGCCGTTGTTGAGATGGGCTGACTTGCTGATGAAGGAAAGCTCGATGTCAACATTCTGGTTCGGGGTGAATCCGAATTCAAATTGGTTTTCCGGAGCTTGTTCAGAAAGGAATCCGCTCAGGTAGCCGTCGATGTAGCCACCGAAGTAGTCACCGTTCTTGTCCGTATTATCCCAACGACCGACCTTGAAGCTGAACCAGTTCTTGCTCTGGTAGGCCCATGCTTCGTCGAGGGTGAAGTAATCTTCGGCATCCTTCAGTTCTTTGTTGTCGCTATCGGTCTTCAAGTCTCCGGGATAGAATGCGAAGGCGACCTTGCCCTTGAAGTTCTTTGTTTCGGCGAGAATGGCGAGGTTGGCCTTGCCGTTCCACGTTTCGAGGTTGTCGGAGTTGTTGTCGTCTTCCGAAGTCCAGAACACCTTGCCCGCTTCGAGTTCGAAGTCTGCGTTGATGTCGAAATCGATCTGGTTCACGGAGAATACCGCATTTTCGATCATTTTCTTTTTCTTGCGGCTCGTGGTGGTAGCCTCTTCTGCTACTGCGGTCTGTTCTGCCGGAGCCTCTGCAACAGCAGGCTGTGCCGGGGCTGTTATAGCGGGTTCGGCTTTGGCTACAGAAGCGGCCTTGACGATCGGTTCTGCCTTGGCGACGGGTGCCGGTTCAGCGACGGTTGCTTGCGTTTCGACTGCCGGAGCCGGTGCTACGGCTTGTGGTGCTGCATTTTCTGTTGCTGCATTGGCTTTTTCGGCCTCTGCAGCAAATACGGATGCCGCCAAAAGACACGTAGCAAGAAACATCTTATTCATTTTGAGAATCTCCTTGATAAAATTCTATGTTTAATTTCTTGTTTAAATGTTAGTAAAAAACATTTAATCAAATTTTTTTCTACATATGAAGACCATGCTAATTTAATTCAAATATCCAAAATAGGAGACTGTTTTGAAAAAAATATTGTTGGTGGTGTTGGCTCTGTTGGTAACGGGCTCTTTTGCCCAAATGAAGCTGAATATATACAAGAAAATAGATGGCCAAATTGATGAAAACCGCCCGCTAGGGTACTTGATGTCTTCTGATGTCATCAAGGAACTTCCTATCCCGAAGGACAGGATTGAACATGAAGAGTTTATTGATGTCGAGGAAAAAGTCCGCGGATCGAACGGCAAGTACAAGACTGTCACCAAAAAACAGCGTGTCGTGACTTACGAAGAAGTCGAACCGAAGGGACCGCCTCCTTATGTTCCTGTAAACTGCAAGTTTGGCGAAGTGTGGGTCAAGCGTTCGGACCTGGAACGCTTTAAGCTTGAATACACGGACTTGAGTGGCGAGTATGTTTCAGAAACGGGTCGAGTCGTCTTGAAAAGTACGCCTAGCAATGCCAGTCGCTTTAATATCGTTATCCAGAACGGCAAGGACGATGACGTTGCCGAAATCGAAATGGGCAACCTTGAAAAGAAGAACATCAACGGCCATGCTCGCTTTGTTTATAAAGAAGAAGGCTGCGCTGTGGGAGTCGATGTATTCAACCGCGTCGTGAGGGTTGCTCAGCACGGTTGCGAAGATTACAACGTCGGTGGCTACACACTTGCCGGTAACTATCCGACGTTCAAGGGTAACAACCGCACGATCGAAACGTTTAATTTGCAGTCCTATTCGTTCTCTTATCCGCAATATTTGTGGTGTGCAAGCGGTTTTGATACTTGCGAACAGTTGAAAGACGAACATGGTGTCGTGAATATTACGTGGAGTAAGGACGGTCATGGAACGATTGAACGCAAGGCAGGCAATTCGGTGCATACCTACCGTGCCATGGAACGCGTGATTCCTCACAAACGAGATTACTATATGGGCGAAAAGCCGATTGCGATCAAGACCAAGCGCACGGACATGAGTGGCGAATGGATGAACTGGTATTTTTATCCGAGAGCAGGCCGCTTTAAGATGATGCGTTCTGGACAGCGTTACGATGCGGCTTATATGGAAATTTACGAGCCTGTAAAAGAAGATGATTAAGAGTGGGCTTCGCCCAAGCCCGTAATAAGTAAAAATGTACTTCTTGCGGGCGGGGCCCCAGCTCGGAGTTGCGAAGGCCGCACGGGCCCCTCCCTGCACCCTCCCCATCCTTGGCCGACGCTTTATTCTCTCGACGTAATTCTGATTATCTGTTGATTTGATTTAAGTCTCGCTTTTATTTATAAATGAATTATTTAATTTTTTTATGATTGTTTATTAATTGTAGTGAATTGTTGCAGAAGATTATGATTAAATCGATTGAACAGAGCCGCATTTTGTTTTTGGATTCGGGGCCGCTCATCCGGCTCCTCCAGATGCACCCGGATTACTATCCCGTTGTTTCGGGCGTGCTTGATGGCGTCTATGAAAATAATGTGCAGGTTCTTGTTTCATCGGTAACTTTGTTTGAAATTTGCAAAAAGGCGTTTGGTGCAAACGATGGCGTGCTTGCTCGGCAGTACCGCGAATTTTTCGAGAAGTCTGCGAACGTGCGTCTTTGCGAAGTGAATGCCGATGTTTCTTTGAAAGCTGCGGAAATATTTGCCGCAGCGTCACGCACGAATCATAAGTTGACAGAAAACGAGTCTTTGCGCCTTGCGACCGCGTTTGTGAACGGCGCAGACTGCATCCTCACGGAATGCTCGAACTTTCGCGATGCGACAGACGCTCTAGTCGTGACGCTAGAAGAGCTGTGAGGCGTGGGGGATGAGGTCGGTCGCTACGCTCCCTTTGGGGTATGAGCCGTGAGGTCGGGGCTTACGCCCCTTTGAGGCTTGAGGTTGCGACTTTGTCGCTTTGGGGGTGAAGAATATGTTAGGCTGTCATCCTGGAGGCTCGTAGAGCCGATAGGATCCAGAGCGGTAAAAGAAAATGACTCAATACTCACCGCTTGCAATCCCAAATCTCAAACCTCATACCTCAAAGCAACCGTAGGTTGCGCGCTCAATGCTCATAGCCCCTACACCGGTGTTTTGCTTTTCTCACCGGCGATTTCGCGGACCAGCTTTGGCACGAGGTAGCCGGGGAGCTTGGTGCGGATTTGCGCAATCAGTTCGCGGGCGTGTTCGTCGCTGACTTCGAAGTGCGCGACGCCTTTCGCATGGTCGAGCTGGTGCAAGTAATAGGGGAGGACGCCTTGTTCGAAAAGCTTTCGGCATAGGTGTTCGAGCGTTTTTGTATCGTCGTTTACGCCTTTCAGCATCACACTCTGGTTCAATAGCGTCCAGCCGCAGAATTTGAGCTGTGCGAAAACTGTGGCGGATTCTTCGTCGAGCTCGTCGGGATGGTTTACGTGCGAAACGAGAACGCAGTTGAAACGTGCGGGGAGCTCGCGGAGCAATTCGAAATGCTGCATCACGAGGTCCGGGCGCATAATCGGGAGTCGCGTGTGGATACGTAGCGTCGTCACGGACGGGTGGAACGCAATTGCTTCAATGAGGTTGCGGAATTGCCCTGGCGCAAGCGTCAGCGGATCTCCGCCCGATAAAATAATTTCCCAAATATTCGTGTGGACGTCGAGCCAGTTCGAAACTTCGTTTGCAATGTTCTGCGTGTCCTGGAAAGGATAGTTCCTTCTGAAGCAGAAGCGGCAACGCACACCGCAGGCGGACGTTGAAACGATAAGGGCGCGGTTCTCGTACTTTTGCAAAATACATTCGGACTTGCCCGCAGGAAGGTCGCCCACAGGGTCATCGACGAATCCCGGAGCGTCCTTGAGTTCATCTATGACAGGTAGAACCTCGCGTAGCAGTTTGGCGGGTTCGCCCGAATTCTTGATGAGGTCGGCGTAATGCTTGGAACAGTTGAAGGCAAACGAGGGACTTTGGTCGAGGTTTGCTTGCATTTCGCTTGTCAAACCTGTAAAATCTTTGCCCAAATAGTCTAAAAATTCAGAAATATGCGTGAAAACAGTAACAGATTTTTCCATTATATTGCTAAATTTAGAATCAAAAACCAAAAGAGGATAATATGGGTACTGTAAGCACCAACGAATTCCGTAAAAAATTGAAAATCATGGTTGATGGTCAGCCGTACGAAATCATCGAAAACCAATTTGTGAAGCCGGGTAAGGGTCAGGCTTTCAACCGCGTTCGTATCAAGAACTTGGTGACTGGCCGTACTCTCGAACGTACCTGGAAGAGCGGTGATACGGTGGAAGAAGCTGATGTGACCTATACCGAAATGACCTACCTCTACAACGATGGTTCTACTTGGTACTTCTTGGACAACACCACTCAGGAAACGATGGAAATTGCCAAGGAAGCTCTCAATGGCTGCGAAGTTTGGCTCCTCGACGGCGCTACTGTCGAAGTCACTTGGTGGAAGGATCCGAAGACTCAGGCAACACTCCCGATCGAAGTTATTCCGCCGACATTCGTTGACTTGATGATCGTTGACGCACCTCCGGCAGTCCAGGGCAACACCAGCGGTAACGTGATGCGTGAAGCTACTCTCGAAACTGGCGCCAAGGTGATGATTCCGCTCTTCATCGAAAACAACACCAAGATCCGCGTGGATACCCGCGACGGTTCTTACCTCGAACGCGCTAAGTAATTTCACTACGTCATCCTGGAGCGCGTAGCGCGGAAGACAACTCAGAAGGCGAGTGTTGCGACCATGCTTGCATGGGCATAACCGAGCCAAAGAGTTGGGGCTTTGCCCCATCCAGTGACTTTTAAAAGCCTCGTCCAAGCGACGGGGCTATTTTTTATGGCTTGAATGCTGAAAATGCAAAAGTGGCGGTGAAAATGATGAAAAAATCACGATTTCACCGTCAAACGGGAGTTTTTTTGTCTTTAGGGGACTGTCGACTTAACAAGCCGTCGATTTTGTAAACGGCTACTTACTTTTGCAGCAGGTAGAACGCCTTAAGCCATACGCGCATTCGTCTCCAGTCGCTATAGTCCGGTCGCTGGAAGTCACTGTTATAGCGGTGTATGATAAAGTCGGTTAGCGCAAAGTCTCCGACCTTGATTCCGCTTATGTTGTTTTCGTAAAACTCCTGCGAAAGTTCAAGGACTGAGTCCGTGATGGTTTCGCCATCGATTGCGATTGTAAGGTGCTCGTTGTAGAGGACAAATGCGACATGGTGCTTTTTGCCATCGAAGATTTTTGATGTTCCATAGATTTTACTTGATGAGTCGATTCCCGTATTGACTTGGAAGCAGATGGATTTTGAATCATCTTCGCAGCGTGCAATTTCAAATCCGACCTTTTCGCCAGCGGATAGAATCTTCGAGAAATCTGCAGTAGCTTCTTCCGTATCGATCCAGAAACTGGCGAGGAATGCGGTGTCGCGCGATTCGTATTCAGTCGTTCCTTCGCAGTCGTCGTCCCAATAAGAAGATGCGACTTGGTTTGCGTTGGAATTTGCTTTTTTATAGAATACCATTGGGCAATTGCTGAGGGTGTACTTGTGCAGCTTGTATAGCGTATCGGGCAGGGTAAATCCCGGCTCAACAGAAGCGATGATGTGCACTCCTCTCGGTAAACCGTAACGGTCTTTAGAAACATACGTGTTGTCGAGCCAACGAGACACGGGCATGTTTTTACTCATTTCTTTGAACATTCCCCAAAAACGGTTTGCATCGTCGTCGTTTTCTGCGTGGATGAGTTCGACTTCGTAACCGTTTCCCGCCAGCAGTCTGTCAAAGCAATAGTCTTGGGAATCGTTGAGTCGTCTTGCGAATTCATCTTTGGTGTGGATGGGGGCGAGTAGAAAATCTAGCGACGGTTCTAAACCCATCGAATCCAACATTTTTGCGGCCTCTTTGGGGAGTGTTATTTGGAGCGTGTCTTCTGGATAGCCTCCAATTTCATGACCCCATATAACAGTGTCTCTGTGCCCGACGGTCGTAGATGTCGATATTATTGTTGGATATTTGCCGAACCATATACGCATGTCAGATATTTCGCCGGCAGGAAAATTGTCGATGCTGACAAAATAATTGTTTTCAAAATCTTTTTTTGAAAATGTATGGCAAAGGAAGTTTGCTCCAAAGCAAATGGAATCCGCATAACTTTCTGCGGAGGAGCCGTAGCTGCTGTATAAATCACCGAACTTATGCGTGCTCATCAAGACCGTAACATATTTTCGGACTCTTATAGGAATATAAAGTGAATCCTCTGTTCCTTCGTATACTCTATGGTATCTAGGATAGTCGGCATAGAAGGCGTAAAGAGAATCCTTTGCATATTTGGCTCTTACGAGTAGATGGTACTTGTAAGGGATATATGTATGCTTATCTTTCTCGCGATCGAATAAGTAATATCCATTTTTGTCGGTCGTTGCCGAATCAATGTAATAGCCACGGCCGGTAGAATCATCGGTGTCGGTAAGGTAAACTTTGGCGTTCGGTACCGCATTGCTGTCGAGCGTGATTACGCGGCCCGAAAGAATCCAGTAAGCTTCCTTAGTTTGCTTTGATGTGCTTGACTTTTCTGATTCTGGTTGGTTGGAATCTTCGTTTGCCGTGGTTGCAGAATCGCTGCATGATGCAAAAAACAATAGCGATGCAGCCAAGAATATGGATGGCCACATTTTAAAGTTGTAGTTTCTCATTCTTCCTTTTTTTTATCCAAAACTCTCTTGCCGTTCACGGCTCCGCGGCTATCCGCGTGATGTAATGTTCTTCCTACTGCGGAGCGGAATACTTCCGCAACGCGGTCCGGGTCGTCGCTTTTTAGCCAGCTTAATGTTTCCGTGCCGCGGTAGCTCCATGCGAAAATATTCTTGATGCCAGCGGCGCGACTTTCTTCGACGGCGATGGCGAGGTCGTTTTCACGGCCTGCTTCGATTTGGTACGCCTTGATCCACATTTGCACGGCTTTTCCGTACTTGCTTGCGACTTCCACAAGCTTGTTCGCGGTTTCGCGATATTTTTCACGAACCCACTCTTCGCTCGCTCCGCGTTCCCAGTACGGGTCGCTCGCGATTTCATCGACTGCGGCGAGACTGGCGACGCGTCCCCAGTCATCGAGTCCTGCGGGGAACCACGGTGGTAGCATACAAACGCAGTTGCGTTTGCCGTGGCTGTGTACATCCTTGGTCATCTCGTCTAAAAAATCGATAAGGCTTTCTTCGCGGAAATTTTTTACGTCGTCAGTAAGCTCGCTAGGCATTTCGTAGCCGAACTTTGTGCGGAACGATTCGCGGCATTTATCGCAGCGGCAACTCCAGTTGCTAAGCCCGCCCTTCTCAAAATAAAAGTGCGGCTCGTCCCAGAAAATTGTAGAAACATCCGTGTTGCAGACAGCTTCAATCCACTTGTGCATGTACGCGCGGAACTCCGGGTGATTCGGGCAGGCAGCGACTTTCGGTTTCCCGTCGATAGCGACTTGGCACATGTCATGATTCCTTGCCGTGAGTTCCGAATAAGCTTCTCCGCCAAATACGCGGCCTACGCCCCACGGGTTCACATAAACGCTAAGGCCCATTGCGGCGGACTCGTTCACGATTTGCTTCATGGTATCGTAGTAGTATTGCAAATCCTCTTCGCTCCACGTGTGGAGAATGGCGTTGAAGCCTGCGTCTTTTATTTGTGCAATATCAATAAGAGCGAGCTTCGGAGAGCGCACCCCAAAGTAGCTGACACCTTTAATCACGGTGAATACCTTTATGAAAGTAGTTTATAGTTAGAACGGCTTATAACTTTTTTTGCCGGTCCACTTTGCCCATTGCGGACAACCGTTCTTGTGCAGGACGTCTTCAAGAGTCTTGCTCCATTCTTCTTCGCTCACGGGGCGACGGATCCAGAAAATGCTGTCTTCTTTGGAATCTTCGGGGAGCGGCATATCGTCGGGGATGATTTCGATAATCCACGATTCAGGAATGGCGTTATGGAGTTCCCTGCTGAAGGCGAGGTTCTTTTCGGTCGGGTGGTCGGCGTGGTCAAAGATAATGAGCGTCGGCGATTGACCGATGATGAGCGCAGACTCCAAAAGGCTCTGGGCACTCTCGATGGAATTGCAGGTATAGAGGGTGGAATCGTCCGCCATATTGCCATGTTCCAACAGCCAGCGGAAAGTCCACTGGTTTAACTTGTCTAGGCTGCCTGGCGATGAAGGCGTTATGAAAAATATGTGTCCCACGCCTAAAGTATAGAAAGTTTATTGTTAAATTATTGGAAGAAAATTTGATTTGACTTGAAAAATTATGAATTTCCCTGATCTTCCCGAATTTAGGTTCGTAAACAAAATATTGGAGAATGCCGCGCCGTTAAAGAAAGAATCGCCTGCGTACCGCGGTTGGCTGTCTGCCGGGGATGACTGCGCCATCTTTGACGGCTGGCTTGTGACAAAGGATCTCTCGGTCGAAAACTCCCATTTCCGGCTGGACTGGTCTAGTCCTGAACAGGCGGTCGAGAAGCATATTGTATCCAACGTATCGGACATATCCTCGATGGGTGGTCGCCCCAAGATTGCTTTGTTCGGACTTTGCGTCAACAAAAAATGGGACGAAAATACCCGAAACAGAATTGCGAAAGCTGTATCGCAAGGCTTTGAGAGAAGGGAAATTACGTTGATTGGCGGTGATACGGTTTCGGGAGATGTCGGGATGTTTTCGACGACTCTTCTCGGGACAACCGATGGCGAGACGACGCTCCTTCGCTGCGGAGCAAAACCGGGGGACCATGTTTATGTGGCAGGAACTCTTGGCAAATCCGATGCCGGTTTGTGGTTATTGATGAACCATCCCGAAGAGGCGAAACGCTTCCAAAGGCTGGTCGATTACCACCTTGCTCCGAAAATTTGCGAGGACATGGGACCGCGATTGGTGAAATTGGGCGTGTGCGGCGCGTGCATGGACATTAGCGACGGACTCAGCTCCGAAGCGAACCATTTGGCGCTCTCGTCGGGTGTTTCCATCGAAATTGACGAGGAAAAATTGCCTATAGACCCTGATGTTTTGGAAATGTGTGAGTATTTTGGGATTTCACCCCTCAAATTTGCGTTAAATGGCGGTGAAGAATACGAACTCCTTTTCACATCTAATCTTACAAAAAGTATATTTTTAAATGAAAAGTCTCAAAAGGACGGAATGCACGAAATTGGTTTGGTGTGTTCAGGAAGAGGTGTTTTTTTAAAAAAGCCCGATGGCGGTAGGATTACTTTAAACGCGCAAGCGTGGTCGCATCTATGAAGGATTCAAGCAGTTTAGGACAGTTGCTGGTTCGTGTTAACTTGATTAACGAAGACCAGCTGAGGTACGCTGAAGAAGAAGTCAAGTATCAGGCGCAGCTGGGCAAGAGAGTTACTCTCGCTCAGATTCTTATTAGGGCCGGGATGGTCAAGCAAGAGGCGCTTACCGATATTCTGGGTGTCCAGATGCAGAGCGTCACCAAGAAACGTATTGGTGAAATGCTTTTGGATCAGGGGTTCATCACTCAGGATCAGTTGAACGAGGCTCTTGAAAAGCAGAAGACCTCGGGCGGTAAACGTCTTGGTCGCGTGCTTGTCGATTTGAAGTTTATCGACGAAAAGAAGCTGACGGACATTCTCTGCTGCCAGTTCGAAGTTCCTTACGTCAAGCTTGATGCGATTACTCTCGATGAAAAAGTCTTTGAATTTATTTCTGAAGATCAGTGTAAGACGCACAAGGTTGTCCCGCTTTATGTGACGAAGGATTCGCGTCAGGCTCTTGTGATTGCAATGGCGGACCCGACGAACATGCGCTTGAGGGACTCTATCAAGTTCAAAGTCAAGCGTCCTGTCGATGTGGTCATGGCGTCCGAGCAGGATATCAAGAAGACTATTGAAAAGCTTTATGCGAGCCAAGGGCCTGCCGAAGAATCTCTTGCTGAACTTATCGGCGATAGCAAGGATGGTGACGAACTTGAAACCGTCGAACGCGGTCAGGGGGCGAACGACGAACCGGAACTGACGGACGAAGAAGGCCGCGCGGTGGTGAAAATTGTGACGACGCTGATTCACGAAGCTATTGCCCGCCACGCATCCGATATTCACCTTGAACCGCAAGAGACGTTCCTCAAGTTGCGTTACCGCATTGATGGTGACTTGCAGGTGATGTCTCCGATTCCGGCACGTTTGATGCCGCAGATCCTTTCGCGTATTAAGCTTTTGTCCAAAATGGACATTGCTGAAAAACGTAAACCGTTGGACGGTCGTTTTACCGTGCGTTACAAGGGTTCCGAAGTTGACCTTCGTGTGAGCTCGTTCCCGATTTCTCTGCGTAAACGCGGCGTGTGCGAAAAAATCGTTATGCGTATTTTGGACCCGAACTCGGGTCAGTTCCCGCTGAAGGAAATGGGTTTCGACGCCCGCGTGCTCAAGCAGTTTATTGATGCGATTAATGCTCCTAACGGCATTGTGCTGGTGACCGGGCCTACCGGTTCAGGTAAATCTACGACGCTTTACGCTTCTATTCGTGAAATTTTGGATTCGACCATCAACATTTCGACGATGGAAGACCCGGTGGAATTGAATATTGACGGTGTTAACCAAGGACAAATTAACAATGCCGCAGGCTTTACGTTCGCGGCGGGCATTCGTGCCTTGCTCCGTCAGGACCCGGACGTGATCATGATCGGTGAAATGCGTGACCAAGAAACCTCGACGATGGCTATTGAAGCTGCTTTGACGGGTCACTTGGTCTTCAGTACGTTGCATACTAACGATGCTGCCGGTGCGTTCCCTCGTTTGCTCGAAATGGGGTTGGAGCCGTTCCTTGTTTCTACGGCAATTAAGGGAGTCTTGGCCCAGCGTCTTGTGCGCCGCATTTGCAAGAACTGCAAGGAGCCGGTCGAAATTTCGCAGGAACTTCGCGACGAACTTCACCTTTCGCCGGATATGCAATTCTATCACGGAAAGGGCTGCGCGAAGTGCGACGGTTCGGGATTCAAGGGTCGTTGCGGTATTTACGAATTCCTTGTGCCGAACGAAGCCGTGCGTAACCTTGTGATTAAGCGTGCTTCCGGTGACGAAATCAAGCGCGAGGCAATCAAGTCTTGCGAAATGATTACGCTGCGTATGGACGGCATTAACAAGGCATTGCAAGGGCATACGACGCTTGAACAGGCTGTCGGCGCCTCTACTGCTGACGAATAGTCGCTAGGTTATAGGTGATAGGTTGTAGGCCTTAGGACATTTTGCATTATCATCCCGGACTTCGCTCCGGGATTTTTCATTTTGTCATCCCGGATTTATTCCGGGATCACCTTTTTCTAATGACTAATGACCACTTCCTACTTCCTACTTCCTACCGTCTACTATTTACTATATTGCACATCTGTATATCGACTAGAGGTGCAGGATGGCAAATATTGTAGATGGTAGTGTATTAGATCGTGAGTTGAACCCGGAACAGGCGGCAGCCGCAAAGAAGATTAACGGCCCGATGCTGATTCTTGCCGGTGCAGGTTCGGGAAAAACTCGTTGCATTACCTACAAGATAGCACATTTGGTATCGCATTATAAAGTGCAGCCTAATCGTATTTTGGCAGTGACGTTTACGAACAAGGCCGCTCGCGAAATGAAGGACCGTATCCAGAAACTTTTGGATGATCGTTTATCTTTTATGTGGATGGGAACGTTCCACTCCGTGTGTCTCAAGCTTTTGAAGCTCTGCCTTGCTAAAGATTTTGTGATTCAGGCGCTTGGCGGCAAATGGTTTGATGCGAATTTTTCGATTTACGATGACGATGACCAAAGACGACTTTTAAAAGAAATTTTAAAAGAAGATTATGGCGATAATGTGGAAGCATCTGATGTGAAGCGAATTCATAGTGCAATTTCACGTTTTAAGAATACAGTTGTGTATCGAAATGGTCTGCCTATATTGCAAACTCCTGAAATAGCTTTGAAAACAGCTTTAGGAGATGACTTAAATTCGGCTGTGTATTATGCAAAGTATCAGAAACGATTGCAGGAATCTAATGCAATGGACTTTGATGATTTGTTATTCAATACGGTCAAAATGCTACAAATAGCACCGAAGTTGGTTGAACAACTGAGATTCCAGTTCCAGTATGTCGTGGTCGATGAATATCAAGATACGAACGATGTCCAGTACGAACTTTTGAAGTTGCTCATCAATCCGGAAACCAAGAATGTAACGGTGGTGGGCGATGACGACCAGAGTATTTACGGCTGGAGAGGTGCTAATATTGGAATTATTCGCAGTTTCCATCGAGATTTTGCTCCCGTGACGATTGTGAAGCTTGAACGCAATTACCGCTCGACGGCGAACATCGTGAAGGGCGCAGGTTCCGTGATTGCGCATAATGTTCGTCCTGCTGAAATGGAAAAAAATGTTTTTTCTAAAGAAGAGGCTGGAGAACTCATTCATGTAAGACGGTTTTTGTCTGATCCGGCGTCTCCAAAACCAAGGTCTTTAGATAGAAAAGAAGCTTTCGCTATTGCTGGGGCAATTGCAAAAGCTGGTAGTGAGATTTATTCAAAAACTGCAATTTTTTATAGAACAAATGCTCAATCTCGTGTGATTGAAGAAGCTTTAAACAAAGCTAGAATCCCCCTTGTTATTTTTGGAGGAACTAAATTCTGGGATCGTAAAGAAGTAAAAGATATTTTAGCGTATATGCGACTTTTATCTAATGATAAAGATGACGCTGCTTTTTTGCGTGTTATAAATACCCCCCCAAGATCGATTGGTAAGGTAACTGTAGACAACATTCTTGAAAGAGAAAAAAAAGGTTTTGGATCTTTTTGGAAATGCTTGATGGAAGAGGCTAATGGAACTGGTCGGTCTGCTCCCAAATTAAAAGCTTTTACTGATAAGGTGATTGCTTGGCGAGAAATGATGAAAAGTGGGAATGTTGGTTTGCGTCCTCTTGTTGAGAGAATTATTTCAGATGTCGGTTATAAGGATTTTTTACGAAAAGAAGATGAAACTACAGCGGATGATCGCATTGGTAATATTGATGAATTATTACAGGCTGTTTTAGATTTTGAAGAAAAAAATTCGGAAGCAACTATTGAATCGTTCTTACAGGATATAGCGTTGTTGACCGATGCTGATAAAACTGTAGATGAATCTAAAGGGCATGTAACTCTTATGACGATTCATATGGCTAAAGGATTGGAATTCAATACTGTCCATATTGCGGGATGTAATGAAGGAATTTTCCCATTAATTAGGCAAAAAGAAACTGAAACTCGTGAACAAATTGAAGAAGAAAGACGTTTGTTTTACGTGGGATGTACTCGCGCTGAAAAAATACTTTATCTATATTATACGGAGTGCAGATTTTTTCAAGGAGTTCCTAGTAAGTTTGGACCTTCAAGGTTTCTTCGGGAAATTGATCCTTCTGTTGTTGATGATGTGGAAATTGTGGATAATGAAGGTATAACATCTAGTGGTGTTATTGGTTATAAAAATTACGGAATAGACTCTTTTAATCAGGATGTTTCGGGAAGGTCTGGATCATTTTATGGGCGTCCATCTCGTCCGAATATTCCTGCATTGAACGCACAACGTTCTTCATCGGGATCCGGAAATTCTTCGCGGTCTGGAAATTATGGTTCTTACGGATATAATCGTCCTTCGACAGTTTCTAACTCTATTAGGAAGAACGATAAACACATTGTTTATCGTAATCCTGTGAAAATTACGGCACCTATAAAACCGGTTGTATCCACTGAAAATCATGGTTCGAATGATAATTCTTTGCGTCCTGGAGTTCGTGTTCGTAATGTTAAGTATGGCTTAGGAACTGTTGTCAAAAGCTATGGAACTGGCGATAGTGCTCGAGTTGAAGTTCATTTTGATCGTGATGGTGGAATTCATACTCTTATTCCCAAGTTTGTGCAAATTATAGGATAAACAAGTGCGGCGTTATCATGAAGGCCTATGGTAGTGGAGACAATGCCCGCGTTGATGTTCGTTTTGACCGCGAAAATATCAACCGCACCATTATCCTCAAGTACGCTGCGTTGGAAATTATAGGGTAATTGAGGTGTGAGGTCGGGGCTTACGCCCCTTTGAGGTGTGAGCATAGTCTTTTTGGAGCGTGTGCAGCTCCCGATAGTATCTGATCTTTATCCTTTGCAATGTCATGCCGGACTTGTTCCGGCATCATCATACTCGTATCGCGTCATGTTGAGCGAATGCGAAACATCTAGTGCTTTGTTCTTACATGTAAATTTTCATTAAAACGCTTGGCGTTGTTTTTGCGATTTTGTAAATGATATTCAGATGTTCTCACGTTTGCAGTGCTGAAAGAATGCGAGGCGAATATGAAAATTTATAAAATGAAAAATTTTTTCATCGCGATTGTCGTCGCGAGTGTTGCCTTTGTATTTTTTAGCTGTAAAGAAGAAAAAAGAGTGACTTTGTCTAGTCATTTGACTGAAACGAAGGAATTGGCTACATCTCAGAAAAATGAAAAACCTATTTGTTGTTTCAAGGAAGATTATAATGTTGTAGAATCTAATGATAATGTTGCACATCAAAGGAACTTAAAAAATGAAAGTTCCTCTGCAGGTCTAGATAGTAGTTGGTATCGTCGTGGTAAGCCGATACCTGGCTTATGTATTTCTGTTGGGGAGACTTGTTTCCAATCTCCAGATGATCCTCATACAAGAATTAAATATAAGGGAACCATTAAGTTACCTTCTATAAGTGATATTGATTTCAAGTATGAAAAGAAGGCTTCTCGTTCTGCTTCGGATATTGTGAAAATTATTCGTCAACGGAAATCGGGACTTCACTTTACTTATTACAAACATCTGAGAAAAAATCCTGGAATTAAAGGTAAAATTACCTTAAAATTCACAATTGCTCCAAAAGGTGAAATTTCTGATATTTCCATCGTTTCCTCTACAACTCAAAATCGCAATTTTGATGCGGAAATACTAGAAAAAGTAAGCCATTGGAGGTTTAACTCAACAAAATACGGCAAAACAACCGTTACAATGCCGTTAATCTTTTCTGAATGAACTTTGTTTGCTAACAGTTGTTTGTAGAACAACCTGCTACTCGGTCATGTCAATCCAAGCAAGCTTGGTTGCCGCGACGCTCGTGCAAACGGTTGTTTGCAAAATGAACGCCCGACAAAACAACCTCTTGCTTTTCTTGAATAACTTTGTTAGATTATAGGCAACAGTTCTGATGAACTGAATTTATTATATCGTTGGCTATATCCTTTCTTATATCGTTCTCTATATGAACTCATCTCTAAAAAAGAGAAGGGATAATTCATGGACATTGAAGAAAAACAGCCGAAAAAGCCTCATGATGCTTTTTTCCGTTGGCTATTTTCTGATGTAAATCATCTCAGGTACTTGCTGGAACTGGCGGGTAAAATAAACGTTGATGTGGCGGATTTTCTCGCTGCGGTAAACTTGGATACGCTTGTGCGCATTCCGGATTCGTATTCCGAAGTGTACGAAACGGGTGATGCGGATCTCGCTTTCCGCGTGAATGTAGCGACGGGCGCTCCCGTTTTTGTGGGGATATTGGTTGAGCACAAGTCCGGTCGAGATGCAGATTTGTTCAATCAACTTGCACGCTACATGCGTTCTGTGATGAAACGTTTCGACGAGGGCCGCCAATTTGACGGTCTCCCGACGATGGCGATGATATTCTATAACGGGCGTGAAAACTGGAACCCGCTGGAGATTCTTGAAAAAGACTATCCCGAGTATTTCCATGGCATGGTCCTGCCGTTCCGTTGCGCGTTCGTGAACATGTCTGACATTCCGGACAGCGACTGTCTGACCTGCGAAGACGTAACGTCTGGCCTAGGAATTGCGGCGATGACGCACGCTTACGACAAGAACGCGTTCTTTGAAGTGTTCGAACAGTTCAAGCCCAAATTGCAAAAATTGCCGAGCAACGAGCTCTCTTGTTTGCTCGAAAAAATAAGTCTATATTTGGTAGAGTATCTAGGAAATGGCGTTCTACAGGAGTTGAACATGGCATTCAAAAGCATTGGACAAAAGTATGGATTCGTGAGTGCTGGCGATGTTTTCCGCCGACAGATTGCTGATGCAGAAGCTAGGGCTGATGAAGAACGTCAAAAAGCTGAAATTGCCGAAGCGGAAAAGCTCAGTACTGCCAAGAAAATGGTGCGAGACGGAGTTATATCTGTTGAGAATGCGATGGCTTACTTCGGCTATGCCAAGGAGCAAATCCTCGCGAAGTAGATTTTTGAGTGGTTAGTAAATAGAGGCTGGTAAACAGAATTACTATAGGAACGTTATTATCACGTTCCTAACCACTGACTGCCAACCATTAATCACTAAAATTTTCTATCTTACATCCTGTAAAAAAAGAGGTTTTTATGCTTGAACGTGAAGAAGTTTTGAAACTCGCAAAGTTGTCTCGCCTGAGCATTGCAGAAGAAGATATTCCATCTATCAAGGGTCATTTGGACAAGATGCTCGATCATCTCGAAGCATTGAAGGCTTTGGACCTTTCGAACGTGGAACCGATGACCGCTGTCGAAAACGGCGCCACCATCCTCCGCGAAGATGTCCCGGTGCAGGGCTTTACGCTCGACCAGGCTTTTGCTAACGCTCCGGCTGTCGAAAATGACCACTTCGCCATCCCAAAGGTGATGTAGTCGGCGCAAATTTTAACGCTTTTTGCGTGTTCTTGTGCTTTCGCGTGCATTCCATGCGTTTACTTGTGTTCACGCATTTTGCACGTCTTTGTTTGCGCTTTCGTTGCATCTTAAATTTCGTTGCATTCTAAATTATGGTCAGCTGTATTGTTCCAGCCCGTATGGGATCGTCTCGTTTTCCGGGAAAACCTCTCCTGAAGCTCAATGGCAAGGAGATGATTGTCCGTACGATGGAGCGGGCTATGCTTGCCGGTTGCTTCGAACGTATCGTTTGCGCGACAGATTCTAGCGAAATCAAGGCTGTCGTCGAAGAGGCTGGCTTTGACTGCGTGATGACGGGCGAGTGTGCTACAGGTTCGGACCGCGTGGCGGAAGCTGCTAAAAAGCTTAGCCTCGACTTGGTTGTGAATCTTCAAGGCGATGAGCCGCTTGTGGAACCTTCGGTGCTCCGCGATGTGGCTAAAGAACTTGAGGAACACCCCGATTGCTGGGTGACGGTAGCATGCCCGCTGAATCCGTCAGAAGCAGAACTCAAGACCGTCGTGAAAGTGCTCGTTCGCAACGGTATGGCCATCGACTTTACGCGGTCGGTGGCGCCTGCAGAAGCAATCCGCTGGTTCCAGCACCAGGGCATTTACGCTTACTCCCGCGAATCCCGCGACGAGTTCGCATCACTTCCGCAGAGTAAAATCGAGCTAGAGCGTTCTTTGGAACAGATGCGAATCTTGGGGCGTCGCCCTATCCGCATTGTCGAAAGCGCTTACCCGAGCATTTCTGTGGACGTCCCTTCGGACGCCGAGCAGGTTGAAAACATTTTATTAGATCGTTTGCTATATCCTTCTCTAGATGAACCTTTAAGAAAAGGCGATGAACGCATCTGAAAAAAGAATCCTCAAGCTCGCAGTAATTCTCTTTATAATTGGTTTAATCGTTCGCTATCTCCCGTGGGGGCTGCCGTCTATCGAAAGTTTCGAGGTCGGTGACGCTATAGTTGTCGCGAATGCGGCTCTGTCTCCGCCTGAAACTGTGGTTCCCGGTGCGAGGGCTAGTGCGGATTTTTCTGATATTGTAAATAAAGTAAATACCCCTGCAGAACTTGTTCCTACTACTGATCGGGAGGGGGCGGTTCAATTTCAAAATCACCGAAAAACGAAGAAAAAAGTTGATTTCCCGATTCATATTAACTCGGCTAGCGTTGATGACTTATGTGCGCTAAAGGGGGTCGGACCCAAGCTTGCCGAGAAGATAATTGAGCGTAGAAACGCCGCAGGACCGTTCAAAAACCCCTCAGACCTTAAAAAAGTGCATGGAATTGGAAAGAAAAAACTTGAAAACATGTTACAATTGATAATTTTTGATTAGTTTTAGGATATAAAACTTTACATATGCGTTTTTATGAGTGATCAGAAGTTATATCTAGGTATTGAAGTTAGCGACACTTCCATGAAAGTCGCTGTTGTGGATCCGTCCGCAAAAAAAGTTCTCAAGGCTGCAGTCCTTCCGACGGAGTGCAATCCCATTTACGATATCTTTCTTTTTGAAAGCACTCTTCAGCAATGGGTTGATGAAAATAAGATTGAGAACATTGAGGCGACATCGGTTACGATGCCTGCAACGATGTCTATCATTCGCAAGGTTTATGTTCCGCCTGAGGCTGCCGCGAGCAAGGATCAGTACTTGGACTGGTATTTGGAACTATTTACCAATGCGGAGGCCAATGCTTATATCGTCGATTCGAAGACGTTAAGTGGCGATGATACGCTGGGTTACAACGAACTTGTGATGGCGGTCCGCAAGGAGTGGGTCGATGCATTGCGCAAAGGTTTCCGTTCCCGTATGCTTTCGCCGAAGTCGATGGAAGTCGATGTGCTTTCGCTCATGAACGTGATGGATGTTGGCGAAAAGATCAAGGATGCCGTCTGCATCGTGAAGGCGGACTTCTCCGGCGTGACGCTTGTCTGGATGCGTCGCGATGAACTTTTGGCATTGCGCTGCGTTTCGACTCTTTCGATGGTCGGAAAGACAGAAGATACGGCGTATCCGATCCTTGCCAATGAAATTGTCGAACAGATGAAGTTGGTGCAGTCCGAAAATGCAATCAAGGGTGTAACGGATGTTCGTTTATGCGGTGAAATGGCATCGAACGAACAGTTCGTGAATATCCTTATGGATAAGCTTCCTGAATACCAGGTGTCTTTGATTACTGGCTTGTCGCAGCTCCCGTCTGATGAAAGCGTGAACCCGGTTGATATGATTTGCTGTGTCGGTGCTGTTGGCGCGGCATTGAATTTGGTGGAGGGGCTATGATTCACATGAACCTTATTGCTGTGGCTGAAAAGAGTGCCACTCTGGGTAATTTATCCCAGCATTTGCATGTGACAAACGTGGTGGAAGTTGAACGTCGCCACAAGAAGAAGATTTTGACGGGCGCGATTGCTGCCGTTGCTGTTTTGGCTGTTTTCTCTGGTTTCTTGAGTTTGAACGGCGTTCCTGCAGCGTTGGATGGAGTCCTTCCTGAATCTTATCTGAATTTGATTGGGGCTAAGAAGGCGGCTCCGACGACCCCTGCTGGTCCGACTGCCGAACAAATTGCCGAACAGGAAAGAGCTGCTGAGCAGAAACGTGCCGCGATGCCGGTGAAGGATCTTGTGGGTGAAATTAATCCGCAAGCCTTGTTTAATAATAAACGAACAGGGTATGACAGCTATTTGCCTCTTGAAAAGCTTTCGTTCCAAAAGACATCGCTTTCGCAGTTCCTGTCGTTCCTCAATACGGCTGTGCCCGATGATATCGGCTTCTCTGAAGTAGTTTATCAGGCTCCGAACTACTACTATTTGCGCGGTGTCGCGATGAAAGCTTCATCCCAGCATGCGCTTATGGATAGACTCAAGGTTGTAACAAAGGAACTCAAGACGGATATTGCGTCTGAAGCCGCTACGGAAGTTTCTGTGTTCGGTAAGTTCTCTGTTCCGCAGGTTCGTCTTGATGCCGTGCGTCAATTTGTGCCGTCTGCAGAAATTGCTGCTGAAGTCAAGGCTGTTAAGGCTTTGGCTGCTGCGAATAAAGTTACTCTGAAGGGCTTAGAAAAGCCTGTTGTCGAAGATTTTGGCGTCTATAAACGTTATGCGTACTATGTGACGGCGACGACGGATTTTGCTGACATGCTAAACTTCCTCAATGCGTTTGCCGAATCCCCGATACGCATGGGTGTGCCTAAGACCGATCTCAAGTTCGCAAAGAAGTTCATGGTCGCTTCGATGCGTGTAGAAATGCTCGTGCTCCGCTAGTATGCCGATTCGTATCACTGGCGGTTTGTTTCGGGGACGCAATATCGAGTCCCCGGATTCCATGAAAACTCGTCCGACAGCTTCCCGAACAAGGGAAGCTGTCTTTAACATATTGCAAGGCGTCGAAGGGTTCCGCATGCTGGATCTTTTTGCCGGAAGCGGAATTATGGGGCTTGAAGCGGTGAGTCGTGGGGCAGCAAGCGTAACGGCGGTGGAACTGGCCCGTGTGCAGGCTCGAATGATCGAACGCTCGTACAAGGCGCTTGGCGTTAACGATAAACTTACGTTATTGGAAACGAATGCTCTTTCGCTCAAAAAAGAAATACTTTGTGCGGAAGATGGCTTTGACTTGATATATGCGGATCCACCGTTCAAGGACATGGAATACCCGGATTTGCGTCCATTCATTGATTGGTTGAATCCCGGTGGTGTAGCCATGTTCGAGGCTCCGAGCCGCAAGTTGCCTGAGTGGGCTACAAGTGAGGATTTCCAGGGGCAAGTCCGCCGCTATGGGGAATCGTCGCTGATTGTTACGAAGTCAAAGGTTGTTATTGCAAAATAAAGAAACGACACTTCTTTGGCAAACTGACTGCGTACAAAAAGTCACTTGTTTATGAATTAATCACTGGTAAGAAAAAGGTTTCCGCATAATAAGCCCGTCAAAATCCTTCATTTTGCAGCCAACGGTTTACAAGTATTTCGGGTAAACGGCAGAATTGCCTCTAATCATTTTTTTCTACTTGCGAGTACCCCGATAGTAAGGCTTACGACGATGACGGCGAGGCTTGCTGGAGTCGGGATTTCGTACCAAGTGGCGATGAGCATTTTAACGCCGACGAAGGCGAGAACGAAAACGATGGCGTACTTGAGCTTGTCGAACTTGCCGAGCATAGCGGCGAGTGCGAAGTAGAGCGAACGTAGTCCGAGTATAGCCATGATGTTACTTGTAAAGACGATGAACGGGTCGAGCGTCACGCCGAAAATGGCAGGGATGGAATCCATCGCGAAAAGAACGTCCGATGTTTCGATGACGATGAGGGCGAGCATGAGCGGAGTCATGAAGCGTTTGCCGTTCTCCTTGACGAAAAACGCATGACCGTTGATTTCTGTTGCAACCGGGAAGAACTTTTTGGCGAGAATCACTACTTTGTTCTTGCTCAAGTCCTGCTCGTTGTCATCATCGAGGAACAGCATTTTGAATGCGCTGTACAAAAGCAATACGCCGAACACATAAATGACCCAATGAAAATGCTGGAGTAACGCTGTACCCGCGAAGATAAAGGCTCCGCGAAGGACTATCGCTCCGAGAATGCCCCAAAAAAGTACGCGGTGCTGATAAATTTGCGGAATCTTGAAGTAGGTGAAAATTGCGGCCATCACAAAAATGTTGTCGAGCGAAAGCGATTTTTCGATGATGTAGCCGGTCAAGTATTCGAGGGCAGCTTCGCTTCCGGCAACTGCTCCCGCCGGGCCGTGCAGCGTTCCGTTCCCGTAAAGAAAGTAAAGAGCCACGTCGAACAATAGCGAAAGCGCAATCCAAATGCCTGTCCAACGCAAGGCTTCGCCGATGCCAATGACGGAATCCTTTTTGTGGAAAACGCCAAGGTCCAACGCCAAGAAAATTCCGACGAGAATAAGGAACAAAATCCAGAAAAGTGTCATAAAAGCCCTCGCAATAATTGTGCTTGTTGCGCTTGTTTCTTAAAAGTAGCATTTTAGCGATCGCCTCATGAGAAACGATCGCTGTTTTATGCATCTCTGTTTCAAAATTTTCGAATTCTCTCGCTACTCTTTGAAATATGTTGACGGAGAGGTTCCAAATACTTTGCCGAGTTTTGAGGCCATTTCCCTTGAAATCGGACGAATATTGCGCTCTATCTCGGAGAGATTCTGCACGGAAATTTTAAGTTTTTTGGCGAGAACTTTCTGTGTCCATCCGCGAAGACCTCGGTCTGCTTTTATTGCGTCGCCGGGAGTCATGGACGCAGTGATTTCTTTGTACCAGTCCCAATCTTCAAGGCGTATAGATTCTTCGTCATCTTCAGCTTTATTTTTTTCAATTTTTAGAGAATCTTTGAATGCTGATTCTAGGAACATTATCACAAACTTAGGCACTTTACCTTCGATTCTGAAATATGCTGCCTCAGTGTTTTGCGTATGGGGCTGATTCACGACTGCCTGCATAATATACCTCTATGGTTAAAGAGCCCTTTTCGAATGTCCAGCATGCAACCCATTTTCGTGAAAGGTGGCAGTGGTAGTTCTTGTTGCCTAGTTTTGAATAGTTCATAAATTGGGGCTGCTCTGGTCCTGATATTTTCAGTGCGCTGAGCAATGTTGCAAATTTGAGCTTCTTGCTTTGGCATTTTTAGCACTGTTTTTTTGACGCTGTTTTTGACAACGACTTCGAACATATCTATAATAACCTTTTTTTGATTACTTGTCAATATCTCTTTTGCAGGACTGTTCAATCACTTTTAGCCAATACGAAATAATGAATCCATTGCAAAATGCGATGGATCCATCACTTTATTTTGAATTAGGAATTACCTAGATTCCGCAGGACGAAATAATTCCCGGAGTGGGAACGTTCGTGCACCAGGAATCCGGTTCTGTGCGCTTGTTCCAAAGCCCGATGTTTAACTGCGTGCTCTTGCGAACTGCAGCCGAAGACGAGCCGATGGGTAGCGGTGACACATGGACCGAATCGGCCTTGCCGTAATAGAGCGAGTCGAGAACCGTTCCGTTGCACTGCAGTACCAGCGAACCGGAGGATTTGCCGAATGACGGCATGCTTTCGGTGTACTTGTAGATGCCGGCGGAGCTAGCCCCTTCAAGGTCGCCCACGACGAGGACTTCGTTTGGCGGGAGTTCGATGGTCGCGATTTCGGCGGAACCGCTGACGTTGGACGTCTTGCCGAAAGTGCATTTGTCCAAAATGAGCGTGTCCGTACTGCCGTTGTAGAATTCCACGAAGGTAAATTGCGTAGAATCCTTGGCATTGGGCTGCACGAAGAACTCACTGACGACAATGTCGTTTACCGCCGGGGCGCGCTTGATGGCCGGGAGCTTGAGCGAAACCTGCAAATTCACGTCCTTCGCAAGGTCAATCGCAAGAGCAATCTTGCTGCGCAGCGATTCAATCTGGAAGTGCGGAATGGGCGAGTTTTCGTCAAGCGTGAAGTCATCTTCCATGCTGAAGATGGTCTTGTTGCTTTCGTCCTGCATCGAGATGGTGATGTGGTATTCGCGGTCAAGCTTGAGATCGTCACTGGTGAATGTGACGTTCTCGGAGTCGAACACCATGGGGTAGGTGAAGGTTTCGCCATTGCTGGTGAGCTTCATTTCGCCCTTCTTGATGCCCGCGGGGTTGCCAAAGCCGATGGGAATCTTCACATAGACGAATCCGACAAGCGCATGCATCGGGATGTTCAAGTTTACCGCAGAACCCGCTTCAAGGGAGGTCGTGACTTCGCCCTCCTGCATCAAAGCCCCGTTGGCGTAGAGCTTTGCGTTAAAAACCCATTCTTCGCCCGGGAAAAGGTCGAGGTTGAACGACTTCTTTTCGATGGAGTGGACGAAATGGAGCGTGTCCGTGCCGTAGCAGTCCAGCACAAGGCTGTCGAGCAACGGCGTTTCGGTAAAGTCCAAGTTGAGCGCGACGTTGGACGTTTCGCCAATCTGGATGGACGGGTTAGACGATTCGGCGCTGGAGTCGCTGGAGCAGTTCCAGAGAGAAAACGCCATGAGGGTGGCCGCTGCACAGTAGCAGACGTGTTTTTTTGTTGTAGGACTCATATAACCTCCTATTTTTTGGAATGGTCCTACTTATTTAACACGCTTTTAGGGGGTGTTTTGTCCCGAACTTTTTTGTAAAAAAAAATTAGTGGTTAGTAAATAGTGGTTAGTAAACAGGAGTCGGGTGTTGGGGGGACGAAAGACGATAGACTATAGACGAAAAATGGGGATGTTTGGTGGGTCGGAATTAGGTAAAATCTCTTTTGTCTAAAATTGCTGGATCCTTCGACTTCGTTGCACTTCGCTCAGGATGACGCGAAACGGCCTTTGGCTCACAACCCATACCTCATACCACACACCACACACCTCACACCACACACCACACACCTCACACCTCATACCACATACCTCACACCACACACCTCAAACCACACACCACACACCACACACCACACACCTCAAACCTCACACCTCATACCACATACCACACACCACACACCACACACCTCACACCACACACCTCACACCACACACCACACACCACACACCTCACACCACACACCTCACACCTCACACCACACACCACACACCACACACCTC
>Ga0129307_1001379_pt1 | contig 26241 bp, 25 predicted proteins | sample P1105metagenome_FD_94437 | JGI IMG/M metagenome (GOLD analysis project Ga0129307, IMG submission 94437) | Capybara group fecal microbial communities from Wisconsin, USA - P1105 metagenome | ecosystem: Host-associated > Mammals > Digestive system > Large intestine > Fecal | place: USA: Wisconsin...
TATTGAAAGGAAATAAAATAGCAAAAGATACTAGAATGCTTGTTATTCCAGCATCAAAGGAAGTTTACTCAAAAGCACTTGATGAAGGATTAATCAGAATATTTGTTGATGCAGGAGCACTTGTATCCGCTCCTTGTTGCGGTCCATGCTTGGGCGGACACACTGGAATCATAGGGCCTGGTGAGGTAAGTCTTTCAACTTCAAATAGAAACTTTAAAGGCAGACAAGGCTCACCGGATGGAGAAGTTTATTTGTCCTCTGCTGCTGTAGCTGCCGCTTCAGCAATTGAAGGAAGAATTGTGGCACCGGAGTGATATCGTGAGAGGAACTGCATGGAAATTTGGAAATGACATTGATACAGACATTATTGTTCCAGGAAGGTATTTGATTTACACAGATGAAGAAAGGTTATCCAAGCATTGCATGGAAGGTTTGGATGCAGATTTTAGCAAAAAATGCAAGAAAGGAGATTTCATCGTAGCCGGAAGTAATTTTGGATGTGGCTCTTCAAGAGAACATGCTCCAATAGCACTTAAAGGCGTTGGAGTTTCAGCTGTTATTGCCGAGTCTTTTGCAAGAATCTTTTATAGAAATGCTACCAATGTGGGCGTTCCGCTCTTGGAAGCTCCCGGCATTACAAATCTAGTTGAGAATGAAGAAAAAATTGAAGTTGACATGGAAAACGGAACAATAACAAATAATAATGGAGAATCAATCACATTTAAAAAATTGCCTCCATTCATGTTAGAAATATTAGAACAAGGTGGTTTAATTGAATACCTCAAAAACAAAAGATAAATATCAGATAGCCATAGTTCCTGGAGATGGAATAGGCAAGGAAGTAATGGAAGCTACACTTTTTGTCCTTGATGGCTTGGATGTTGATTTTGATTATGTTTATGGCGATGCTGGAGATGAGTGCCTTGAGAAAACAGGCACAGCTCTTCCAGATGAAACCTTAGATATTATTCGCAATGCGGATGCATGCTTGTTTGGCGCAGCAGGTGAAACTGCAGCGGACGTCATTGTTAAAATACGTCAGGAAATGAAGATGTTTGCAAATTTGAGGCCTGTAAAGTCATATCCTAATACAAATTCATTGTTTGAAAATATTGATTTCATGATTGTACGTGAAAATACTGAAGGAATGTATATTGCAGATGAAGAACAATATACTGATGAGGGTGCAATTGCAAGACGTATCATAACAAGACAGGCGGAAGAGCGTATTATTGATTATGCATTTAAGTATGCTATAAATAATAGTAAAACTAAAGTTACTGCAGTTCATAAAGCTAATGTATTAAAGAAAAGCGATGGTCTGTTTAGAGAAATTTTCTATGAAGTTGCCAGTGATTATCCAGATATAGCAACTGAGGAGTTTTATGTGGATGCGACTGCGATGTATCTTATTACACAGCCTGAAAGCTTTGAAGTTATTGTTACTACAAACCTTTTCGGAGATATTTTATCCGATGAAGGTGCAGGCCTTGTAGGAGGGCTTGGTTTAATTCCTTCAGCCAACATTGGTGAAAATGCAGCCTTGTTTGAACCTGTGCATGGTTCAGCACCCGATATTGCAGGACAGGGCATAGCGAATCCTATTGCAATGATGCTGTCTGCAGTGATGATGCTTAGATACATTGGCGAAAATGAAAATGCTGATAAATTGGATGCAGCAATTTTAAAAGTATTGAATGATGCTAATATTTTAACTTGTGATTTGGGTGGTTCCGCTACAACTATGGAACTAGCTAATGCGGTTAAAAATAATTTGTAAAAAAATATATGGTGAATTAGAATATGAATTTGAAAAAGTTGAATAGAATGCAAATGGCAGCACTTTTTATCATATTTATCATGGTAATAAGTGGGGTAGCAGGTTTCCTTCTCATAATATTTTCTGGAGCTGGATAAAATGGCAAAATATGAAATAGCAGCTGTAGTAGCTGAATTTAATTACGATATTACACAAATGATGTTAGAATTGGCAAGAGCAGAAGCCGAAAATAGAGGATGCAAAATTACTAAGGTAGTAGCCGTGCCTGGCGTGTTTGACATGCCACTTGTAATCAAAAAATTGTTACAGAAAGGCGAATACGATGCAATTATTACTTTAGGTGCTGTAATTGAAGGTGCAACAGACCACGATCAAATTGTAGCACAGCATGCTTCCCGTAAAATCGCTGATTTGGCTCTTGAATATGACACACCGGTGGCACTTGGCATTACTGGTCCTGGAATGACTAGAATGGATGCTCACAGACGTGTTAAAAATGCAAAAAGCGCAGTTGAAGCAGCTATAAAGATGTGTGATAGATTAAAAGAGATTTAGTGATTTGATGGAAATCTTAAAACCTAACGAATTAAGGGAAAAATTTAGTGACCCTTGGATTGCCCCATATAAGAAAGTATTGACCATGGTGGATGGTGACAAAGTCGAAATTGTCGAGTATCATCCTTGTATTTCTGGATCTCACTGGTTATTAAATCAGTACAGAAATAATTCTGATTTAATAGACTCCGCTTATCGTGATGGAAATAAACATGTTTATTCCTGTCATTTGGGCTCAGCGCCACTAGATTTGAAAGCTAGTTTTAATGCTGCGGGCATTGATGAAATCATCGTGGATGGTGATGAAGTAAAGGTAACTCATGCAGGGCTTGCTGGAGCCGGTGTAGGTGCCGGAATGTGTAGAGGAATGGGTGAAGGCGTTAAATATGTTGAGCTCATTGAAGTTGGTGGAGGTTCAAAAGCTGGAAAGGCCACTGTTGTAACACCTAAGCTTGAAAAAGTGGTTATCGGTGTTGATGATACCGATACTAAAGATGCTGGTGCTACATGGACTATGGCTCATAATTTAGGCGTTGAACTTGCAAGCGAAGGTTTTGAATATCTGGATCACATTATAGTCCAGTTATATCCACACAACCCTCATAAGACTCAAAATTGCGTTTCCATTGCTTTGACATTTGCAGTTGAAGAGGCAAAAAAACAAGATTTGATTGATAGAGTTATTGAAATCCTTAAAAGGGATACTTTATCTGATAAAACTGCAATAGCTATTTTGGAAGGTTTAGATATTCCTGAAAAATTAAGAGAATATTCTATTGCTACAAAATCTGGAATGATGGATGTTGAAACTGCAGAAAGTGTAGCTGATGAATTAAACATTCCTCTAATCAGTGTTACTGGCGAACAGGGGAAAGTTGGAGCCCTTGCAGCTTTAGGTCTTTATGATGATGTTGAAGAAGCTGTAAAAGCATATGACAAAAAGTAATCTAAGAAATTTTTCTTAGATTTTTTCTATTTTTTAATAATAATATTCAGGAAATTGCCTTGATTGGCTTTTATAATTTGTTTTATTGAAGTGTTGTTTCTATCTTCAAATATTATACTAATTTGATGGCCGTTATATGTAAAGTTGCAGTCGCTAAAAGTGCCATTGTTGCATGTAATGGTTTTTACTTGCTTATTGTTTATGCTTATGATGTAATTTGAATTTTCGTCAAATATTCCGTATGAATAGGCAACGCTTTCGTTATCCACGAATATTTCGAAATTGCTTGCATTTATGTCTTTTGAAGATATTGAAAATTTTTCAATGATGCTGGTGTTGTCATCACCATAATGGTGAATTACTTTAACACCCTCAAATACTTCTTTTAGACGGCTATTTTGGATTATTGCTCCGTTTTCTAATTGCAACTCTTTTTCAACCTCAAGAGGTAGTCTTATAATGTCCGAATCACCAGGTCTACTGGATTCAACTTTGTAAGACACACCATTGATTATCATGGTATCGTTTACATCAATGCCTAACGTCATCATTGCATCTGTCGGCATCCGTATTTTATTTGTTTCATTTTCAATTGCAGTATCGATAGTATATGGTCCTCTTGCAGAAATAACGTTCTCTCTTGGAGAATCGTCTGCAAAGATTATTAGGTTTCTTGAGTTTGGTTCGATTGATATGACTCCATTTTCAAAGTGAGCCGCACCGATAAATGTTGAAATCATTAAAAGCAAGATGACCACTGAAATAATCATCGGGAAATGAATTTTAATGAAGGATTTTACCAGGTTTCCTTTTGGAATCTTTTTAAACATTAATATTGACTGCACAATAACTTTAACAATGTAATAAACAGACAATACAATTCCAATAATGGTAATGAATACCGCAATAGCTAATGGAATAAATTTAACAAAGAAGATTGTGAATAATCCAAGAATAACTAGTGATAAACCTACAATTGACATCCTAATATAGTATCCTATATCATCTATCATTGTGACTCTACCGTACTTGTTGGCACGGTTTATGATTGTTCTGACCACTTCATTTGCCATTATGTTCAAATCGGCAAGTGGGGACATGTCATGTTGTATTGCACCGATGTCCACTTCCATGATGGATATTCCTAAAACATCAGCGTCAATAACGATACCCACATCGACACCATAATCATTTTCAAAATTAATTTTCTTTAATATTTCCTTACGTGCTGCAAACTGACCGCTTAACGGCTGTTCGAATGAAATTTCAGGGAAGAAAAAGTTTAATAAAGGCTTTGCGGTAAGTTCGGTTACACGTCCACTTTCACGAGCGAATTTAGTTTTTGTAATATCGGTCTTGCCTTCGAGAATTGGCTTGATCATTGCTTCAACTTTTTTAGAAGTTAAATTGTAGATGTCTGCATCAATAAAGGCTATGATATCACATTCGGCCTCTTTATATCCAGTGTGTAGAGCTTCACCTTTTCCTTTATTGGTTTCATGATTAATTACAATAGCGCCGGCTTTGATAGCTTCCGCTTCAGTATCATCACTTGATCCGTCATTAACAACGATGACCTCATCTACAAACGATACTTTTTTTATTACTTCTACTACTTTACCAACAGTTTCTTCCTCGTTGTATGCCGGTATAATTACTGAAACCTTTTGGTATTTTGGTTTTTTAGTTTTTATACCAGCTAGTAGAAATGCAATAATCACAACAAACCAATACACTGAATTCACCGTTATTACTTTAATATATTTATACATTTATTGTTAAAGTAGTATAAATATATATTACTTTTGTGTGTTTTTTTCACCTTATAAAAAATTTTAAGTTATTTGTAAGTCAATAATGTATTGTAATTTTAATTTAGGTAAGGATTGTAATTTTAATGATAGAAAAAATACTGGAAAAAGAATTAAATTTAGCCAATTGGCAAGTCAAAAAAGTAATCAAGCTGATAGACGAGGGCAATACTATACCGTTTATCGCCCGTTATAGAAAGGATGTTACTGGTTCTTTAAATGATGAAATCTTAAGAAAATTTGATGAAAGGCTAAAGTATCTTAGAAATCTGGAAGAGCGAAAAGAAAAAGCCATAAATAGAATAGATGAGCTAGGAAAGTTAGACGATGATTTAAGATATCAGATTTTGAATGCGACTACTTTAGTGGAACTTGAAGATTTATATAGGCCATTCAAATCTAAAAAGCAGACTAGAGCTGCCAAAGCTCGTAAAATGGGTTTACAACCATTGGCAGATATTATTCTTGCGCAGGAGGTCAAGCAATCTATTAAAAAAATAGCTAAGGATTATGTTAATGATGAGGTAAAAACTCCACAGGATGCTATAGATGGTGCAAAGGACATTATTGCTGAGATAATTTCTGATAATTCTGATTTTAGAGGTAAAATTAGAAAAAATACATATTTTACAGGCCAAATCACAACAAAGGCTAAGGATAAAGAGTCATCAACAGAATATGACGTTTACTATAACTACTCGGAAAATGTTAGGAAAATTCCACCTCACAGGATATTGGCCATTAATAGGGCTGAAAAGGAAGGAGTAATCAAGGCTAAAATTGAATGTGAAAGTGAAGACATTATAAAGTATTTGAAGAGGCATACATTAAGAAATACTTCTAAAATACCTGAAAAGATAGAATATAACCCTTATACTACTCCAATTATAATAGAATCTATTAAAGATGCTTACAAGAGATTGATTGCTCCTGCAATTGAGAGAGAAATTAGAAATTACTTGACTGAAAAGGCGGAAGAAAAATCAATAGAGGTTTTTTCCCAAAACTTGAACCAATTGCTAATGTCCTCTCCACTTTCTGGAAAGACTATCTTGGGTTGGGATCCGGCTTTCAGGACTGGATGTAAATTAGCCATCATTGATAAAACCGGAAAAGTATTGGATACTTCCCTAATCTATCCAACCGAACCGCAGAATAAGGTTGAAGAGTCTATTAAAACAGTCCGCAAGTTAATTGATAGGTATGATATTAATGTTATAGCCATTGGAAACGGAACAGCTTCAAGAGAGTCAGAAGAGGTCGTTTCTCAAATAATCAAAGGAACCAATGTTGAATATATTATTGTTAATGAGGCTGGTGCATCCGTCTATTCAGCATCTGCACTTGCCGATGAGGAGTTTCCAGATTTCACTGAAGGGGAAAGAAGTGCAGTTTCTATCGCAAGAAGACTTCAAGACCCGTTAGCTGAGCTGGTAAAGATAGACCCGAAATCAATCGGTGTCGGACAGTATCAACATGACATGAACCAAAAACAACTTTCCCAGTCACTCGATGGCGTTGTTGAAAAAGTAGTTAATGAGGTGGGGGTTGACTTAAATACGGCTTCATATAGCTTGTTAAATCATGTTTCGGGCATTGGAAAAACAACAGCTCGAAATATCATTGAATATAGGGATGAAAATGGAAGTTTTACTAACAGAAAAGAGCTGTTAAATGTAAAAAAGTTAGGCAAAAAAACTTTTGAGCAATGTGCAGGTTTCGTCAAAATAGACAATCCCGACTATCCTTTGGATAATACTACGATTCATCCGGAATCATATAAACCCGCCCTTAAATTGCTAGATAAATTGAACTACACTGTTAATGATATAGGGTCAAATGACTTAAAGCTTAAAAATTTAGACCTCGAAGCTATTTCTGATGAATTGGGCATCGGCATTGAAACATTGAAGGACATTATTTCGGAACTTAAAAAGCCTGGCCGTGACCCTCGTGAAGACATGCCAAAACCGGTCTTGAGAAAAAATGTTCTATCAATTGAAGATTTGCAGGAAGGAATGATAATGCAAGGGACTGTTAGAAATATTGTGGATTTTGGTGCATTTGTTGATATTGGCGTTCATCAGGATGGTTTAGTTCATATCTCTCAATTGGTTGAAAATAAGTTTGTCAAACATCCTCTTGATATTGTTAGTGTTGGAGAAATTGTCGACGTTAAAGTTTTAGATGTCGATTTGACAAGGAATAGAATTCAATTATCTATGATAATTTAAATATTTAAAAATCAATATTATAATTATAATATTAAATTTAATTTTAAGAAGTGATTTGATGACACCAAAGATAATGATAATTCTTGGTAGTGGTTCTGATATTGCTGTTGCAGAAAAAGCAATGGATGTCTTAGACAAACTTGAGATACCATATAGTTTAAAAATTGCATCCGCTCACAGAACTCCTAATCTTATTCGTGAAATTGTCAGTCAAGCTAGTGATGCAGGAATTGAAGTGTTCATTGGAATAGCCGGTCTTGCAGCACATTTGCCTGGAGCTATTGCTGCCTATACTCCTAGACCTGTCATTGGAGTGCCGGTCGATGTTAAAACCGGAGGAATCGATGCTTTGCAATCTATTGTCCAGATGCCTTATCCGTCTCCTATTGCAACTGTTGGGATAGATAGGGGCGACAATGCCGCATTATTGGCCGCTCAATTCATATCTCTTCACGATGATGATTTACGCCAAAAAATCATTGGATTAAGAAAGCAATATGCATATAAAGTTTATTCAAGCAATGAAGAAATAGTTCAAAAAATAGATAGGCCATTTATCAAAAATGATTTTTTAAGAGTTAAAGACCTTGAAATCAACGAAGTAAAAATCGATGAAGATTCAAAATCACATTGTAAAAATAAAGATGCTGAAGTGGCGATCATTGTTGGAAGGCAAACAGATTTACCTAAAGCTAAAAAACTCACTGTAATATTGGATAGGCTTAAAATTACTTATGATACTAAGGTTGTTTGTCCAATCAGATCTAATAAAAAGTTCACTAATTATGTTAAGTCCATGGAAAATGCTAAAATATTCATTGGAATCAGTTCCAACTCATCACAGGTCACAGGAGGAATTGTCGGAATTACTGATAGGCCAGTAATTGGAGTTCCATGTACTAACGAGAATAACGATGATTACATGCTTACAACCGTAAGCATGCCACCAGGAGTACCTGTTGCAACTGTTGGAATAAACAATAGTAAGAATGCAGCAGTACTCACAGCAGAAATACTTGCTATTAGCAATCCACACATTACAGAGCTTTTAGATAAATTAAAAGACAAAAAAATTAACTTATAGTGATAACATGAAAATTGATGGTAATAATGTAATAGAGATAACAGAAGAGCTTTCTGATGAATTTGAAGTAGCAAAGGTTTTAAGGAAATATCCAAAAGACACTGTTATTGTTAAAAATGTGAAAGGTTTTGACATGCCTGTTATTTCCGGAATTTGCAATACTAGGGATAAAATTGCCAAATCAATAAACTGCGAAGTGTCTGAAATTACCCAAAAGATTATTGATGCTATGGAAAAACCAATTAAAGTAGATAGATTCACAGATTTTGAAGAATATGACACTTCAGAAGTAAATCTAGATAAAATTCCAATTTTGACTCACTATAAGCGTGACGGTGGAGCTTATATAACTGCTGGCGTTGTTTTTGCACGAGACCCAGAAACAGGTATTCAAAATGCATCAATCCATAGGATGATGGTTCTGGATGATAAAAGATTGGTTATTAGAATCGTCCCAAGAAATCTTTATACTTATTTTCAAAAAGCTCAAAAATTAGGTCAGGATCTGGAAATTGCAATAGCTATTGGTATGGATCCGGCTATTTTACTTGCCAGTACAACTTCCATTCCTATTGATTATGATGAAATGGATGTAGCTAATGCATTTAAAGGAGGCAACTTGGAATTAATTAAATGCGGCAATTTAAATGTACCTCAGGCCGATATTATCTTAGAGGGTAAAATTTCAGTAACCGAAACAGTTCCTGAAGGTCCTTTCGTTGATTTGACTGACACTTATGACATTATCCGTGACCAACCTATAATCAATTTGGAAACAATGCACATTAAAAAAGATGCAGTTTACCATGCAATTATTCCAGCCGGATTTGAACATAAGCTATTACAAGGCCTTCCTCAAGAGCCAAGGATTTTTAAAGCTGTTAAAAATGCAGTTCCTACAGTTGAAAATGTCGTTTTGACTGAAGGGGGGTGTTGCTGGTTGCATGCAGTTGTATCCATTAGAAAACAGACTGAAGGCGACGGTAAAAATGCTATAATGGCCGCTCTTTCAGCTCACCCATCACTTAAGCATTGTGTCGTTGTCGATACCGATGTGGATGTATTTGACGCTGAAGATGTTGAATATGCAATATCAACACGCGTTAAAGGTGACAGGGACATCATGATTGTTCCGAATGTAAGGGGTTCATCCTTGGATCCTGTTGCGGAAAGTGATGGAACAACTACAAAAATCGGTGTGGATGCAACTAAATCACTTAAAACCTTAGAAAAATTCGAAAGAGTAAGTTTCGGCGAATAAACTACTCTTAATCTTTTTTTTATTTGTTTAATTCGTATAAGTTACCATAGTTATAAAGTGTAATGCCCTTTGGAACTTTATAGATTATGTCTTTTGTATCAAAAATAATAGGATTAGACATTTTTTTGCTGATTAACTCATAATCCGGATGTTTAAATTCATTATGGTCGCATAAGATAAGGATTAAGTCAGCATTTTCTAAAGCTTCAGATAAGCTTACAAAATTGTCTCTTTTGAGATGAGGGTCGTGTATTGCGATTTCATAATCATTTTCGAGCTTAGATATTATCTCATAAGCGGGGCTTTCTCTATCATCACCAGTATTTCCTTTATAGGAAACACCTAAAACTGCGATTTTACCTGCAGGAATTATTTTTTTAACGTATTCACATACAAAGTCAGGCATTGAATTGTTTGTGTCACGGGCCAGCTTAATTATTTTAGCTGTTTCAGGTGCTTTTGAATAGATAAAGTAAGGGTCAATCGCTAGGCAATGGCCTCCAACACCTGGGCCCGGAGAGTGCAGGTTCACTCTCGGATGCTTGTTTGCCATTTTTATAACATCCAGTGCATTGACACCAATTTCAGCACAGATTTTTGCAAGTTCATTTGCAAGTGCAATGTTGACGTCTCTAAATGTATTCTCCATGCATTTTGACAGTTCAGCGATTTTTGCTTCGGTAAGCATTATATTTCCTTCTACAAATTGCCTATATGCTTCACTAGCTTTAAGGGAGCATTCCGGTGTCACGCCTCCGATAATTCTGTCATTGTGAACAAGCTCTTCTAATATTTTCCCTGGAAGAACCCTTTCCGGGCAATGTGCAAGATATAAATCTTCACCGATTGTAAAGCCTGCCTTTTCAAAAATAGGTTTGATAACCTCATCAGTTGACATTGGAGCCACTGTAGATTCAATGATGACTGTATTTCCTTTTTCTAAAAATGGAACTATGGATTTGCATCCATTTATGACATAGCTCAAATCACAACTGTAGTTATCAATAACATAAGGGGTTGGTACTGTAATAATGAAAACATCCGCTTTTTCGGGTGTTAACGAAGCTTTGTATATATTTTTTTTCACAGATTTTTTAATAATTTTGGCTATTCCAGGCTCTTCAATGTGAATTATTCCCTTGTTTAGGTTATCAACTATTTCCTTGTTGACATCCACTCCAATAACTTCACAATGACTTCTTGAAAAAAGAGCTGCTGTTGGAAGTCCAATATATCCCTGACCAATAATACATACTTTCATAATCACAACTCCCATTTTAAATATTACATATAATATATATTAAATCATAATTATTAAACTTTTAAGGGATTATCATGAAGATTTTAATTACAGGTTCCAACGGAATGTTGGGTCATGACCTAATAGAGGTCTTAAAGGACAAAAATGAATTGATTTTAACAACTTCCAAGACATTAGACATTACAGATAAAGATAAGACAATCGATTTTATTTTAAAGAATAAGCCTGATGTTGTCATTAACTCAGCGGCATATACCGATGTTGACGGTTGTGAGACCAACCAGGATTTGGCTTATGCGGTCAATGGGGAAGGAGTTAAAAATTTAGCTCTAGCCTGCAGGGAAGTTGACTGTCCTTTGGTCCATGTGAGCACTGATTATGTATTCGATGGAAGTGCAAGAGACCCGATTGAAGAGGATGGCGAAATAGGTCCTATTAGTATCTATGGAAAAAGCAAGCTAAAAGGTGAAGAAGCCATTTTGGACATTCTTGATAAGTATTTCATAGTAAGAACAGCATGGCTATATGGAATCAATGGTAAGAATTTCCCAAAGACAATGCTGGAGTTATCGAAAAATCACTCTGAAATTACAGTTGTTTATGATGAAGTGGGAACTCCAACCTACACCCCTGATTTGGCTTATGGAATATCTCAGTTAATCGAGACAGATTTATATGGCATTTATCATTTGACCAACTCCGGAAGCTGTTCATGGTGCGAGTTTGCTAAATACATCTTTGAAATTGCAGGCAAGGACGTTAATGTTGTTCCAGTTACAGCATCTGAATTTTCAAGGCCAGCACCAAGACCTCATTATTCAGTTTTAAAGAATAAGAAATGGATTGAAAGCGGATTTGAACCTTTAAGGGACTATAAAGAAGCCATAAGTGAATATGTTGAGCTGATTAAATGAACAAAAAACTTGTATTTGTCTCAGTGCTTATAGTTGCATTTCTAGCTATTGGTGCTGTAAGTGCTGGGTTTTTTGATTTTCTAAACTTCGGCAATGATGATGATTCAAGTGATGTTCAGGTTGTTGAAGACGGAGAATATTGCACTGTTGATGAAGTGGCAGCGTATATTAAGGAATTCCATCATCTTCCAAGTAATTACATAACCAAAGAAGAGGCACGAAGCCTTGGTTGGCATGGAGGGCCTCTTAAGGATTATGCCCCTGGAAAAAGTATTGGCGGCGATGTATTTACCAATAGGCAACATGTTCTTCCGGACAGCGATTATGACTATATAGAATGTGATATTAATGCTAACGGAACAGCCCGTGGAGCCGAAAGAATAGTTTTCAATACAGGAGACTTCAGAGTTTACTACACTTCAGACCATTACAATACTTTTGAAGAGGTGTAAGATTTGATTTTGGATGGTAGGCTGATTAGCAAGGAGGGGCATGACTATTTGAGTGAAGCCTTAAATTTTCCGGATTACTATGGAAAAAATTTGGATGCCCTTTATGACTGCTTATGTGAAATTGAAGCTGATATTGAGTTAGTTAATGCAAATGTTGTTGATGAGGATATTATTGATACTTTTAAAGACGCTGCCAGCGAAAACGAGTTTTTAAATTTTGAAATTTCCTCATAAACTTTTCTATTTTTTAAATAATCTTATTAATTATAAGAAATAAAATTCTATTAAGTGATTGTTATGAAAGGTATAGTACTTGCAGGTGGTTCTGGAACTCGCCTTTACCCTATTACGAAAGCAGTTTCAAAGCAATTGTTGCCTTTATATGATAAACCAATGATTTATTATCCTATATCTGTTTTAATGCTTGCTGGGATTCGAGAAATATTGATAATATCAACTCCTCGTGATTTGCCCATGTATAAAGATTTACTAGGTGACGGAAGCAATTTCGGTGTTGAATTTTCATATGAAGTTCAGGAAAATCCAAATGGGCTTGCAGAAGCATTTATTATTGGTGAAGAGTTCATAGGCAATGATAATGTTGCTTTAATTTTAGGAGACAATATATTCCATGGTCACAGATTTTCTGAAATATTGGAAAGAGCTAAGGATCTTGATGAGGGTGCTGTGATATTTGGATACTTCACTAACAATCCCGAAGCGTTCGGGGTTGTTGAATTTGATGACGACTGGAATGTTTTGTCTGTAGAGGAAAAACCGGAAAAACCTAAGTCAAATTATATTGTACCTGGCCTTTATTTTTATGATAATGATGTAATTGAAATAGCGAAAAACGTGAAACCTTCCGATAGGGGAGAAGTTGAAATTACATCAGTTAATGAAGAGTACCTCAAACGTGGAAAGCTTAAGGTAGAACTTTTAGGAAGGGGTATGGCCTGGCTTGACACAGGTACTCATGAGGGACTTTTAGAAGCTTCAAACTTTATTGAAACTATTCAAAAAAGACAAGGATTGTATATAGCCTGTCTTGAAGAAATAGCTTATCTTAAAGGTTACATTGATGACGAAACGTTGTTGAAAACAGCCAATGAACTTAAAAAAACTGATTATGGGCAATACTTATTTAAATTAGTTAAAAAGTGATTTTATGGGAAAATTTAAATTTACTAAATTGGACATTGACGGAATGTTTACAGTAGAACCTACCGTTTTTGAAGACAATAGGGGATACTTTATGGAATCTTATAATGAAAACGACTTTAAAGAGGCAGGTTATGATTTAACTTTTGTCCAGGACAATCAATCAAAGTCTTCTAAAGGAGTTTTAAGAGGATTGCACTTGCAAGTTAATTATCCTCAAGGAAAATTAGTTCGCGTAATTAAAGGAGAAGTGTTTGATGTCGGCGTTGATTTAAGGGCAGATTCACCTACTTACGGAAAATGGGCTGGAGCCATTTTATCCGAGGAAAATAAAAAGCAATTGTATATTCCTCCTAAATTCGCCCACGGGTTTGTGGTTTTATCCGATGAAGCCGAATTTCAATATAAATGCACAGAATTTTATAATGGTGAAGATGAAAGCGGAATTATGTGGAATGATGAGGACATTGCTATCGATTGGCCAATTGACGATATTGATGAGATTATATTGTCCGATAAGGATAAACAATGGAAGACTCTAAAAGAATCCCAAATCAAATACGAGTGATAGCATGACTAAGATTTTAGTTACAGGCGGAGCAGGATTTATTGGAAGTAATTTCGTAAGGTATATGGTTAATAAGTATTCTGAATATGAAATTATCAATCTTGATGCATTGACATACTGCGGAAACCTAGAAAACTTAAAGGACATTGAAAATAAGGATAATTATTCATTTGTTAAGGGAGACATTAGGGATAAATCTGTTGTAGATGATTTGGTAAAACAATGCGATTATGTTATCAATTTTGCCGCTGAAAGTCATGTTGACAGAAGTATAGAGGACCCGGAAATTTTCATCAAGTCAAACGTTTTGGGAACACAGATTCTTTTGAATGCCGCTAAGGAGTTCGGTGTTGAGAAATACATCCAGATATCTACTGATGAAGTGTATGGTACTTTAGGAAAAACTGGTTATTTCACAGAAACCACTCCATTACAACCAAATAGTCCTTATTCAGCTTCTAAAGCTGGTGGAGATTTAATCACAAGGGCTTATGGAGAAACTTTTGACTTGCCGATAAATATTACCCGTTGTTCAAATAATTATGGACCTTATCAATTCCCTGAAAAATTGATTCCATTGATGATTTCAAATGCTTTGGAAGATAAGAAATTGCCTATTTATGGTGACGGAAAAAATATTCGTGACTGGCTGCATGTTGCAGATCACTGTCAAGCTATTGACTTGGTTTTGCATGAAGGTAAGCTTGGTGATGTGTATAACATCGGCGGCAATAATGAAAAAGAGAATATTTATATTGTCAAATTGATTTTGGAGGAATTGGGAAAAGACGAATCATTGATTGAATTTGTAACTGATAGGTTAGGGCATGACAGAAGATATGCAATCGATTCAACTAAAATTCAAAATGATTTGGGATGGTCTCCTAGCTATACTTTTGAAAAGGGTATTGAAGAGACAATCCAATGGTACTTGGATAATCAGGATTGGACAAATCAGGTAAAAAGCGGAGATTATCAAAAATATTATGAAAAAATGTACGGTGACAGATAGTTTTACACTTGAAATGCACCTCTATTTTTAAATAATATTTACTTTTTTGATTTTTTTTTAAAAAATAATCATAAATTTTTTATTTTTTTTTATTTTCATTTATATTAATTTTATTTATTTATCTAGTCATTTTTTTCCAAATAAGGATACTTTTATATATTATTAATTCGTTAATATTCATTTGGAAATGGTTATTTTTGGGAAAGTTTTTTCCGATTTTAATGGGAAATGGTGATTGGATGTTGGAGCAATATTTACCTTTTGTTGGCTTAATAATCTTTGGTAATATTGAAAATTTAGTTTTATCTTCTCAAGGTGTTGTGGCTGGAGTTAATCCTGTCAAACTTGGAATTGTAAGTATTTTGTGTGTTTCAATGTGGTTGATTATTGGAACTTTCGGAACTCAACTCCTTATTAATTATGTTGATTTCATTGACTTCATTGGTGGGCTTGCAATATTTATTTTAGGTGCTCAGGCAATGGTTAAATCCATAAGGGGTGAATAATTTGAGTTCAGATATCAAACAATTTTCTATTTTAATTGTTTTTGGTAACATTGAAAACTTGATTTTAGCCGCTCAGGGTGTTAATGCCCATGTAAATCCACTTGGATTGGCATGTTTAAGCTTAATTGCCGTTGTTTGTTGGTTTTTAATAGGTACTTTTGGTACAAAGGTGGCCATGAAATATGCAAGATATATTAATTTCATCGGCGGGCTTGCAATATTTATTTTAGGTGTTCAAGCGATGGTGGAATCCATTCCGGGCATGTTAGCATTTTTCCATTAATTTAATTCTTTCACTGTTTCACTGTTGATTTTCATGAAATATTTTAAACATAAAATTTATGGAGCTTTATTTAGTATATTTAAAGTTTTTCCGATTAATAAAAATAAGATTACATTCATCACCGATTCAAAAGAATCGTTTAGGGGTAATCTGGATTACATTAAAAGGGAATTTGAAAAAAGAGGCTCTTTTGAATTCAACGTTTTCTATAAGGATAAATTTTCTTTCACTTCATTTAAAAATTTGGCATCATCTAAATTTGTTTTTCTAAATGATAATTTCTTTCCAATAGCTTTCATGAATTTTAAAAAGGAAGCGACTGTCACTCAGCTATGGCATGCTCCAGGCGCTTTTAAAAAGTTTGGAGGATCAGTCGATAGTGGGAGTGTTGATATTCTTAAAAAAATTAGTAAGAACACTGATTATTTAATTGTTTCTTCTAAAAATATTGAGGATTATTATAGTGAGGCCTTTCAAATTCAAAAAGATAAAATAAAGCCATTAGGTCTTCCAAGAGCTGATTATTATTTTGAAAATCATGACATTGATGAGTTGAAGGCCAGATTCTACAAGAAATACAATATTGATGCAGATAAAAAAATTGTTCTCTATGCTCCAACTTTTAGGGATGAGGAAAAATACAATAATGTCTTTAATTATTTAGATTTAAAGGATTTTAATGAAGTTTTAGGAAGTGATTATATTTTGGCTTTAAGACTTCATCCAAAAATTAAGGATTTTTATTCAGATGATATTTCCACTGAAGGGAAGTATGTGGATTGCAGTGATTATCCTTCAGAACAGGAATTATTGTTAATCAGTGACGTTTTAATCACGGATTATTCATCCATAATGATTGAGTTTGCAATGTTGAATAAACCTATCGTATTTTTTGCATATGATCTTGATACTTATTTATCAGATGAAAGAGGATTCTATTTTGATTTTAAATCTGGTGTTCCGGGACCTGTTGTTGAAAATTCAAGTCAATTGATTAATGCAGTTAAAAATTATGATTTCGATGAAAGTAGAATATCCAAATTTGTAAAGACACAGTTTGATGTAATTGATGGTAAAGCATCCGAGAGAGTTGTTGATTTTCTATTAGAATGTGAGGGTTAATATGTCAAATGTTAAAGTCAGTGTAATTATTCCAGTCTACAATTGTTCTAAATATATAGGTAACACTCTCGATTCAGTAATCAATCAGACTTTTAGGGATTTTGAAATAATCGTCATCGACGATGGCTCAACTGATAATAGCTTGGAGATAATAAATGAAAAATTAAATGGTTGCGGCCTTCAATATAAAGTGATTCATCAGGAAAATGCAGGGGTCAGTGTTGCAAGAAACAGGGGGATTGACGTTTCTACAGGCGATTACATAGTTTTTATCGATGGTGATGATTATGTTTTACATAATCACCTGTCTGAGCTGTATACCGGAACAAATGATTTTAGCTTAACCCAGTTTGTAAAACAGGACGGAGAAAAAGTATCCAATCCCAATTATTTTGATTTTGAAATTATCTCTACAGAGGAGTTTATCAAAAAAGAACTGAATATGGAAATTTTATTCAATTTTTTCCAGCTCATGTATAAATCCAGCATCATTAAAGAGAATAACGTTCGCTTTACTCCAGGCATCGTTTATGGGGAGGACACGGAATTTGCACTTAAAGCCTTAACCTACGGTGATAGGATACATATAAGTAATGAAGTGACTTATTATTATATTCAGCATTCTGACTCAGCAATAAGAACAACCGAATTTAGAAGGTTCGACATTGTTGACATTTTTGAAAATCTAGCTAATTTTTACATACTTCATGGAAAGCATGAATTAGCTAATTTAATTTTCACTTCAAGAATTCCTAGAGCTATTTTTGGCAATATGAACTACTTCTTTTATAGTTGTTATGGTTTTGATGATGTAATGTATATCATGAAGAAAAGAGACTTGCTTACAAAATTGTCAAAATTTAAGGGAGATAGAAAATTCGCTTTAAAAATAAAGCTATTTTTATTATATCCAAGATTATATTATAAACTGTGGTTTAGATTTAAAAATTCAATTGATTAGCATGAAAGTTTCTGTTGTAACACCAAATTATAATGGGGAAAGATTTTTAAAGACTTTCTTCGAATCGCTTAACAATGACAGCGAATACATTGGAGAAGTTATTATAGTGGACAATGGATCTAGTGACGGAAGTAAAGACTATATTAATGAAAATGAATTTGACTTGCCAATAAGATTGATTGAAAACTCTGAAAATTTGGGCTTTGCGCCTGCCGTTAACCAAGGCATATTAAAGGCCAAACATGAACATGTTCTATCTTTAAATAATGATACAGAAATAAAAGAAGGTTCCATCAAACAGATGGTTGATTTAATTTCTTCCCGTGAGGATGTGTTTTCCGTTCAAGCTAAAATGCTCCAATTTAATAATAGACAGTTAATTGACGATGTTGGAGATGAATATAACTTGCTTGCTTGGACTAAAAAGACGGGTGAAAATCACAGTTGCGATGAGTTTTCAGAAATTAAGGAAATATTTTCAAGTTGCGCCGGTGCGGCATTATACAAAAAATCCATATTGGATGAACTGGGGATGTTTGATGAGAATTTCTTCGCATACATGGAAGATGTTGACTTAGCCATCAGGTCAAAAATCAACGGTTATCATAATTTGTTATGTCCGGATGCTATTGTCTATCATGTTGGTAGTGCAACCAGCGGAAGCAGGTATAATGAGTTTAAAGTCAGATTAGCCGCTCGAAATAATGTGTGGGTTGTTTACAAAAATATTCCCATTCCCTTAAAAATTATCAATTTCATTTTCTTGTTTTTCGGATTTTTAATTAAATACATATTCTTTTTAAGGAAAGGTTTTGGTTCTGTATACCTTTCCGGAATTAGGGAAGGTTTATCTGCAAGGGATAAAATTACCAAGACAAAATTCAAATCAAAAAATACAATAAATTATTTAAAAATTGAATATAGACTAATAGTAAACACGATAAAATTTTTAAAAAGATGAGTTTCATGAATCTTTCGATAGTTATTGTAAATTATCAAACGTTTGATTTGACAAGGGATGCTGTTAATTCTATTTTTAAATATTCATATCCTTTTAGTTATGAAGTCATCGTTGTTGATAATGCATCTGGCGATGATAGTTTAGCCAGATTACAAGATTATTTCAAGGATAAAGTAAAATTCATTTCATCCAATGAAAATAATGGCTTTGCAGCAGGCAATAACAAAGCATTGAAGCAGGTTAACAGTGATTATGTATTGCTTTTGAATTCAGATACAATAGTCAATGGGAATACATTGGAAAATATTTATAGTTACATGGAAGACCATCGGGATGTTGGTGCATGCGGTTGCAGAGTTTGTTTGGAAAATGGAGACCTTGACAAGGCGTGCAAAAGGACTTTCCCTAATGTAAAAAATTCTTTTTTCAGATTGTTCCATATTCCGACCAATAGCAGTGATGACAATTACAATTTGACCGATTTGCCCGATGATGAAGTCTATGAGATAGACTGCCTTACCGGAGCATTCATGTTTATTAGGAAGAATGTTTTGGATGAAATAGGATTGCTTGATGAAACGTTTTTCATGTACGGTGAGGACATTGACCTGTGTTATAGAATCAAGAAATCCGGCAGGAAGATTATTTATTATGGAAAGTCTTCAATAGTTCATTTTAAAGGTGCAAGCAGCAAGAAACAAAAAAATAAGTTGATTTATGAGTTTTATCGTGCAATGTACATTTATTATAAAAAGCACCATGCCGGAGAATCTTCATTTATTGTAAACATTGTTGTTTATTTTGGAATCGCTGTTTTATTCGTTTTAAAACTATTTTTTAATTTGTTTAAAAAGAAAAGTTAAATAATATATTAACCAATATTATAATTAAAATTAGTTTCTGGTAATTATTATGATTAAGGAAAATCAGCGATTGTTGAACATTCTACTAGTATTTCTGGATGTATTGGTTGTACTGGTTTCCATTATAACTTCATTTTGGTTGAGGTTTGAGACAACTTTATTTGGCCCAATCGGCGGCCATTTGAGTTTCTTTAGTTATTTTATATTTTCCTTTTTTGTAGTGGTTCCCGTCTATTTAATTTTATATTTTGCTTTTGGATTGTATAAGCCACGTAGAACCTATAAAAATTTGTTTTCAGAGGCAACACAAATTATAAAGGTTAATATTATTGCTTTTTTCGTATTGGTTTCTATTTTGTTTATCATCAATGAACCTAACTTTTCAAGAATCATGCTTTTCCTTATAGCTATAATCGGTTCATTTTTAGGAATAACTGAAAGATTTGTAATCAGAAGCTTTTTGAAAAGGATTAGAATAAATAATAGGAATTTAAAGCATATTTTAATCGTGGGGGACAATGATTTGGCTTTCACTTTTGCCCGTAAAATCAGATTGAATCCCTATTTGGGTTTTGCTGTCAATGGATTTTTAGGAAGGCCGGAACATGTTGGCGATGAAATTGAAGGAAGCAGAGTAATCGGCTCCTTTGAAGACATAGATAGTATTTTAGAAAATCACAGATTTGATAGGGTCGTCCTGGCAATTCCTTTGAAATATTATTATCGTATCAACGAGCTTGTGGAAAGTTGTGAAAAGGTTGGGATTAAAGCGGAAATTATTCCAGATTACATTAGGTATTTTCCAGCTCAGCCATCTGTTGACATGATTGAGGATATTCCAATCATTAATATACGTTATGTTCCATTGGACGACGATTTCAATAGATTCCTAAAATACGCTTCAGATTATATTATTTCAATAATAGCCATTGCTATAACTTCTCCTATCATGATTATCACTGCAGTAGCTATTAAATTAACATCAAAAGGCCCTATTATATTTAAGCAGGAAAGAATAGGCCATAATGGTAAGCCATTCATGATGTACAAGTTCCGAAGCATGAAAGTTCAAAATCCTGGGGATGAAAAATCTGAGTGGACCACAAAAGACGATCCCCGTAAGACAATGGTTGGTAACTTCATTAGAAGAACCAGTATTGATGAGCTGCCTCAATTTTTCAATGTTTTAAATGGGCAAATGAGTGTTGTAGGTCCAAGACCTGAAAGACCTTATTTTGTTGACCAATTTAAAAAATCAATTCCAAAATACATGGTTAAACATCAAGTAAGGCCAGGCATCACCGGTTGGGCTCAAATTCATGGTTGCCGTGGAGACACTTCAATCAATAAACGTATAGAATATGATATTGAGTACGTAGAAAACTGGCATATGGGTTTGGATTTGGCCATAATGATTAAAACAACTTTAAGGAAAAGTTCAAATGCATATTAGACATGTGCACATTTTCACATTTTCACACATTGGCTAAATTTATTAAAAATTTTTTTAAAAATAATAGTGAATATTACTTTTCAAATGCTCTCTCTAATACTTTATATAAGGCATGGATATAAAATTATAATTAACTTTTCTATGAGGGGTTTGGTATGCAAGAAGAAATTTTACAATTATATGAAAAAATCAAAGATCAACTTTCTGAAGAAGAGTTTAACGCTGAAATTGAAGAATTACGTAAAGATTATGATGATGTAGGTTTTATGAATGACATTGACCTCGCACGAATGATTTTAGAAAATTATGGTGTTGAGGTTCCTGAAGTAAGCTCTACCGATGACGATTCTTCAAGTGATGAGACTTTAGATGAATCTGCAGAAAATGAAGACGTTGAAGTTCAAGATGATGGAATAAAAATGACCGAAGAACTTCAAGAGTACTATGAAAAAGTTAAGGATAAAGTTAGTGAAGAAGAATTCTTAGCTCGTTTGGATAAATTTAAACAAGAGAATTCTGATATTTCATTTTACAATGATGTTACTTTTGCAGGAATGGTCGTCAGCGAATTGGAAGATAAGGAAGAAGAAGTTGAAGCCATATCTGAAAGGCCGGAATACTCCAACGATTCAATAAAAGATTTGGAAGATGGTCTAAAAGACGCTTCAGTTACAGGCAGAGTCATATCCATATCCAATAAACGATCATTTAAGACACGTAAAGGTAATGAGGGAGAAGTCTGTAATGTAGAACTTCAGGATAACACTGGAACTATGAGATGTGTTTTCTGGACTCCAAACATGACTCTTTTAAAGAAATTTAAAGAGGGAGACATTATCCAAATTAAAAATGTAGATATCAAAGAGGGATATTCAGGACTTGAAGCTAATTTAAGGCCAAGGTCTTCTATTGCTCATTTAGAGGAAGATTCCTCAAAATTCCCTGTTTATGAAGAAGTCATCACTGACATTGCCGATATCAAAGCTGATACTAAGGTGAATATTATTGCTAGAATCCTTAGAATTCCTACTATAAGAAGCTATGAAAAGAACGGAAAGCAAGGACGGGTAGCCTCACTTGAATTACAAGACGCTACAGGAAAAATTACATACACATTATGGAATAAAAATGTGGAGTTAATTAAAGATTTAAATTTAGAAGATGGTGACACAGTAAAAATCCTTGCCGCTCAAGCTCGTGAAAGGACAAACAGGGACGGTGAAAATGAAATTTCTTTAAGTCATTGGGATGGAAGAATCGTTAAAGGCGAATATGATGTTCCGGAAGTTGAACAAGAGTTCTCTCAAATCGGTGACTTAAGTGAGCAAAAAGACGTTTCTATTAAAGGAGTTGTAATAAGACTTCAGGATATTAAAACTTTCCTTAGAAAAACTGACAATAGTGAAGGTAGATTAAGGAATTTCGATGTAGGTGATTCAACTGGAGCTATTAGGGTCACCGTTTGGGGTGATGATACTTCCTTGCCAATAAACAAGGGAGACATTGTTAAAATCATTGGCGGGGATGTTCGTTTCGACGAATACACTGAAAGCGGATACTCAATGAACACCAATTTCAATACTCAAATTACTATTAATCCTGAAAATTTAACAATCGAAGAATTAGATGAATTCGATGGAATAAGAGAACAGTTAAGACCTACTCCTATAGGTTCTATTGCAGAAATTGACGATGATGGAAAAGAAATTGACATAATCGGCAGAATCCTTTCTGTAAACGATATTAATGAATTCCAACGTGATGATGGATCTGTTGGTGTTGTTCGATCAGTCATGTTTGCCGATGAATCAGGCAAGGTTCAATTGTCTTTCTGGAATGAAAGAGCTCAAGAGGAATATGTTGTTGGAGATGCATACCAAATTGAAAATGCCAGAACAAGATTAGGCATGATGAGTGTTGATTTAAATATCGGAAATGGTGCTAGAGTCATTAAATTATCAGAAGAACAAGCGTCTGCAATGTTTATCCCTGAATTGTCTACATTAGAAAAAACAATTTATAATCCTAAAAAGATTGAAGATTTGGATGAGGATGAGGAAGATACTATTATCATGGGCAGAATCATTGAAATGTATGATGTTCGTGAATTTGACAGGGATACAGGCGACACAGGGCATGTTAGAAATATTGAAATAGCTGATGACACAGGCACTATCAGAGTGGCATTGTGGGATAAAGATGCAACTAAAGAACGTGAAATCGGAGATGCTATTAAATTGCAAAACCCTCGTTTAGAATTAAATAGGGATAATCGTCTTGAAGCTAGCGTATCAAGAGCTACAACCATTCTTGAACCTAGTGAAGCCGAATTAGATAAAATACCTTCCATTGATGAATTAATGGAAGCAATTTATGTTCCTAAAACAATCGAATCATTGCTTGAAGACGATACAAATGTTTGTGTCACCGGTACTATTAAGGAAGTAAGCACACAAAGGCCGATTCTTAAAAAATGTCCTAATTGTAACTCAACCGTTGAAGAAACAATCGATGAATATATTTGTGATAATTGTGGCCATACATTTGATGAACCTGATTATCTTTTAATGGTTCCTACAAGAATCGAAGATGATACTGGAGATATTCAAGTTACATTCTTTGATAATTTAGCTGAAGAACTTATCGGAATGAAAAAAGAGGAAATTATTAGTCTCACTGAAGATGGTTACGGCATTGAAGATAAGCTTGAAGATTTGAATGGTTTAACTATCGAGATTATAGCTAATGTTAATTTTGATGAGTATAATGAAGAAAATAGGTTAAATCCTAAGAAAATTTTAAACAAATATTTTTAAATAAACGAAAGGAATGATTATTATGGTAGAATTAGCAGATTTACCAGGCGTTGGTGAAAAAACAGCAGAAAAATTAAAAGATGCAGGTTTTGCTGATATGATGAGATTAGCTACAGCTACTCCTAAAGAATTATCAGTCAAAGCAGAAATTGGTGAAGGAGTTGCTGAAAAAGTTATTGAAGCGGCCCGTAGAGCTGAAAATATTGATTTTGAAACAGCATTGGAAGTAGATGAAAGAAGAAAAGATGTTGGTCATATTACTGTGGGAAGCCAAGAATTCAATGATCTAATCGGTGGTGGAATCGAAACACAATCAATTACTGAAGTGTTCGGTGAATTTGGGTCTGGTAAAAGTCAAATTTCCCATGAATTAGCCGTCACTGTTCAATTACCTGTAGAGCTTGGCGGTCTTGATGGGGAATGCGTATTTGTAGACACTGAAAATACTTTCCGTCCTGAAAGAGTAAGGCAAATTGCTGAAGGTTTTGATTTGGATGTTGAACAAGTTTTAAGCAGGATTCATGTAGCTCGTGCATTTAACTCTTCTCATCAAATATTAATGGTTGATAAGATTAATGAACTTATTCAAAACGGTTCAAACATCAAATTAGTCATTGTTGATTCATTAATGGCTCATTTCAGGGCAGAATATGTTGGAAGGGAATCTTTAGCCGTCAGACAGCAAAAACTAAATCAGCATTTGCATTCACTTCAACAGATTGCAAACACATATAATGTCGCTGTTTTCCTTACAAACCAAGTCCAAGCTAAACCGGATTCATTCTTTGGAAGTCCGACAAAAGCTATTGGAGGGCATGTTTTAGGGCATGCTTCCACTTATAGGATTTGGCTTAAAAAAGGTTTAGCAGGTAAAAGAATAGCCCGTTTAGTCGATTCACCTCATTTGCCTGAAGGCGAATGCGTATTTAAAATTACTAGCGAAGGTATCGTTAGCTAATTTTAATTTTTCTTTTTTTAAATTAATTTATATATTTAAAAATTCATACTACTAAGTTGTATGAATGCAATTGAAACTACTATTTTATCTATTATTTTAATGATTGGTTTGGGATATTTCCTTAAACGAATTGATTTTTTATCTCAAAATGATATCGATCCATTAAATAAAATAGTGATGTATATTTTAATGCCGTGCATGATTTTTTCTGCATTGTACTCAGCAGATTTATCCTTAATACCAAAATTGGGAGTTCTGCCACTTGTAATTCTTGCATCGTCTTTTGTAACGGGCGTCGTTTCATTTTTCATATTGAAGAGACTGCATTTCGATGATAAAAAATTGTGGAGTGTGCTTGTTACAGTAATGATTGCAAATACTGCATTCATGGGATATCCTGTTAATTTGGGCATTTATGGTGATGCAGGATTTTTAAGGGCAATATTTTGTGATACTGCAACAATGTGTATCTTTTTACTCCTCTCTTTTGTCTTGATTTTAAAATTTGGAGGAACTTTAAAAAAGGCTGTTAAGAAAATCGCTCTGTTTCCACCTTTATGGGCAATTATATTGGGTTTAGGTTTAAATATCCTTAACATTCCTATTGGGGATGTTTTAACTAACACTGTCGATTATTTGGGCGGCGGCGCTATTCCCTTAATCATGATCTCTTTGGGTTTGTCCATTAATCTTGATGGGCTTTCACGCAACAAGTCCATGGTTGCTTTTACATCCGTGATGAAGCTTTTATTTTTCCCTTTTATTGCATTCATGATTGTGTCTTATTTGGGTCTTGTAGACCTTCAGTATAGCGTTTCAATTGTGGAGGCTGCAATGCCTTCAGGAATGTTGTCGTTATTGCTTTCAGTCACATATAACCTTGACTATGAACTCACGTCTGATTGCATATTGATCAACACTGTAATCTCTTTGATTACACTACCTCTAATTATCATGTTATTGTAGCAAAAAATCGCTATTTTTAACTTAACCTAAATTAATTATTTTATCAAATTCTAATTGCCTATCTTTATTTGATTTAGATAGGTATATTTCTCCTTTTTTTAACCTATAACGTAATTTTAATCAATATTTTTTTTCATCATATATAAACTTTACTCCCCAGTTTATTCAGAAAGCTTTATAAGTGTGGACTTACTACATATGTATATCTAATAGTATGTAAAATTTTACTGACTACTTTTTAAAAATTGCAATTTTTTATATATATTAGATATTTCACGACTTGTACAAGGTGAATTAAATATGGCAGAAGAAA
>Ga0129307_1001382_pt1 | contig 26180 bp, 26 predicted proteins | sample P1105metagenome_FD_94437 | JGI IMG/M metagenome (GOLD analysis project Ga0129307, IMG submission 94437) | Capybara group fecal microbial communities from Wisconsin, USA - P1105 metagenome | ecosystem: Host-associated > Mammals > Digestive system > Large intestine > Fecal | place: USA: Wisconsin...
AGATTTGATGAAAAATCATGTCCGCTGCCTGTTGTTGCTGTTGATTATCCGAAGTGAAAAGTCTTGAAACGTGTCCGTATGGATACGATTTTAGGCAAAATAACCCAAATTATTTGGGGAGGTTCAAACATGAAGGGCTATCTTTCCATCCGGGAAACAGCGTATAAATGGGGCGTCTCCGAGCGCCGCGTCAATCAGTATGTGACTGAGGGACGCATTCCCGGCGTGGAGCGGTTCGGACGTTCCTGGGCAATTCCTACGGACGCTGTTAAACCCCGAAAGAAAGTAAAACAAGGCGTGGAAGGTATGGAGGATGTTCACTTATGACGATGGATTTAGGAACGCTTGCCATACTTTTCCCAATGCTGTTCTTGCTGCTTGGGCTTGGGTTCACAGTGGTGATCGATCCCTATATCCAGCAGAAACAGCGGCGGATCATGCTTCTGATCGTTGTGCTCTGCCTTAGCCTGATCGTGCAAAACTTATGGGAAAACGAGCTGTTCGTCAGTCACTCACATCTTGCTTTGAAGAATCTTCTGTCGGCCTATGGTTATTCTGTCAGGCCCGTTTTTCTTGTCCTGTTTCTTTCTATTGTCTGGCCGGAAGGGAAAATGTGGCCCGCGTGGACGCTTGCAGGGATCAATGCCGCGCTTTACTTCAGTTCCCCCTTTACAAAACTTTGTTTTGAGATCCGGGAATTTGACTTTGCCGCCCTGCGGGGGCCGCTGTGGTTTTCATGCATCCTGGTCAGCGGGGTCCTGCTACTGGAGCTCCTGATACGGACGATCCTCCGCTACCGAGAGATGCGGAGACTGGAGCAGCTGATCCCGGTCTCCGTGGTCTTGATCATCGCTGCCTCCGTCGCCTTGGACATGAACGTGGGCATGGCGCAGCAGCCGGTGGCCTTCCTGACCATCGCCATTGTGGTGGGCAGCCTGTTTTATTACATCTGGCTGCACCTGCAGTTTGTCCGCGAGCACGAAAAAGATCTTATGGCCTCCCAGCGTATCCAGATCATGATGACCCAGATCCAGCCCCACTTCCTGTTCAACGCCCTCAACACCATCCGCGCTCTGTATTCCAAGGACCCGTCTCTGGCAGACAGGACGCTGGAGGATTTCAGTACCTATCTGCGGCAGAATCTGGAGTCACTGAGCCAGACAGATTTGGTTCCGGTCACTAAGGAATTGGAGCATACCCGCCTGTATGCCGAAATCGAGGTGCTGCGTTTTCCCAATATTCATGTTGAATATCGGACCTGGGATCAGGATTTTCAAATTCCGGCTCTGACGATTCAACCGCTGGTGGAAAATGCGATCCGTCATGGCGTACGCAGCAGGAAGGACGGCCTTGTGACCGTTACAACGGTTTGTGAATCGGGCTGTCACCGAATTACGGTTCAGGATAACGGAGTGGGCTTTGACACAAAGAAGCAGGAATCTTTCGCAGAGACACACATTGGCCTTCGGAATGTTAAGAACCGAATAGAGCAGATGTGCGGAGGTACAATGATTCTTCGCAGCGAGATTGGAGCAGGAACCTGCGTCACGCTCATCATTCCCGACGGAAACAAAGACGGCACAAGGGAGAAACGGAAATGAAAACGATCTGTGTTGATGACGAGCCGCTGGCCGTGGAATATACGTTAAGGCAGTGTACACGCCTGCCCGAAATTGAGGAGGCAAAAGGCTTCACGGATTCGCTTCTTGCACTGGACTATCTTCGCGCTCACCCGGTGGATCTTGCAATTCTGGATATTAATATGCCACAGATCGACGGCATCACGCTGGCAGCCCGGATCAAGCAGATCTCGCCGCAGACTGCGATTCTGTTTCTGACCGCGTACAAGGAATATGCCTTTGACGCCTATGCGGTCCATCCGACAGGGTATCTGCTCAAACCGGTGTCTCAGGAAAAACTGGCCTCCGAAGTTCGTTACACATGCGCAGGGACGCGCCAGTCTTCCTATTCGCATATCCACATTAAGACGTTCGGAACATTCGATGTCTATGTGGAGGACAGGCCTGTCAGCTTCAAACTGACAAAAGCCAAGGAGCTTCTTGCTTATCTTGTGGATAAGCAGGGTTCCGGAGTTACGCGCGCCGAGCTTTTCGCCGCCGTATGGGAGGGCAGTCTGTATGACCGCAGGATGCAGAAGCAGCTGGACGTTTACATCCGGTCTCTCCGGGAAACATTGCAGGAATACGGCATCTCAGAAATCATGGAGATGGAAAAGGGTGTCCTTCGCGTCAAGACGGACACATTTGTCTGCGACGCATACCTTTTCTATTCCGGCGACAGCGATGTGATCAACTCCTATCGGGGAGAGTATATGAGCTCCTATTCCTGGGCCAGCATGACAGAGGCGATCCTGTACTGGAGAACAACGAACCGATAGAAGCCGACAAGCAAAAAATATTCCGCTCTTTTTCACTTTTGTGAGAAAGGGCGGTTTTTCTTTGGACATCCTTTGGACAGGGCTTGCTACAATAACAAAAAATGAAGAGCAGAATGCAGAAAGGCTTACATAACAGCAGAAACTCAGGGGGAAAAGGTGAAAGACGATGGCAGCTCACGAACAAGTACACTCGTTAAGCCCGGATCAGCTGGAATCGGTCAGCGGCGGTACTGACACCCTCGGCGTTTACAGACCGGGATTTCAGTATAAGCAAGAGTCGCTGGTTTTTTTCAGACACTGTGTCGGCGAAGAAACCTATCAGCGCGCCATGAACAGCGACGCCGGACGCGCGCATCACTATACTGTCGCAAGAGCATTTTTGAACCAGAAAGATTGGGAAAAGTTCTGCTGGATCGAGCAGTACGGAACACTGGACGGGTTCCCGGAGCAGTGAGGAGGCAAGACGATGGAAGAGAATCATCAGACCGTATTTCGTAAAAAGACGCTGGAACGCATCTCCTCTCCGGACCAACTGACGGATTATCTTTGCGTGACGAATCCGGGGATCTGGGTGATCCTCGTCGCCGTGATCCTGCTCTTGGCAGGGGTGTTTGCCTGGTCCATGGTGGGGACGCTGGAGACGAAGGCGGAGGTCAAGATCGTCGTATCCGATCATACCGCGCAGATCATTCCGCTGGGTTCGGAAACGCTCTCCGGCGGCATGTCCCTTCGCGTGTCCGGTCAGGAAGTTCGGATCGCGTCCTCCCAAACGGACGAATACGGGCGTTCGGTTGGCGTATCCGAGGTGAATCTGCCGGACGGTACATACGACGGAACCGTTGTCATAGAGGCAGTACATCCCATCAGTTTCCTGCTGGAAAGCAGGTGAGTCCATGGGAAAGAGGCAAATCAAACCGACGCTGACAAAGGGCATTGCCAAGGTTCCCGTGGTCATGCAGCTCGAGGCGCTGGAATGCGGCGCGGCGGCGCTGGCCATGGTGATGGCCTATTACGGCAAATGGGTGCCGCTGGAGCAGGTGCGCCTCGATTGCGGCGTCTCCCGCGACGGCAGCAAGGCAAAGAACATCTACCTTGCGGCGGAGCACTACGGCTTTTCCGTCAAGGCGTTCCGTATGAGCCCGGAGTCCCTTAAAGAAAAGGGACAGTTTCCCTGCATCATCCATTGGAACATGAATCACTTTGTGGTGCTTGATGGCTTCAAGGGGAAATGGGTCTATCTCAACGACCCTGCCAGAGGCGAGGTCAAGGTGAGCTGGGAGGAATTTGACCGCTCCTTCACCGGCGTCACGATCATTCCCGTGCCGGGAGAGAATTTTGAGCCCGGCGGCAAACGCAAGAGCACCATCGGATTTGCCCGCAGGCGCCTGATCGGCGCAGGTGCTGCGGCGGCCTTTGTGATGCTGACCACAGCGATCAGCTACCTGTTCGGTATTGCCAATTCCGTCACCTCCCGCATCTTTATGGATCGGCTGCTGACGGGAATCAACAGGGATTGGCTGTATCCCTTTATTTCCGTGATGATCCTGCTGGCCGCGATCCAGCTCATCGTGGCCTGGGCGCAGACGATATATTCTCTCAAGATCAACGGCAAAATGGCGGTCATCGGAAGCACGACTTACATGTGGAAAGTGCTCCGCCTGCCCATGGAGTTCTTTTCCCAGCGGCTGGCAGGCGATATCCAGAGCCGCGCCGGCATGAACGCCTCCATCGCGGGAACGCTGGTGAACACCTTCGCGCCGCTCCTCCTGAACACAGTGATGATGGTGTTCTACCTCGTTGTCATGCTGCGGCAGAGTCCGCTTCTTTCGCTGATCGGCATCGTGACGCTGGCGCTGAACGCGGTCATGGCCCGCGTGATCTCGACGAAGCGCATGAACATCACCCGCGTTCAGATGCGCGACGCCGCCAAGCTGGAATCTTCCACGGTCACCGGCATCAGCATGGTCGAGACGATCAAGGCCAGCGGCGCGGAAAACGGCTTTTTCCAGAAGTGGGCCGGCTATCAGGCCTCCGTGAACGCCCAGAGCGGCAAAGCGGCCAAAACCAATCAATTCATCGGCATGATCCCGGCCTTCTTCTCCACGCTGGCAAACTACGCCGTGCTGGTGGTCGGCGTGTGGATGACCATGCAGGGCACCTTTTCGCTCGGCGCTGTGCTTATGTTCCAGGGCTTTTTGGGCTCCTTCATGTCGCCCGCCATGACGCTGGTCAGCGCCGGGCAGACCATCCAGGAGATGCGCACCCAGATGGAGCGCGTCGAGGACGTGATGGAATATCCCACAGATGAAAACGTGCTCGAACATGATACGGAGGTAACAGAGCTGTCAAAGCTGAAAGGCAACGTCGAGCTCAAAAACATCACCTTCGGCTATTCGCGGCTGGAAGCGCCGCTCATCGAGGACTTTTCCCTGACCCTGAAAACGGGACAGCGGGTGGCGCTGGTGGGCTCCTCCGGCTGCGGCAAATCCACGATCTCAAAGCTGGTATCCGGACTGTATCAGCCCTGGAGCGGCGAGATCCTGTTTGACGGCAAGCCCCGCGCCGCCTATCCCCGGGAGGTCATGGTCGGCTCTCTCGCCGTGGTCGATCAAGACATCATTCTGTTTGAGGACACGGTCGCCAACAACATCAAGATGTGGGACGATTCCATTCAGGACTTCGAGATGATCCTGGCCGCCCGCGACGCGCAGCTCCACGACGACATCACGGCGCTGCCCGGCGGGTATCAGCATAAGCTGATCTCCGGCGGCAAGAACTTCTCCGGCGGCCAGCGGCAGCGTCTCGAGATCGCCCGCGTATTGGCGCAGGACCCGACGATCATCATTCTGGACGAGGCGACCAGCGCGCTGGACGCCCGGACGGAATACGAGGTCGTAAACGCCGTCCGGGATCGCGGTATCACCTGCATCGTCATTGCCCACCGGCTCTCCACCGTCCGCGACTGCGACGAGATCATCGTCCTTGACAAGGGCAAGGTCGTCGAGCGCGGCACCCACGATGAACTGATGGCACGAGGCGGCACATACGCCGACCTGGTGGCGAACGAGTAAGGGGGCGACGGTATGGGATGGTTTGAAAACCAAATAGAAGAGCGCAGAAGCGCCGATCAGCAGCTTTTGGAGGATTCCTTTGCCAAGATCGCCGGCGTCGTGCTGGGACAGCGCACGGCCCAGAAGATCGGCGATGAGCGGATCGTCACGAAAAACGCCATCGACGAGATTCTGAAATATTATCACTGTAAGCCCACGGAGATCCCGGAGGATGTAAAGACGGCGGAGGAACAGCTGGATTACAGCCTGCGCCCCCACGGACTCATGCGGAGGACCGTGGAGCTGACGGCGGGCTGGTACAAGGATGCCTTTGGCCCGATCCTGGCATTTACAAAAGAGGACGGCCTGCCCGTGGCGCTGCTGCCGGGGAAGATCCTGGGCTACGTCTTTACGGACCCGACGACCGGCGAGCATAAGCGGATAAACGCGGAAACCGCCGCGCTGTTCGAGACAGAGGCCATCTGCTTCTATCGTCCGCTTCCGCAGAAAAAGCTGGGCATTCCTGACCTGCTGCTCTACATGAAGCACTGCGTCAGTATAAGCGATATCGTCATGATCGCGTCGGCGACTTTGGCCGTGACGCTGGTGGGGCTCATCATGCCCCGCATCACCCGGGCGCTGACCGGGCCGGTGCTTTCAAGCGGCAGAGCCAATGCCCTGATCGGCATCGCCATCTGCATGGTTTGTGTGTCCCTCTCCGCCCAGCTCATCGGCAGCGTACGGAGTCTGATCCAGAGCCGGCTGGACATCAAAACCTCCCTTGGCGTGCAGGCGTCCATGATGATGCGTCTGATGAGCCTCCCTGCGGGCTTCTTTAGAAAGTACAGCCCCGGCGAGCTGAAGAGCCGCGCCATGTCGGTCAATCAGCTCTGCTCCATGCTGATGAACATGGTCATGAGCACCGGACTGACCTCCATCGCCTCGCTGTTGTACGTCGGCCAGATCTTCCATTTCGCTCCGGCGCTGGTGATCCCTTCCCTCGTGATCGTGCTGGTGACGGTGGTCTTCTCCATTGTCTCCACGCTGACGCAGATCCGGATCAACCGAAAGCATATGGAGCACAGCGCGAAGGAATCCGGCATGAGCTACAGCCTCATCACCGGCGTGCAGAAGATCAAGCTCTCCGGCGCGGAAAAGCGGGTCTTTGCCAAGTGGCTGGACATGTACGCCGAAGGCGCGGAACTGACCTACAACCCGCCGATGTTCATTAAGATCAACGGCGTGATCTCCACGGCGATCAGTCTCGTTTCCAACATCGTGCTGTATTACCTCGCGGTACAGAGTAACATCGGTCAGTCCAGCTACTTCGCCTTCACCGCATCCTACGGGATGCTGATGGGCGCGTTCATGTCCATATCCTCCATCGCCCTGTCCGCAGCGCAGATCCAGCCAATTCTGGAAATGGCGGAACCGTTTTTGAAGACCGAGCCGGAGACGGCGTCGGGCAAGGAGATCGTCACCCGTATCTCCGGCGGCATCGAGATGAATCACGTCTCCTTCCGCTATGACGAGCAGTCGGCTTACATTCTGAACGACCTGTCCCTCAAGGTAAAGCCCGGCGAGTACGTCGCAGTTGTGGGACGGACCGGCTGCGGAAAATCCACGCTTGTACGACTGCTCCTGGGCTTTGAGAAACCGGAGAAGGGCGCGATCTACTACGACGGCAGGGACATGGAGAACCTCGACCTGCCCTCCCTGCGAAAGAAGATCGGCACGGTCATGCAGGACGCGGGGCTGTTCCAGGGCGACATCTATTCCAACATCGTCATCACCGCCCCGGAGCTGACGCTCTCCGACGCCTGGGAAGCGGCGGAAACGGCGGGCATCGCTGACGACATCCGCGCAATGCCCATGGGGATGAACACCATGGTCTCCGAGGGTCAGGGCGGCATTTCCGGCGGGCAGCGCCAACGGTTGATGATCGCCCGCGCCATCGCCCCGAAGCCGAAGCTTCTCATTTTCGACGAGGCGACAAGCGCGCTGGACAACAAGACACAGAAGCAGGTCTCCGAGGCGCTGGACCAGATGGGCTGCACCCGCATTGTGATCGCCCACCGGCTGAGCACCATCAAGCACTGCGACCGCATCCTCGTGCTGGACGGCGGCAGCATCGTGGAGGACGGCACTTATGACGAGCTGATCGAGCGCGGCGGGTTCTTCGCCGAGCTGGTGGAGCGGCAGAGGCTGGATACGGCGGGGCAGAGCGCATGAGCGATATTCTTGCCGCCCTCGCCGGGGAATACCCGCAACTGTACCTCAACCCCGACTCGGATGCGCAGGAGACCTACCGCCGCGTGGTCCTGCGGGGCGAGGAGCCGGAAACAACGCGCCTCGACCACTACCGGGGGAGCGAATTTGACCGCATGGAAACCGTCGACACCCCCGCCGGACCGGTGCGGGTCGTTACGCTTGGGGACCGCCGGGATTTCGAGCTTGTCCTGCGCGGTCTCATGGCGGCGAAGAACGGGCCTTTAGCCCCAATCCCTGAAAGCCAGGGCGCGGCGATGCTGACGGTGTTCAATTGGCCGCGCATCCAGGCGCATCTGGCGGCCTTCCCGGAGGAAGAACAGGCAGCAGAGTTCAAACGCTTCACCTCGGTGAAGGCAAACTATACGGATATGCTCGTTGTCCTCTCCCGCGGCCCATACAGCGGCGTGAGCGCGTCGGCGATGGGGCTGACGGAAGGTGAATGGCTCGCCCGCTCCGACACGATCCGGCGGTATCACGAACTGACGCATGTCATCTGCCGCCGCATGTACCCGGAGGACGTCGATCCCGTCCGGGACGAGCTGATCGCCGACGCGGTGGGCCTGTACGCGGCCTTCGGGCGCTTTGATCCGGAAACGGAGAAGCGATTCCTCGGCGTCAAAGACGGGCGCTACGTCGGCGGGCGGCTGGAGAACTACACTCCAGAGCCGGAAAAGCTGATAGATTCGGTCAGCGCTGAGCTTGATCGCATGAAAGATCTCATTGACGTGCGGACGGACATGGAGCCCTTTGCCGTAATCCCCACGCTAATGAAAAAATAACGAACCTGAGATTTGAAAGGAGAAGTTGCCATGGAAAAGGTATTTGAACCGACCCCGGAGATGAAAGCAAAGCTCGAAGCGGCGAAAACAAGAGTAAAGACCCATGAGGTGCAGGAGCTGTCCGTTGACGACCTGGAAAACGTCTCGGGCGGGTACGATTACATCGACGGCGTTCCCTATGTCTACGTCAACGACCCCGAGTGGGGCACGATGTCGGTGGACGACTACTATGAGCTCGTGAAGTGGGCGTATGACAATTACGGCCTTGATATTGCCATCAATTTCGCGCTGGATATAGACCCGTCGGTCTTTAACGAGAGGGCGCTGCAGACCGGCGGACCGGAGTATATGCGCGACACGCTGAAATCAAGGATTATTCATGCAGCTACCGGGGAAAACTTCAATCCATGGAGCATCTGGGGCACCTGGGGCTGATCGCTGCCCTGAGGAGATAAAGTGGCGTATCACACAAAAACAAGGAGGATTCGACGATGATGTCTTTATCAGACGAGCAGAAAAACAGGTTGTTGCAAGCCCGGAGCGCAGAGGAGGCCGCGGTGCTTTTGAAGGAAACCGGCGTGGACGCGCCGCAGGCGGAGCGGATATGGAACGAGATCAGCGCCTTCCGGGAAGACAAGGAGCTCTCTCTCGACGAGCTGGAGACCGTTTCCGGCGGCGTAAATCACCGCGACTATTGGGGCTCGGGCTGCGCCGCCACGGTGGAGCCCGGCAGCGACTGCTGGGGGACGGACGGCGGCTGTTCCGTCCATAACATAGAATACAAGCATATGCCGAACGGATTCTGCCCGGATTGCGGTCGTCCGTACTGCGTCAACGAAATCAACAGTTCCTTAATCGGGCTGCACAGAAAGACCACTTGGTGTTACTATTGCAATAGCTGGAGTAGAGAAGAATGGTGGGACGGGGGAAAGCCGGTCACCTGGAATTGAAAAGGAGTGGATAAACGTGGAAAACGCAGCACGCCGCTATGTCCTGACTCCCGGCTACGCCCTGCGGGGCTGGAAGCTGCTGCCCTACGCGATCCAGTATCTTTTCGCCCCCAGGACGGAGTTTTTCCGTGAGGACGACTGGGCGCTGATCTCCAAGTGCGACGGGCAGACGGACATCGACTGGAATGCCCTGACGGATGCGCAGCGGGAGCGATATGGGCATTGGGAAAAGAACGGCTTCATCCGCCGCGCCGGGGACAGCGAGCGGCTCCGGCCGGTGCAGGAATACCGATTCTATCCCGCCCGCTTCAAGGAGAGCGTGCAGTGGTCCATCACCGGGCGCTGCAACTACAAGTGCCGCCACTGCTTCATGTCCGCCCCCCACGCGGCCCAGGGGGAACCAAGCTGGGAGCAGCTCATGCACATGCTGGACGCCTTTGAGCGCTGCGGCGTGCGCAACCTGAACCTGACGGGCGGCGAGCCCATGTTCCGCCGGGACTTCTGGGAGCTGGTGGACGAGATCCACAAGCGCGGCTTGGCGATCCCGACGCTGTACTCCAACGGCCTTCTCATCACCGACGCCTTTCTGGACGAACTGGACAGGCGGTATATGCGCCCCTCCATCCAGTTCAGCTTCGACGGTGTGGGGCACCACGACTGGATGCGGGGCGTTCCCGGCGCGGAACGGATCGTGATCGACGCGCTGAAACGCTGCCGGGAGCGGGGTATCCCCACCTCGGTTTCCATGGTGGTCTGCCGGGAGAGCGTGGGCAGCATCCGGGAATCCGTGAACCTTATGGCATCCCTGGGCGTGCGGAGCATGAAGGTGGGCAACGCCTCTCCTCAGGGCGAATGGAAAAACGAGCCGGAGCACTATCTGACGCAGGCGGAGCTGTACGAGGCGTTTCTGGAGTACATCCCCCACTACTTTGAGGACGGCAAGCCTCTGACGCTGGGACTGGAGGGCTTTTTCCTCTATGACGTACAGGAAGAAAAGCTTGGCGCCATGCACGAGAAGGACGTCCCGGAGGAACACTTCGGAAGAGCGACCATGTGCGGCCATGTGCGCCGGGGCCTGTATGTCAGCCCCAAGGGAAACGTGCTGCCCTGCATGAGCATGGTGGGCGGCCCCATCGAGGAGAAGTTCCCCAACATGCTGGAGACCCCGCTGGAGGACATTCTGGACCGGAATTCCCTTTACATGGACATCATCAGCTTCCGCATCAGCGATTTCATGGAGCACAACCCGGAATGTCAGACCTGCGAATACCGGACGGCCTGCTGCGGCGGCTGCCGCGCCATCGCCGTGCGGGACGGTTCCACGGATTATCTCGCGAAGGACCCCATCGTCTGCGAGTACTTCAAGGGCGGCTGGAAGGACAAAAAGGACGAGCTTCTGAGAAGTATCGGACAAATGTAAAGGAGGCAAAATCTTGAATATCAAAAATGAACTGAGAGAGAAGCTGCTCACCGCAGACAGCGCCGAGAAGGTGGCAGAGCTGCTGAAAGCGGACGGCCAGGAAGTGGAGCCTGATGATGTCGAAAAACTCTGGGCGGAAGTGACGAAAAAACGTCAGAAAGACGACCGGAAACTTTCCGTCGATGAGCTGGATGCCGTGAGCGGAGGCGCATTTTGGCTTGGAGAAGATGCTCCCGACGGACATGAAATCGGTTGTTGGAACATTTGGTATGAAGATTGGAGTGAATTTAACTTATCGCACATGGATGAATACTGCTGGGGACAGCAGGGGCGCAAACATGAATTTGGCGGCGTTGAAACCATAAAGTATGGCGATGAGCTTCGTCCAGCCCGCGTTTGTAAGCTTTGCCATCATTGGGTGTATTTAGACTTAAAGCAGAATTAACAGGAATTCAGGCGTCGATTGAAAAAACGAACAGCTGAGCAAGCGCGGGAGGCTGAAAAAGGAGAATTATTAAGCTGAGCATCACAAACGAACTGAAAGCAAAAAAACTGAACAAAGATTATTTAAAGGAGGAACACACAATGGCTATCAACAGAGAAGAGCTCAAGAAGAAAGCGTTGGAAGCGGCGAGCGCGGAGGAGATCATGGAAATCGTTCAGGCCGCCGGGGAGGAGATCACGGCGGAGGAAGCGGAGCATATCTTCGAAAAGGCGCAGGAGAAAAAGGCGGACAAGGTACTCTCCCTTGACGAGCTGGATGCGGTTTCCGGCGGGGAGGATCGAGACTGGGCTGCGGATGGCTGTGCGGCAACCGTGGAATACGGAAGCTGGTGCTGGTCGAATGATATGTGCAATAAGATCGATGTAACCTATGACCGTGAACCTACAAGCTATCTGTGCCCGAATTGCGGACAACACATGTATCTTCACGAGAAGGAACTCACGGCCCACTTTGGCAGCGGTCCTATTTATAAGAATTGGTACAGATGTAAGTTCTGCGGATGCATCCAGTCGGAATATCAGCTAAAGAATCCATAACGGATCCGCCCATGCCAAATAAGGGATGATATACAGGTCGGATAACGGGGACACTCGATATGGCATAGACGAATACGGCAGGAAAACACTCATTGTCGTCGCATAGGGGTGGCGCAGAAGGGACCGCTGCCGAATATAAACCTCTGACTGGCAGAATCAATAAGGTATAACGCATCAAATCTTAAAAAGGGAAAAAACACAATGGTGATCGACAGAGACGAGCTCAAAAAGAAGGCTATGGAAGCCGCCAGCGCGGAAGAGATCATGGAGATCATCCGGGCCGCCGGGGAGGGCTAACGGCTGCTGCCGGTGCAGGAATACCGCTTCTATCCCGCCCGGTTCAAGGAGAGCGTACAGTGGTCCATCACCGGGCGCAGCAACTGCAAGTGCCGCCACTGCTTCATGTCCGCGCCCCACGGGGCGCAGGGCAAACCGTCGTGGGACGAGCTCATGCGCATGCTGGACGCCTTGTGAACTTCCGCATCAGCGATTTTATGGCGCACAACCCGGAATGTCAGACCTGCGAATACCGGACGGCCTGCGGCGGCGGCTGCCGGGCCATCGCGGTGCGGGACAATATGACGGAATAATATGCAAGCAAGGCGCGAGCACCGAATTGTGCGGTCTTGCCTTAATAATTAAATGTCTACTGAATAATTGCCCTTGCCTTGAAAATACAAGCAAAAGCCGACGGAATATGCTATACTGAGTGCAAGGAAAAGCAAAGAAAACGGGCAAAAAGCTTGCACTTGGAGGCGCGTATGTATCGGTACAGCAACGGCCAGATCAGCTTGTCGGACTTCAAGCAGCCGGTGGGCATGAATCTGAAGGAGAACAACCGCTGGGTAGGAGAAACACCATGTTTGATAAAAAGCTCTATCGCTCGGACATGCTCCACTGTGTGCTCTGTTCGGGCGTGCCGTGCGGCAAGGCTTGCGGAAGGGGCATGAAAAAGATGATATGTCTGCTGCTGACCGTCTGCATGGTGCTGACGCTCACAGCATGTGGCAAGCCCACTGCCAGGGAAGAGACCGCGACGCAGGAAACGCCGCAGCCTGCAGCCACAGTTGAGCCGTCGCAGGAGTCGGCGTTGACGATTCCCAGGGACGTTTCCAAGGATCTTCTGCTGGTGGTGGACTTTCAGAATGTTTACCTCCCTGGCAATGATTGGGCCTGCCCCTCCATGCCGGAGGCCATGGCGAATACGATGCGGATCCTGGACGCAGAAAACGCGCCGGACTGCGTCATGACAAAGTTCGTCGCTCCCGCTGAGCCGACGGGGCGATGGCAGCAGTACAATGAGGCATATCGCCAGATCAATGAAAACGCCTTCCTCGCCGAATTCCCCAAGGCGCTCAAGCCCTACGCCGAAAAGGCGACTGTGGTAGAGAAATCAACGTATTCCTCCATGGACGCGCCGGAAGTGATCGCCGCCATGGAGGGAAAGCGCACGGTCGTCCTGTGCGGCGTGGTGGCGGACTGCTGTGTACTCGCTACCATGATGGACGCCATCGACATGGGCTATGAGGTGGTATACCTCTATGACTGCATCGGCGGCGTCAGCGAGGAATCGGAGACCGAATTCCGGGCGCTGGCGGAGATCTACGCACCGATCCACACCACTGTCATGAGCAGCGACGAGTATCTGGCAGCCATCGCCGCAGGCCAAAAAGGGACTGACGACGCGGCTGGCCTTCTGACCGGCGAGACCGATTCTGCTGCGGACAAGAACGGAGAGGTCTATATCCTCTTCACCAGCGACGTCCACTGCGGCGTCGATGAGGGCTTCGGCTATGCGGGGTTGCAGCAGATCCGTTCTTCGCTGGAGGCAGAGGGCTATACCACCATTCTGGTGGATGACGGCGACGCCGTTCAGGGCGGGCTCATCGGTACGCTGACGAGAGGCGAGGCGGTTGTGGATCTGATGAACGCCATGCACTATGACGCGGCCATTCCGGGAAATCACGAATTCGATTACGGCATGGAGCAGTTCCTGACCCTGACGGAACGGGCAGAGTACCCATACATCAGCTGCAACTTTACTTATCTGGACGAGCCGGTTTTCGAGTCCTATATCATTCTGGAAGCCGCCGGTCGTAAGATCGCCTTTGTTGGCGTTACCACGCCGGAGACCGTGACCAGTTCCAGCCCCGCCACATTTCAAAACGATCAGGGAGAATATGTCTACGGCTTCATGCGGGACGCCACCGGCGAGGCTGTCTACAGCGCCGTGCAGAACGCGGTGGACGCCGCCCGCGCCGAGGGGGCGGAGCTGGTCTATGTGATGGGCCATATGGGCATGGCCATGTCCTCCGCACCGTGGACCTATGCAGACGTGATAGAGCACACGAACGGCATCGACGTATTCCTGGACGGTCACAGCCACGATACGGAGCAGGTGGTCATGAAGAACAAAGACGGCGAGAGCGTGACCCGCTCCGCCGTGGGGACAAAGCTTGCCTGCATCGGCTACAGCCATATCTCCGCCGAGGGCGAGATCGTGGAGACCGGCATTTGGACATGGAGCAACGACACGCCTGCCCCAGAGCTGTTAGGGCTGCAAAACAGCATAGCCGACGCTGTGGACGCAGTGCTGGAGCAGGCAAAAGAGCTTTCTGAACGCGTCGTGGCCCAGAGCCTCGTCACACTCCGCACCTACGATCCCGAGATCAAGACAAGCGAGGGCTTTTCCCTCCGGGTGGTTCGGTTGACGGAGACCAATCTGGGCGACTTCTGCGCCGATGTGATCCGGGCTGGGACCGGCGCGGACATCGCTATGATCTCCGGAGGTGAGATTCGGGCCGATCTGAACAAGGGCAACATCACTTACGGGGACATCCTCAGCGTTTGGCCGTATGAAAACGAGATCTGTGTGCTCCGGGCCACAGGACAGCAGATCCTCGACGCGCTGGAATGGGGCGCCCGGGCTCTGCCGGGAGAGATTGCTGCTTTCCAACAGGTCTCCGGACTGACCTATGAGATCGACGTCTCCGTCCCCAGCGGGTGTACGGCGGATGAAAACAATCAGATGCGCGCCATCACGGGTGCGCGCCGGGTGAAAAACGTCACGGTCAGCGGCGAAGCGTTGGATTCGCAGAGGCTCTACACGGTTGCCGGGCCGAACTGGACGCTGCTGGAAAACGGCGACGGGTTTACCGCCTTTGACGGCGCAGAGGTCATATCGGAGAGCGTCGGTTTGGATACCCAGCTCATGATCGACTATATCACAAACACCCTCGGCGGCGTGATTGGAGAGGCGTACGCCGATCCCTACGGACAGGGCCGCATCGTGATCGTGGGCGGATAAAGTTGATCATGAAACAGCGGGAGAAATCATCAAGGAGCGTGAAACAGAATGAAAAAATGGGTACGCACAGCGTCAGTGCTGCTGGCAATCCTTCTCGTGATGCCCTCTGCGGTCTTTGCCGCAGAGAGTACCGGGAGCGCGCCGGATTACGGCAGCAGAGAAAGCTGGGCATATTATGAGCAGGGAGAGGACACAGGCGTCGACGTCTTCCTGATCTGCCCCACTGTAGACACCAGGAGCGAGACGAATTCCTTCGACTTGAACGAAAAACTCAAAGCGAAGTTTGTCAATGCCCTCGACATGGAAAAGGGCATTTACGAGGAAGCAGGCAGGATGTTCTCCCCCTACTACCGGCAGATGTCCATGAACGCATATAAGCTCACGGAAACGGAGCGTTCTGCTGCACAGGAGATCGCCTATGAAGACGTCTCCGCGGCTTTCCGCTGGTATCTGGACCACGAGAACGGCGGACGCGGCCTGATCCTCGCTGGCTTCTCTCAGGGCTCCCAGATGTGCCTGGAGCTCATGAAGGAGTATTACGGCGGCGATGGCGCAGAGGCAAAAGCCCTACGGGAAAACCTCGTTGCGGTATACGCCCTCGGCTGGTCGGTGACGGAGGACGTGACGGCGGCGTATCCGCAGATCGTGCCTGCTGCCGGAGAGACGGATACCGGCGTGGTGGTCAGCTTTGACTGCGAGGACGGGACGCTGACGGATACGCTCGTGATCCCCGCGGGAGCGAGGGCGCTGTCCATCAATCCGCTGAACTGGAGGACCGACGGAGCGAAAGCGGATCGATCGCTGAATCTCGGCGCGGTTATGTCCACGGGGGCGGAGCCCATTCCCGCGCTTTGCGGCGCTTACATCGGCAAGCGCGGCGAACTGGTGGTCACGGACGTGACGGCGGAGGAATACCCCGCCGTGATCGACATCTTCCCGGACGGCTCCTATCACATCTACGACTACATGTTCTTCTTCGATAATCTGAGGGAGAACGTGTCGGTCCGCACAAACGCCTGGCGCACCGGGCTGCCGTTCAGAGACGTTGCTGACGGCGCCTGGTACGAGGATGCCGTTCGGTACGTTTGCGATCAGGGGCTGATGATCGGCACCGGCGATACGCAATTCGACCCTGACGGCAAGCTGAACCGTGCGCAGCTCGTCACGGTCCTGTGGCGCTGCGCCGGCAAGCCCGTGGTTGACGGAGGCGCGAGCTTTGCAGACGTAAGCTCCGACGCCTGGTATGCCGATGCCGTTCGGTGGGCGACCGCAGAGCAGATCGTGGCCCGCGTCGGCGGCTTCGGCCCGGACGACATCCTGACGTGCGAAGAAGCCGTGGCGATGATGTGGAATTATGCCAAATCCGTCGGCGCGGACGTCAGTGTGAGCGAGGAAACCAATATTCTCAGCTATGATGACGCCTTTGACATCACCGAGGGCTTCGCCTCTGCTATGCAGTGGGCGGTTGGCTCCGGGCTGATTACAGGTACGGATACCTTCCATCTCAGTCCCCTCGGGCAGCTCACACGCGCCCAGACCGCCACGATCCTCATGCGCCTCCCCGGCGCACTGCGTGTCGGACAGCCGCTGAATCTGTGGACCGGGGATGCCAAAGCCCGGACCGAGCTCATCGGCTATATGGCAGCGATCACGGACGAGAATAGCGCAGACTATATCCCGGCATCCGCTCGCATCGCCGTGTTTGATCTGGACGGCACGCTGTTCTGCGAGACCGATCCCAATTATTTTGACTATACGCTTCTCAAGTACCGCGTGCTGGAGGATCCAGACTACAAGGACAAGGCCAGCGACTTCGAGAAGGAGGTCGCGGGCAAGATCAAGGAACAGAACGAGACGGGCAAGTCCTTCTCGGGGCTGGAGGTGGATCACGGCAAAGCCGTCGCCTCCGCGTTTGCAGGAATGACCGTGACGGAGTTTAACGAGTATATTCAGAAGTTCAAGCAGCAGGCGATGCCGAGCTATATGGGCATGCTTCGTGGCGACGGTTGGTACCTGCCCATGCTGCAGGTGGTGAACTATCTGCAGGAGAACGATTTCACCGTCTATATCGTCAGCGGCACCGACCGGCTCATCGTGCGCGGCATCGTGGACAATTCGCCTCTGAACATCCCCAACCGGCAGATCATCGGCTCCGACGAGCTGATCGTATCCAGCAATCAGGGAGATACTGACGGCTTGAACTATGTATTCCGGGACGGCGACGAGCTGATCCTCGGCGGCGAGTTCCTGATCAAAAACCTCAAGATGAACAAGGTCGCCGTCATCATGCAGGAGATCGGCCAGCAGCCGGTGCTGTCCTTTGGCAACTCCACGGGGGACAGCTCCATGGCGGAGTATGTGACCTACAACAACCCCTATAGGAGCCTTGCCTTCATGCTTTGCTGCGACGACACCGTGCGTGAGAACGGCAGCGAGACAAAGGCGCAGAAAATGTTTGAGCTCTGCGAGGAGTTCGACTGGGTGCCCGTCTCCATGAAGAATGACTGGACCACCATCTACGGCGACGGCGTGACCTACCTGCCTGGCGCCGACGCATTGACGGCGATCAAAGCGCGCGGCGTCCTGCGCGTCGGTACAGCGGGCGACTATCAGCCCATGTCCTATCTGGATCCGGCGACCGGACGCTATGTCGGTTTCGATGCCGAGCTCGCGGAGGACTTGGCCGACGCGCTGGGTGTCAAGCTGGAGTATGTGCCAACCTCCTGGCCGACGCTGATGGAGGACACGCTGGCAGGAAAATTCGATCTTGCGATCTGCGGCATCACCATCACGGAGGCCAGACAGAAGCAAGCGCTGATGTCTGTCGGCTATCTCGGCAATGGAAAGACCGTGCTCTGCCGCGCGGAGGATGCCGACAAGTACACAAGCCTGGAAGCCATCAACCGGCCGGAGGTGCGGGTGATGGAGAACCCCGGCGGCCTGAACGAAAAGTTCGCGCGGGATAACCTGCCGAACGCGACCCTGATTATCCATGATGTGAATCAGGAAATCCCCGGCCTGATCGCCGCAGGCGAGGCTGACGTCATGATCACGGAGATCCTGGAAGCCGGGTTCTATGTCGGGCAGGACAGCCGACTGGCCGCGCCGTTGATCTATGAGCCGTTTACGCAGGGACAGCTCGGCATTCTGATGCCGAAGGGCAGCGAGACGCTGCTGAGCTATGTCAATACGTTTCTGGCAAAGGAAAAGGCCAGCGGCCGGATCGACGCTTTGGCGGAGGAGTATATCTATCGGTATATCGCAGCGGAGGAACAGCTCCAGCCCGCTGCATAAAGGCAGCCCATTTGCGCTTGCATTGCCCGACTGCGAAGGAGTAGAAACATGAAAAACGTGTTCAAGATCGCCCTTCGAGTCCTGGCCTGCATGATTGCGATCCTGCTTTGCGCACTTCTGGTCTTTTTTATCATTCCGCTGACAGAAACAGAGGACACGACCTCCGTTGACGGCTCGGCGGACTGGATGGCAACGCTGGACGACAGCCTGCCGCTGAGCGAGGTCATTCTGCCCGGCACGCATGACAGCGCCACGAATTATGTGCAGCTCGCGTTTTTCTCCAAGTGTCAGGCAAAGGACGTCGGAGCGCAGCTCGACGCGGGTTATCGGTATCTGGACATTCGGCTGGGAATAGACGGACAGGAAGCGCCGACGCTGATGCACGGCTTTACCTCCTGCAAAACCGGCGCTCTGCCCTGGTCAGACACGCTGTATCTTGACCGTGTTCTGGAACAGTGTTATGCATTCCTGCATGAGCATCCGACGGAGACGATTGTATTCGCAGTCGAGCATGAGCATGGCGATGCAAGCACAGAATACTTTGAAAGGTCATGCATTCCTACGCAGAGCAGCGGCCGGACGCATGGCTTTTGACAGATCACATCCCCACCGTCGGTGAGGCACGAGGAAGACTCGTGCTGCTGCGCCGCTATGGAGACGCTTTAGGCCTTGGCACGGAAAGCGGCCTTCCGATGCTGTGGGAGAACCAACCTGAGAATGACGATGTGAGCCGCAACACCGCCGAGGAGAATAACGGCAGCTACACACTCTGGGTGCAGGATCGCTTCAAATACGGCAATGACGACAAATGGGCGGCGTTCATGGCTGGGATAACAGCCGGAAAGACCGGCGAGGATGCATTGTCGCTCAATTTCCTCTCAACCAATGGCACGGCGTCGTAAGGATGTCTATTACAAGCCCGACAAAAGCCCGACAAGAAAATCACCTGCTCCGCATGCGGAAAAGAGTTTGAGATCTGACCGCATGACCGGAAAACAGCCGCTTTGCCGCGGCGGACATCACGCAGGCGGCAAAGCGGCGGCGGAGAACACGACATGATGGCTGCGGAAATACAAAGCGCACGAGAGAAGAATCTTGAACTGTTGAAGGCCTTGGCCGTCGTCGCCATGATTTTCTGCCACGCCGTGATCCGGCTGGGGATCCATCATCCCGGATACGAAGAGGAGTTCCTTTTCTTCCTTGGAGACGTGATCCTGGGGGATTATCTCGGCGTAGCTCATGCGTTCATGTTCGCCATGGGCGTGGGCCTGGTCTATACGCGGAGAAACGCCCCCACGGACCTGATGCGCAGAGGGCTCAGGCTCTATCTTCTCGGCTATGCGCTGAACTTCTGCCGATACGGGGTGTATGCCCTGGCCGAGGGTATTATCAGCGGCGTATTTGAGCCGGAAACACTGGAGGCGCTGTTCGGACCGGACATCCTGCAATTCGCCGGGCTCGCGCTGCTGTTTACCGGCGTCCTCAAATGGCTGAAGCTCCGGGAATGGCATATGCTGGCGGCCGGCGTGGCGCTCTCGGTGATTGGAACGGCGGTTCCCTTTATCGACACGGGGAGCTTTGTGGGCAACTGGCTTCTTGGCCATTTCGTCTATACGACCTGGGAGGCCTCCTGCTTCGTGTTCTGCAACTGGTATGTCTTCGTGGCGGCGGGGCTGCTGTTCGGCGCGATCCTGCACGCTGCGGAGGACCGGGACCGTCTGTACAGGCGGCTCCTGATCGTCTCCGGCTGCGTCCTGGCGGCATATCTCGCGGCGACCGTCAAATTCGGCGTGTTGTTTCTCTGTCGAGACCGCGTCTATTACGTGCTGAGCACCTTAGAGGCGGCGGGGCTTTTATCCATCGACCTGACGCTGCTTTCGGCATTCTATTTCCTGTTGAAACGGGTCAGCGCATCAAAGCTCCGGGTGTTTTTGGAGATGAGCCGCAATCTGACGCCGATCTACCTCATTCACTGGTGCGTCCTCGGCTTCATCGACAGCATTTTCTGCTACCTGCTGGAGTTTTCTTTCTTCTGGCCGGTCATATACGGCATTGGCGCAGCGCTGATCGTCCTGTCCGCATGGATTGCAAAGCGATGGGAAGAACGGAAACGATCATTTAAAGCAATATAGATTTTTATTTGGAAGGAAAACGCACATGGGTATTTTATCAAGACTTAACGGCTTTCATGCTGCGGGCGAAGGCCCAAATGAAAACAACACGGGAAAATACGGCGTACCTGCCTGCTCGCTGTATACGGAGCTGAATCCCGGCGATTTGCACCAAAAAATCGAGGTCAAAAACGAGCAGGGGCAGACGCTGTATTGGACAAAGTCCTCGGTCATTGCCATCAAGGGCAAGACGGACATCTTCGACGCCTCCGGCGCGCAGGTGGCGCACCTGGAGAAAAAGCCGATCAGCCTGCATGAAAAGCACTTTATCACCATGGCGGACGGGCAGAAATTCACCCTGTCCAACGAGCTTTTCCATGTGGTCCGGGACATCACGAACATTGAGGGCTTGGGCTGGCAGCTCCAGGGTAATGTCATTGGGTTGAATTTTACACTCTTTGACCAGAACAGCGATCCGATCGCCTCCATCGGGCAAAAAATGATTTCCATGCATGATCGATACAGCATCGACCTGTATCAGCCGCAGCATGAGAAGACCGTGGTGGCCATCGTGATCCAGCTGCAGAAGATGCTCACAGCCCGCCGTGAAAACAACAACTGAGTTCTTGTTACAGGAAGAAACGGAGTAACGGATATGGATATAAAAGGCCTTATTCTGTGGGTCGGTTTTGCCGTCATCTGCGCGGTCATCTACCTTGTCTCCCGGCGGATGAAAAATCAAATCGAAGAAAACGGGATCGAGACCACCGGCGTGATCTCCCGCATCGAGGACGTAGGCGGGTCGGATGAAATCGCCTTACATTATTATGCGCGCTATCGCATTGAGGACGGAGAAGAGGTCGAGGGTGTCCTGTCCAATCCAAGATCAGGTCTTGAAGTGGGCCAGCAGGTCAGACTCAAATATCACCCGAAGCATCATGCCAATGCCAGACTGATCGGATAAACAAGGAAACAGGTTGATATGAGAAAGAAAACTGTAATGGCCGTGCCATCAGCAGGATTCTGGGCAGTGATCGCTGTCTGTGTGCTGGGGATTCTGATCGGATCCTTCCGCGATTTTCAGATCAATGCGGCGCTGGCAAACAAGACGGAGATCGGGGCGTTTTTCGCCACCTACGGCTCATATTTTTCTTACTGTCTCTATCCGGCCGCGGGAGCTTGCCTGTTTGTCGGATTGAAGAAGAAAGGGAGACAATATCGCCAGCTGGCGTGGACGCCGTTGCTGCTCTCCTGCTTCATGGCCGTCTATTATTCCAACAGCTACAACGGGAAAGCCGTACGGGCACTGTTCGGATATGAAGCAGGCGTAAGCTCGCCGGCCCTATCCGTCGCAAGCTGGCTGTTCTGGATCGTCTTATACATCTGGATCCCGTTTGTCATGCTGCGGCTGTTGGACGAAAGCGATCCCGACAAGCTGATCGCTGTTGGCGCCGCTATTCTTGTGGCGGGGATCGCCGCAGACAACGTGAATTTATGGCTGAAGCAGGTGGCGTCACGGCCGAGATACAAATATCTCATCACGCTGGAGGATCCTGCTTCGGAATTCCGGAACTGGTGGCAGATGATCCCAAACTTGGCGGGCAGCGACGATAATTTCAAAAGCTGGCCCAGCGGGAATATGACGATCGCAAGCATGATGTTTTCGCTGCCGATGCTGACGGACGTATGCAGGAACCGCAGCGAAAAGAAAAACTGGATCGCATTTGGCTTTGCCTGTGCGTTCGTTCTGCTGTACGGCTATAACCGCATCCATATGACAAATCATTTCCTGTCGGACGTCTGCTTCGGGACGCTGATCACCTATCTGCTCTATTCCATGATCAGCACGGCTTTCCTGCGCTGCAAAAAAGCCGACGCCGCAGGCCGACAGAGTCACAAAACGCTGAAGCAACGCTTTGAATGAAGGAGTCGCAAATGGACTTAAAAATGAATGAAGCATTCATCTTGGACGCACCCCACATCGATTAGATCGGGGAATCCATGGAAAGGACCAGCCGTACTTAAAGTCAATACATCGCCCGCACTGACTGCGACCAGCGCATTGCCGGCGTCTGCAAAAGCGGCTGGAATATCATTTGAAGACCTGGTGATACGAATCATATCGCACGGTCTGCATGCGAAATGCTGAGGAGGTACATCTTTGAAACGAAAACGAGTCGCGCTGATCCTCTGCGTCATCCTGCTGCTGCCGTTAACGGCCTGCGGTGGGAAAGGATCGAAAGCCATAGCATATTGGAAAGCGGATTCTCCGGGCATGGCCTCTCTTGTCTCCTTTGTCCATGCGGTCAGCGATGAAAGGAGCGAGAGCTTCGTGCCGGAGGAAGAACGAATCGCGGTGTTTGATATGGACGGCACGCTGTACGGTGAGTTGTTCCCAACCTATTTCGACGAGTGCCTCCTGCTGCATCGGCTGCTGCATGACGAGAGTTTCACGGCCTCGCCGGAGGACAGAGCCTGGGCGCAGTCGGCGGAATATGCACTGCTGTGCGGTGAGCCGGAACCGGATTCTCCCCGTTCCTCCGCGCAAATGGCGGCGGAAGCCTTTCGGGGCTTTACCGTAGAGGAATACCGGGCCTATGTGCGCGCCTTCATGTCCGAGCCCGTCACCGGCTTTGAGAACATGACCTACGCCGAAGGATTCTATCTCCCTATGGTCGCATTGGTGCAATATCTGGCGGAGCATGGCTTTACGGTCTTTATCAGCAGCGGCTCGGAACGGTCGCTTGTACGAGAACTGATTTCCGACACACTGGGCGAATGGATCCCGCCCTACCGGGTGATCGGCAGCACCTTTTCTCTGGAAGCCTCCGGGCAGGGAGAGAAAGAGGGACGAAAGTATACTTATGCGCCGGACGATCAAGTGCTGTTTGAGGGTAATCTGATCCAGAAAAACCAGCGGATGAACAAGGTCGTCACGATCGTCGATGAGATCGGCGCGGCGCCGCTGCTGGTGTTCGGCAACAGCTCCGGCGATCTCTCGATGGCGCAATACGCTTTGCAGCACGGAGGACGAGCCTATATGCTGCTATGCGACGACACCGAGCGGGATTACGGCAATCCGGAGACGGCGGCCTCTTTCGCGGAGACCTGCCGTGCGCCGGGGTTTGAGACGATCTCCATGCGCGACGAGTTTGAAACGATCTACAAGACCGACGCTGTGAAGACTGCGTTTGCACAAGGACAAGCAGCGTGATGAAATGAAATCAACCTTCCTTTCCGTGCGAAAGCAGGAGATTGAATAAACAAAACAAAAAGGAGAAACCAAAGTGAAAAGAACGATCTGTGCGTTGCTGGCTGCCCTTATAGCGCTTTCCCTGGCAGCCTGCGGAACCGCGAACAGCGGAAAACAGACGGCCTCCGCTTATCTGGATCAGGAATCGGACGCTGCCATCGAAGTGACAGTAGACCTTAGCGGCGGATGGTCTGTGGAATTTGTCAGAGGAGCTGTTTATCTTTATGACAGCGAGATCACCGAGACCAACGACGGCGTTGCTATGCTGGTTACCCTCGACAAGGAGGTTTATGAAGAAGATCTTGAGGCGGCCATGGCAGATGAAAGCCACAAGGAAGCAGATGGAGGCGTTTATTATACCTACTATGAGGACGAGATGGGCTATCTCACTTCGCTGAATGATTCCGCCTATGTGCTGATTACGGCAAACAAAGCGGATATCGAAGCAATCGTGGCAAGGTTTACGCTTTCCCTGGCAAATTAACTGAATCGTCAAGTGAGCAACAAAAGGAGAAAATAGAACAATGAAGAAAACTATTTGCTTTATCCTGTGCACAATCATGCTGTTTACGGTCGCAGCCTGCGGTACAGAAAAGTCGGAAAACAGTGCTGAGCAGCAGACTGCAGCCCCGTCTGAAGCAGAGCAGGCGTCGTTCGAGTGGACCCGGGAGGGCTATTTCCAGGATGAGAATGAGAATATGCTCTCCGTTACCTGGATGGAGGATATTGACGAGCCTGGCTGGTATGTCGGCTGCATGCTGGGTGAGGACTGGATCGAGGACTCCTGGGGCGGTACCCTTCCGCAGGAAGGAAGCACCCTGCACGGTGCTCTCCCTTCTTCCGGCAGTAAGGATGACATCACAGTCACGGTTTCTGAAGAGGGCGAAGACGGTCTCCTTCTCGTGGTAGAGGGCGGAGAGACGTACCATTTCACCTCCATGGGCGATATGACGGCCAGCATTATTGTGACGATAGGCACAGAAGGCTTTGGTATGATCGGTTATGAAGAGGGCGAGACCGTGCCGGAGCTTGACCCCGAGTGGCCCTATCAGTCCGCGCAGGTCAATCTGGGCGATCCTGCGACCTATACCTTTGCCGCCGCGCCTGAGGCAGGCAGCATGTTCGTAAAATGGACAAAGAACGGCGAGGACTTCTCCACCGAGCCGGTCATCACCGTGCTGCTGGACGAGAGTGCGGATTTCGTCGCCGTATTTGAGGAAGACCCCGATTGGCAGAATCCGGTGATGAACTTCATCGGCGAGTATCAGAGCGGTCGGGCGCACGCCCTGGTGGAGTGCTTCGACAAGCAGGATGCGTGGATCACCATCGAGTGGGGCAGCAGCGCCTGGGAACTGGCCCGCTGGGACATCGTCGGAAAGCTGGATTTGGACACGCTGACGATCGAGTATTCCGGCGTCACCAAGTCTATCGTTACCTATGATGACAACGGCGAAGTCAAGAGTCAGGAGCCGGAATATGAGGACGGCACCGGCACGATTACCTTCAACGATGATGGGACCTTTACCTGGCACGAGGATCAGTCCGAGTATGGGGTCGATATGGTTTTTGAGTGGGTCCCGGTTCAAGGAGACTGAAATAGTTCTCTGTAGCCTTGTGATGCCAAAACAGGAGGTAATAACTTGCTGAATATCTGTAAGAAGGCCGAAAAAGAGGCCGTATGATAAACTGTGCGCAAAAGCAAACATGAGGAGGGCGCATCATGCAATTCATTTGCTATCCGAAATGCACGACCTGCCAGAAGGCGAAGAAGTGGCTGGACTCGAACGGCGTCGCCTACGAAGAGCGTCACATCAAGGACGAGAAGCCCACGCTTGCCGAGCTGAAGGCATGGCACAAGCAGAGCGGTCTGCCGCTCAAGAAGTTCTTCAACACCAGCGGTCTCCAGTACAAGGAGCTGCACCTCAAGGACAAGCTCCCGACCATGAGTGAGGCGGAGCAGTTCAAGCTACTCTCGTCCGACGGGATGCTCGTCAAGCGCCCGCTCCTCGTAGGCGATGGCTTTGTGCTGGTGGGGTTTAAGGAAGAGGAATGGAAAGCGCGGATTTGACGCTTCTTTGACTATGGCGGCGCAGATTTTGCGGATTGAGGCGAAGGCAGTTGTTCAGAAATTCCGAACAACTGCCTTCGCTACTTTTGTGAAATGATACGGAATTGCACGATTTATACTAATATTCAATTAAAACAAGAAATAATCCAAGAGCGAGCGGTAATGCTGTGAATGGTTTCAGCTGACAAGGCGCAAATGGTATCGCAGAGACGATCAACCACTTTATCCAACGTTGCAA
>Ga0129307_1001385_pt1 | contig 26154 bp, 19 predicted proteins | sample P1105metagenome_FD_94437 | JGI IMG/M metagenome (GOLD analysis project Ga0129307, IMG submission 94437) | Capybara group fecal microbial communities from Wisconsin, USA - P1105 metagenome | ecosystem: Host-associated > Mammals > Digestive system > Large intestine > Fecal | place: USA: Wisconsin...
ATATACGAATATGTGTGGCATTTCTATCCGCGCGAAAGGCCACACGCCACGAATGGTTATCTGACACCGGCCGTTTATGGCAGCCGGTGAAAAACACATTTCTCGACTCTACTTTTTTGGGGGGCACCTCATAATGCACGATTTGTCAACTATATGCATGAAAATACATAAATAAACAATGTAATCATATAAAAAGGCACCGTTCTTGCCACTTGGTGCCTTTCGTTTTATAATAATGGGCGGAAACTCAATTATTGTATTGAAGGGTTTTATGGGGGTACTTAAATGGCCGGGAAGTCGTCTTCAACCAAAGATCGGGTATACAGCGAATTGAAAGGCCGGATACTGAATGGCCAGTATCCATTTGGATCAAAGCTGAACATCAACGCGATTGCCGCTGAATTCAATGTCAGCAATTCACCTGTCAGAGAGGCGTGTTCGAGACTCGAAAACGATTTCCTCATCGACTATTCCATGAACAGCGGTGCACGCGTTATCATGATGAATGCACAGCTTTATCATGATATTGCGGACACAATGAGCATCTGTCAGCAGGGGGCCTACGAATACTGCATACGCCGCGACAGGAAATCCTTTTTACTGGAAATCATGAAATCAGCACTCTCATCAGTTGAGATCGCAACCGAAGCGAAAGACAAAAAGAATACAACGATTTCTTCCATGATCTATTGGAACAGTTTCATCAAAGCGACAGGCAACAGCTATTATCAGGCGGTTTCAAAAAAGATTTTCGACCTTTATTTACTCGCTGAGATATACAACCATCACGCAATAGAACTCGACTACGAGGCTATTTTTACAAAAGACGCCCAGCTTCTTGACGACGTCGCCAATGACAGACAGTCTGCCGTGACGGATTTTATCTTCGCCTACAAGGTATACCATATCGAACCATAGCGTCCGCTTTTCTCACACCTGCATCTTCTCCAGGTGTTCTTTCAATTGCTGCAGATCGATGGAAAGATCTCTGTCCGAGATCCTGACGGGCACGGTGCAGTTGAACAGATAGGTGATCGGCGCTTCTTCGGCTTCAAGATCGTAGATTGTGAGCGTTTCTCTGTCCGGATCGATGATCCAGTATTCTCTTACTCCGGCCATTTTATACTTTGTCACTTTTAAAAACAGATCCCGCCTGCGCGTCGAAGGAGACAGCACTTCCAGTACGAAATCAGGGGCGCCTTCGATGCGCCGGCTGTCCCTGAGCCTTTCGTCGTTGTCACCATCTCTGCACAGCACGACAACATCCGGCTCGAACATGTTCTTGTCATCTTCCATGATCCGTACGTCGACCGGGGCCATGTAAGGAATACAACGGTAATCATGTGTCTTGGCACAATTAAAAAACATTGTGTGCATATAACCTATGATCGCCTGGTGTCTGCGGGTCGGCGCCCCCATATCATAAATCACGCCGTCGATGAGTTCGGCACGCCGGTCATCAGGCAAAGCATAGTAGTCGTCGATCGTATACGTACCCTGCTTTTTGCCGAGCATTCTATCCACTGTGCCACTCTGCGAGGCATATGTTTCCCAGTTATAAGCCACCTCTGACTCTTTCACCCTGCTCGCGTCAGTAGCTCTCCCCGATGTCGGCCACGTATACTCCACGCTATATTTATCAAAGAAGTCGTCCGGCAAATTTTCCTGCTTGATATACAAACGTTGCAGTTCTTCCTGCTGCAGCGCATGCTCCAACGCCAGCAGCGTGTCATACCGCGGCGTCTTCGTAATACCTGCAAAGATCTTCTGGACTGTGCCCAACGGCACTTCCGACCGTTCCGCGATCATCTCATTCGTCATCCCCAGCGCTTTTTTCTTTTCAATCAGTTCCTTTAATGTCATGGCGCACCTCCCCGGGACCGCGTCTCCTGTTTGCGGTATGGCAAAAGCGGCTGATCGAATCAACCGCTTTCATTCCATTTATATTCCATTTTAGATCCGTTTTATTTTCGTTCTTTGTCTCGCTCCTTTAAAGAACCGATCACCAGCCCGGTCAGCGCGAACAGCGCAATGGCGTTCGGGAGCACGATCAGGTTGTTGCACATGTCCTGGATCTCCCAGACGAGGTCGTTCTGCATGATGGTCCCGAGGAAGATGAACACGAGCGCCAGCACATTATAGATAATGAGGGACTTCTTGCCGAACAGCCACTCGAAGTTGATCTTGCCGAACAGGTTCCACGAAAGCACCGTGCTGAAGGCGAAGAAGAACAGGCAGACCGCGACGAACTTCGCGCCGAAGCTGTCGCCGAAGACCGTGCCGAATGCCGTCTGCGCCAGGTTGGTCTTGCCGAGCCATTCGGGGATGTCGCCGTTTGCCAGGATGCCGTCCTGCGTGTAGAGCGTGCTGATGATGACAAGCGCATTCAGCGTGAGGACAACGAATGTATCAACGAAGACACCGACCATCGCGACGACCGCCTGGTCGTGCGGCTCCTTGACGTTGGCCAGCGCGTGCGCGTGCGGGGTGGAGCCCATACCTGCCTCATTGGAGAACAGGCCCCTCTTGGCGCCCTGGGAGATCGCGATCTTGATGGCTGCGCCGAAGCCGCCGCCGATGATGGCCTCCGGATGGAATGCGTATTTGAAGATCATCGCGAACGTCGCGGGGACGTACTGGATCCGGGCAGCCAGGATCACCAGACCGCCGAGCAGGAAGATGGCCGCCATGATGGGAACGATCTTCTCTGTGACCGCTGCCAGCCTGTTGATGCCGCCGATGAAGATAAAGCCGCAGAGCGCGACGAGCACGATCCCGGCAACCCAGGAAGGCACACCGAACGCCGTCTCAAAGGTGGAGCCGATCGAGTTGGACTGCACCATGCAGCCCATGAAGCCGAGCGCCAGGATGATGGCGATCGCAAAGAAACCCGCGAGGAATCTGCCGAAGCCGCCCTTGAATGCAGTGGTGATGTAATAGACCGGGCCACCCTTGATCTGCCCGTCTTCCCCGACGATGCGGGTCTTCTGCGCACAGGTCGCCTCCGCGTAGATCGTCGCCATGCCGAAGAAGGCGATCAGCCACATCCAGAAGATCGCGCCGGGACCGCCGGTCAGGATCGCGCCGGACGCACCGACGATGTTGCCGGTACCAACCTGCGCCGCGATGGCCGTCGCCAGCGCCTGGAACGACGTCATGCCGGACTCCTGCGCGCCGCCGTGCAGCCGCAGGTTGCCAAATGTCTTCTTCATGCCCTCGCCGAAGTAGCGCACCTGCGCAAAGCGGGTGCGAATCGAGTACCACAGCCCGACGCCAACGAGCAGGAAGACCAGAATATAGTTCGATAAGTAGGTGTTGACGGTCACGGCGACCGTCATCAGAAAGTCTTGCATCAGAATACCTCCTTGTGCCAGTAAAAAAACAGAGCGGTGAATTCCGCTCTGGATGACGTGCAGACACAAGTTGGTCGATTCCTTGCTGCCTGCTCTGTCCTTTTGCCTGAGAGATTCAGCGATTCCTTATCATGGAATCGCCTTGCACCTTCGGCACCCGGTCTTTCACGGGGTTCTCCAGAGTTCCCTCCACGCCCGGTTTCGCAAGATCCCGGCCGCTTCGCTGAGAATATGAAATTCTGTACGCCTATGCTAACACTCCCCCTGCAAGGTTGGCAAGGGGGAGTGTAAAAGTCTGTAAATTCAGTTTATAACTGACTAGTAGTAACGTCTTCTCGTTACCTCGTACGTGCGGTTGATATCGGTGGAGCCGCGCTCGATACGGCCCGGGGCGCTCTTGACACGGCCGCCGGTGAGTTTGAAGCCCGCCTTCTCATAGACAGCCGCGGCGCGGTCGTTGTCCGGATAGTGGATCAGCTCCACGCAGCCGATGGACGGGAATTCCTTCTTGAACTCCTCAAAGCACAGTTCGAGTGACCGCACACCGTAGCCTTTGCCCTGCTGGTGCTTGTCGATCATGATGCGGTGCAGGAACACATAGTCCGGATCGTCCTCGACGAAGTAGTAGAGCACAAAGCCGACCGGCGTTTCATCGTCGTAGATCGCCTTGGGCACGAACTCTTCATACAGGTAGCACTCTGCGATCGACCAGAGGTTATCCTCGACGAAACCCGCCTGGCTGTCTTCCATCTGCAGGTCCGTAACGGCGATCAGGTTTTCTTTGGTGATTTCTCTTAATGTCAGCATGTTATTCTCCTATTCTTGATGTCATTGCAAAGCCGTTTATTCAGCCGGGATGTACTTGCCCGCCGCCTCGAGTTCAGCCATGTATTCGTCGATCAGCGCGAGGCCCTTTTCGAGTTCGTGCGCGTGCGACAGGGTGATGCGGAACGAATGCGGGATCTCGAAGCAGTCGCCATGGCAGACCAGCACGCCTTTCTGGTCGAGCAGGTCATCACAGAACTTCTCAGCCGGCACGTCGAAGTTGTAGTGGATCAGGTAGGTCGTGCCATGCGCGTCCGCATACTGCGCGAGGTATTTCTTATTGCCTTCCAGCCACTTGTCGACGATCGCCTTGTTGTGGTTGACGATCTTTCTGGAACGGGCGAAGATCTTGTCCACATGCTCGAGCGCGATGGCGAAGATCCATTCGTCGAAGACGCCGCCGCAGATGGAGTCGTAGGAGCGCCAGTTCATCAGTGCCTTGCGCATCTCCGGATCCTTGCAGACGATCCAGCCCACACGCATGCCCGCCATGGAGTAGATCTTGGACGAGCTGGCCGTGACGATCGCCTTGTCGTACATGTCCATAAAGGAAGGCATGTATTCCTCATCGAGACCTCTGTACATCTCGTCGCAGACGATCCACGCATCGACGCTCTTCGCGATCTCGACGAGTTCCTTCATTTCATCTTCCGTCAGGACAGAACCAGTCGGGTTGTTCGGGTTGGTGAACATGATGGCCTTGGTGTTCTGGTCGACGGTGTTGCGGATCTCTTCCAGGTCGATCTTGTAGCCGTCCTTGATCTTCAGATGGACGTCTCTGACCTCGGTGCCGATCGAGCGCGGGATCGAGTAGAACTGCTGGTAGTTCGGCACGACGGAAATGATGTTGTCCTCCGGATCGAGCAGCGTGTAGCAAACGGTGGAGTTCGCGCCGGTGCCGCCGTGGCAGAGAATGATCTCCTCCGGCTTGACCGTCTTGTAGAGTTTGCTGAGCGCTTCTCTGGTGCGCGGGGTGCCCTCAAAACGCGGGTATCCCAGGTTCATATCCTTCAGCTCATCGAAGAAAGCATCCATGTCCTCGCCAATCAGCTCGAACATCTCCTTGACGGACATCGGCAGAACGCAGCTGCCGCCCAGATACACTTTATTCTTCTCACTGTCGCATGCAGGGTTGAGCCAGTTCTCCAGTACGAATTCATCCATTTTCATAGCGTGTTCCTCCTTGTTAAAGAATCGCTTTTCGCATTGCCTTGCGGAATCGCTTTACAGGCTGAATTTAGCCGCATTTTCTGTCTGATCGACGACCTGCTTGGCCACCGCCAGATCGAGCAGCGCCAGCCCGGTCGCATCAAAGACTGTGATCTGATCGTCGGATGTGCGGCCCTGCTTCTCGCCGAGCAGGACTTCGCCGATCTGGCCGCTGATGTGCGACGCTTCCATCACGCCGCCCTTGATCGCCATTTCGCATTCACCGGCGCGTACACACTGGTCGACATCGTCTGCATAGACGAGGGCGTCGCGCAGGATGGCGGGATCGATTTCCTCTTTGCCTTCCATGTCCGCGCCGATGCAGCTGAAGTGGGTGCCTTCGCGCACCCAGTCACGCATGATGACCGGCGCGGTTGCACGGGTGATGGTCACGATGATGTCTGCGTGACCGGTCGCTTCCGCCAGATCCTTAACCGGCAGGAATGCGACGCCTTCCGTATCGATATCAAACATATCCTTCATTCTCTGCGGGCAGGCCTCTGCATACGGCGCCGCATTTTCAGGGCGCATGGGTTCTGCGCACAGGACAGTGCGAATGCCCGGGAATGCAGTCAGCAGTGCGCCGATCATGAACAGGGACTGTCTTCCGGTGCCCAGGACCATCAGTGTCTCGGAGTCCGGTCTTGCCAGCGCCTTTGCGCCGACCGCCGCCGCACCGCCCGTTCTCATCGACGTGATGAAGGACGCATCCATGATGCCGATCGGAATGCCGGTCGTGCCGTCGATGGCAACCAGGATGCCGCTGAATGCCGGCAGGCCTTTTTCCTCATTGTGCGGGAACGTCGCCAGCAGCTTTGCGCCGTATACTTCATTGCCCATGTCATAGCCAGAGCGGATATCCATGACGGCATCCTTCCCATCGAAGTAATGCGTCACCGTTGGCCAGACGACCGTCTCGCCGGACGCCTTGGACCGGTATACACTTTCCACGGTCTCCAGAACACCGGGAAAACGCAGAATGCCTTCCAGCGTTGCTCTGTCAAAACACTTGACTTCCATGTATGTATCCTCCTTGTGATGCAGATTTTTCACATGTTGTGTTTACGCTTTCAGTTTACCAACCAGGCCGCCTCGTTCAAGGTCAAATAATTGTATATCGCTACAGTTGAAATCGCTATTTACTGTTGCATAGCACTATCATTTTTGAGCGCAGTGCACGTTTTCAGTGGTTTTTCTTGCTTTACCGCCACATTTTACTGTTGTATAATCCAATTGAACAATTCTACATCTATAGATATCTATAAGAGGAATCGCCATGGATTATACGGTTTCGGATTTTTACAGCACCTTCGAGGAAAAACTCGTCCTGCTGAACGGGCAGAACGGATTTGAAAAACCGGTCACCTCGGTCGGCCTGCTCGACTATGAGATGGATCCCGCCGTCAAGGACCGCTTTATCGGGGACAATTTCCAGCCTGGGCAGATCATCCTGTCCTCCCTCCTGTTTGCGAAACAAAACCCGTTCCTGGTCGCCGATGCGGTCCGGCATCTGATCGACAAAGGCTGCAGCGCGCTGGTGGTCCGCAACGTATTCGACCTGCCGTTCGCGGAGACAACGCTGCGGTATGCGGATTCCAAGAGCTTCCCGATCTTCCAGATCAAAGGCCGGGACATCTATTTCGAAGACCTCGTTTACGAGGTCGCCCGTCGCAAAGATACGCAGGACAGCCTGGATTCCTATAATGACGAGCTGAACATTCTCCTGCACGACGACCTGTCGCCGGCAGAACGGGTCAGCCGCATCCGGAATGTCATCCCGTCTCTTAAGTCTTCCTGTTTCTTCGCCTGCGCCCGTCCGCAGCGGCCGGTGGACCGCGCCGCTTTTGAGGAAGCGCTGCAGCGGTACCGCGAGAGCCCGCTGTTCAAACTTTCCAACAAACTGCTCAGTTTTGACGGGCAGCTGCTGTTCGCATTTTCCTCAGACACCCTGACGCAGGACTACAACAGCGGGCACTTCAATGCGATCAATGATCTTTTGAACATCTGCTGCAGAGAGCGGCTGCACGTAGGCATCAGCGCGCCGCACTACCAGCTGTCTGAGGTGCGGGAGGCGATCCGGGAAAGCCAGTACGCAGCCGTCTACGGCAGCCTCACAGATGCGGACCAGACGCTGTACGACCAGATCGGTGTTTTCAAGCTGATCCTGCCGTACTGCCGGACCGGCGATTACACGCGGTTCTCAGGCCACATCCTGGCGCCTCTGCGCGATTACGACATCGAAAACAACACCCAGCTCATCGAGACACTGAATGCGTATGTACGCCAGAACGGCAGCATCAAAAGGACGGCCGATGTGCTTGGCCATCACGAGAATACCATCCGCTACCGGTTTGAGACGATCCTCCAGCTCTGCGGGCTCGACTACAAGAATCCGCAGGACAACGAGCAGCTCTGCATGGCTGTCAAAGTCCAGCTCGCCGTCAACGCGTACATGGAAAAGCCCTGGTAGACGATTGCTTGATCTCGCCGCTCGTCAGGCGTATCTGTGCAGGATCGCCAACACAGAGGAAAGATAACTGCCGCCGAACAGGTTCAGGTGGTTGAGAAGATGATATAAATTGTAGAGATCCCGCCGGTCGCGGTAGTCCGCAGACAAGCCGGCGGCTTCTTTGTATGCGCCGTAAAATGCCTGGTCAAACCCGCCGAACAGTTCCGTCATCGCGATGTCCGCCTCGGCGTGCCCGACGTATGCCGCGGGGTCGATCAGCCACGGCACTCCGTCCCGATCGACCATATAGTTGCCCGCCCAGAAGTCCCCGTGCAGCATCGACGGGTGTGCAGGCTCCGCAAGGTACCGGTCAAGATGATCGAGCAATCGCTCAATCTTCTTTTTATCGGCTGTATCAAAATACCCACCGGCACGCGCAAACTGCGGCCGCAGGCGGCACTCCCTGAAAAACGCGACCCAGCTCTCTTTCGGTGTATTGAGCTGAAATCCGGATCCGATGTAGTTGTCATGCAGGAAGCCGTACCGGCCGGGCCCCTCATCCTCCGCGGCCTCACCTGCCGCCGGGAGAAACGCCGCCGGATCCGCCGCGTGCATCGCTGCCAGGTCATAGCTCAGCTGCTCCATCGTGTGCGGTCCGGATCTTCCCGAAGCAATATAGGAAAGCAGCAGAAAAGAGCGGTCTCCGTCGATGCCGGTTGCCAGCACCGCCGGCGTTCGGACAGCGCCGGTCTGTTTCATCGCGGCAAGCCCTTCCGCCTCGGCGCGGAAAAAGTCCCGGTTCGCCCGACTGTTTTCCTTCATAAAGACCGTCTGCCCGCCCGGCAGACGCAGCGCGTACGCCCGGTTGATGTCTCCGCCGGAAACGGCGCGCTTTTCCGCGATCGTCCCGTCACCGCACACCGCTGTCAGCGCTTCCTGCAGACTCAGATACTCATGGCTCATCGCGTTATCCTTCCACCTCTTCACGCATCTTCTGCGCCTGCCGGATCTTGACCGCCAGCGACAACACCTCGAGCTGGTCGTGCTCCTTATAACTCAGCCCTGTGATATCCGCGACCTTGTCCATGCGGTAGCGGATCGTGTTCTCATGCTGCGCCAGCGCCTGCGCCGCCGCGCGGAACGTGCAGCCAGCCAGCACATACCCGGTCAGCGTTTCCAGCAGGGCGGTGTTGTTCTCTATATCGTGGTCCAGAAGCGGATCGAGGATCTCATCGGCAAAGTGCCGCAGCTCGGCGGATTCCGCAAAGGGCAGGATCGCCCGGTACGTACCCAGCTGCTCATACCGCGTATACGCTTTGCTCTGAGATCCCTGCGCCATCGCGGCGTAGCGCGCCTCATTCAGCGCGACCCGGAACTCGGACAGCTGCAGGTGGATGTCGCTGACGCCGACCGCCAGAGGAGCGTTGCCCGCACAGAGCGTTTCTATAATGTGCCGGATGCTTTTGTCCTGGTGGAACGCCTTGATGCTCTCATTGGAAAAGATAAAGAACGCCCCGGTCTCATAGCAGACAAACCGGTTTTCCGGCGCGAACAGATCGCTGTCCGCATACGCCTCGTAACACGCAGCGAAGACGGTTTCGTCGAAGAGATTGTCAAACTGCAGATAGACGGCGAAGTACTGTTCCTGGATCGACGGGATCATCGCCAGGACCCGCTGCCGCAGATCCGCCTCGGGCAGATCGAGCCGCAGCACCGCATGGAGTTCATCCGTCAAAGCGTCGATGCCCTGCATCTTCCGGGAGTTGCGGATCACCTCGTAGACCAGCCGGTCCGTGTAGATCGTCTGGCTGTCCAGCACGAAGATCGGGTAGTTCTTCGCGTCCGCATACCGGATGACCGACTCGTGGATCGGGATGTGGTAGACGTTCTTGATCACAAGCCCCGCCGTCTCCTTGGCCACGAGGTACTTGATCGCATCCATGATCAGGAACGGGTTCTCTCTGGCGTACATAAACGTCGTGACGACCAGCATGTGCGGCCCGAAATTCGTGTGGAAGAATTTTTCCTTCAGCGTCGGATCCATCTCGTAGTCGAGCGTGCCCGCCTCGGTGATCTTGCGCGCCATCCCGCCCGCGCCGGCGATGAGCGTCATGCCCTCTTCATGTTTATGATAGAAATCAGAAATCGTATAATCCATAGCTGGTACTCCTTCCGCAGGTTCTATCTGCATTGTAATCATTTTCAATGATTAACGCAATTATCCCGTGGAAATTCAAGATATATACATTCATTTATCCATTTCGCAGTGTGAAATTACAATTTCATTATTATATTTTGTTTTCATTTCCAACTATTCCGGTTTGCAACGAGCCCGGTCAGACAATATGATGGAAGCAGCAAAGGAACTATAGAAATCGCAGATGCACTATAGGAATCGCAAAGGAATCGCAAAGGCAAGCAAAGGAGAGCAGCTATGAAAACTCTGTACAAGAATGCAAAGATCTTTACTGCTAATGACGAGGCGCTGTACGCAGACGCCATGCTCGTGGAAGACGGTGTGATCGCAGCCATCGGTGAGGAATCGCAGTGCGGCCAGGCCGACGAAATGGTCGACCTCGGCGGCAAGCGCGTCCTGCCCGGACTGATCGACGCCCATATGCACGGTCTGATGCTCGCCGGCTACAGCCAGCAGATCTCGGCCCTGCCGCCCAAGATCAATTCCATCGCCGACCTGTCGGAAGCAATCAAAGAAGTCGCCGCAACGAAAGAACCCGGCGACTGGATCCGCGGCTGGGGATTTGACGAAGGCAAATTTGCGGAGCACAGACAGCCGACCCGCTGGGATCTCGATAAAGGCACGACCCAGCACCCGGTGTACATCCTGCGCTCCTGCGTCCACATCGCCTGCGTCAACAGCTGCGCACTTGATTTGGCCGGCATCACCAAAGACACACCGGATCCGGAAGGCGGCTGCATCGTCCGCGATGAAAACGGCGAACCCACGGGTATCCTCGAGGAGAATGCGCGTTTCCTCGTCGCCGACCTCATCCCGATCCAGACAGACGAAGAAACCGTTCAGCAGGTCCTCGACCTCGGCGAACTGTGCCTCTCCCAGGGCCTTGTCGCCTTCACCGACCTCGGCTGGTTTGAGCCCAGCGATCCGCTGAACTACTACAAGCAGGCCATTGCCAAAGGTCTTAAGCAGGACGTCGCCGTCTACTACCTCGGCGAATCCCTGCGCGACGGCACCGCCTCCTTCGAGATCGAAGATCTCAACCAGGGCAAGGTCCACGTTGCCGGCCTCAAACTGATCGGTGACGGCACCTTCTCCGGCCATACCGCATGGGTCGACGAGCCGTTCCTCGGCACGGACAACTACGGCATCTCCACACTGGCAGACGACCTGCTCGAAGACACCATCAAGTTCTGCAAAGAGCACCACTGCCAGATCTCCATCCACGCCATGGGCGGTCAGGCCATCGACCGTCTCGTCAGCAGACTGGCGGAAGAAGACGACTGGATGGATTCGGACGTCGCAAGAGCACGCGGCGAAGCCATCGCGAACATGCCGTACGCCCGCATGGAGCACATCTCTGAACCCAGAGAGTCCTCCATCGACAAGGCGATCGAGCACGGCATCACCTGGGTCACACAGCCGATCTTCCAGCACAGCGAGATCGAGAGCTACATCGAGAACCTCGGATTTGAGCGCAACCAGAAAGCGTATCCTGTCAAGCACATGCTGGAAAGAGGCGTCAAGGTCGTCCTCTCCACGGATGCACCTGCTACCTCCTGGGCACTGCCCTCCGATCCGTGGCCCGGTCTCAAGCACGCTGTGACACGCGTTGCGTATGACGGCACCGACTGCGGCAAGGACCAGGCCATCGACATCGAGACCGCGATCAAGCTCTACTCCAGAGAAGCGGCCATCGTCTGCGGCTTTGACCGCCTCGGCCAGCTCAAAGAAGGCTACCGCGCCAGCTTCCTCGTCATGGAAGACGACGTTCTGGAAGTACCGGCCGAAAAGATCGGCGATGTCAGAGTCGCTGCCACCTACATCGACGGCGAGAAGTGCTACAGCCTCAACTAAGAAGTCTCATCAGGTCCTCCGAGCCTGACAGACCATACACGATCAAAAGAAGAGACTGCTCCGGCAGTCTCTTCTTGTATGCTTTTGCCTAGCGGTTGGCGCGCTTGTTGGTGTTCATGCTGTTGCGGAACACGAAGAATCTGTCATACAGGAATTCCGTCGTCAGGTTGATCGCCATCGTGAAGAACAGAACGAGATAGTCGTTCCAACCCGCGCCGTCAGTGAGCGCATGCCCCCACCAGGTCGACAGCGGTGTGAACACGCAGTAGAACAGGAACACCTTGAACATCGCCACCGGTACATTGTTGGCCGACTTGAACGTGAACTCCCTGTTCAGCGTGAAGTTCCATACGACCGAGCAGACCAGTGCGATCAGGTAGCACGGCCAGTAGCTCCACGGCGTGATCAGCTTGAGCAGGGTGAACACCGTCGTTTCGATGATCCCCGCCGAGATCGAGAATAGTACGAACTTGACCACCTGGATCTTCGTCTCTTTGGCGGTCGGTTTATAGATTTCTTTGTTAGCGTCCTTTTCCACAGATGCCTTCCTTTTCTGTCCGCCTCCAGGCCAGCTAGAGCCGGGGGCATTCCAAGATCGTCGTTACTGTTCTCTATCATACAGCAAAAGGCAGACCGTTGCAAAAATGAACAGCTGGTTCAGTCCGGCAGTTTCTGCTCAAACCTGTATTTACCCGTGTGCGCCGGCCGCCCCGCAGGATACGGACCGCCAAAGCAAGCGCTGCAGCAGGTGCATACAGACCGCTCACCGTCAAGAAGCAGCGCCCCCAGATGGGCAGGATCATAAAAACCGACCGTATCGCATCCAATGTATCTGCAGATTTCATCCGTATCATGCCCGGCCGCGATCAGACTGCCGGCATCCGGCACATCGACACCGTAATAGCACGGGGCGATGAACGGCGGCGCTGTGAGACGCAGATGGACTTCCAGCGCGCCTGCTGCTCGCAGTTTTTCTACTATTTTTTTCGACGTCGTACCGCGCACCACTGAGTCATCGATCAGGATGACCCGTTTGCCGCGCACCGCCTCAGCGATGACATTGAGCTTGATATGCACGAGGTTCTCCCGCTGCGATTGCCCCGGTGCGATAAACGTCCGGCCGATGTACTTATTCTTTACAAAGCCCATCACACAGGGAATACCGCTCTCTTCCGCAAAGCCGAGCGCTGCATCCAGCCCCGAATCCGGCACCCCGACCACAACATCACCGGCCGCCGGATGATCCTGTGCAAGGACCCGGCCGGCCTGCACCCGCGAGGCATGTACGCTGACGCCGTCGATCACCGAATCCGGTCTGGCGAAGTAAATGTATTCAAAGATACAGATACGGCGCGCCTCCTCCCCGCAGTGTGTGCGGATAGACCGGACGCCATCCCGGTCGAATACCACGATCTCACCGGGCTCCACATCGCGGATGAACTTTGCCGAAACCGCATCGAGTGCGCAGCTTTCCGAGGCCACCACATAAGTCCCGTCCGTCTGCCTGCCGTAGCAGAGAGGCCGGAATCCAAACGGGTCACGTGCCGCGATCAGCTTGGCTGGTGACATGATCACCAGCGAATACGCACCGCGGATTTCCTTCATCGTTTCGCTGACCGCCTCCTCGATCGATGCGGCTGTCAGACGATGCCGCGTGATGAGATAGGCGATGACCTCCGTATCGCTGGTCGTATGAAAGATAGAGCCTGCCAGTTCCAGCTCTGTGCGCAGGTCGTACGAATTGACCAGGTTGCCGTTGTGCGCAACAGCCATACTTCCTTTCACATGATTGACGACCATCGGCTGCGCGTTCTTTCGGTCTGTGGCACCGGTCGTTCCATAGCGGACGTGACCGACTGCGATCTGCCCCTGGCCGATTGCATCCAGAACCGGCGCCCTGAAGACATCCCCGACCTCGCCAAGATCCTTATGTCCGCTGAAGACACCGCGGTCATTGACGATAATGCCGCAGCTCTCCTGTCCGCGGTGCTGCAGGGAGTACAGCCCATAATAGACGGTGCGCGCCAGGTCATAAGTCCTTGGGGACCATAGCCCGAACACCCCGCACTCTTCATGAATATCCAGCATAGTTTCTTCCTTTCTTACTCTGTCATATGGCACCGCCGCACTTGCCGTCTTTGCGGTCAGCGTTCACTGAACATCAGGTCGGCATAGGTCGGGAACGGCCAGACTTTGCGGTCGACAAGCAGCTCCAGTGCATCTGCGGCGGCGCGCGCTCCGGACATATCTCCGATCAGCGTGTCGCGGCAGTAGTACATCGCCTCTTCCATGTCTTCCGGCATCGCGGCCAGATCACCCGCCAGACTGTCTGCCCCCTCCTGCAGCGAGGTCATGAGCGCGAGGATCTTTTCTGCCGTCTCCTTTTCATAGGCAGCACTGACCCCGCAGGCCATCTGCTCTGCGGCGCGGTGGCAAAGACCGGCGGCATAGCCGGAGACCGCCGGCAGGATGTCCTTACCGATCATGTCGAGCATGGTTCTCGCCTCGATGCGCACCTCCTGCACATACTTATCCACGTAGACGTTGTAGCGCGCTTCGATTTCTTCCGGCTCATAGATGCCATGCTTTACAAGAAGCACTACGCTGGCCGGTGCATGCAGCTGCGGCAGCGCATCGGGCGTCGTCTGCAGGTTGAGCAGGCCTCTCTTTTCGGCTTCCTCCACCCAGGCCGCATCGTACCCGTTGCCCTCGAACAGGATGCGCTGATGAGCAGTAAAGACGCGTTTCAGCAGCACTGCCACGGCGCTTTCAACATCCTCCGCAGCCTCCAGTTCATCCGCATAGCGGGAAAGCTCCTCCGCCATCACGGTGTTGATCATCACATTCGGACATGCCAGAGAATCCGAAGAGCCGGGCATGCGGAACTCGAACTTGTTGCCTGTGAACGCCATGGGGGAAGTCCTGTTGCGGTCGGTGTTGTCTTGCCGGATGAGCGGGAGCACATCGACACCGACGTTCAGCAGTCGTTTGCCAGTATCCTGATGATTGGTACCTTCGATGATCGATTCGACGACTTCGGTCAGTTCATCGCCGAGAAAGATCGAGAGAATCGCGGGCGGCGCTTCCTGGGCTCCCAGCCTGTGGTCATTGCCGGAGGAAGCGATCGACGCGCGCAGCAGGCCCTGATACTCATCTACGCCTTCCACGAAGGCCGCAAGAAAGAGGAGGAACTGCATGTTCTGGCTGGGCGTACTGCCGGGTTTGAATAAATTCTTCCCCGTATCAGTCGCCAGCGACCAGTTGTTGTGCTTGCCGGAGCCGTTGACGCTGGCATAAGGTTTTTCATGGATCAAGCAGGAAAAACCGTGCTTATCGGCGGTCTTCTTGAGGATCTCCATCACGAGCTGGTTGTGATCGTTGGCGGTGTTCGCGTCGCTGTAGATCACAGCCATCTCGTGCTGGGACGGTGCGACCTCATTGTGCTTGGTCTTGGACGGGACGCCGACTTTCCAGAGTTCCCGGTCCAGATCTTCCATGAACGCCGCCACGCGCGGTTTGATCATCCCGAAATAGTGATCCTCCATTTCCTGCCCGCGGGCCGGCGGAGCACCGAAGAGCGTACGCCCGGTGAACCTGAGATCGCGCCGCGCATCGTACATTTTCTTGTCGACCAGAAAGTACTCCTGCTCCGGGCCCACCTGCGGGATGACCTTCTGCGTCTTCGTATCGCCGAACAGCCGCAGGATCCTGACGGCCTCCTTACTGACCGCCTCCATCGAACGCAGCAGCGGCATCTTCTTATCGAGCGCCTGTCCGGAAAAGGAGCAGAAGATCGTCGGGATGTACAGAGACCCTTCTTTGACAAATGCGAACGAAGTCGGATCCCAGGCGGTATATCCTCTCGCTTCAAATGTGCTGCGCAGCCCGCCCGACGGGAACGAGGACGCATCCGGTTCCCCTTTGACGAGTTCCTTGCCGGAGAATCGCATCACGACCTTACCTGTTTCATCCACGTCGATGAAGCTGTCGTGCTTTTCCGCAGTCGCACCGGTCATCGGCTGGAACCAGTGCGTGTAGTGTGTCGCTCCAAGACCGATCGCCCAGCGCTTCATGGCCTCTGCGATCTCCTCGGCCGCCTCGATGTCGAGCGTTTTGCCGGTCCTGACGCACTCTTTCCAGGTATCGAAAGTCCTGTCCGAAAGATACTCTTTCATGGCCGCCTCATCGAACACCATCGATCCGTACAGATCCGTTACTGTTTCACCCATTGCAGTTTCCTCCTTTTCTTTCTTCACATTTCTATCCAACCTGCCGGTGCAGGTGAATGTCACTCATCGTTACAGTACGCTGCGCTCTAGCAGCCGCTCGCCCCGTAGTTCGCCAGCACGCGCGCTGACGGATCATCCACGGCGCAGCCGTCCCAGTCTTTGTTGGGCATCCAGAAGTCTTTGATCATCTCCGCCTGCCCCGGATAGGCCTCCTCGAACAGATCACGGTACCACAGGCTCTCTTTGGTGAACGGCCTGCAGTAATCATATTTCCGGATGCCGGCCTCGAATGCCGCATCGCTGTACAGCGTTTCCGCATGCTCTTTCAGATCGTCGACCATCGAATGCCCGACCGCATCCGAGAATGCCGCCTTTTCTCTCCACAGGATCTCATCCGGCAGGATACCTGTTCCTTCGAACGCATGCCGCAGCAGGTACTTGCCCATGCCGTATGTGTTCATCTTCATCGCCGGATCGACCGCCATGACATACTGTACAAAGGCGCTATCTCCGAAGGGAACGCGCCCCTCCATCGAGTTCACGGAGATGCAGCGGTCCGCACGGAGCACATCGTACATGTGGATCTCGCGGATACGCTTTTGCGATTCTTCCTGAAATGCCTCCGCGGACGGCGCGAAGTCCGTATACTTATACCCGAACAGTTCATCCGAGATCTCGCCGGTCATGAGCACACGGATGTCCGTCGTCTCATGGATCTTTTTGCAGCACAGGTACATCCCGATGCTGGCGCGGACCGTGGTGATGTCCCAGGTACCCAGCAGCCGCACGACTTCCGGGACCGCCGCGAGCACTTCTTCTTTTGTCATCGTGAAGGCGGTATGGTCGGCGCCGATATAGTCAGCCGCCGCCTGCGCGTACTTGAGATCGATCGGATCGGTGTCCATACCGATGGCAAACGTGCGGATCGGTTTATCCGTCAGTCTGGCGCTGATGCCGCAGACGAGACTGCTGTCGAGGCCGCCCGATAGCAGAAAACCCAGCGGCGCGTCGGCATCCATACGCGCTTCCACCGATGCGGTCAGCCGCTCGCGGATCCCGGCGCAGACCTGTTCAAGGTCCATCGTTTCGCTATCATCCGGCACCGCAGTGACATCCAGATACTGATGGAACACGCCTCCCCTCCAGTAGTGCCCCGGCGGAAACGGGCGAACCTCCCTGCAGAGCGGCATCAGATCCTTCGGCTCGCTGGCAAAGACCATCTCCCCGTAAGCATCCTCCCCGTAATACAGCGGGCGGATGCCGATCGGGTCTCTCGCTGCGATCAGATCGCCGGCCGCTCCGTCATACAGCAGCAGAGCAAACTCCGAGCCGAGCATCCCGAACATGTCCGTGCCGTACTCCTTATAAAGCGGCAGGATCACTTCGCAGTCACTTTCGCTTGTGAACGCATATCCCTTCTGCAGGAGCGATTCCTTGATCTTTCTAAAGCCATAGATCTCGCCATTGCACACCACCGCGTCTTCTCCGAGCACGAACGGCTGCATCCCGCTGCATGACAGGTCCATGATGGACAGCCGCTGAAACCCCAGCACTGCCTCCGGCAGTTCCAGGATCCGCTCCTTGTCCGGACCGCGCGATGTTGTCGCTGCAAACGCTGCCGTAAGCTCCATGACCGATAACTTTCTTCCTTTGACTCCCATGATCGAACACATAAAACAGCACCTCCGGTTCTTCCTCGCAGCACGTCCCTTGCTCTCAGGACGAATGCTGCGATCCGCGGTGCCACCTGACTTACTGTTCTCCAAAATGAAAACGATCCCTTATCGGGCTCTTTATGAATCCAATAAGGAATCGCTGATTGCTGTTTGTTCTGCTGCCTCTTTAAGATGCATGCATCCGCGATCCGGTACAAGACTCCAACAAGCCCGTGCGATATAACGGTCGCAGCCCGGCTCCCTTACTCTCCCCGCACTTGCGCCGGCAGCTTTGCTCTTGCCGGTCACGATGGATTTCTGTTCGCAGCTCCCGGGTGTTCTTTCCCCTGCCCTCTGGTGCGGCGTTCTCACTGTCTGCCGCTCACTGTGACTGATCGAACAAGGTACTTTTCCCGATCAACGCTTTTCGGTTTTTCAATTATGTTCCTTATTGTACTCGCAAAATTATGCGTGTCAATACATTGTTATGCATTTGTCAGACTTTTTTAAATTCGCTTCAAAAGGCTGATTCTGCAACCCTGCAGCAGGTACTCAACTATCCAGCTGCAACGCGTCCAGTAAAAAGAACCCAACCGCGGTACACATTTGTGGTACAATACCCGCGTATATGAAATACTGAAACAAACCATTGGAGTACCTATGTCCGTCACCAGACGTTCCCTGACAATCGGCATACTGATCGGCCTGCTCGCCGCAGGATTTGCGGTCTTCGAGCACGCCGCCTTCTTCTCCCTCGGGGGTTGGGGCAAGGCGCTGTTTGCGCTGATGCTGGTGCTGTGCGCGCTGTCGGGAGCGGCCATTGCGGTCCGGCCGGACAGGGAGAGTGAGCGATTCCGCCCCAGGTGGTACACGGTCTGGCTCATCCTCGTCTTCGCGCTCGCGCCGCTCATCATGGTCATGGCCGTCGAGCGGCTCAACGGCAACTTCATCTGGGAACTCTACGACGCTTCGTATCTGTTTGATAATTACGCGGTCGCCTTTGTGTGCTATCTGGCGGCTTTTGCGGTCTTCGGCAGTGTGCGGGTCAGCATCCTTGCAATGAGCCCGGTGTTCCTGTTCTTTGGAATCGCCAATATGTACGTCAAAGAGTTCAAAGGCAGCCCTCTGCTCCCCATGGATGCAGGCGCCATCGCCACAGCAGCGAAGGTCGCGGGAGACTACGACTATTCCTTCGGCTTTGAGATGGTCGTCGCAGCCGTGCTGACGCTGTTCATCATGGCGCTCGCCTCACGCCTTTCCATGCCGCCCCGCGAAAAGCGGACCCGGATCTGTCTGCACCTCGTTCCGCTGGTGATCGTGCTGACCACGCTGGGCGTGTTCTACGGGACGGATCTGCCGGTGCAGCTCGGCATGAAGCCGGACTTCTTCAACCAGACCCGCGGCTACGAGAACCGCGGCGCCATCGGGCAGTTTGCCTGCAACACGCGCTACATCATCAACCGCGCGCCGTCCGGCTATAACGCGGAGACAGTCGAGGAGCTGCTCTCCCCCTACGCATACAATACGGATGACACCAGTCAGGCATCCGCGCAGCAGGCACCGTACATTCTCACTTCCGCCCTGACCATGCAGGCAGATACAGACGGCGCGGAAGCAGCACAGACGTATTACGAAAATCGCCCCGCGCAGACAATCGGAGCAGATAATACCGCAACCGCCGCATCCGGCGATGCCGCGGCCCCGGACATCATCATCGTCATGAACGAAAGCTTTGCGGACCTGCAGTCGGTCGTGGACTTTGACACCAACCTGCCCGTCACACCGAACCTGGACAGCCTCACGGAGAACACCATCCGCGGCGACGCCTATGTCTCCGTGCGCGGCACCGGCACGAGCAACACCGAATACGAACTGCTGACCGGCAACAGCATGACCTTCCTCCCCGCGGGCAGCAACGCCTACCAGCTGTACCTGCGCGGCGAGCAGCCCGGCCTTGTCTCCACGCTGACCAGCCTGGGCTACAGCACCGAAGCCATGCACCCGTACTTCGCTTCCAACTGGAATCGCCCTGCCGTCTATGCGGACATGGGATTCGGGCAGTACCTGAGCATCGAGAATCTGTTTGACGACGACTACGGCACCGGCTATCTGACGACCGGCGACAACCAGCGCGACTTCGTCAACGCCGCCTGCGACGCATGGCCCGATGAACAGGTCATGGTCGCCGGCTATACATCCGACCACTACGACTATAAGAAACTGATCGAAAGCTACGAAGCGCGCGACACTTCCAGACCGTGGTTCCACTTCAATATCACGATGCAGAACCACTCCCCCTACGACTCGTTCTACGGCAACTTCGAGCGCAGCGTCAACGTTGAGGGGACCAGCACGACCTATTTTCAGGCGGAGAATTACCTGTCCCGCATCCGCGAGAGCGACCGCGCGCTGGGCGAACTGATCGAGTACTTCAAGGGCGTCGACCGCCCGGTGATCCTGCTGTTCTTCGGCGACCACCAGCCTATTGTGGAGCCCGAGTTCTTTGAGGAAGTATCCGGCAGACCGCTGGACGAATGGACCGATGAGGAATCGCAGAAACTCTACAAAACGCCGTTCATCCTCTGGGCCAACTACGACATCCCGGAAGGCACGGTCGACCGCATCAGCGTCAACTATCTGCACGCGCTGCTCCTGCAGACCGCCGGCCTGCCCATGACCGCCTACGACCGTTACCTGGCGGATCTCTACCGGCAGTACCCCGTCATCACCGCGCAGGGCTGCCGCGACCGGGTCGGACATTTCTTCAAGGCGGACGATCCGGGCGCCGATCTCGCTGCACCGGCAGATGAACGCGCCGCGAAGGCGCTGCAGGACTACAGCTATATCACCTACAACAACCTCTCCGACGACAAAAACAAAGTGGAAGAGGCATTCTACCTCGACAGGTAAACGGCGCCCGATGATCCGGGCGCTTTTGTTTCCCGATCTGCATTCTGCACTGCTGTTCCGGCAGTGTCTTTTTTCGTGCAGCTTACGGGCGTATCAGACAGAGCGATTCCGCGGATCAAAACAGAGCGATTCTAAATAGTCTAAAAAATTTTTAATATTACCCTTTTCTTTTTATTTTGTGACGGTAGGCGTGATGATGACTATCGCATACTGAGGATGTCAAAAGGACACACCCCCGGCGGCAAACAAAAGCCAACGCCGGACAGCAAGAATAAAAAGAAAGGTAAGAGGTGAAAACGATGAGAACTAACAATAAAGGAAAGAAAAGAATCGCCATCATCCTCACAACGATCATGGCACTCCAGGGTGCTTTCGCAGCAAGCGCATTCGCAGCCACCGAACCCGGCATCGAACAGCCGGAAAAACCCGAAGCAACCAGCTACCTCGATAACGAACAGATCGAAGAGTACAACAAGAAAGTCGACGAATACAACGCAGCCGCCGAAGAGTACAACAAAGCAGTTGACAGCGAATACGAAGCGGCTGTCGCTGAAACAGAAGCCATGAACGCAGAGATCGATCAGCACAACGCAGCAGAGACCGAACGCGTACAGGCAGCCGAAGCAAGAAACGCCCAGGCAGTCAAAGACGCTGAGGAAGCAAACGCGAAGATCGACGAAGAGAACGCAGCTGAAGAAGCCCGCGTAAACGAGTACAACAAGAGCGAAGACGAAAAAGTCAGAGCATCTGAAGAAGCAAAAGCCGCGGCTGAAGAAGAAAACGCAGCCATCCAGGCACACAACGAAGCAGTCGCCAAGTACGAAGCAGACAAAGTCCAGTACGACAAAGACCTGGCGCAGTACGAATACGACGTGAAAATCGAAAAGCAGATCCTGGGACTGGGATATGCATCCGTCGATGATTACAACGCCCGCATCAACAAGGCTTACAACGAGCCGGCAAAAGCATCCGTTCAGAAGAACGCCGAAGCAAACGTCGTCACCGTGAAAGACACTTACACAGTCGAAGAGGCAGCCGTGAAGTCCGGCGCGATGGTCAAAGTCCACATCGAGCATAACTTCGAAGGAACTGACATCAGCTACGTCGAAGATTTCGAGATCGACAGAAACGACATCCTCACAGTCAACTCGATCGCAGCACTCGGCAACGCCACACAGCCCGGATACGCATCCCTCTACTACAACACCGACGCAGCACACACGATGGGCTACTGGGTTCCCTGGGACGAACTCCAGTACAACGCAAGATACGTCAACAGCAACTGGAACTGCGGCACTTCCTACGAGATCTCCTACAAAGACGGTAAGAACCATGCCAACGATGAAGAAGTGATCTCCATGACCTACAACTACATCTGGGTCCCGCAGAAAATCTACAAGACCTACAACACCCCCGTCGCACCGACCGAGCTTACAAACCCGGGCGAAGCAAAGAGCCTGATCGACATCCCCGAAATCTACAAAGCAAACTACCAGCAGTTCGTCAAGAAAGCCTACGTTGAAGCACAGCTGGAAGAGATCCCCGAAGCAGCTCTTCTGGAGCACATCGCAGCTCCGGTCAAGGCAGCCTACATGCAGATCCTGAACCACATGGACCTGTTCGAAGTCCCGGCAGTCAATGAGCCCGCAGAGAACGAAGAAACACCCGCAGCCGACGATACCGATACACCGGTCGTCACCGGCATCACCGAGAACAACACTCCGGCCAACGGCACCCCGGCAGTAAACACCGAGATCACTGAGAGCGCAGCTCCGGCAGCAGTCAGCACCGAGATCACTGAAAACGCAGCCCCGATGGCAGCTCCGGTCTCCGTCGAGATCGCAGAAAACGAAGCTCCCATGGCAGCCGGCACCGGTTACTGGGCACTCCTGAACCTGCTCTGCACCATCGGCGCAGCACTCATGAGCCTCCTGACGATGGCCCTCTACTTCACCAGAAGAAACCGTGAAGAAGACGAAGAAGAGTCCGAACTGAAAAAGCACGGCCTGGCAAGAGTCCTGAGCCTGATCCCGGCGATCGCAGCCATCGTGGTCTTCATCCTCACAGAGAACATGGCCAACCCGATGAGAATCGCAGACGACTGGACCCTCCTGATGGCAGTCCTGTTCGCAGCCAACATCGTCCTGGCGGTCCTCTCCAGAAAGACCGAAAAGGAAAACGAAGAAGAAGCTGAGCCGGCAGCATGCTAAATCAGCTGAACAACAAACAACCTCCATAAAAGAACCATTCCTAAACAACCTTACCTTTCAGAAACCCCCGGCAGGCGCCGGGGGTTTCCAGTTGCCAGCACCGTAGGTTTCCAGTTGCCGACGCTGGGGTTTTCCAGGGCGACGTTATTTTTAATTTGCATAAAATAATTTTTATCAAACATTTTGTAATATATACTTGACATTATGTCGTGTGGGCAGTATATTCTACTCAAGAAGAGAAAACACACACAAACCTTGAGAAAGGAGATACATCATGTTCGCATCTTTTGGAGTGGCCATTGGTATCATCGTCGGGCTGATCATCGTCCTGATCCTCCTGAAATTCGCCAATAATGATAAAGCTGTGAAATCAAAATACGATGAGCGGCAGGAAGCTGTCCGCGGCAAAGCTTACCGCTACGCATTCTATTCGGTCATGATCTACGAAGCACTGATGCTCGTCCTGGAAATCGGCCAGATCACGCTGCCGCTTCCGTCCTACATCCTCCACTTCGCAGGCATCATCGTCGGCTGCATCGTACTCGCCGGCTACTGCATCTGGAAGGACGTCTACTGGGGGCTCAACAACAACCGCAAGCGCTATGCCATCATCTTTCTGGCCACCGCAGCGCTCAATGCGATCCCAGTGATCCCCATGATCACCGGAAAGACCACGCTTGATGCCGGATGGCTCAATGTGATTGTCCTCATTATGATGGCGGTCATCGGTATTGAACTCATCATCAAAGAAGTCGTGGACAGACGGGAGGCGGAAAAATGAAAAACCTCATATTAAAAGCCGCGCGCGCCGCCAAGGATCTGTCACAGGCGCAGCTCGCGGAACTGTGCGGGGTGTCCCGGCAGACCATCAACGCCATCGAGAAAGGCGATTACAACCCCACCATCAACCTGTGCATTGCGATCTGCAAAGCCGTTGACAAAACGCTCGACGAACTGTTCTGGGAATAGTACACTGAATGCAGCAGTAGAAATACTGCTGCATTTTTTAGCGGCGTACGCAGCACGTGAAATGCACCTGCGCCGCGCGGAATAAGAAAGAAGGAACAACCGCTGAGGCGAACGTTTTCAGTTCGCCGAAACCTTTGTGCATGACAGCCGCTCTTATAGAATTACTATAGAAATCTCTATACAGGTGTAGTAAAATGAGGGGTAGCGATAGCCCTCATTTTTAAGCGATTCCGCGGAAATGAGCTTCGCGCATCAATTATCGGATCTGCTGGTTGCAGATAAAGAAGCCCCGGACAGCACGGGGCGTAACAGGGTCCTGCCGGTTGCAGGCCCAAAGGAGGTTTTCATTCATGGAAAGACAAGCATTCTTAGACGTTTACCGTCACTCCCTCTCGCACATCCTGGCCAAGGCGGTCATCGAGATCTACGGGAAAGAGAACGTACAGTACGCCATCGGGCCGCAGATCGCGGATGGCTTCTACTACGATTTTCTAATCCCCGAGCCGATCACGAAGGAAGCCTGCGATGAGATCGAAGCCAGGATGAGAGAGATCATGAAGAGAAAGGAGCCCTGGACCCGCAAGGAAGTGAGCCGGGACGAGGCGCTGGAGCTCTTCAAGGATCAGAAGTTCAAGACCGAACTGATCCAGGATCTCCCCGAGGACGAACTGATCACGATCTACTGGACCGGCGATGATTTTGTGGATCTTTGCCGCGGCCCGCACGTAGACAATTCACAGGAACTGCTCAGCGCAGCGTTCCAGATCAAGTCCGTGTCCGGTTCCTACTGGAGAGGTGACGAAAACCGCGAGCAGCTGCAGCGTGTTTACGTCTATGCATTCCCCGACAAGAAAGAGCTCAAAGCACACATCCAGATGATCCAGGAAGCGATGGAGCGCGACCACAAGAAGCTTGGACCGCAGCTTGACCTGTTCTTCTTCGATCCGACCGCACCGGGCATGCCTTACTGGCTCCCCCGCGGCTGGAATGTGTTCAACGCCCTGCTCGATTTCTGGCGCCGCCTGCACTACAAGCGCGGCTACCAGGAAATCAGCGCGCCGGTCATCAATGCCCAGCAGCTCTGGGTCACCAGCGGCCACTGGGATCACTACCAGAACAACATGTTCATCGTGCCCTCCGGCGACGACATGTACGCCATCAAGCCGATGAACTGCCCGAATGCCATCAAAGCGTACGCGAGCCGGCCGCGCAGCTACAAGGAACTGCCGCTGCGTTTCGCGGAGACCGACATCATCCACCGCAAGGAGAAATCCGGCGAACTGAACGGCCTCTTCCGCGTCCAGGAATTCCATCAGGACGACGACCACACCTTCCTCATGCAGGAACAGATCGGTGAAGAGATCGGAGCGATCATGGATCTGGCAGGCCTCATCTACGACACCTTCGGCCTGACCTACAAGGCGGAGCTGTCCACCCGTCCGGACGACTTCATGGGTGACATCAACGACTGGAACGACGCCGAGGCTGCTCTGAAGGAGATCCTTGACAAGAAGTACGGCGAAGGCGGCTACGAGATCAACGAAGGCGACGGCGCTTTCTACGGTCCGAAGATCGACCTGTCCATGAAGGACGCGCTCGGCCGCGAATGGCAGATGGGCACCATCCAGCTCGACTTCCAGCTCCCGCAGAACTTCGACCTCAAGTACGTGGCGCACGACGGTTCGTTCAAGCAGCCGGTCCTGATCCACAGAGCGCTGTTCGGCAGCATGGAGCGGTTCATCGGTATCCTCATTGAGAACTTCAAGGGATCCTTCCCCTTCTGGATGTCCCCGATGCAGGTCGGCATCGTTCCGATCCGCCCGGCACATAACGAATACGCGAAGAAGGTCGAAGATGCTCTCTACGACGCGCGCATCCGTGTCGAAGCCAACTACGCCGACATGAACATGAAACTGAAGATCAAGGAGTACAAGCACCTGCGCGATCCGTACATCGTCGTTGTCGGCGACAAGGAAGCGGAGGAAGGCACTGTCTCGATCAACATCCGCGGCACCAACAAGAACCTGCAGAACATCCCGCTCGACACATTCATCAAGATGTGCCAGAAGATGAACAACGAGTACTCGCTCGATCTGCTTGAAGAAGTGCCGGAAGATCTGTAGAGATCAGGCATCGCGATCCCACAGGCAAATCAAAAGACCCGCTTTTCGTGAACTGACCCCAAAAAGTTGGACTTGAAAAGTTCAACTTTTGGAGGTCAGTTTTCTTATGGCAAAATACAGTTATGAATTTAAACAGGGAATCGTAAAGGCCTATCTTCGAGGCGAAGGAAG
>Ga0129307_1001388_pt1 | contig 26116 bp, 26 predicted proteins | sample P1105metagenome_FD_94437 | JGI IMG/M metagenome (GOLD analysis project Ga0129307, IMG submission 94437) | Capybara group fecal microbial communities from Wisconsin, USA - P1105 metagenome | ecosystem: Host-associated > Mammals > Digestive system > Large intestine > Fecal | place: USA: Wisconsin...
ACCCTTGCCGCTCTCCTGGGGTTGAATGATGTCCATGGCGATGGCTATCTGCGTATCGGAAGGTTTTCTGAACCGGTACACTTTTCCTCTCTTGTGGATCATATTGAGCGTACGCTCCATACCACAGTTCGTATCTTCGGCCAGGCCCCCGGCGATCTTGAAATCACTGCATTGGCTGTTTCTTCCGGTGCCGGCAGCGATTTCTGGCCGGAAGCCCTGCAGCTTGGAGCTCAGGCCTTTCTGACCGGAGAAATCAAGCATCATCACGGTCTGGCCATGTGCGCAAATGGCTTGATCGGACTTGAGGGAGGCCATTTTGCAACAGAAGAACCCGGCCTTTTTGCCCTGGCGGATGCTTTACAAAGCTATGTGAATGAAGTAAAATGGAATGTGACGATTTTTAAATCAGCTGTTGGTGCGTATGCACTGCCAGCTGTGCCGAAAGCGGGAAGCTGAGCCCGCAGTTAGGAGGACCCTATGGACAAGATGGAACAACTCTGGAACTACATGCAGGAAGATATCAAGGCGGATAAAATCGATTCCGAAATCCGCCGCTCCCCTTTACGCCAGAAGCTGGAAAAAACAAGGGACTTCATCATGGATCAGCAAAAGCTCTATAAAGAAATGGAAGAGCGCGTCTCCATCAGCATCGATCGCAAGGATGGCATTGTTGACGCACTCAAGAGAAGTGAAGAGCAGCTGCATTCCCTTCAGGAGCGTCTTGAAAACGATCCTCCGAAGGATGCTGATTCCGCCAAAGCTCTCCTCCAGGATGTGGAAAAATGCCGGAAGACGATTGCCAGTTATGAGCTGGAACTGAAGCATATTCATAAGGAAGGCAATGAGCTCGACGCCAAGTCCCGCACAATCCGCCATGAGACCGCTGTTGCGAAACAGGAATTCGATCGCATGAAAGAGGTATATAATAAGGAAGCCAGAGAGAAAAAAACGCTTCTTGATTCACAGCGTTCCAAAGCGGATGCACTTCTTCATCAGATTGACCCTGATTTGCTGAGCATCTACAACACCGTCAAAAAGCAGATTTCACCTCCCATTGCCAAACTGGTGTATGGACAGTGCAGCGGCTGCAACACATCGCAACCCTCTGCGGCGCTGCGTAAAATCGATGCAGGAGAAGGCATTGTGGAATGCGAAACCTGCGGCAGAATTTTGATTAAATAATCCTGTAAAGACAGCCAGAGGCTGTCTTTTTCAGTATCAGTACATGAAAAGAACAAATCGCAGAAGAAAGATGATGTATCATGTATTCGTCCTGCTCCAAGCTCATTCCGTGATGTCCCATACATACCATGTTTGATGTGTTTCATATCAGCATGCAGACGAAACCGGAATGATATGCATCACTGATTCGTTTGAATGATACAGTTTCTTCCGGTGTTCTGGACGACGATAGGCAATTCCACCGGATTATGGTATACTGAAATATGGTGGATTGTATCCATCATCTTCTCTTTTTGGAGGACATATGAAACGCATTGGTGAAATCAAGGAGATTCACGGCAGCAAAATGACCGTGGAATTCTGCAATCATGAAAGCTGCGAAAACTGTCATGGATGTGAGGGCGGACAAAGCACTGCGGTTCTTGAAATGGATGCTTCAGGTCAGGTTGGTGATTTTGCAGAGGTTGAAATGCCTACCGGAAATGTTGTAAAAGCATCTCTTCTAGTTTACATCTTTCCCCTGTTGGGTTTTCTCGCAGGAATGGGAATAGGTGAAGCTCTTCTGCCGCAGTATTCCCCGCTTGCATCTGCTTTGTTCGGCGTACTGCTTCTTCTCGTGATTGTTTTCCTGGTCCATAAAGGGGAAGCCCGACGTGCCTCAGACCCGGTCTGGCACCCCACGCTGGTGCGCATTATTCCCCGTCAGCTCCGTGATCACAAAGAAGCATAACAAAGGAGTACTGCCATGAAACGCATCATCATTTTCCTTCTTATGGTATGCCTTTCAATGTCTTTTTCAACGGGTATTGCGGAAACTCAGCCCAAGCCAATTGAACTGATCCCTTATGAAGAACTGCCGCCGACACTCGAAGGACAGCACCATTATCTTCTGCTCTGTGTGGATCAATGGAAAGCCAAGTCCTGGAATCTCGGCGATACCGACGGCATTATCATTGTCACTCTGGACACCCGGGCACATCGTGTCATGCTCACTTCCATTATGCGCGATTCTCTGGTTCAGCATCCCGATGGCAAGATATTGCGTATCAATTCTGTTGCTCACAGAGCAGACAACAATCCCGAGGCGCTCTGTCAGACTATTTCGCAGCATCTCGGTGTCAAAATTGAGAAATACATTCTGTTCGGTTTCAGTCAGATTCAGGATATTATCGATTCTATGGGCGGTGTGGATATCACCATCAACGCCGAAGAAGCCGCATACCTCAAACGGTACCCGATCAATCGAAACGCAACCACGCCAGCAATTCGTTATTCCGGCACATATCATTTTAACGGTCATTCTGCAGTCATTTATATGCGTATGCGCAAAGCCGGCGGTCACGGCGATTTCACCCGAACCCAGCGTGCAAGGAGAGTCCTGTCCACGCTTGCCGATCAATGCCGGAATTTTACGATTGATGATGCCAATGCGCTTGTCAATTCCATTGCTGAACATACAACGCTGACAAACCTGAACATGGACGAAATGCGTCAGGCCGCAGAGTATGCATACAATCTCAGAGACTGTACCATCGAAGAGCTTCGCATTCCGCCTGACGGCGCAACGCGTCCCATCACCTATTGGGGAATGTCTGTACAGGAACTCGATTGGGATACATGCCGTTCCGTGATGTCCGATTTTCTCGTCAACAGTTTCCTTGTCATGGATGAGGATGCAGATTCTTTGAACCTGGATGACTTTGACGATTTCAGCAACCTTGATTAACAGAATCAGGAGATATCTATGAAATGTCCACAGTGCGGTCAATGGAACCGCGCATCTCTTCCGCGATGCATGAAGTGCGGGTGCCCGCTTTCCTCTGACGAAAACGAACAGCCTTCATGGAAAAGTCAGCTGAAGGATAATCAGGCACCGCCGTCCTATGTTCGCATCGATGAAGATGGTCTGGATAATAACGCGCCGGACAGCCGTGATACACTGGCTTATGAAATGCAGGAACTGAAGGTTCGTAAAGAGGAAGGTTCCCAGAGGCAGAGACGCATGCGCACCATCGTTGCCCAGAATGCCTCCCGTCCCGCTTCCTCTGCAGTGCGCACCCATATTACCCAGGAATCGTTTGAACAGTCAGGGTCACGCAGTTCGCGCAGTGCAGCCCGCGCGCAGGCGCAGCAGGCTGTTTACGTGGATGATTCCCGTAATTATGATCCGCTCTGGCGTGAAGCAGAAATGTATGGCACACGCTTTCAGGCACCAGTCCGCGAAGATCTGACCGGCATTGTTCCCGCACGCGTCAGACGTCTGCGCAAATTCCTGCGTTTTCTCATGTTCCTTGGTATTCTTCTTCTTTTTGCAGCAGCCGTCTTTTTTGGAATTCAGTACTATCAGGCCCGGCAGGCAGCAGCCAGAGAAGAAAACGCCGCCATCGTTGTCGCCTCCATTGTCGATGAAATGGCCGCTCATACCATTATGATTCCCGGAACCGACGGCCAGCAGATTTATGTGCGTGAACTGCACACTTCATATGTTGTGACCGGCGGCTACGCCACAATCGTCGTTGCTGACCATACCTGGTATGATTCGCTCGAAGCTTTTCTTGATGAAACCATGGAGGTCACCCTGACACCCTTTGTAAAAACCGCCTCCGGCCAGCAGAAACCGCTTGATGTCATTCACTATGTCATTGATATTCCAGCCAGTACGCTGAGGCTGCTCTCCCCGGATACAAACCGGGTCGAAGTCGCATCAACCATGTATGCCATGCGGTTCGAGGTCGCTCCCGGCTCAAAGGTATCTGTCAATGACAAAGATGTATCTGATACCGTCAACTCTGAAACCGGCGAGTTTTCATACAATGCAACCGTACAGCCAATCGGAGACAATGTTTTTATCATTAAAGCAAGAAGTCAGTACCATCGTGAAACATCCATGCGTGTCGTTCTGTATCGCGAACTGCAGGAAATACCGCTGGACCTTGCTGCCGATACATACACTTCCTATACGCAGGAATATATGAAGATTTCCTGCACAACACTTCCTGGCGCAACCGTTGCGGTTGAATCTCCCTTTACAGAAATCGATATTACGAAACTGGCATCCACCGGTGCATTTTCCTTCTACGCACACTTCGATCATATCGGGTACAATACGGTTAAAATTCGTTCCTCATACAATGGGTTAAAGGATTCCGTCATCGAATACCAGGTTTATTATGTCCCTTCTGCAGATGTTTACACACCCAAGGCCTGGCCGCTGAATGCGGATGGCTACGCGGAACTGCTGTCCAATATTACCGTCCGTGCTGCACGGACCCAGGTTTACCTTGTGACCGGTGTACTCTCTGAATTTGTTTCAGAAAAACCGCAGATGGCCATTTTCTATACTGGTGAAGACGGGAAAAGTCAGCCGGTTCTGGTAGAGAATTATTCCAGCCGCACATGGGAGCTTGGAAAGTATTACCGCATCTATGCGGATGCATATTCCACCTACAATTCAATGCCCTGGCTCTGCGCACGCTACACCTATACCGATTAATCATTTGAAAGGGGGTTGTTTATGAGCAATCCTGATCTTGTCATCATCGGCGGTGGCCCTGCCGCATGGAGCTGTGCGATGACAGCAATCAATCGCTCACTGACCTGTATTGTTGTCACTGCCGGTTCTCAGCGAAGCGGCATGACCAAAGCACACCTGATCACCAATTATCCCGGACTTCCTGATATTTCCGGAGAAGAGCTTATGGAAAAAATGCGCTCTCAGGCTGTTGGGATGGGCTGTGTCGTGATGGAAGGAAACGCCAGACAGGTCATGCCCGCCGGGAACGGCTTTATGACACTCGTCGGCAATGATATCCTGCAGAGCAGTGCTGTCGTGCTTGCTCTTGGCGCTGCCATGCCAAAGCTCCTCCCCGGAGAAAATGATCTCCTCGGGCACGGTGTGAGCTGGTGCGGAACCTGTGACGGCATGTTTTACAGAAAAAAGCCCGTTGCAGTGCTCTCCTCATGGGAAGGCGGCGTAGAAGATGCCGAATTCCTGGCCGGTGTATGTTCCTCTGTCGATTATTATTCCCTTTCAAAACATACGCTGCCTGAAGACAACCGGATCACGATCAGACCTGAAAAGCCTGTATCGCTGGAGAAGTGTGAGGAAGGAATCCGTCTCAGGACCGATGCAGGCGAAGCCGTCTATGCAGGTGTGTTTATCTTCCGCCCGGCGGTTGCTCCCGGCACGCTTCTGCAGGGTCTGGAAATGGATGGCAGTGCAATCCGCGTCGATCGCAGAATGGCTACCAACATTCCCCGCGTGTATGCCTGCGGTGACTGCACCGGTCAGCCTCTTCAGATTGCAAAAGCAGTCGGAGAAGGCAATGTTGCCGCTATTTCTGCTGCCGCTGATCTTTCTGCCCTGAAGAAAGGGAACCTTTAATGAAACGAATTCTCGCCTGCATCCTTGCTGTCTGTCTTCCTGTCTTTGCATTGGCAGATCCTGTTGTTTTGGAAGCTCCGCTCACCGGAACCGTTGTCTGGCCGGAAGATGCAGATCAAGACAGCGCAGTGTATATCTATCAGTATTCGTTCCCAAAAGTCGCAGGCGATTCTGCTGCGGCGGAGGGCATCAACACATTTTTTGCTGACTATCTTGAGGATGTCATTGCTTTCACCGTGCCTGTCAACGGCGAATCCATCGAAAATACGGATGAATTATCCACAACGGATATATCCGCACAAGTCACCTGCAATACAGACAATGCATTTTCGGTTTTCGTTCGGTCCCGCAGCCATATGGATGGATATGATTATGAGACCTATTCAGGGTATGTCTTTGCCCGCAGCGGTCCAAAGGAAGGACTTGTGATTGCACTTCCCCACCTGCTCGGCATCCTCGGAGATTCCGAAACAGACACCTGGCTTCAGGACCGACAGACTGCAAAAGCAGATAAATGTGTCCGGGATCTTATCTGGGCTGAAATCGAAGAGAATCCCCAGGGACGTGTTTATCTCCCCGATATTTCCTATGAGCTTTTCCAGGATATGTTCTACCCTGAAGAAGATTTCTATCTGGACGAAACAGGCAATCCTGTCTTTTTTGTCCAGCCCGGCATTCTGACACCTGAGGAAGACGGAGTGCTGCTTTTCCCTATTTCTCTTGATCTGATTCTGGATGAAATCTGATCAATATGGAACCCGTGTCACAACGTGGCCAACGCCCGTTAGACATAGATGATGATTGTATTAGGAGGAAAAAGTCATGCTACCCATTTCTATCACGCTTTCCGAGCATCTGAAGGAAAAGCCCCAGGACGAGAGCAAGCTTGGTTTCGGCCGCATCTTTACAGACCACATGTTCATCATGGACTATGATCCTGAAAATGGGTGGCATGATGCCCGTATCGTCCCGTATCAGAATTTTTCCATGGATCCTGCCAGTGTGGTGATCCACTATGGTCAGGCCATTTTTGAAGGAAGCAAATGCTATCGTACCGCCGACGGCTCACTCCAGCTCTTCCGTCCCTCTGCGAATTTTGCCCGCATGACACGTTCCGCGGAGCGCATGGGTATGCCTGCTCTGGATGAGGAGACTGCACTGGAAGGTCTTAAGCAGCTGATCCGTGTGGAAGCTGACTGGGTGCCTCATCAGGAAGGTACAAGCCTCTATATTCGTCCAACGATGATTTCCACCGATGTGCAGCTCGGTGTACACGCCTCAAAGACCTATCGCTTCTTTATCATTCTCTCCCCTGTTGGTTCATATTATAAAAACGGACTGCAGCCTGTCAGCATTTATGTGGAGGATAAGTACGTGCGTGCTGTGCGCGGAGGTACCGGCTTCACCAAATGTGCAGGCAACTATGCTGCGTCCATTCTGGCTGGTGAAATTGCCGAAAAGAAGGGATATTCTCAGGTTCTCTGGCTGGACGGTGTGGAACAGAAATACGTGGAAGAAGTCGGTTCCATGAATATGATGTTTGCCTATGGCAACAAGATTGTAACGCCCATGCTGAACGGTTCCATCCTTCCCGGCATCACCCGTGACTCCATTCTCACGCTTGCCCGTCAGCTTGGTTACGAAACCGAAGAAACCCGAATTGCAATCGCCGATGTGTTTGCAGACGGCCATGCGGGCAAACTCACTGAAGCCTTTGGCACCGGCACCGCTGCTGTCATTTCTCCTGTCGGCGAACTTCTGATGGAAGATGACAAACTGATCTTCCAGGACGGCAAGATCGGCCCTGTGGCACAGAAACTGTACGATACCCTTACCGGCATTCAGTACGGACGTCTGCCCGATGAGAATCATTGGATCGTCAAACTCTGATCGCAAATAAACCTTTTCGCTCTCGAGGAGAATCATGCTCAAGATATTTCATCACGAATCCGCTCCCTGGTATGAGCGCACCATGAGCTATATGCAGAATGCCGAGCTTGAGCGCGCTGAGAACCTGCTTCGTTCCCTGCAGCCACTTCATTTGTTTGGTGGCTGCAGGGACACGGATCTGCCCGCACTCTGGAAGGTATCCTATGACGGCATTCAGCATGCGCACGCGCCCATAACAGGAACAGTTTCCGATTGGGAATCAAGCATTATAGAGCGCATGCCTCTGGAAGTGCGTCTGTTATCCTCTGCAGAATACGCCCTGTGTCAGCGGCTGATCAACCAGAAAGGCAAAATTCTTCTGCTCAGTCGCGGAGAGCTGCTTCCATGCATATCATTCATTCGCAGGATGTGGGCATATCCTGTGATACAGCAAAACGGGGCCATTCAGCTTATTATGCCTGACGAAGTTCTCTTCACTCTGTATGAGCTCACCAGTTCTCCTGAATTCATTCAGCATACCCAGCCTTACCCGGAGTATTGGAACAAGACAGAGCTTATATTGCTTTCTCGGGGCATCCTGCCTCTGGATCTGGCCATGGAAGCCTATGGTGAAATGTTCGGGAAAGCTGTCTCCAGCAATTATGATCTGTGCATGCGCATGTTTGACAGTTATGCAGACTTTGCCTATTTCAACGGCCAACCCGTATTGGTTCATGCATGCATTTATGACGAAACACCGTTTATTCCTACCTTGAGAACGTATCCTGCGGACATCTATGATTCTGCCCTGGATAAGGATCTGGATCAATGGAATGCATGCGAGGATATCTTCCAGCTTCTGTCCGGTCTCATTCGTCATGCCGTCCGCAGTGATACACATCCTGATGAACTGGTTGGAGATCTTGCTCTGCTCGCAAGACAGAACGCTCCGTATGAAGGGCTTCTGGAAGCACTCATGTACAACCTTGTGATTCAGCCAACCGATGACATGAAGGACGGCCTGCATCTGCTCAAGTCTCATGTGCCTGTCTGGCCGGTTTTTCACAGAGAGGTGACCAGCTGATGGCATGCAAAACATTTATCATTGAAGCTGCTCTGGACGGTCAGCGCGCGGATGCCGTCATTCGTCGCTATATGCCGCAGCTGCAGGATGCCGATATCCGAAATATCTTTTCACACCGTGACGTCAAGCTTGATGGCGTACGCATCCATCCGGATGTGCGCGTTCATTCCGGACAGACTGTCACGGTCTATTACATGCAGGGAGCAGCTTGCACGCTTGATGTTGTTTATGAAGACAAGGATGTGCTGCTGGTCAATAAACGGGCAGGCATTTCTGTTGAACCAGACGCCGGTGGAGGCGCCAGCATGATACAGCTTGCCCAGGAGCATGTCGGAGATTCTTTTTGCCCTGTCCCCTGCCATCGACTGGATAATCAGACCTGCGGACTTCTGCTCTTTGCGAAAAATGAAACATCCCAGACCGTTCTCGAGGATGTGTTTCGAAAACGAAGCCTGACCAAACTCTATACCTGCCTGGTCCGTGGTTCGATGAAGCCACCGGAAGCCGTATGCCGGGCCTATCTTGTCAAAAACGCAAGCCTGGGCAAAGTCACAGTGTATGACCATGAAGTCCGCGGCTCCAAGGTCATTCTCACAGAATACCGGACCATTTCCTCCGAAGGCCAGCTCTCGCGACTCGAAGTCCATTTGATTACCGGGCGCACGCATCAGATCCGTGCCCACATGGCTGCCCTCGGCCATCCACTGCTGGGTGATGATCTCTATGGAGACCGTGCATTTAACAGACTGCAACATGCTCAGGGCAAACTAAAGCTTTGCGCCAGCAGTCTGTGTCTTAACACACAGGGACGCCTGCCGCAGCTCGACGGCGTTGTGTTTTCTGTTCCCTGCCCCTTTTAAAGTGAGGTCATTATGATTCAGCTCATTGCAATGGATATGGACGGGACACTGCTCACGCCTCCCCCCATTCACATCACGGAAAAGACAATCGCGGTGCTGAAAAAAGCTTCTGACCAGGGGATCCGGCTGGTGATTGCTTCCGGCCGTCCTGCGGATGATGCTGCTGTTTTTGCCCGCAATGCAGGATTGGATATGGCGATCATTGCACTCAATGGCAGCTGCATGACGCTTCATCCGTTCGGTGATCTTATGTGCGTACACCATCTTGAAAAAGATCAGGGAACAGCTGTCCTGCGCCTTCTTCTGGAACAGAATGCTTTCTTCGGCATGTTCTGTGACCATGATCTTTACATTCATGAGCAGGATCCCATTCATCCCATGCCTGACATGATCTGGGGAACCTATTTATCCGAAGGCCGCGGACGGATATCACGGGATGAGGCTCAGGGTTGGAAACTTGCTGAACGAGGGATCAGCAAATTTGTCATCGTGGATCTGAAGCATTCGGACATCATCCAGAGAATCAGGCCGCAGCTTGAAAGCATCGCTCCAGATCTCACGTTCTCCTCCTCATGGATAGACAACCTGGAAATCAATCCAAGAGGAGTAAGTAAAGGAACAGCCCTCACACAACTGTGTTCCCTGCTTTCCGTCCCCATGCAGCAGGTCATGGCCATCGGAGACAACAGCAATGATCTTTCCATGCTCACTTGTGCCGGTTTTCCGGTCGCAATGGGAAACGCTACGCAGGATGTTCTTGCTGTCGCTTCATACCATACGCTCAGCAATACAGAAGACGGTGTTGCTGCAGCGGTTTCCAGGCTTGCTCTCAACGACATTCCAATAGGAGGTTGCCAGCTGTGAAGTACCATATTGACACGATCCCTGTGTGGGATGCATTGAAGCTTGATGGTGAATGCCTTCTTTGTGCCCTGGAAAGGAAGACAGAACTTGGTGAGGCGGACCGTTATCTGGGTGCCTCGGTCATGGAACCCGATACCCGCGTTCAGGTCAATGAGAAAGGTTTCTGTCGAAAGCACCATGCTATGTTTTATTCTGTCAGCAACCGACTCGGACATGCCCTGATGCTCGAGAGTCATTTGGCCAGAACACGCGAACGCATGAAAAAATCCGCAGAGGCTTTGGAGCGTGCCGCGGATAATTATGCGAAAGCGCCACTGGGAAAACTGACCCGCAGTGGACAAACCGCAATGCAGGATATGAAAAAGCAGGCACAGGCCCTCTCTGACATGGCATGTACCTGCATCATGTGTGACAGTATTCGCGAAAATATGGAACGATATCTGCACACCTTTTTCCATCTCTATAAAAACGACACCGAATTTCGAAATCACTTTGGCCAATCGATGGGCGTATGTCTTCCTCATACGGCAGATCTCGTCCGCGTCGCCACGGAAGAGCTTTCAGCAAAAGAAGCAGCAGAGTTTATTCACATGCTCATGTCCCTGGAAGAAAAGAACATGGACAGAATGCAGGAAGACATTTCATGGTTCATCCGAAAGTTCGATTACCGCTTTCAGAATGAACCGTGGAAAAACTCACAGGATGCCGTCCCAAGGACAGTCAACAAACTCAGAGGCTGGTGTGTCGGTGACGAGCCCAACCCAGAGGAATGATCTGCTTATTCATCTGATTTTCCCGGTGCATACCGCACAAGTTCAATGCCGGCTTCTTCGATCAGCTGAATGCTGAACTCATCCGGATAGCCTTCCTGATACACAATGCGTCGTATACCTGCATTGATAATCATCTTTGCGCAGATCGAGCATGGCTGATGCGTGCAATATAAGGTGGCTCCATCAATGCTGACACCGAGTTTTGCCGCCTGGATAATCGCATTCTGCTCAGCATGTGTGGCATAGCAGACTTCAGACCGCGTCCCACTCGGAATATGCAGTTTTTCCCGAAGGCAGCCTCCACGCTCGGCACAGGTCTTCAGTCCTGCAGGTGCTCCGTTATAGCCGGTCGTCATGATGCGCTTGTTTTTTACAATCACGCATCCGATGGCCCTGCCAGGTCTTGCACAGCTTGACCAGGTCGCAATCACATGCGTCATTTCCATAAAACGTTTATCCCATTTATCCACTTGCCAAACCTCCCGTATTCCTGTTTCGTTGCATACATCCAAAACCTGATATGCATTAGTGTATCAGGTTTTCAGATAAGTGCAAGACTCAATCCATGACACCAACCTGAATCCCGCTCTCCCCGGCAATGGTCAGCACAGCATCCCATGCTTTCGCAAAACCGCAAAAAGCGGTTCAAAAGCCGAAATTTATTTGAAAACAAGTGTTTTTGGGGCTTGACATAAAGATCTGTTTTCTGTAGAATAGCCGATGGTATTTAGAATCCGCCAGCCCCGGAAGCTATGTACACTGCCGATGCATGCGACCATCATGCAGAAGCCAACTGTTCAATTTGCCAAGGAGGAGTTTCCTTTGAAGACTTATATGCCGAAGGTTAACGACATCGATCGTAAATGGTATGTCGTCGACGCAGAGGGTCAGGTTTTCGGCCGTGTTGCCAGCCAGGTTGCAAGCATTCTGCGCGGCAAGAACAAGCCCACCTACACCCCTAACACTGATACTGGTGATTATGTCATCATTATCAACGCTGATAAAATTGTTCTGACCGGCAAAAAGCTTGATCAGAAGAAGTATTATCATCACAGCGGCTATGCTGGCGGCCTGAAAGAGACCACCTATCGTAAGCTGATCGCTGAAAAGCCCGAATTTGCAATCCGCCATGCTATTGTTGGCATGCTGCCCAAGGGACCGCTTGGACGTCAGATGGCTAAGAAGCTCAAGGTTTATGCTGGAGCTGCACATGAGCATGAAGCTCAGAAGCCTGAAGTCATCGTTCTGGACAGAACTGCTCGCGGCGGAAAGGAGTAATGTATTATGGCAAAGGTTGAATACACTGCTGTTGGTCGTCGCAAGGAAGCTGTTGCCCGTGTTCGTCTTGTCCCCGGCGATGGCAAAATCGTGATCAATAAGCGCGATCTGGATAACTATTTTGGTCTTGAAACCCTGAAGATGACTGTTCGTCAGCCCCTGACCATCACCAACACCACCAATTTCGACGTTCTCGTAAATGTTCGCGGCGGTGGCATCTCTGGCCAGGCTGGTGCAATTCGTCATGGTATCTCCCGTGCTCTGTGCAAGGCAGATCCTGAACTGCGCACTTCTCTGAAGAAGAGCGGGCTTCTCACCCGTGATCCTCGTATGAAGGAACGCAAGAAGTACGGTCTGAAAGCTGCTCGCCGTGCTCCTCAGTTCAGCAAGCGTTAATCTTCGTATCTCTCAGGCACCCACATTGTGGGTGCTTTTTCATTTTCCGAACAAGGTTCCGATGTTGTTTTTTCTTTATTTCATGCTTGACATCGTTTCCCCTAAACTCTATCATTATCCGGTATGGTTTTCTCAACGTGAAAGGATAGGAGCGTCTTCATGTCAGCTAAGTATGTATTTGTCACAGGCGGTGTTGTTTCATCTTTGGGAAAAGGTATCACTGCCGCTTCTATTGGTCGTCTGCTCAAAGCCCGCGGCTATCGTGTCAGTATGCAGAAATGTGATCCCTACTACAATGTAGATCCTGGCCTTCTTTCCCCGCTGCAGCATGGCGAAGCTTTCATTACAGATGATGGCATTGCCGCCGACCTGGATCTTGGACATTATGAGCGTTTCATCGATGAAAATCTTCACGGTGAGGCCAGCACAACCACAGGTAAAGTCCATAAGAAAATCATGGAACGTGAGCTCGCTGGTGAATATCACGGCGGTACGGTTCAGGTGGTCCCGCATGTCACCAACGAAATCAAGTCCCGAATTCTTACCGCTGCGGAGAACAGCGGTGCCGACATTGCGATTATTGAAATCGGCGGAACAGTCGGTGACATGGAATCCTCCCCCTATATGGAAGCCATTCGTCAGCTCAAATGGGAACTGGGTCCTAAGCAGACCTGTTTTATTCACGTCACGCTTCTTCCCTACATTTCTGCTGCCGGCGAGATGAAAACCAAACCCACACAGCATTCTGTCAAGAGCCTGCGTTCCATCGGTATTCAGCCTGACGTCATCGTCTGCCGTTCTGAGCGTCCGATCACCAACGAGGCCAAAGAGAAGATTGCCATGTTCTGCAACGTTCGTCCGGGTAATGTTGTTCAGAATGTCAACTGTGAGTCGATTTATGAAGTCCCGCTCCTTCTTGAAAAGGAAGGCCTCGGAACCATCGTTTGCAATGAGCTCGGCCTTTCTCCGGATCATTGCGATCTCACAGAATGGAATTCCATGGTTTCCCGTATGAAGAACGCATCCAAGCATGTCAAGATCGGCCTTGTCGGCAAATATGTTGATCTGCATGATGCTTATCTTTCTGTTTCAGAAGCTCTTCATCATGCTGGCATTGCCAACGACGCACAGATCGATCTGAATTGGATTGCTTCGGACTCCATTACCGATGAAGCCGCTGAATCCATTCTTTCTCCCATGGACGGAATCATTGTGCCTGGTGGTTATGGTGATCGCGGCACTGAAGGCATTATTGCCGCCTGCCGTTATGCCCGCAAGCATCAGAAGCCCTGCCTTATGATCGGGTTCGGCATGCAGCTGGCTGTTGTTGAAGCTGTACGCGATCTGCTTGGCGCTCCTGAAGCCAACTCTACCGAAGTCACTCACAATGCCTCCCCTGCCGTTGTCCGGATTCCTGACGACCGCATCGGAGATAATGATTCACGCCAGAATTCACGCCAAGGCGGCTTTGATGTCAAGCTTACCGAAGGAAAACTCCGCTCCATCTATGGCCAGGACTGCGTCCATGAACGCCATGGCAACCGGTATGAAGTTGATCCCTCCTTCGTACCCGCTCTGAATGAAAAGGGCCTCCACTTCACAGCCATGTGCGGAGAGTATCCGGAAGGTTTTGAAATGGAAGGTCATCCCTTCTACATTGGTGTCATCTATCATCCGGAATATATTTCCAGACCCAATCGCCCGCATCCGCTCTTCCTGGCATTTATCCAGGCCAGTCTTGCCAAGTAAGGAGCATTTATGTCGAGTATTACCCTGATCCCGGGCAAAGAGAAACGGGTTTACAGTGGCCATCCCTGGGTTTTCCGCAGTGATATCCTCTCCGAGAAGGGTTCTCCAGCTCCGGGAAGCATTGTGGATGTGCTCTCATCCCGCGGCCGCTTTCTCGCAAAGGCCTTCTATAACCCTGCATCTCAGATTGCGCTTCGTATTATGAGTCTTCATGATGAGCCAATCGATGAAGCATTTATCCGGCGCAGAATCCATGAGGCAGTAGAATATCGCAGAACATTTGCTGATCTGCATTCATGCCGTATGGTTTTTGCTGAAAGCGATCGTCTTCCGGCCCTGATTGTGGACAGTTTTGGCGATGTGCTGGTTCTTCAGTGCCTGGCACTCGGCATGGAGCCCTTCAAGGGCATGATCGTCGATGCGCTTGTTGACGAACTGCATCCGGCCGGGGTCTATGAACGCAATGACGTGCCTGTTCGCACCCTCGAGGGTCTGCCCATGACAACCGGACTGCTTTATGGCGAGGTTCCCGACCGTGTCGAAATGATGGAAAACGGGATCCGGTTTCTGGTCGATGTCAAGGAAGGACAGAAAACCGGCTTCTTCCTGGATCAAAAGGAGAATCGCGCCGCGATTGCCCCCTTTGTGAAAGACCGGACTGTTCTGGACTGCTTTACACATACCGGTTCATTTGCACTGCACGCAGGCCATTACGGAGCAGCCAGAGTCACCGGCGTGGATATTTCCGGTTATGCCTGTGCTTTCGCCTCTGAGAATGCCCAGCTCAATCAGTTGTCTGACCGGGTGTCTTTTGTAGAGGCCAATGCATTTGATCTGCTCAGTGAAGAAAGCCGCAAGGGTGTCCAGTACGATACCATCATTCTGGATCCACCTGCCTTCACCAAATCCAGATCCACTGTGGAACGAGCATCCAAAGGTTATAAGGAAATCAACCTTCGCGCCATGAAGATGATTCGTCCAGGCGGTTTTCTGGTCACTTGCTCCTGTTCCCAGCATGTTCTCCCTGCGGCATTTCTGGACATCGTCAAGGATGCTGCCAAAGATGCCCGCGTTCAGCTTCGTCAAATCGAATACAGGACGCAGGGACGCGATCATCCAATCCTTCCTGCCGCGCCTGAAACCCAGTATCTCAAATGCGGCATTTTCCAGATTCTTCCATAACCAAAAGGAGTCTGATGCTTCCATGCATCAGGCTCCTTTTTTTGCAGTGTATTTCAATGAAGCAGGCACACTCATTATACCTGAGCGATTTTAGCATTTCCTGCTTCATCGATATAGATATAACTCCCGCAATACGGGCATTTTCCAGTGGTCTTCACATGAATCCTGGCATTGGCCCCACAGTTGGGACACTTGACTGCCATGTCATGCCCGACAGGCTCATTCACAGGTGTTGTCTGCACCGGTTGTGTCTCCGCTTCGTTGATTGCTTCCTGCTCTCTGCCTGCAGCCTGCTCCTTCCTTCTTCCCCTGAAAAAGGATATCAGCATAAAGACAAAGATTACTGCCCCAAGTTCCAAAAGAGTACGTATGGCTTCTCCCGTTGTCATCGCACTGCCCATAATCGCATCCGCTGTTTTTCTCAGCGCAGCACCAAATAACTGTGCTTCCGAATAATCGGTGCGATCATAACAGGAATCTATATTGCTGAGGAGTACCTCGCGTGCCTCCGCGTCCATGACCTGCTCAGCAGTTTCGCCCGCAAAGCATCCCGAGATATAATTTCCTGAAGCATTGGGGTACTCCCTGAATGCAATCAGAAGATGCCCTTTGTCAGAAAACAGAGCATCATACCGGTCACGGGTCGCCTGCTCAAGGTCTTCCGAATTCTGAATGGAAGCCCCGTTCTCGCCCAGAATCCAGAGATACGGCTGAACACCTGTTCTGGAAAAGAAATACTGAAAATCTTCGACCATTTTCGTGCGTTCATCTGCAGGGCACGCATCAATCCAGTCTCCCCAGTCATCCTGATACCACTCTGATGAAAGCAGAACATCCGATGCGGATAACGGTGTGCGTGAATGCTGACTTCCTGTGGTCGATCCGCCTGTTTCTGACACAGACCCGATCAAAAGAATGAAAATCAGAAAAATCAAGATAGCACCAAGGCATCCTGATCTCCGTCCAAGTTTCTGTGCAGCTGACCTGCTGTTTCTGGGAGTCCGTCTCCATGCCTGCCCTGTGCCCAGAGGAAAAACAGAAGGTCGGTTCCTGCCGGTTCTGTGCATGGATCCATACCGGTTCGAACCATGCCCAGGACCGATCGTTGTCCTTCGAGCATTTGATCCTCCGCCATAGCCTCCGTAACTTGAAGGCCTTCCAGCGGATGAGCGTCCGGATCTTTCATGTGAAGAAAAACCTGAACTCCTTGATGGAGATGAACGGGATGAAGACGAATAACCAGAGCTTCTTGAGGAAGATGAACGATAAGAGGATGAGTGCCCCGAGCTTCTCCCGGAGGATGAGGAACGTGAATGTGAACTGAAGCCGCCACCGGACGAACTGCGTCCAGAACTGCCGCCTCCTCTTGGCATACCGTTCACCTCCTTGTCATCCTTGCAGATTCTTTATCTTCTTCTGCAACCGACTTACTTGGTTTCGTAACCCAGCGTACGAAGATCGTCGATACGGTTTCTCCAGTCTTCTCTCACTTTAACCCACAGTTTGAGACTGACATGGGTATCCAGCAGCTTTTCAATGTCTGCACGTGCTTCGGACCCGATTGTCTGAAGCATGCTTCCATGCCTGCCAATGATGATTCCTTTATGCGCTTCGCGCTCACAGTAAATGGTTGCATGAATTTCAGTGAGTGTTTCGGACTCTTTTTTAATGCCAAGAATCTCAACACCAATGCCATGCGGAACTTCATCCCTTAAATGGAGAAGCGCTTTTTCACGAATCATTTCAGCCACAATCAGCCGTTCAGGCTGATCTGTCATCATATCATCAGGAAAATACTTGGGACCTTCGGGCAGAATTCTGACAATCTCCCGTTTCAGCTCGTCCATTCCATCCCCGGTCATGGCCGATACAGGAATGATCGCTTTATATGGAAGAGCCTTAAACCCGTCGAGAATCTCAAGCAGTTTCTCATGCGGGATCAGATCAATCTTATTGAGCACAAGAACGGACGGAACCGGTTTTGCTGCCATTTCTTCTGCGATTTTGCGATCCTGATTTCCAATCTGTGTCACATCCACCATGGTCAAAATACAGTCCATGCCCTCCATGGCATCACGTACAGATTGCATCATATATGTCCCAAGACGGTTCCTTGGGTTATGAATCCCAGGGGTGTCCAGGAAAACCATCTGCCAGTCCTCACCTGTAACAACACCCATGATGCGGTTTCGTGTGGTCTGAGGTTTATTGGACACAATCGCTATTTTTTCGCCAACCATGCTGTTGAGCAATGTCGATTTACCTACATTGGGGCGTCCGACAATCGTCACAAAACCTGAGTGAAATGACTCTTTTGCCATATTATTCTCCTTTGAATTCCTTAGCCTTCAGACTATCTGTCTGATTTATTCATCACGCGTCAGGCCAATTGCAGCAAGAATCTCTTCTTCCTTTGCGCGCATTCTTACTTTATCGTCCGGATCAATGTGGTCATACCCCATCAGATGGCACAGGCCATGCACTGTAAGATACGCAAATTCTCTTTCCGGAGAATGTCCGTATTCTTCAGCCTGTGCCAGAGCATGAGGAACCGAGATGATGAGATCGCCGAGCATGCAGCAGTTTGTTTCATCGTCATAGGCCTGCATCAGGCGTTTGGGGCATTCGCCGGCCGTTTTGCTGCCCGGGTATGAGACCAGCGGAAATGACAGGACGTCCGTCGACCGGTCAATCTGTCTCCACTCTCTATTATATCCTCGAATCGCTTCGTCATCACACAGCAGAATATGGACTGCAGTTTTTACATGAATGCCCTCTGCCTCAGCTGCAGCATCTGCTGCGCGCTGCATAAGTGAAAGAAAACCAGAAGGCACCTCAACATCCTGTTCCAGTTCAAGCACCATGCTCAGCTTCCTCCTCGGGTTGTGCAGGTTTTTCCTCCCTCTGAGCCTCTTCAGCGTTTTCTCCGTGTTCGTCTTCTGCTTTCACGCTTTTTTCCGCTCCAGAGTCACGGGACGGGACTTTGGTGTCGGGATATTCAATGCGCTCATGGAACACTCCGTTGAGGACCGTGCAGAAGGCATCACAGATGTCCTCTATATTTCTGAGCGTAATCGGTGAATTATTCAGCTGACCATCCTGCAGTTTTCCCTGAATCAGTTTCCGGATAAACTCCCGGATCTCATTGGGCGACGGATCTTTCATCGAACGAACCGCAGCCTCAATCGTATCGGCACACATCACAATCGCAGCTTCCTTGGTTGTCGGCCGTGTTCCATCATATCGGAAGTCTGCAATATCCACTTCCCTGCCGCCCGCCTGTTCAAGTGCTCTGTGATAAAAGAACATGACCGGTGTATCACCATGATGCTGAATAATGATATCCTGGATTTCGGGAGGAAGATGATATTTCTGCGCCAGCTGCAGTCCATCCCGTGTGTGGGTCGTCACAATGGCTGCAGAAACATACGGATCCGTCTGATCCAGAGGATTAATGCCCTGCTGATTTTCCTTGAAATAGCCCGGCCGCTTCAGCTTGCCCACGTCATGAAAGTAGGCGCCGGTCCTTGCCAGAAGCGCATTCGCCCCAATCTTTTCAGCTGCAGCTTCCGCAAGGTTTGCCACAATAATGGAATGATGATAGGTCCCCGGAGCTTCCATCAGCAGCCTTCTGAGAAGCGGATGGTTTGGGTTCCCGAGTTCAAGCAGCTTGGCCGGCGTAGCCAGGTTATAGGCTGATTCAAGAAGCGGCTGAAGACCGATGGACAGCATACCGCTGATCACACCACCCAAACCGCTCCACAGAGCATAAAACATGTACTCCTCGATGTTCGCGCCCTGCATGAAACCAATGGCAAGCATCATCACTATATTGCTTATGCCCACCAGAACGCCGCAGATCAAAGGCCGCAGACGTCCGCCTTTTCCCCTCAGATACAGTGTGGAAACGGTCAGGGCAACCAGGCTCATCACAGAATTGATGAGCATTTCATCCAGGGTAATCGTCGTGCTTCCGGCAGAAAACCCGCAGGTGATCACAGCCATGCACACGGCTGCAGGCACCGCGGCACGCCATCCCAAAAGGGCCCCGATGAGAATGGAGCCAAGCGGCAGCGGAGCCATAAAGGGATTGATCAGCTTGATGCTGATTGCACAGAGAAGCATGGTGATCACGATGACGGCAATTTCAACAGAAATGAACCGAACATCATGAAGAATCACGGGACGGAAAATCTGAATCAGGACAACCAGTACAAAGATGCCAAAACACAGGAATATGGCCACGGCAATATAGCTGGTATAATCATGCGCATCATCTTCCAGAAGGCCCAGCGCTTTCACCATCGCGTATTGTGAAGATGTGACAACTTCACCTTCACGAATGATATTCTGTCCCTGGAGATAGATGATGTTTTCAACATTTTCCATGGCTTTCTGACGGGCCTGTTCCGTTGCGGTCTGGTCAATCACCATGTTGGGTTCAATACAGGTGCGCAGGACCGTGGGGACAATCACCTGCATCAGAGACAGATCCACACTGTATCCGACGATCTGCTGAACGGTCGAAATGGCATCAGCCACTTTGCCCTCTCGGATACCGCTGTTCAGTGCATTCTGGACGGCACGGGAGACATTGGTCACCATGATATCAAAATCTTCCTTGGTGACAGTCATCAGAACAGTCGCCTGATAACGGGTCAATGTGATCCTTGTCACAAGTCCCTGCGCATATTCAATCTCGCTGTTTGAAAAAGTCTTTGCGATCTCATTTCCATCGTCATCAACTTCCTGCACAGTGAGTCCGTACTGCTGAACCTTGCTCAGCTCCTCAAATACCAGTTGCAGGTTTTCCATGACGCGGATGGCAGCACTCTCATCGAGATGGTACGTCGGCTCCACGCTTGCAGCAGCGGCTTTTTTCTTTTCGCCTGTTGTGATTTCATCCACTACGCTCTGTGTCGCCGTGATAGTCTGATGCGAAATAGACCCAACAGTCAGGGTATATCTCCTGGGTGCAATGGTTGTAAAGAAGATAACACACAGAATCAGAAAACCGACCGTAATGATCATCGCCGCATGTGCACTTGTCGTGTGCATCCATGCAGAAATGCGTTCCGGGATCGGTCTCCCGCGTTCTATCTTCTGCACCTTTCTCATCTGTTTCACACCCTTTCGCAGATTCAGCAGCCTGCCGCATTGCTGCGGCTCTCTGCAGAATCATATTTTTACATTCCGAAGCTCAGTACAACTCAGTTTTTCTCTGATGATTCATTTTCGGCTTCCTGATAAGCAGCATATGCCTCCACAATTTTCTGGACCAGTTCATGACGGACCACGTCCTTGCCGGTCAGACGGATCATGCCGATTTCAGGTATATCTCTGAGAATATCAAGCGCTTCCTGCAGGCCCGACCTGCGTCCGTAAGGCAGGTCGGTCTGGGTAATGTCTCCTGTTACAACAACCTTGGAATGGAATCCAAAGCGGGTGAGAAACATTTTCATCTGCTCGCTGGTCGTGTTCTGTGCTTCGTCAAGAATAATAAAGGAATCAGAGAGCGTCCGTCCGCGCATGTATGCCAGGGGCGCAACTTCCACGGTTCCTCTGTCGAGCATTTTCTGATAGGCATCGACACCCATAAAATCATACAGTGCATCGTAGAGAGGCCTGAGATACGGATCCACCTTCTGAGTCAGGTCACCGGGAAGAAACCCGAGTTTTTCCCCGGCTTCCACTGCCGGGCGTGTCAGAACAATCCGCTCCACTTCCCGGTTCTTCAGTGCCATCACGGCCATGGCCATGGCAAGATATGTTTTTCCCGTACCGGCAGGGCCGACGGCAAATGTCAGGTCATGTTCGCGGATGGCTTCGACATACTGCTGCTGCCCCAGCGTTTTTGCACGTATCTGTTTTCCACGGTGCGTCACAGCAACAACAGTGCGAAGCAGTTCATCTATGGAATCTGCTTTTCCTTCCCTCGCCAGTGCTACAGCATATCGTATCCGCATGCTGTCGACCTGGTCTCCCGAGCGGATCATGCCCAGAAGTTTCTCAATGACAAGCACGGTCATTTCCGTTTCCAGGTCTTCCCCGGTTACTGCAAGTTCCGATCCGCGCATGCTGATACGCACGTTCAATTCGCGCTCAAGAAGAGCAATATTTGCATCATTCAGTCCAAACAGAGACATCCATGCATCCATGGTTTCTTCTGTCAGTGCAAGCTTTCTGGTATGCGTCAAGCAGCCAGTCCTCCTTATATGTGCCTTCGATAATAAAAGCAACAGGGCCTGAAACCCCATTGATATCATAGCATTTTTACCATCTTTGTCAATTCCATGCGCAGTGAAAAGCTTTTTGCGCAAACGCATCTGCTGTTTCATGCTTGACATGACGGCCCGGGAAAGGTATATTTCCAGTGCATGTGAGGTGACCAGGCGATCGCGTGCCCGAGAGGGCATGAGGAAAGTCCGAGCACCACAGGGCAGGGTGCCGGCTAACGGCCGGTGGAGGCGACTCCAAGGAGAGTGCAACAGAGAGATACCGCCGGAAGCTTCCGGTAAGGATGGAAAGGCGAGGTAAGAGCTCACCCACGGCCTGGCGACTCGTCCGTGATGTAAACCCCACCCGGTGCAAGATGGATAGGGACTATCAGTGGCCCGCTGCGTTCCTGAAATCGCTTGAGCCTGCGCGGCAACGCCAGGTCTGGATAGATGATCGTCCTCGACAGAACTCGGCTTACAGTCACGCTCACATGCTTTTTTGAGCTTATTCAACGGAAGGATCTGGTGAACTTGCAGATGCGAAGCAAGATATGGTCATGCCTCATACTTATGCTGGTGCTCCTCCTCGCTGCTCACGCGGTCGCCGAACCGCTTCCTGTCGGTACGGTCGCTTCCATGCCTGATGAGACGCCGGCACCTGAGGCCGGGAATCTCCCGGAACCCACGGAAGATCCCTTTCCTTTTATTATCCGATATGGCAACCGGAACGAGAACAAGATTGCCCTTTCCATGGATGACTGCTATGACATAGGATGTGTCAAAGAGACGATTGAAATCTGCAAAGAATTTGGAATCGTCATGACATTCTATCCGCTGGGTATTGTTCTGCATGAAGAGGACCGCGATGTCTGGCAAAGTGCCATTGATGCAGGCTGTGAAATCGGGACGCATACAATGAACCACGGCGCAATCGGAGGATATGAAACGCGTGTCCTTCTCTCTGCCGTTCTCCGTCCCCAGGAACGTCTGGACCAGGTGCTGGGCTATCATTACCCGATCAGGACACTGCGTCCCCCTTACGGCAGCATTGAGGATGCCAAAGGAAGAATTACTCACGCTTATAATGTTCTCAAGCTTGCAGGTTTTAACCATATCGTGAACTGGGATGTCAGCCAGACGGATCCGGCCAAAGCGCTCCCCAGAGTTCAGAACGGGTCCATCCTGCTCTACCATGCCCGTCCGGTCGATGTCCGCTGCATCCGCACCCTGATTCCACAGCTGCAGGAAAAAGGATTTGAATTTGTAACCATCGCCGAATTAATCGGTCTGGGAAAAGATGTTGTTACGTCTCCCGATCTTTTTGTCTTTGATATGGCTGATTATTACTGATTCGATACCCGGAATCACAAAAAGCAGATCCATCGCGATCTGCTTTTTTCATGTCAGTCAATGACCTGGATTTCCCTCAGCGCAGAAAAGGAAATGTTTTCTTCCCCTACCTCGATGGTTTGCCGGACTCCATCCACGGCGCCGCACAGACCTTCTTTCCATCGTTCATGTCCATCCCCGTTGTCTCTGTTTTCTGTTTTCATAAAATACCGAACACGGATAATCGGTGTTTCTCCCAGGGCAATCCTGTGTTTGATGGACAGCATCGTGTCATTCAGATCCTGAAGCAGGTCCTCGGATACACCATTTTCACGGTCAAAAACCGTTTCCCGCTCTTCGACTTTCTGTTCATACCCTTTCAATGCTGCAAACGGCAGAAAAATCTTTGCCCTTTCCTGAAGAGGCATTGGCGGATGCCTCTTCGAAAAATCATCCTGGATATGTCTGGGGCGTTCCATGTCCAGGATATCGGCGTATCGGTTCCCATCCTGCTTGATTTCATTCATTTCTTTTCACTCACTTTACGCTTTATGCCCGCCTACCTGTTCATTTCGTTCGCGCTCACGGGCATCTTCCTTGAGATTCATGCCTTTCAGAACCGCATTCTTTCCGTATCGTGATTTCAGTTTCAGCATGGTTTCCTGCAGTCTGTGCTCTTTCTCCAGTTTCTCCTGATCGGTAAACATGTCCAGCTGCAGCACTGCGTCCTGTTCATTCTGCACATGATCTGCAGTGACAGAGATCATTCTGACTGTCAGCGCAGGGTCTGCAATGTCATCATACACCTGAAGAACACCGGCCATCATCTGCTCCGATGAACTTGTCATGGAGGAAAAGTGTGCTGTGGCATGCGCCGCGGGCGGCACGGTTCTTCCGTACCAGTCTTTTCTGGCCGTGCCTTTGTAAATACCCTGGTCAACATTTTCACGATCATAATGCAGCGTCACGGTCACTCTGTCGCACAGCTGATGATTTTCCACCAGTTCCAGCGCAAGCTGATCTGTCATTTCCTGCACAATGAGGCGTGCCTGGTATACATCATACGGACAGGGAAGCACCTGGGCACTTCCGCTTGATGACCGTTTTGGACGGAAGGCCTTAATGTCCTTTATGGTGCATGGTTCAATTCCCCATGCATGATCAATCAGCAGTTCAGCATCAATTCCGAAAAGCCTGTATAACCCTTCCTCATCCGAGAGACTTCGCCGGGCGATATCCCCCATGGTCAGCATGCCGTTCTTTTCCAGCCGGGCAGCTGTCCCCTTCCCGATTCTCCAGAAAGCAGTCAGGGGTCTGAAATCCCAGAGAGATTCTCTGAAGCTGCGCTCATTCAGTTCCGCAATCCGTACGCCATCCGCATCGGCCGTTGCATGTTTTGCCATGATGTCCATGGCGATTTTGGCAAGATAAAGATTGGTCCCTATGCCTGCTGTGGCCGTGATGCCGGTATGCTTCAGCACATCCCGGATCATCCGTCCTGCCAGTTCATGCGCACTGACACCATACGTTTTCAGATAGGCTGTGACATCCATCATCACTTCATCAATCGAATAGACATGAATATCCTCCGGAGCCACATATCGAAGGTAGATGCTGTAAATATCTGCCGAGACCTTCATATACTTCGCCATCTGCGGAGTCGCGATGATAAAGGGAACATCACGTCCTGTCCGTGCTTTCACATTGCTCAGAATCTGTTTGACCTCAAACAGACGCGCACGCCCGGGGATGCCATAGGCTTTCAGCGAAGGCGAAACCGCGAGACAGATGGTCTTATCGGTTCGCGATGCATCCGCCACCACCAGATTGGTTGTCATGGGGTCGAGGCCGCGCTGCACACATTCCACGGATGCATAAAAGCTTTTTAAATCAATTGCAATGCATGCCCTTTCCATCACGCTCACCTCTTTTCCGCACTATGATACCATGTTTTCCGTTCTTTTGCGACGTTTCCTTCACCATGCTTCAGGCTGCAGTTCTCCATCCACTTGCAATTTATCGAAACATCCTCTATGCTTCAGTCACAGTGATACATGAGGAGGCAACTTGTATGACGGACACGGAATATATGCAGATCGCACTGGAAGAGGCTGCCGCTGCTGCCGAACAGGGAGAAATCCCCGTAGGTGCTGTTCTGGTCCGGGATGACCGTATTGTTGCACGTGCACATAATCTTCGCGAAACGCTGCACGACCCGACGGCGCATGCTGAAATGCTCTGTCTTCAGCAGGCCAGCCGTCTTCTCGGCACATGGCGTATGCAGGAATGTACCCTGTATGTCACCCTGGAGCCCTGTCCCATGTGCGCCGGAGCTGTCCTCATGTCCCGTCTGACACGCTGTGTCTATGGTGCTTATGATCCCGAGAATGGATGCTGCGGGTCGGTCTATGATCTTCCTGCCGATCCGAAATTTCATGCACCAACACGCTGGACCGCAGAAATACACAAAGCCGAATGTGAAAAAGTACTGAAAGATTTCTTTGAAAAACGCCGCAGCAACTGAAAAGAGCCGCACCCGCGGCTCTTTTGCGTTCAGCGTTTCCGAATCAGTTCGATGAGCTGATCCGTCACAGATTCCATCTCCTCTTCCGTTCCGATGGAGATGCGAAGATAAGGCTTCAGCTTTTCCGAGGCAAAATAGCGTACAAGGATGCCTTTGTCCCGGAGGGCTTTCTGCACCCAGAGCGCGTCAACAGGATCCGCACGAACAAACAGAAAGTTTGTTTCGCTCTCCATGACGTCGATGCCTGCCGCACGCAGTCTGTCCCTGGAAAGATCTCTGGCCCGGATAACCTTCTGCAGATTGTCCCTCGTATAGGCCCAATCACGCATCGATGCAGCAGCCGCAGCCTGTGCCAGACGGTCCGTGGGATAAGAGTTAAATGAGTCCCTGACGCATTTGAGGGCCTGAATCAGACGTGGACTGC
>Ga0129307_1001389_pt1 | contig 26095 bp, 24 predicted proteins | sample P1105metagenome_FD_94437 | JGI IMG/M metagenome (GOLD analysis project Ga0129307, IMG submission 94437) | Capybara group fecal microbial communities from Wisconsin, USA - P1105 metagenome | ecosystem: Host-associated > Mammals > Digestive system > Large intestine > Fecal | place: USA: Wisconsin...
AGTGTTTTACACTATCTCTTTGACAGCAAAACAACTTGTTTTGGTTTCAGAGATTCCTGAAACACCTGTAAATAAAGGCATTTCCGAGCATGTAAAGTCGCGTGATGGTGAGTGATGCTTTTCGTTTTACCATCACTCGTGTAACAATCAATAAATGAGCACGTTACAGTGAAAGTGATGCTTATGGCATTTTTGCACACAAAAAAAGTGCACAATGGGGGCAGGAATTCCTGCCCCCATTGTGCACTTGCTCTTTAGTCTTTAGAACGTATAGGCGAAGCCCAAAGAACTATACTCCTTGAACTGCCAGTAGCCTAAGTCGTCATCGTAGAGGTTGGCATCGTCGAAGCGCGGGAAGAGGAACAGATTGGCCGTGATGTATTTGGACACACGCAACTCAAAGGTGTTCTCCCACTCTATCTCTACACGCTTGAAAGATGTGAAGGCAGAGAAGCGCGTCTTCCAAGTCACCACGTCATTGAACTTCCACTCCAGATCAGCCGTCATGTTCGGACCAAACTCCCAAATATGGCGTTTGCCAGGATCCAAACCATAACTGGGACCTAAGGCCAGTCTGCCCACGTAACGATAGTTGACAGAGATCGGAGAGAGGTTGATGGTTCCCGTCAGTTTCTTGTCCTTGCTTTCTACCTTGTAATCCATACCAAGACCAAGGTTCACGTTAAGCGGTGAGAAAAAGTCTGAATACACCACCGGATCATTGGCCTTATAGCCCTTTGTAAACTGGGTATAGGCCTGAAGTTGAAGGGTATAGTACCAATTCTTGGCTGCCTCAAGACCTAACTTACTCGTCAGACGAATCAGGTCCTCATTGGATATGAAGTTATGGAGTGAATCTGTACGGGAATTCAAGAATCCGAGTTTCAACTCTAACTTATTGTCCCACTTCCACTTGTTCTTGTTGTCGTAATTGGCCTCCAGCGTCAGGGCACCCACCATCGAGTAGTTGCTCTCACCACCCTTGTACCAGTTACCAGACACGTAGTTCTGCATGAACTGCAGGAAGCCGTCGCCCTTATACGTCCAGAACTTCGGTTTCTGAACCATCAGCGTGTCGGGGATAACCTCAGGCTCATCGAAGACAGGCATGTCAACCGCTTCAACGAACTCCACCTGGTTCTCAATGGGCTTATCGACATCTTCACGGATGGAGCCCGTCTCCTGTAAGTCTGACTCTGTGGCACAGACCAGGTCAGGACGGTTCAGATACACATTCAGCAGGGCAGCATCCACTTCATCGGAAACAGCATCCTTACCCGCTGATTCAGAATTCATTGCCAACGTTTTGTCGGCTACGTTGTGATAAAACGTTAAGGGTGCAAACAGACGATAATAGCGTCCATCCACACTGTCGTTTGGCTGCGCGGCCTTCATGCTGAGCACCGAAGTTACCGCAAAAAATAATACTAGTTTTCGCATAACTGAGTGCAAAGATAAGAAAATTTTCTTTCTTTCTGCAATTATGCCGAAAAAAAGTTGTAATTTTGCACCTTGGATTTATCGCGAACATTAATAATATAAGCAAAATATACAAAAATGAACAAAGACACTATCATCGGATTCGTCCTTATCGCACTGGTCCTCATTGGATTCAGCTGGTATAACCAGCCCACTGCAGAGGAAATCGAAGCCGCACGTCATCAAGACAGTATCGCCGCAGCCATCAAGGATAATGCCGCAAAAAAAGAGAAAGCCGAGGAGGCTGCACGTAAGGCCAAGGCAGAGGCTGCAGCCAAAGGCGACTCGACGGCACTGTTCTTCTCGGCCCTCAACGGTACCAACGAGACCATCGTGCTGAAGAACGGGAAAGTAGAACTGTCCTTCGATACCAAGGGCGGCACCATTACCAAAGCCATTATCAAGGATTTTGAGGATCGTGACAACAAGAAGGATGTGACGCTCTTCAACGAGAAGACCCAGCAGATGAACTTCATGCTCGCTGGTAAGTCGGAAAACATCATCACCAAAGACCTTTACTTCACCCCCTCGAACGTCACCGACTCTACCGTCACCATGACGGCTCAGGCTGGCAACGGGGGAAGTATCGTGTTCAACTACTGGTTAGGGAAAGACTACCTGCTGCACTTCACTATGCAGGCCAATGGCCTGAACGGTATGTTCGCCCCCAACTATCGGGAGATGGACATCGAGTGGACAGACCTTGCCATCCAGCAGGAGAAAGGTTTCACGTTTGAGAACCGCTATACCTCTGTGACCTATAAAGAGAAAAATGGCGGAACAGACTATCTGAGTGAGACCTCTGAGAAGATCGACGAGAAGATTGAGGAAGCCCTCGACTGGGTGGCCTTCAAGAACCAGTTCTTCTCAGCCGCCCTGATCGCCAAGGATGATTTCTCAGCCAATGCACTGCTGACGAGCATCCCACAGGAGAAAGGTTCTGGCTATCTGAAGCAGTTTAATGCCAAACTCAAGACCGCCTTCGATCCCACAGGTGTGAGGCCCTCTGAGTTCGAGATGTATATCGGTCCCAACGACTTCCGTCTGATCAAGGACGTGGAGCAGCAGAGCACCTTTGGCAAGGATCTCGACCTGGAACAGCTCGTCTATCTCGGCTGGTGGCTCGTGCGTTGGATCAACCGTTGGTTCACCATCTATGTCTTCGACTGGCTCACCTCCTGGGGCTTTGGCATGGGTATCGTACTGATCCTGATCACCCTGTTGCTGAAGGTTCTCACCTTCCCCATGGTGAAGAAGAGTTATATGTCATCGGCTAAGATGCGTGTGCTGAAGCCGAAACTCGACGAGGCTACCAAACAGTATGACAAGCCTGAGGATTCGATGAAGAAGCAGCAGGAGATGATGAATCTCTACTCCAAGTATGGGGTTTCTCCGTTAGGCGGCTGTCTGCCGATGCTGATCCAGTTCCCTATCTGGATGGCCATGTTCTTCTTCGTGCCTAACGCCATCCAACTGCGCCGTGAGTCGTTCCTCTGGATCGACGACCTCTCCACCTACGATCCCATCATCGAATGGGGTACGAACATCTGGGGTATCGGCGACCACCTGTCACTGACCTGTATCCTCTTCTGTGTGGCCAACGTGCTCTACTCGTATATGACCATGCGCCAGCAGAAGGACCAGATGGTAGGTCAGCAGGCTGAACAGATGAAGATGATGCAGTGGATGATGTACCTGATGCCCATCATGTTCTTCTTCATGTTCAATGACTACTCGTCAGGTCTGAACTTCTACTATTTCATCTCCCTCTTCTTCTCTGCTGCCATCATGTGGACGCTCCGCAAGACGACCAACGATGCCAAACTCCTCGCTATCCTCGAGGCCAAGTATCAGGAGAACAAGAATAATCCGACGAAGAAGACCTCTGGTCTTGCTGCCCGTCTCGAGGCCCTGCAGAAGCAGGCTGAGGAGCAGAAGCGCCAGCGTCAGAATCCACAAAAGCGATAAAGATATGAGAAAGCGTATATCCATAGCCGTGCTAATTATGTTAGCCGTGCTATCAACCCCAAGCAAAGCCCAAGACAACGTGCAGATCGGAAAGCAGAATATCAAATTAAATAGCGACCTGATGACTCCCGAGGCTCTTTGGGCCATGGGACGTATCGGTGCTGCCGAGGCCAATGCCGATGGCACGCAGATCGTCTATCAGGTGGGCTACTACAGCGTCAAGGCCAACAAGAGTCAGCAGAAGATTGCCGTCATCAATGCCGATGGTACAGGCAATACCACCCTGACTACCGGTTCGAAGAGCGAGACCGATCCCACTTGGTTTAACGGAAAGATCGCTTTCCTCTCTGGTGGCCAGATCTGGACGATGAATGCCGACGGCTCTGACCGCCAGCAGATCTCCAAGACCACGAAGGATATCGAGGGCTTTAAGTTCTCACCCGATGGCAAGAAGGTCATCCTCCTCCACTCCATCGACTTCCACGAGATCATCCAGAAGAATCCCGATGACCTGCCCAAGGCTTCGGGCCGTCTGGTGACAGACCTGATGTATCGTCACTGGGACCACTATGTGGAGAGCATCCAGCACCCCTTCGTCACTGACGTGACAATTGAAAATGGAAAATGGATAATTGATAATGATTCAGAAGTCGATATCCTCGAGGGCGAACCCTACGAGTGTCCGATGGAACCTTTCGGCGGTATCGAACAGTTGGCATGGAGTCCTGACTCGAAGAGCATCGCTTATACCTGTCGCAAGAAGACGGGCGTGAACTATGCTATCTCTACCGATTCCGACATCTATTTATATATAATAGGTACGCGAGAGACCAAGAACCTCTGTAAGCCCGAGGGCTATCAGGAGCCGGAGATTGATCCGACGAAGACGATGAAATACCAGAAGGTGAATGCCAAGGAGAATCTGGTGAACAACGTCGGCTACGACCAGAACCCCAAGTTCTCACCCGACGGCAAGTACATCGCCTGGCTCTCGATGGAGCGCAACGGCTATGAGGCAGACCGTAACCGTCTCTGCTGCTACGACTTAGCCACTGGCGAGAAGAAATACCTCACAGAATCCTTCGACTCGAATGTCGATGACTTCGTATGGAGCGACTCGAAGGATGCCATGATCTACTTCATCGGTGTCTGGCACGCCACGGAGAATCTCTACGCTGTGAATTGGAAGGGAGAACTCAAACAACTCACGGAGACTTGGGACGACTTTGGATCGATCCATCTGATGAACAACGGTAAGCAGTTGTTGATGGAGCGTCATAACTACACCTCACCTGCCGACCTGTATATCGTCACGCCGAACTTCAAGAAACCCGAGAAGACGACGATCACGCAGTTGACCTTCGAGAACAAGCACATCCTCGACCAACTCGCCAAGCCTACCATCCAACAGCGTTGGGTGAAGACCAGCGACGGCAAGGACATGCTCACTTGGATCATCCTGCCGCCCAACTTTGACGAGACCAAGAAATACCCCACCCTGCTCTTCTGCGAGGGTGGTCCGCAGAGTCCTGTCAGCCAGTTCTGGAGTTACCGTTGGAACTTCATGATCATGGCCTCAAACGGCTATGTCGTCGTAGCACCCAACCGTCGTGGTCTGCCTGGCTTCGGACAAGAATGGCTCGAAGAGATCTCTGGTGACTGGACGGGTCAGTGCATGAAGGATTATCTGGCAACCATCGACGATGCCGCCAATAACCTGCCCTATGTCGATAAGGACAAACTCGGTGCCGTAGGTGCCAGTTTCGGTGGTTTCAGCGTCTATTATCTCGCTGGCCATCACGACAAGCGTTTCAAGGCGTTCATTGCCCACGACGGTGCCTTCAACCTCGAGTCGATGTACACGGATACGGAAGAAGTGTTCTTCTCAAACTGGGAGTACGACGATGCCTTCTTTAACAAGGATCAGACGGCCAACGCCACCCGTACCTACGAGTATTCGCCACATAAGTTCGTGGATAAGTGGGACACCCCGATCCTCTGCATTCATGGTGAGAAGGACTACCGTATCGTCTATAACCAGGGCATGGGTGCTTTCAATGCCGCCCGTCTGCGTGGCATCCCTGCCGAGTTGCTCATCTTCCCCGATGAGAACCACTGGGTGCTGAAGCCCCAGAACGGCATCCTCTGGCAGCGCACGTTCTTCAACTGGCTCGACCGCTGGCTGAAGACTAATTGATAATTGATAATTGAAAATTGATAATCAGATATGACTCAAGCAATTCAAAAGACTCTTCGCGACTCCGCCGGTATGCGGTGGACCGCTCTGCTGCTCCTGGCACTCGCCATGTTCTGCAGTTACATCTTTATGGATATCCTCTCGCCCATCAAGGACCTGATGCAGGAGACCCGTGGTTGGGACTCTACCGCCTTCGGTACGATGCAGGGTTCAGAGGTGTTCCTCAACGTGTTCGTATTCTTCCTCATCTTCGCAGGTATCATCCTCGACAAGATGGGTGTCCGTTTCACCGCCGTACTCTCCGCAGCCGTCATGCTGGTGGGTGCCTGTGTAAAGTGGTATGCCGTGAGCGAATCGTTCATGGGCAGCGGACTCGAGACCTGGTTCACGAACAACCTGAACTATATCCCCATCTTCGACGAGTTAGGTGTATCGCCTTTCTACGAGGGCATGCCTGCTTCGGCTAAGTTTGCCGCCTGCGGCTTTATGATCTTCGGCTGTGGCTGTGAGATGGCAGGTATCACCGTGTCGAGAGGAATCGTGAAGTGGTTCAAGGGCCGTGAGATGGCATTGGCTATGGGTTCTGAGATGGCACTGGCCCGTCTGGGTGTGGCTACCTGCATGATTTTCTCGCCGTTCTTCGCCCGTCTGGGTGGTGAGATTTCCGTCACCCGTTCTGTGGCCTTCGGTGTGGTGCTGATGTGCATCGCCCTCATCATGACGATCGTGTATTTCTTCATGGATCAGAAGCTTGACAGCCAGACTGGTGAGGCTGAGGAGAAGGACGATCCCTTCAAGATCAGCGATATCGGCACGATCCTTAGCGACAGCGGTTTCTGGATTGTCGCTTTGCTCTGCGTGCTCTACTACTCGGCTATCTTCCCCTTCCAGAAGTACGCCGTGAACATGCTGCAGTGCAACCTCACGCTGACGGCTCCTGATGCTGATTCGTTCTGGGCATCGTCGAGTGTCACCATCGTACAGTATGTCATCATGCTCATCGTGGCTGCCGCTGGTTTCGCCAGCAACTTCCAGAAGAAGGCCAACCTGAAGTATGGTCTGCTGGGACTCTCGATCATCGCACTGATCACCTATTGTTATATGGGTTACATGCGCCAGTCGGCAGAGTCGATCTTCGCCGTGTTCCCCTTGCTGGCCGTGCTGATCACCCCAATCCTGGGCAGTTACCTCGACCACCACGGCAAGGCCGCCTCGATGCTGGTGCTCGGCTCTATACTGCTGATCGCCTGTCACCTGACATTTGCCTTCGTACTGCCAGCCTTCAAGGATAGTCCTATTGGTGGCATCGCCATTGCCTACGCCACGATCCTCGTACTGGGTGCATCGTTCTCACTGGTGCCCGCTTCGCTCTGGCCCTCAGTGCCAAAACTCGTGGATGCCAAGGTGATCGGTTCAGCCTATGCCCTGATCTTCTGGATCCAGAACATCGGCCTGTGGCTGTTCCCGTTGCTCATCGGTAAGGTGCTCGACGCCACAAACCCCGGTGTAACTGATCCCACGAAGTTTGACTACACGGCGCCGCTGGTGATGCTCGCCTGTCTCGGTGTGGCAGCCCTCATCCTCGGCTTCGTGCTGAAAGTCGTTGACCGCAAGAAAGGCATCGGCCTTGAACTCCCCAACATCACAGAATAATACAAACACATTATGAAAATAGGATTCGACAACGAGAAATATCTCAAGATCCAGTCTGAGCATATCAAGGAGCGTATTGCCCAGTTCGACGGCAAACTGTATATGGAACTTGGTGGCAAACTCTTCGACGACCACCATGCCTCGCGCGTGCTGCCTGGTTTCAAACCCGACTCCAAACTCCGTATGCTGGCCCAGTTGCGCGACAGTATTGAGATCGTGATTGTGGTCAGTGCGGAGGATATCGAGCGAAACAAGGTGCGCGCTGACCTCGGCATCACCTACGATGAGGACGTGCTCCGTCTGCGCGACGAGTTCATGAGCCGCAATTTCTACGTGGGTTCCGTGGTCATCACCCACTACAACGGCCAGAGTGCCGCCGATCAGTTCCGTCATCGTCTGGAGCGTATGGATATCAAGTCATATATCCACTACCCCATCGACGGCTATCCCACCAACGTGGAACTGATTGCCAGCGACGAGGGCTTCGGCAAGAACGACTACGTGGAGACCTCGCGCGAGTTGGTCATCGTGACGGCCCCGGGTCCTGGCAGTGGTAAGATGGCCACCTGCCTTTCCCAGCTCTACAACGAGAACAAGCGCGGCATCCGTGCGGGTTATGCCAAGTTCGAGACCTTCCCCGTGTGGAACCTGCCACTGAAACACCCCGTAAACATCGCCTACGAGGCAGCCACCGCCGACCTCAACGACGTGAACATGATCGACCCCTTCCACTTGGAGGCCTACGGTAAGACGGCCATCAACTACAACCGCGACATCGAGATCTTCCCCGTGCTGAATGCACTCTTCGAGGGTATCTACGGTGAGAATCCCTATAAGTCACCGACAGACATGGGCGTCAATATGATTGGTTTCTGCATCAGCGACGACGAGGTATGCTGCAAGGCCTCGAAGGATGAGATCATCCGCCGCTTCTATGCTGCCACCAACAAACTGGCCGACGGTGCCGACAACGAGAACGAGGTTAGCAAGATCCGTCTGCTCTTCAACCAGGCGAAGATCACGACGGCCTTCCGTCCTGTGACCACCGCCGCTTACGAGAAGAAACTGGAGAGCGGTCATACGGCTGCCGCCATCGAACTCGAGGATGGTACCATCATCACCTCGAAATCATCACCCTTACTGGGTTGTTCGGCTGCCCTACTGCTCAATGCCACCAAGTATCTGGCTGGTATCGACCATCAGGCCAAACTCATCCCGGAGAGTCTGATCGAACCGGTGCAGAAGACCAAGACCGAGTATCTCGGTGCCAAGAACCCCCGTCTGCATACCGACGAGGTGCTCGTAGCACTCAGCGTCTATTCTACGAACGACGATAACTGTCGCAAAGCGCTGGAACAGTTGCCCAAGTTGCGCGACTGTCAGGTACACTCCACGGTGATGCTCTCTGAGGTGGATCGTAAGATCTTCAAGAAACTCGGCTGCGGCCTGACCTGCGATCCCGTCAGGAAGAAGTAAAAAGGTAAAGCACGTGGCCGAGGCAATCAGACAACGGCTCAACGACTCCCCCATCGCCAGATGGACAGTGCTCTTCATCGTAGCCACGGCTATGATGATGGGCTATTTCGTCAACGACGTCATGTCGCCGTTGGAGACATTGCTGGAGACGCCCCGCAGCGAGGGCGGTCTCGGCTGGAGTCCTTCCGACTACGGCTTCTTCTCAGGCGCTGGCAGTTTTATCAACGTCTTCTTGCTGATGCTCTTCTTCTCGGGGCTGATCCTCGACAAGATGGGCATCCGCTTTACAGGTGTGCTGGCCTGCTCACTGATGGCGATAGGTACGCTGCTCAAACTCTATGGCGTGACCGCTGACTTCGGCACGGAAGAAATCAACATCTTCGGATTCCAATTGCCGATGTCCGTGGCTGTCGCCTCACTTGGTTTCTCCATCTTCGGCGTAGGTTACGAGATGACGGGCATTACTGTCTCGAAGGCGATGGTGCGCTGGTTCACGGGCCATGAGCTGGCCTTGGCCATGGGCATCCAGTTGGCGATGGCCCGCCTCGGTACGGCTGCCGCGCTCAGCATTTCCGCTCCTATCGCCCGCCACTTCACGCTTTCCACACCACTGCTTGTCGCCCTCTCCTTCCTCATCATCGGCCTTTTGGCCTTCCTCGTCTTCTGTGTGATGGATCGCCGCTTAGATTCTTCTAACCCTGCTAACCTGGCTAGTTCGACCAGCGCCACTAGCCCCGATGAGGAATTCCGCCTCGCCGACATCGGCGTGACGCTCCGTAATCCCGGCTTCTGGCTGATAACGCTCTTCTGCGTGCTCTTCTACTCAGCCGTCTCGCCGTTCCTGAAGTTCTCCACGAAGTTGATGGTGATGAAATACGGCGTGGATGCCGATATCGCGGGCATCTTCTCCTCTATCGCGCCCTTCGGCACCATCCTGATGACGCCCCTCTTCGGACTGATCTATGACCACTATGGAAAAGGTGTGACGTTGGTGATCACTGGTGCCCTGATGCTGACAGCCGTGCACTTCGGTTTCTCTCTGCCAATGCATTCCGCCACCGTTGCCATCGCCTTGATGGTCACACTCAGCATCGGCTACTCCTTGGCACCCGCCGCCCTTTGGCCCTGCGTGCCGAAGATCATCCCCCTGAAATGCCTTGGCACCGCCTACTCGATGATCTTCTTCATCCAGAACTTCGGGCGCGCCATCATCCCCATGTTCGTGGGCCGCGCCAACGAGACCGATCCCACTTACACCACCTCCATGCTCATCTTCGGCTTCACCGCCCTCGGTGCCGCCATCACCGCCTTTGCCATGCTCTACATCGACCGTCGCAAAGGCTACGGCCTCCAACTCCCGAATATCCGTATACACAACGGTTCTTCGACAAACGAAGCGGCAGAGCCAAGCGCCTGATCCCTCTATGTTGCTGCTGGGTAATCTGTAACACATGGCGCTTTTTCTAAAAACAATAGTACCAAAAGTGATTACTTCACCGAAGTAACTCCTTTACTACGCTAAAGTAATGCCTTTACTTCATTGAAGTAAAACACAGAACCAAAGCGACGCGGGCAAAGAGTACGGTGAACTGGTCGGCACGATCGTACTCCTGAAACCAACGCTGAAAGAGCAGGCTACGCTTGCGTTGGCGGCCGTCACTGGTGTCGCAGACATAGAGTACAACGGAGGCATTGACACGGAAGAACTCAACGAGTATTGCCATGACAGTCTGTTTGACCTTAGTGTCGCGCTCAGCACGGACGTGGCGTACATTGTTGATATAAAATTGGTAAGTATCGCAGCCGCCGATAGGTGAGTCTTCTTCCAATTCTATTTTGTAAAGCACGTCGTGTTCGGTCTCAAACAGTTAAATGCCGTTTGAGATTTCTTCAATGGTGTATGGGCTGGCAGCCTGGATGCGGGAAAAATCGAGTTATTTCATAGTATCTTGTGATAGTTATCATCCGACGGCGACGGTTGTACCATGGCGCTCAGCATAGATACGTGATAATTCCTCGTCGCTCTTTTCGAGCCATGCCTTCTTCTTTGCAATGGATTGGCGGAGTCTCGCCAGGGCTTCTGTCTTTTTCATATTGTTATTCCTTTTGCTTAAATTTCGTCTGCAAAGATAAGAACTAATATTGAATTCTGCAAGTTTTTCTTCGTTTTTTTATAATGTGGCTGCAGGCGAGGGCTACTTCGTCAGGCGGAAGCGGGCGACGAGCGGCAGATGGTCGCTGTAGCCTTTACGATACTTCATACGAAGCAATAGGGCAGATAGGTCAGTGTGGCTACACCAAGTACGGTACTCTGTGTCAGACCGCAGGTGTTCCAGGGAACAAGCACAGAGGTGACCGTCGCACTGTCCTCACACGATCGGCTTTTCCATGCAGTGTTATTATGTAAAATATCGTATTCTGGCGCCATGTTTTCATGTAAAATATCGCGTTTTACATATTTTCTTCGTATCTTTGGACGCGAATTGGAATGAAAGTCATTCACGTGGATATGGACCAGTTTTTCGCGGCTGTAGAGCAGCTCGACAATCCTGAGCTTCGTGGCAAGCCGATAGCGGTGGGGCACGATGCCGAACGGGGCGTGGTATCAACAGCCAGCTACGAAGCACGGCGGTTTGGCGTGCATTCGGCACAGTCCATTCAGGTTGCCAAGCGGCTGTGTCCGCAACTGATCATCGTGGAGCCGCATTTCCAAAAGTATAAGGAGGTTTCAGCACAGTTACATGAGATATTCCACGACTATACCGACCTGATAGAGCCTATATCCCTCGACGAAGCCTTCCTCGATGTGACGGAGAATAAGAAGGGAATTGAGTTAGGCGTGGATATTGCGCGAGAAATCAAGCAGCGTATCCGTGAGACGACGGGACTGACGGCATCGGCAGGCGTGAGCTACTGCAAGTTCCTGGCAAAGATTGCCTCCGATTGGCGCAAACCCGACGGGCTGACAGTGATTCACCCTGACAGGTCTTTGGACTTCATCGCACAACTGAAAATAGAAAAAATCTGGGGTGTAGGCCAGAAGACCGCCGAAAAGATGCACCGCATGGGTATCTTCACAGGGCTTGACCTGAGAAATATGTCGCTGAGCCGATTGACGCAGGAGTTCGGCAAGATGGGGCAGGTGTTCTATGAATTCTCACGAGGTATCGACAACCGGCCTGTTATCTCTGAGTGGGAGAGGAAGAGTGTCAGCTGTGAGCAGACCTTTGAATCGGACATCAGCGAGAATGCAGCCGTCACTATTCACCTGTATCACACGGTGCTCGAACTGGTCAGGCGCATCGAGAAGAACGACTTCGAGGGCCGCACCCTGACACTGAAAGTGAAGTTTCTGGACTTCCGGCAAATCACCCGCAGCATCACTGTTGATTATATTCTCCGCACCAAAGACGAAATCCTTCCGTTGGCCAAGCAGTTGATGCAACAAGTGGAGTTCTTTGACAAGCAAAGCGGCTACGCCGAGCGCCACACACACCCCATCCGACTGTTAGGATTGGGCGTTTCCAATCAAAAGATTGCCACACCACAGGAAGAAAATCAATGGATTGAGTTGGAATTGGAATTTGAGCCATGGCCAGAGAAATAAATAAAGGGAGCAACACCGCAATGGATGCTGCTCCCAACTGTTTTAGATGTTTCAATCCTTTTTAGACAAAGCCATGAAAGGCTTATGATACCTCGATGGCCTTGGTGACCTTCTGCTTCGGCTCGGTCTTCGGCATGGTGACGGTCAGGATGCCGTCCTCGACCTTGGCAGAGATCTGATCCTTCACCACATCGTCTGGCAGCGTGTAGCTCTGCTCGTAGTTCGAGTAGCTGAACTCGCGGCGCAGATAGTGATGGTGCTTGTCCTCATGCTTGTGCTCCTGTTTGTTCTCAATGGAGATGGTGAGGTTGCCCTCGTCATTGATGGCCACACGGCAATATTCTTTCTTAATGCCAGGGGCTGCAAGTTCCATCGTGTAGGCCTTCTCACTCTCCTTGACATTGACTGCGGGTGCTGTACTGTTGGCACGAGGCATCCAATCATTGTTCAAGAAATCCTCAAATACTGTTGGCATCCAACTGTTCTGAAACATTACTGGTAACATAATCAATACCTCCTAATTATACTTTTAGTTTAACGTATGTTCTGAGTGCCTTTGCCTTTTGAGCTCCGGCTCTCACTATGCTAAAAGCAATATACGTGCCGAATGACAAAGTGGCACTCCAAAGAAGCCATTATGGCACCGAATTTAAACCTGCTTAAACTACGCTGTCAATTCTTTAAACTCAGTTAAACATTCGGGGCCTTTGGGAAAATCCCCATGAAAGTTTAGGGATTCAGGAATCTCAAAATCAGGTTTTTCATTTTCAAATCCCATAGATTCGCCTTAACTTTGCACCGTGATCCAGAACATAGGAGTCTGAACACATAACGAAAGTTGAACAATTTAAATGAAGAAGATTATGAAGAAGACAATAGTGAGCACTAATTGGCTGAATAAAGTGATCGCAATCATGATGATGATGAGCATCACATTCGCAATGCCAGCAATGGCCGGTAATAAGAAGAACAACAACGGTAAGAACGACAAGGTTGTTGTGGTAGTGAATAACGACAAGAAAGGTTCGCACTTCGACAAGGCTGACAAAAAGACAACTCACTTTGATACGAGCAAGACCCATGCCTATCGTCCTGACGTGAAGACCTGCACCATCAAGGTGAGCCGTCACGACTCTCACAAGACGAAGGTGAGCACCATTCGTCAGGTTGTGGCAAAGGTTGAGAACATTAAGGGCGTGATGGACACCAACTGGAATCCACGCACTCGTGAGTTGACAGTCAGCTACGATGCCAACAAGACTTCAGCCCACAACATCAAGCACTTCGTGGCGTAAGCCATTCCATATAATTCCAAAAGATGCTCCGGCTTGCTAACTGCAGGTCGGAGCTTTGATTAATTATATCAAGCCTTTCCTTTGAACGTATATCCGATACCCTCAACAGCTTTACGGATAGACTCTTCTGTGGCGGGGCCTTTGATGGTGAGGGTGTTGGCTGAAGCACTGGCCTTGGCTTTCTCTACGCCTGGCACTTCCTCGACGGCACGGACGACGGCGGCCTCGCAATGACTGCAATGCATGTCCTCGACACGGTAAACGGTCACGTCTGGGTCTGACGGCTTTTGGGCGGTAAACTTGCTGAAAAACTTCATCATAAGAGCAAATATTATTAATAGTGTTAATACTGTGGCGCAAATAATCTTGAACGGACTGGGCAAGGCGGATGTGCTCATGCAGCAAGCATCTTGGGCAGCGACGGAGAAGTCGATTCCCGTAGCATTGAGCAGCAGGCCGAATAGAACTGCGAAACCAACAATGGTCATCAGATAAATCGATGTAAAGCGACGCCCCATCGACTTATGAACCACGAGGATAGAGGCGAGATTTACCGCAGGCCCGGCCATCAACATCACTAGTGCCGCTCCTGGCGAGAGTCCTTTCATCATCAGGGCTGCTGCCACGGGAATACTACCCGTCGAGCAGATATACATCGGTACGGCGATTACCAAGATTACCAGCATCTGCAACAGTGGTTGACTGCCGAAACTGAGGAAAAACTCATCAGGTACAGCTACCTGAATCAATGCCGCAACAACAAGTCCAATAAGCAGTCGCAGGCCTATGTCGCGAAGCATATCATAATAGGCATACTTCAGTACGCGCCAAATTCTGTTTCCGCTTTCTACTTGGCATAAAGCGGACACATCCTCCTTAACGTCATCCTCACGAACCAAACGGTTTACCAACAATCCACCGCAGACACCCGTGACAAGTGCTGCCATAGGACGGATAATGGCAAAGCCCAGTCCCATCAGCGAGAACGTGGCCAGAATAGAGTCGATGCCAGTTTGAGGTGTGGCAATCAGAAACGAGGCAATGGCTCCCTTCGACGCCTTCTCGTTCCTTAGTCCTATAGCGGTGGGGATGACTCCACATGAACACAGCGGCAAGGGCACACCCAGCAGCGCCGCCCAAACAACGGACAGCTTATTGTTACGCGAAAGATAGTTGGCATAGAACTTCTGCGGCACGAATACGTGCAGCACTCCTGCGATGAAGAATCCCAACAGCAGATAGGGAGCCATCTCGCAGACCACGTTCAGAAGCGATATGAAGAAACCTTGTATATCCATCGGGTGCAAAGGTACAATATAAAAATGAATTATTGTACCTAAAAGATATTATTATCTCTTTTTGGCTTTGAAATATAGCATGGCACCCTCTACGTGGAAGTCGAGGATGTCGTAGAAACTCTTGCTAAACTTGTACGACTTCTTAATTTTGTCTGCCATAATTCCTATACTTTCGTTTTCGGCTGCAAAATTATTATATTGCTGCCGCAACTCGGTTGCAAAGTAAAAAGGTGATTGATCGTCACCGACTAACCACCTTACTAAACTAAACAAATACTTTATGAATTTTATACCTGTGATTTCGTTGCCGATTTCGGCTGCAAAGGTACGGCAAATAAATAAGGTACGCAATACCTAAAACGCGGTGTTTTAAGTATTGCGCACTAGCAAAGTCCTGCATAAGCAGGTTAATCAGAAATAGGTATTTATTTCACCCAATCCTCCAAATCTTTCTTTGATGCACGGTTCAGCAACTTTCCTTCCTTCCACTTTACATCAGGATAAGCGGCTTTCAGGTCTTCACAAGCTTTCTTGATGCTACTGCCGCCAGAGGTGGCGAAGGGAATCATGGTCTTTCCCTTGAAGTCGTATGCCTCCATGAAGGTGTTGATGATTGTCGGGCAGGTGTACCACCAGATGGGGAAACCGACGTAGATGACGTCATAGTCCTGCATGTTCGCGAGTTTATCCGTTATGGCAGGACGTGATGATTTGTCCTGCATCTCCACGCTGCTGCGACTCTGCTTGTTGCGCCAGTCGAGGTCAGCATCCGTGTAGGGCTGTGCGGGCTTGATTTCGTGCAACGTTCCACCTGTCACTTCTGCCAACTGCTGGGCAACACTCTTCGTCACGCCAGATGCCGAAAAATAGGCTACTAATACTTTTTTCATTTCCTTACTCTCCTTTTTGTTTCCTTGTGAGCAAGCACTCAGGCTCATCGTCAAGAGTGCTGCCAACATCATTACTATCTTCTTCATATGATTAACATTAATATTTTACCACTTCGCCAATAGTTCCTTTTACTACCGTAAAGCCTGCTTGACGTATTTTTTCTATATTACGATATGGTTCGTCCCATGAATGACGTGCCAATGCGAATTTGCCATAATGGACAGAGAAAATTAGAGAGGCATGAAGTTCTGTGGCTTCTTTGACCATCTCTTCGGGCATGGTATGTATCTGGTTCCAGTCCTGATTGTATTGGCCATTTTCCATAAAAGCCAAATCAATATGGCCGAACTTTTCGCTAATCTTCTTGAAATGACCGCTATAACCGCTATCTCCACCTATGAATACATTTGTAGAATCCTTCTCAATGACAAAAGATGCCCATAGCGTCTTGGCATTATCGAACAGCTTACGGCCGGAAAAGTGTCTGGCAGGGGTACAATTGAAAACGATACCGTCGGCAAAGGCTTTTCTGTCCCACCAGTCCATTTCTGTAACAATGCCTGCATCATAGCCCCAATATTCAAAATCTTCACCTACCCCGAGGGGACATACCACATGTTTTACCTTCTGCTTCAGTTCTTTTACCGTCTTGTAATCCAGATGGTCATAGTGGTTATGGGTGATGACAAGGAAATCAATATCCGGCATATCCTCAGGATGGTAGGCTTCACTTCCCTTGAATGCTTTGCCAGCAAAGCCGAATGGAGCGGCAGCATAAAATACAGGATCTACCAATATCCGCTTACCTGCTAACTGAAACAGATAAGAAGAATGCCCAAACCATACGATGAGATTTTCATCCTTTTCCAACTTGTGTAGGTCGGTCTTTATGACAGGCACGGAATCTTTGGGCGCAACATCGGGAGCTTTGTCAAAAACAAAACTCCACATGGCTTGAAAAAGATTCTTGTCTCCGGTCATGGTGACGGTTTCAAGCTCATTGTTAAACTTTCCCTCTTTCCATTGGGGTGACCTCTTTATGCGTTCCAGTCTTGCCCCACTTGGCAGTTTACCGAATTGGGGCAGGTTGATAACGACACACGTTGTCAGTGCCAGTAGAAAGATTACAAACAATATAATCGTTAGCATCTTTTTGCTGCCTTTTATCATGGCTTATTGCAGTTTACTGTAAATTTCGTCTATTACAGGCTCTAACCACTCGTTCGATGCTCCATCCTGCACATCCTTATGATATGTTAGATGCTGGAACCACGAATCTTTGGCGGCGCCGTGCCAATGTTTTACTTCGGCAGGGATGGCGATAACGGTGCCGGGAGTCATCTCCTGCGGTTCTTTGCCCCATTCCTGATACCAGCCGCGACCGGCGACGCAGATCAATACCTGCACCTGTTTGTGATGGATATGCCAATTGTTACGGCAGCGAGGTTCGAATGTGACATTATGCACACCACCGCCTACATCAGCCAAGTAGCTGTTGCCGATGAAATACTGCGCATAGCCCGTATTGGGTTCGCCCTTGGGCCACTTGGTGTTCAGGGTGTAACCTTCGTTGCAGAGCCAAGTGCAGAGCTCATCGACCTGTTGCTTTGAGTTGCCCATATTCACGGCGCCCTGCTTGTGGGCAGCCAGTTGTGGAGCAACACCATCGAGACCGCTCAGGGCTGCTACGGTTACTATCTCGCGATCTGCAGCAGAGAGCTGGTCGCCAGCGAAGATGTCACCAAAGAGGTGTGACTTCAAATAGTAGTCGTCCTGCGGACAGAACTCATAGTTAAAGGGCTTTCCTGAGAGTTGTGTCTGGTTCTTCACGCCCAGTTCGTAAGCCTTCTTAGCATCATCCCACTCGGCAGGACGCTTCCAAGGCTTGCCTTCCAGCCAGTTCGCCTGTTTGTCTTCCAATACCTTACTCAGCACTCCAAGTGCATTCAAGCTTCGTGGGAAACCCGTGTAGGCGTAGAGCTGCGAGAAAGCCTCCTTCAGTTCGTTGATGGTTACACCATTGTCGAGTGCCATACGCACGGCAGGCTCCAAACGGTTCATATCTCCCTGTGCCATTAGGCAGGCACATGCTGCCAATCCCTTTTGACGCTCCGTCAGCGTCTGTGCATTTGCTGTTACCATAGTCATCATCATGATTAATAGAGCAAAAAATAATCTTCTCATATATAAAGACCTTTTCATTCTTCTCTACTTTCTATGTTATACCTTTTCTCCTAATTCAAATGCCTTTTGGAGTTTGGAATTACCCACTATCTCGCGAGCTTCGTTCACGCCTCCGCAGAATAGTGTGCCAGCCATGCGTGACTTAGGATAGCAATCCACCCATCCTTTCAGGCCTGCTTCTGCTCTCGTCGAAGTGTCGTCTTCGTCTTCTGCTGCCGTTGACAGCATATAGACATCGCGGAACTGATAATCCTGTTCGTACATACCGTTCATGCGGTCTATGAGGGTCTTCATCTGTCCGCTCATCTCATAATAGTAAATAGGTGTAGCCCAACATACTACATCGGCCTCCAGTACCTTTGCCATGATGTCGTTCACATCGTCGTTAATCACACAGCGGCCCAGCTTTTGGCAACCGAAGCAGCCTTTGCAAAACTGTATTTTCTTACCTACAAGAGAAATCTTCTCTACTTTGTTTCCGGCAGCCTTTGCTCCTTCAACGAACTTGTCTGCTAACATGTCGCTGTTTGAGCCGTGACGCAGACTTGTGGAAATAACTATAACTTTTTTCATTGTTTTCTAATTATCTTTTTACCGTTTTGAATTATGATTCCTTTATGTCCAGCCTGAGCTAATGTGCCTTGCAGAGTATAGCATTTTTTATCTTTTAACTTTTCACTCTTAACAGTATTGATGCCTGTGGACAGTGCAAGCGACAGGGTAACACTGATGTTGCTTTCGCCTGCTTTGAGGAATGTGCGAAGTTCACTTTCTGACAGTCCGTCGATTTTTCCTAAACGAGTATAGCTATACGCGTTAGAACCATAGAAGATACAGATGTATTGTCCGCTGTAGAGAACGACATCTCCGGGCTGGGTTGTCATCTGCTCGTTTTTCGTTGTCAGTGATTTGCCTAAAGAACCCCATATTTCGAAATTGTTGTCGTTGAGAGTTACCGTTATGGGTGCGCTCTGTAGTGCAGCAACCAACTCGCGTGTTGCGTCATTATCGACCAGTGTCACGCTTTGCGTCTGTCCACCGATAGTGATATACATCTTATCCATAGTAGTTTGTGCTTTCGCTTCGCTGTCTGCAGAGCAGCAGCAGAAAAGCATTGTTGCTAAAAATAATATAATCTGTCGCATCATTTATCTTTGTTTTTTGAATATCAGTTTCATTGTCTCTGGGTCGAGTGGCTTCATGGTGGGCAGTTTGAGGTCTTTCACCATGTGGAGCGTGCCCTGCTTGTACTTCTGGAAGTGAGGGGTTTTCAGGTGCTGCTGATAGGCTTCCTCCGAAGCATAGATTTCAAGGATGCGAATCTGGCATGAGTCCTCAACACTCTGCATGGGATACAGGCAGATGACACCAGGCTCGCGCTCTATACTAAGGCGATCCACCTCGTTGGCAAAGGCTAAGTATTCCTCCAGATACTGCGGATAGACCTCAATCTCAGCAATGCGGACAATCATATTGGCTGTTGCAGTAGCAGCCGATGGTTTTTCACCCGTTTGTCCAAACAACCATTTGGCATTTTGGTAGAGTATCATCTTGCGCAGAGGTGCCAGGTCGGGCTCTTTCGAGAGATAGTCCTTCATGCGGGCGAGGCTCTGGGTGAGCACCTGCGGGGCAACGTAAGGATAGTCGGAGCCGTAGAGCAGGTGGTCGGGCGTGGTAATGGTGAGTATCATGCGGATGGTCTCTGGACTGTGTGCGCCGGCGAGGTCGTAGTACAGGGCGCGAAGGTTGGCTTCATAGTCAATCTCGCCCACCATCTTGTTGGCCTGCATCACGGGCGTCAGCGACTTCATGCGGGGAATAGCCAAAGGTAGATAGGCGCCGCAATGGGGAACCACCACCTTGATGTTATTATAGCGAGCCAGCACATTTCGTGAAATCATGTTCGACACGGCGCGGGTGGTCTCTGAGAGATATTCCTGCATAGCCAGCGGTGTCTGCTGCATCACCTGCTGATTCACGGGTTCTGGGCGATGGGGATGCAGAATCACCACAGCCTTTCGTTCGTTCAACACCGAAAAGAGCGTGTCGAGTTCGGGTGCGCCAAGATACTGCCCATCAATGTTTGTTGCCAATTTGATGCCATCAGCCTTCAGTACGTCAAGTGCGTACTTCGCCTCTTCGATGGCTTTCGATACATCGGGCAGGGGTAGGGCAGTACAGAACAGGAATCGTCCGGGGTGTTCCTTCTTGATGCGGGCGGCAGCCTCGTTGGTTTGTCTCACCATCTCAGCCGATGATGGCTGTGGTGCTGCCAACGTCAACACCGATGTCTGCACACCTGCCTCGTCCATCCATCTGAGATGATTGTCCACATCGTACTTCGGCAAGGGGAATCCCTCGTCCATCAATCGTCCTTCTTTTTCAAGTGATGACACAAACTCAGGCGTGATGAGGTGGCTATGCACATCCATCACACCCTGAGCAATTGCTGTTGTAGCTAAAGTCATTGAGATAATCGTTATCTTCAATCTCTTCATTTCAGATTCTCTTTAAAGAAATCAGCCAACTTGTCCCAAGGAATCAGATTCTTCGGCTCGCCCTTGCCCACAAGCTCCGTATAGCCGCCGTCGTAGAGGTCGCAGTGCGAGGCACCGGGGATGATGAGCAGCTGCTTGTTCTCAGGATTAGGATTAGGTTTGCCGACGGTGTTGTAACCTTCGGCCTTCCCTTCGACCATATATTTGTAGGCAGCTTCGCCGAAATAGCGCGAGTGAGCCTTCTCACCATGCATCACAAGGACTGCCGAACGAATCTCGTTGATATAATAAAGGAAACGGGCGTTGGCATAAGCCTGAGTGCCGATGACGCGCCAACCGTCGTTCGAATTGCCGCTGCGGGCATGATATCCGCGCTCGGTCTTGTAATAATCGTAGTAGTCCTTCACGAACTGAGGAGCCTCGTCGGGCAGAGGATCGACGACGCCACCGGCCATCGCCATCGGGTCGGCCAGGCGCTGCTTGGCAAGTGCCTCACGGGCAGCATGGCGCGACTCTTCCTTGTCCTCGCTGTCGAAATAGCCGTTGCCACTGACGCGGGTCATGTCGTACATCGTCGAGACAACAGTAGCCTTGATGCGTGTGTCGGCAGCGGCAGCATTGAAGGCAATTCCACCCCAACCGCAGATGCCGATGATACCAATACGTTCAGCATCCACATTTTCCTGCTTCGACAGGAAATCGACAGCGGCCATGAAGTCCTCGGTATTGATGTCGGGTGAAGCTGTGCGACGAGGCTCTCCACTGCTCTCGCCAGTAAATGACGGGTCGAAAGCCAATGCTACAAAGCCGCGCTCGGCCATCTGCATGGCATAGAGGCCGCTCGACTGCTCCTTGGTGGCGCCGAATGGGCCACTCACGGCAATGGCGGCCATCTTGCCCTTGGCATCCTTTGGCGTATAGAGGTCAGCTGCCAGCGTCAAGCCGTACTGTGTTTCGAACGTCACCTTGCAGTGGTTCACTTTCTCGCTCAGCGGGAACACCTTGTCCCACTCCTGTGTCAGATTCAATGTTGTCATATTCTCTTCTTTTTTATTTTGTTCTTGGTTTGTGCAGGCTGTGAGCAATCCGCCCATCAGTACTGCGGCTAAAATTACTTTCATATTATTTTTGACTATTGGCCTTGATGAGATCAGCTAAGCTGACATTCGGATTACGATATCGTGCATTCCTGTTTGCCTCTTCGGGTTCAGGAGGCGTGGGAATGATTGAAATTGCTTTCTTCGGGCAGTTGTGAACACATGCCAGACAATTTTCGCATTCCCCATTGGCAACCGAATGACCATCAATCACTTTCCAGGAGCCATGCGGACAAACCGAAGTACAAACTCCACATCCGATGCAGTCATCCGTGGCAAAGACAATCTTCTCCGATCTTGTCACAGTCGGGCGCTGGCGGTCGCGTCCCGACATGCGGTAATATCCGTCACATATCATCCTGTCCTGCTCTGTAACCTCCTGAATATAGTTTTCGCGATTGTTGATAGAAGCAAGAACTGTGGCAACTCTTTCGGGAATACGCTGAAGCTTGGGGTCGGCCAATTCCCTTTCCATGTCGAAATACGGCAGGTAAGTATCGACCATCTGGATGGTGGAGATATAATTCATCTGAAAACCGTGCTTCTTGGCAAGGTCATCAACGAACTCTGGGAATATCGTGCTATGGGCTCCATAAGTGCCCACTGTAAAGAAATAATCGGCCTTGAAAGATGAACGAGCAATGAAATCCTGGACAATGGCAGGAGGAATGAAACAGTAGACGGGACACACGAATCCTATTTCTTCTGCCTCATAATCAGGATGCTCGTTGTGAATTTCCTGTGAGATGCTCAGCAAGGTCGCTTCATCTCCGCCCAACTGCCTGGCTATATAAAGGCTATTGCCGGTTGCAGAGAAATAGAAGATCAGACGTTTGGTCTTCTTCTCATTTTCCTTTGGGGACTCTCCAAACGACGGAAGCGTCGGAACGCAGGCTGCAAGCATTCCAAGGCCCATGACCTTGAGTGCTTTTCTTCGACTGATAGGTTTGTTGACGTTCATAGGATAACTTTTTTATGGTTCTTGAAATATATCTGTTTCATATTCTAAAGACTATCTTTCAAAACTTGTACAACCTCGTCACGATTCAGAATGTAGTAACCACCCTGGCAGATAGGACAGGCATCTGCCATTCCCTCAATCTGTTCGGGCTTGGCACCGCAGTCGGTGATGTTCATTGCCAGTCCCAATTCGCGCATCCACTGCTCCATCGTCTCCAGACCTTCCATCGCAACCTGCTCGTCGGTCTTAACATCGGCAGAAACGCCCCATACGTTCATGGCCAGACGCTTGAACTTCTGTACGGCATCAGGCGACTTGCTGATGAGCAGACGATAGTAGGCACCGCTGACGGCAGCGAGCGTATGACCGTGAGTGGCATCGGTAAAGGCAGCCACAGCCTGTCCCAGCATGTGCACCATCCAGTCGGTGGCCTTAGCACGGTCGATGAGCGTGTTGAGTGCCCAGGTGGCTGTCCACATGATGTTCGAGCGAGCCTCGTAATCCTCTGGGTTCACGTTAGCCTTGCGACTGCTGACGATGAGCGAGCGCATGAGACCCTCTGCGATATAGTCGCTGGTGTTGTCGTCTGTGCCAGAGAGATACTGTTCCAAGATGTGGCTCATGATGTCGTAGATGCCCGCCACCATCTGGTATTTGGGCACGGTGAAGGTGAAGCGAGGGTTGAGAATGGAGAAATCTGGGTTGCGGAAGTTATAGAACAACTTGCGGTTTTCCGTGTGACTGGAGATAACCGAACAGCTATCCATCTCAGAGCCTGTGCCAGCCATTGTCAGCACACAACCCACAGGAATCCAACGGCAGGTCATCGGTTGCCAGTTCTTGAAGTAATACTCCCAAGGGTCACCATCGTACCAAGCACTTCCGGCTACGGCCTTGCAGTAGTCAACGGTAGAGCCACCGCCCACGCCAAGGATGAAATCCACATTCTCCTGCCGAGCCATGTGGGCTCCCTCTAATACCTTCTCTATAGTAGGATTGGGCATCACACCCGCCATCTCTACCACCTCGCAGCCAGCCTTCTTCAGCTCGGCCATCACCTGATCGTAGATGCCATTGCGCTTAATACTACCACCACCATAGCAGAGCATCACCTTCTTGCCATAGTTTTTCAGTTCTTCACTCAGTTTGCTTAAAGAATCCTCACCAAAGTGCAACTTCGTAGGATTGTGGAATGTAAAATTGCCTAACATAATTATTCTGTTTTAAGTTTCTGGGTGCAAAGGTACACATTATATATTATATAGCTATTACACAAATTGGCTGATTATATACCAATTTCGCAGAAAGTGCTTAAATAACGTAAAAAAATATACCATTATTAGACTGTTTTATGTATCTTTGCAACCGATATGAGGAATATTTTGAAGGTAGACAGCCCCAACGACTATGCTCGTTTTGTGGATGCACCAGTGTTGCACCCATTAATCAGCATCATTCATTATGACGAGCTGGCGCCCTTCCGTCATAGCCTGAACAACTATGGCGTGTATGGTCTGTTCATCCAGCGACAGTTTCCCAATACGCTCTCTTACGGTATGAAGACGCTGCAGGTAAGCGATGCCTCCATCATAGCTGTAGAACCAGGACAGATAGGCGGATTGGAGGACAATGGTGAGCGCATTTCCTTGTGTGGTTGGGTTCTGCTATGGTCGCCCGAACTGTTGCACGGCAGCGAGCTGGAACGCCAGATAGACCGCTATCAGTTCTTCTCGTATTTCTTTGATGGTTCGCTGCGCATGGAGCCCGATGAGTGGCTCTGCATCACGCAACTGGTGGCTCAGATGCGACAAGAGTTGCAGACACACGAGGATTCGCCGTCATTGCGAAATGTGCTGCTGGCTTATCTGCGCCTGATTCTGGAATACTGTAACCGCATCTATCAGCGCCAGCTTTTCGAAGAGGACAGGGGAGAGGCTGACCTGCTGAAGCGCTTTCACAATCTGCTTCAAACCTATTTTCGTGAGAACCGGCAGCTGATGCAGGGGTTGCCTACCGTCGCTTGGTGTGCCTCCGAACTGGCTTATTCGCCTCGTTATTTTGGCGATATTGTCCATAAAGCAACTGGTGGTACAGCCATTGGCTACATCCACAACTACGTTATCAATCAGGCGAAAAGTCTGTTGATGCAGGGTCACAACATCAGCGAGACCTCTCGCCTGCTCGGATTCGATTTCCCCCACCATTTCACTCGTCTCTTCAAGCGCATCACGGGACTTACTCCCAGCGAGTTTTTAGGGAAATAATGAACGACGGATTGATGCGGGCCTGTTTATCCAAGTTTATACTCGCCTGTACGGATGCTGGCGATGACTCCACCATCGATGAGCAGATCGGTGCCTGTTATATCCTCCTTTCTATCCGTAAGTCTCTATCAAGTATTTCACAAACTGTGGGTCGCCGAAATCTCTGGTACCAGCGTCATGCTGGTTCATCTTGGCTATCTGAACCATCTCCTCGTTACTCAGCGAGAAGTCGAAGATGTCGATATTCTGCGCCATACGCTCCTTATGACTCGACTTGGGAATGGCAACAATGCCGCGCTGGGCGAGCCAACGGAGGGCTACCTGAGCTGCTGTCTTATTGTACTTTGATCCGATAGATGCCAACAGTTCACTCTTCACAATGTCGCCTGTGCCTTGTCCACCGAGTGGATACCAAGCCATCATCTTGGTGTCAAACTCGTTAAGAATCGGCTCGATGCCCGTCTGCTGAGAGAGTGTGTTGCACTCCAACTGGTTCACCATAGGCTTTACGTCGACATAGTGGGCAAAGTCGAAGAAACGACCTGCCTGGAAGTTGCTCACGCCGATAGCGCGTACCTTACCGTCTCTGTAAGCTTTCTCCATAGCTCTCCAAGTACCAAACACGTCGCCGTAGGCCTGATGGATAAGCAACAGGTCGATATACTCCGTCTGCAACTTGCGCAGACTCTCGTCGATGCTCTTTGCAGCCTTTTCCTCGCCGGCATTAGATATCCATACCTTTGTCACAATAAACAGTTCCTCGCGCTTCAGTCCGCTCTTTCGCCAGGCATTACCCACACCTTCCTCATTCTGGTAGGCCTGTGCCGTATCAATCAGGCGATAGCCCACACTCAGCGCATCACTCACACAACGTTCACACTCGTTAGGGCTTACCAGAAACACACCGTAGCCCAGCAACGGCATCTCCACTCCGTTTGATAATCTGATGTACTCCATATTTGTATTGTTTTAATATCCTAATCCTTGCAGCCACTTCTCAACTTTTGCCTTATTCGTGCGCACCTCGTGGCCGTAGATGCTGAAACCCTTCGTGACGTTAGCATCAGGGAAGGCTTCCTTTACATCTTCCACGCAACTGGCCAGTCCGCTGCCCTCGTGAGTAGTGAAGGGGATAACAGTCTTGCCCTTCAGGTCGTTCGCATGCTTCTTGAAGAACGTGAACATCACCTGCGGATAGGTGCCCCACCACACGGGACCGCCGATGAA
>Ga0129307_1001390_pt1 | contig 26091 bp, 29 predicted proteins | sample P1105metagenome_FD_94437 | JGI IMG/M metagenome (GOLD analysis project Ga0129307, IMG submission 94437) | Capybara group fecal microbial communities from Wisconsin, USA - P1105 metagenome | ecosystem: Host-associated > Mammals > Digestive system > Large intestine > Fecal | place: USA: Wisconsin...
AGATTCGGCCTCCTACAAGAAGCTCAAATTTCTGGAAACTGCAAAACATTACGTATCAGAAAGGAGAGATGGCTCTCCTCCCACGACTGAAGTCACGGGTGTCCGAGCCTAAATAACATGAAAGACTATGAAGCCCTTTCAAAAAAACACTTTGATGCCCAGGCACCGGAGTACGACCAGCGTGATACCGTCTATTATTCCCGGGAAGGCAAGATCAGCTGCCGGGATATCGCTGCAATCCTGAAAGATACGGCGTATGCCGATCTCCTGGATGTCGGCTGCGGAACCGGCTTTCTGCTGGACCTGCTCGCGAAGCAGCGGGCGGCACACTACGCAGGGCTTGATCTCTCCCCGGAGATGATCCGCATGGCCCGCCAAAAAGACATTCCCGGCGCTGAGCTGACCGAAGGCTCCGCGGACCGTCTCCCTTTTCCGGACGAAAGCTTCGATATTGTGACCTGCTCCCAGAGCTTCCACCATTATCCCTATCCGGAAAAGGCCATGGCTGAGGCTTTCCGCGTGCTCAGAAAGGGCGGGGTGTACATTCTGTCCGACACCGGCGTCGGCGGGCTGGGCGGATGGATTGACAATCATCTTCTCTTCCCGCTCTCCCGCAGCGGGGACTGCCACACCACCAACCGAAAAGGGATCGCCCGGATGATGGAGCAGGCCGGTTTCTCCGTCACCGACTCCCGCCAGATTCAGGGATTCATCTATACAGTGACCGGCAAAAAACCTTTGCGGTAATCCCCTGGCAGGACGTCCGTACATCCTGATGGGGGTCATGCCATGAATCTGCCGGACCGGCAATGGTTTGACAGAAGCTTCCTGAAAAGCCTTCTGCGCGTGCTGCCAAAAGAAGAGGCACCCAGAGGGCTGAAGACTCCAAATGCACAGCATACGAAGGAGGACCGCCATGACACGCCGTGATCAGATCCGTGATGCCTACCGCCTGACCGGGAACAGTGCCGGTTTCTATGACGGAATGATGACTTATTCGACTGTTTTGGGAAAAGCTGTCTGCCGCCTGGTATGGAATATGGACAGGGAAAAGAACCTCGCCTATATCGAGAAGGCGCTCTCCGGCATTCCGGAAAACTTTCATGGAAAGCTTCTGGAAGTACCGGTGGGAACAGGCGTGCTGACCATGCCGGTCTACCGGGACCTTCCTGACGCTGATATCACCTGTCTGGACTATTCCCCCGACATGATGAAAACAGCCAGGGCCCGGGCAGAAAGCCTGCAGCTCAGCCATGTGCATTTCCTTCAGGGCGATGTCGGTGCACTGCCCTTCCCCGATGCATCCTTTGATATTGTCCTCTCCATGAACGGGTTTCACGCCTTTCCGGACAAGGAAGCTGCCTTTCGGGAGACCTTCCGCGTGCTCAGAAAGGGCGGCGTTTTCTGCGGCTGCTTCTATATCCGGGGCGGATGCAGGAGGACAGACTGGTTCATCGAGCACCTGTATGTCCCCAGGGGCTTTTTCACCCCGCCCTTTGAAAGCGCGGAAAGCCTTCGGACACGGCTGGAGGGTATGTATGAGACCGTGAAGACACATTCGGTCGAAGGCATGGGCTGCTTTGTCTGTATTAAATAGGGAGGATCCATATGGCCAGAAAAGATTCAGAACACCAGAAGATGTCCATGAGCGTCCTGTTCCGGGGAAAAGCGATCTTCAAACCACTGAACACCGGATGGATCGCGCCGGGCGTGGGCTGCATCCGCGAATGGATTGCCAATATTTTCTTCTATACCAAAAACGGCACCACCATCATGATCGATGCGGGCTATAATTATGCGAGGCTGAAGGAAAAGATGGGCTGGCTGGACATTGATCCGTCCTCCATCCGGCACATCCTCATCACCCACCAGGATACCGACCATGTCGGTGCGCTGGAAAATGACAGTGAGCAGCTCTTCCGTGACGCCACGGTCTACATCGGGGAAACGGAGAACCGCTATCTCACTGGCGAAGTGCGCAGAAAGGTCTTCCACGGCCTGTACAGACTGCCGATGGTCAGGACCGACAACCGCCGCGTGCTGCTCCGGGACGGCCAGGTACTGGACATCGGCGGAATCCGCATTGAATGCATCCTTGTTCCCGGCCACACCTGGGGACATATGGTCTACCTGATCGACGATACCTGGCTGTTCACCGGGGACACCATCTGGTTCGGCCGGGACGGCGGATACAGTTTTATCAGCACGCTGGCCGAAGACAATCGCCTGGCTGTTGAAAGCCTGGAAAAGCTGGAAAAGAATATCCGCTCCAGAAACCGGCACATATGCGTTGTGACCGGCCATACCGGCTGGACAGACGACCTGGACTTTGTCTTCCGCCACCGCAGCGACATCTGCAGACCTTTTACCCGGCGCTACACCGATCCCGATGCGCCGTATGACGGGTATATAGAGGACGACGACACAGAAGAAAAGGCCAGGAACATTCCCCTGTTCAAAAAGCAGTCCAATCCGTAAAGGAGGATCCCCATGATTCAAACCACCCTGAAGATTACCGGCATGATGTGCAGCATGTGCGAAGCCCATATCAATGATGCCGTCCGCGCAGCGTTCCCGGTCAGGAAAGTCACTTCTTCCCGCTCGAAGGGAGAGACCGTCATCCTCTCCGATGCGCCGCTGGATCTGGAAAAGCTGAAACAGACCATCCAGGCCACCGGGTACACCTTCGTCTCCGCCCGGGAAGAAACCGTGGAAAAGAAAGGCCTGTTTTCCTCCTGGCTGAAACGTTCCTGAGATTCCCGGCACTGTCCGGACACACGCTGCCCATTCTGTGTGCCGAGAGAAGACCTTCCGAACACTTCGAACAGTTTCGAAAGGTTTTCTTCTGTCAAACCATTGCCAATCAGTTTTTTCGGACGTATCAACTACCGGGAACACAAACAGGCTGCACAGATCAGATTTTTCACGCAGCCTTTACCCATAATTTCAAAAATATATGGAGGAATATAACAATGAAAAAACTGATTTCCCTTGTCCTTGCCATGATGATGCTTCTCTCTGTTTCCCTTGCTTTTGCGAAAACACTTGAGCCGGATGATACTGAATTTGAAAAACTCTCCGGGTCTGTGGTCAACGCCACCGTCGGCGCATATGATGAGCAGAGCGGCACCTTCCGCGTCACCCTGTATGAAGATGACTGCTTTGATATCGAGAAGGTTGAACAGCTGGCGGTTGGCGACACCCTGCTGGCCGGCGGCCGTGTCTACAAGGTGAAGGAAAAGACGGAAGACGAAACCGGCGACATCATGGTCGTCACGGAAGACGGATACGAAATCGTCTTTATCCAGGTCGGCGATGACGATATGATCGCCCAGAGCACCGATGATGACAGGCGCTATATGCACGCTTTCGCCGTGCTGGATCTCCCTGTCGCCCAGGGCGTCTTCTTTGAGGACAATTCCGATCCCGACGCGCAGGATGCCGTCATCACCACCGGCCTAGAGAACATTCTGAAGATCAAGGCTGAAAAAGAAGAAAACAGCATCGGTTTTGACTACTACGCCACCCTGATCGAACTCAACGACAATATGGAAATTGTACGCATTCATCAGGATTTCGATGTAGCGCAGTAAAAAAATCAGTCATAGGAAGGAGCACCGCGTTTGGTGCTCCTTTTTCTGACTCCAGGAAAATTCTGTTTTCCGCCCCGCCCGTCACGTTTCGTCCGGGGCCGAGAGAAGAATCATGAAATGGTTCTTTCTGCATTGAATCAGGCCGTCCCTCTCCATCCTGCCAAGCTCCTTGGACAGGGCGCTGCGCTCCACGTTCAGATAGTCCGCCAGCTGCTGCCGGTCAAAGGGGATATCAAAGGCCCTTGCATGCGTCTGCAGCGACACGGAGTTGAGATAGGACATCACCCGTCCCCGGATGGTCTTCGGCGCGGTATGGAAGCTCCGGCCGGAAAGCCCCAGGTTCTTGTGTGCGGAGATCATCAGCAGGTTCGCGATCACCTTCATTGCCCATGCCTCCCCAATGCCTGTCAGTGTCTGAGCCCTGCAGTTTCTCAGAAAGAGAATGCGGCAGTCTTCGTTGGCCGTCACATCCACCAGCAGCGGCTCACGGTCGAGCATTGCGTAGGATTCTGCAAACACCTGGCCGCGTCCCACATGGCTGATGATCGTGCGGTTGCCCCAGGCATCATTGCTCTCAATGGTGACACTGCCCTCGACAACGAGCCCCAGCTGTCCTGTCACTTCTCCGGCACGCAGGAGCACTTCGCCTTTTCCAAATCGTTTTTCCCATGCCTGCAGCCTCTGCAGGGCCTCCCGGATTTCCGCCTCCTCCATGCCCTGAAAAAGCATGGATTGTTTCACTTGGCTGGGTTCCATACGTTTTTCTCCTGCTCCTTTTTGCAAAATGTGGTTATAACCACATACTTTCCATGGCGATCATACTACAATACAGCTGAACCCACAAGGAGGTGTTTGAGATGATCCGAAAGATCATTCACATTGATGAGGAAAAATGCACCGGCTGCGGACTGTGTGCGTCCGCCTGCCATGAAGGCGCAATTGATATGGTGAACGGGAAGGCAAAGCTGGTACGGGAAAACTTCTGCGACGGTTTCGGCGACTGCCTCCCGGCATGCCCCGCCGGAGCCATTTCCTTTGAAGAACGGGAAGCCCCTGAGTATGATGCAGCTGCAGTAAAAAAAGCCCAGGCGGCAAAAAAGGCGGCATCAATGCCCCAGGGCGGCTGCCCCGGGTCCAGAATGCGGCAGTTTGCTCAGCAGGAGACGGAGCCTGTACCCGCAAGTTCCGGAAAACCCGTATCACGTCTGGCCCAGTGGCCCTGCCAGATCAAGCTGGTCCCGACCCGGGCTCCGTTTTTTGACGGTGCAAAGCTGCTGATCGCCGCGGACTGCACCGCGTATGCCTATGCCGCCATGCACGAGGATTTCATGCGCGGCAGAGTGACAATCATCGGCTGCCCCAAGCTCGATGATGTGGATTACACAGACAAGCTGACCGCAATCATCCGGGACAACGACATCCGGAGCGTGACGATTGTCCGCATGGAAGTCCCCTGCTGCGGCGGGCTTCAGCGGGCTGCCCAGAATGCGCTGCAGCAAAGCGGCCGATTTATTCCCTGGCAGGTCGTCACGATCTCCTGCGACGGCCATATTATTGACTGACAGAATGCCACCCGGCAGGACAGTACAGAAGGAGGTGCAAACATGATCCAGGTTGCATTTTTTGACACAAAGGCATATGACAGGCCTTCCTTTGAGCGCTGCGGAAGAGAACATGACATCCGCTTCAGATTTCTGGAGACGAAGCTGAACGAGGATACCGCAGAGCTGGCCAGAGGCTGCGATGCTGTCTGCGTATTCGTCAATGACACGGTGAATGCCGCTGTCATTGAAAAACTGCATCAGTGCAGTGTCCGCCTGATTGCGTTGCGCTGTGCCGGGTACAACAACGTGGATGTCCGGGCCGCATTCGGCAAAATCCATGTCGTGCATGTCCCCTCCTATTCGCCCTATGCCGTGGCCGAGCATGCCATCGCCCTGCTGCTCACGTCCGTGCGGCGCATTCACAAAGCATATAACCGCACGCGGGAATTCAACTTTTCCCTGAACGGCCTCACCGGATTTGACTTTCACGGAAAAACCGTCGGCGTCATCGGCACAGGAAAAATCGGCAGGATCTTCATCGATATCTGCCGCGGGTTTGGCATGAAAGTCATTGCCTATGACCGGTTCCCTGCGCCGGACAGCGGCATTGACTATGTAACGCCGGACGAGCTGTTTGCCCGCAGCGACGTGATTTCCCTCCACTGCCCGCTGACGGATGAGACAAGACACATGATTGACGCTGCCGCCATTGAAAAGATGAAAAAGGGCGTCGTCATTGTCAACACGTCCCGCGGCGGCCTGATCGATACCGAAGCGCTCCTGGAAGGCATCAAAGCCCGGAAGATCGGCGCGGCCTGCCTGGATGTCTACGAGGAGGAAGCGGATATTTTCTTCGAGGACCGCTCCGGTCACATCCTCAATGACGACCTGCTTTCCCGCCTGATTTCTATGCCCAATGTCATCGTCACCTCGCATCAGGCATTCCTGACCGAGGAGGCCCTGGACAACATTGCGGAAACAACGGTCAGCAACATCCTGTCGTACTTTGAAAAAGACGGCATCTGTGACAATGAGCTGTGCTACCGGTGCGGGCGCATTGAGCAGTGCAGAAAAGAGCGCAGAGAAAAATGTTTCTGAGCCCGGCTCAGATGTAGGCCTGTATTCCTTCCGTAAAAGGAGCTGTGAAGTTCAGGATTGTTTCCAACCCTTTTCTTCACAGCCCCCTGTGTTCTTTTCCCTGATAAGGCATTGTCTTTGTCTCACCGTGGTGCTTTTGCTTTTCAGACAATGGCAGCGATCTTTTTGGCCAGTGCCATGATGGTGAGCATGGGCGGGTTGCCCATGGACCGCGGCAGAAGCGTCGCATCTGCGATGTACAGATTTTCCGGGAGATCTGCGTGATGCAGCGTCTCCTTTTCTTTTTCCGTCAAGGGCAGCATTCCGCCGGGATGCCCTGCATTGAGTGTGCCGAGGAACTGGTCTTTTTCCCTGACGCCGAGGCGTTCCAGGATTTCCCGGCACTGGGAAACCGCCCCGTCCATCCTGCGCTGGTCAGCCTGCGTCATCTTTTTGTCGATCCGCTTTCCGTCCGTACTCCCCTTTTCCTCATCCGCCAGCTTGATCATGACGCTGACCATGCTGCCCATGGGCATACGCCACTGCCTGTTAAAGAAAAAGCTGAGGTAATCCATATACGGCGAGAGGATATATCCGTCCTTCTGTGAGATAAAGGGCATGAGCAGCTGATGGTCCTGCCTCAGGTCCGGGAGCGGGCCCGCGACACACAGCACAGGATCCACAAACAGGGTCGGGCTGCACGATATGCCGGAATGCTGCAGAATCACCGGGGTGCCCAGACCGCCGGCGGCACCGGTGCTGATGACCAGCGCGGTCTTCTTTTCACCCATGGTCCTCACCCTCCTTTCTGAAACAGGCCCTGTACGCCGCACAGCCCTCTGTGAGCCGCCGGGTAAACTGAAGCCTGCCCCCGCCGTACACCCCGGCCCTGTCAATGACTCAGCCAAACCTTACCATATGCGTTTTTCCTGAGTGTTGTCCGTGCACACCAAAAAGTCCGGAGCCGCAGCCCCGGACAGTCATCCTGATGTGTTTTGTTCTGCTTATTCGTTTCTGATCGCGTTCCACATGCTCCGGAGCAGCGCACGGGACGGGTCACTCCCGTGGTCCCAGTACATGATCCCCTTCAGGCCTTCCGCATTCAGGTATTCGCATTTGAGGCGGATGGATTCGGGATCATCGTAGCTGATCAGGCTGCTCCCATTGAACAGGAAGGGGGCCTTCGCCTCATCGTCCCAGTATCGCACAAATCCGTTCTTATTGATGTATTCCTCGGTAAGCCTGGTATACCCTGCACCGTACTGCCCGACGGTTTCTGCTTGCTGGAACAGCCCGTGATTGATATCCGGGAGTCCATCCCATCTGCGGGAATAGAAGGCTGCACCGATGATGATCTTCTCTCTGGGCACACCCGCCGCGTGGAACGCGTCTACGCTCGACTTGACCGAGCCGTTCAGGCGGTCGCCTGAGGCGGTAAACAGATTGGTGTGATGCCCGGCTTCCGTCTGGAACCCGCTGCGCATGTCATAGGTCATCAGCTGCACATAATTGCAAATCGCCGCGACCTTCTCCATCTCCGTGCCCTCAATGAAATAATTGCCGGCCCCGGCCGCGATCGACACAATGCGGTCCGCGCCGAGCGCATCGCGCAGGGCCTGAAGGAGGAGCGTGTAGTTCTCCCGGTCCGACGGGTCACTGTCAATGCCGGCGGAATTGTCGCAGGGATACTCCCAGTCGATGTCAATGCCGTCCAGCGCATGCTTCTCCACGACCTCAAGGCAGGACGCCGCAAACGCCTTCCGTCCTTCCGCCGTGCGGGACATGAGGGAAAAGCCGCCCGCGCCCCAGCCTCCGACGGAGAGCACAAATTTCAGCTTCGGGTTCAGTTTCCGGATCCGGTCCACTTCCCCGATGTGCGGCATGTGGCTCATATCAAGGAGCCCGTCCCGGATCACGCCGAACGCCAGGTTGATGTGGGTCAGACGGGATGCGTCCTCCGCTGTCACCGTTTCCAGGGATCCGTCTGTTACATAGCCAAGGATAAAACGTTCCATCTGTGCATCCTCCCTGTATTCATCTTCCATGATTGACCTGTTTTTTTGTGCCGCACAGGCATCCTGTGCCTTTTCTGCTCTGTACATTTCTTTTTCAGTCCATGAATTCCTGCCCGCCCGGAGAAAGGCTCAGCGGCTGAAAAACGCAAACACGCGCGCATAGAAGTCCTTTGCTTCCTCGTACAGTCCGTGCCCGAGGCCTTCGTATACAAACAGTTCGCTGTGCGCTGCGGCCTGCTTCAGCTCCCCGGCCGCCTCCCTGCCCACGGTGTTGTCATCGCTTCCGGCAATGATCAGTGTCGGGCACCGGACACAGGACAGGCTGCTTCGCGCATCAAAGTTCAGAATCGCGCGGGCATTGATCCTGAAACGGTCATAGCTTTTGGGCTTTGTGAAGCGCGCGAGCAGGGGTAAAAACCGCCTGTTCCCCTGCAGATACTTTTCGGAATACATCTTTTCCGCGGTATCCGTCATCAGGGAGAGGTGATCCCCGCGCTCCGTCATTTCCATCCAGCCGGAAACCACCTGCTTCACCACCGGGTTCGCATAAGGCGCTGTGACGGCAAGCACCAGTTTTGTGACCATTTCCGGATGCCGGGCTGCAAGGAGCTGGGCAATCATGCCGCCCTGGGAAACCCCGAGCACACAGGCTGAATCGATGCCAAGGATGCGCATGGCCTGTGCCTGATCATCCGCCATGTCCTCCATTGAATACCCGTCAGGCATTTCGTCTTTTCTGCTGAAGAGGAAGACCGTGTATTCTTTCAGGTATTTCCGGTAGGGCACGGAGAGAACCAGCGCCTTCCCGCCCACCGTGGCCAGCCCGTCCGAGAGCCCCGGCAGGACCACCGCGGTCTTTTTCCCGCGTCCAAAGGAGACATACTGCATCTGTGTGCCGCCGATCGGCACCGTCCCGCTCTTCATGTTTTCCCCTCCTGCAAGTCAATCCGTGCTGCATCCCGCAGCGCACTTACAGAACTTCCGCGGTCTCCGCGAGGATTTCCGCGTCGCAGTTTTCCTCCACAAACCGGGAAATGTTCTCCATGACCCGGTCCGCCATAGCCTGATGCGGAACCACCGCCGCCACGCCGATCACAATGATCTGATGCGTGTCCTGCTCCTCAATCTCGGCGGCCGAGACATGCAGCCTGGACTGCAGGCGGGTGATGAGGCTCTGCACGATCATTCGTTTTTCCTTCAGGCTGTGCACCCAGGGTGCATGCAGCCTGAAGGTCATCGCCGCAATTTGCATGGACGCTTCGCCTCCCTCAGCTGACCCGGAGAATCTGCTCATAGATCAGAATGTTGTTTGCAAACACCCTGCGGTTGTCATGGAGATGGCCGTAGAACCATCTCCCGTACTCCATCTCACTCCGGAGTGATTCCAGGTAGTCATTCAGTTCGTCAATATGGCGGTAGCCGAGATACGTTTTGTGCGAAGTCGGCGCGTCATGCGTAAAGACCAGGTCGATCTCCTGATGCGTCTTCATAAAAGCCCGGATGTTGTTCCTGCCGTATTCCATTTCTTCCTTCGTGGGCATCTCCTGCGCCCACCACGAAACGCCGCTGACGCGGATCATGCCGTATGACCGTTCCGAGTAGGCCTTCTGAAAGCTGCGCTCATTCGGATAATCCGCGGGATTCAGAACGCCGTCCATGATATCATGGCTCCGTGCCCCGCCAAAGGCAAAGCAGGATTTGCCGTCAATGGTGAAGATATCGCCGCGCTCGAGCATCAGGACGGACGGCCGGATCACGCGCACATGTCCCCCGTGCCAGGCCATCCGCGGATATCCCCGGCGCAGCTTTTCCTTTTCTTCCGGCGGCATTTTTGCATACAGCCAGCTTTCCAGCAGCCGCTCATCCCGGCACCCGGTCAGCCGGTCATAGTTCTCATGATTGCCCGGAACGAACAGCGTCGTGAACGGCTTTTTCTCCAGCCAGTCCAGCGCATTCCTCTCAGCCTTGTTTTCCTCCACCTTTTTCCGGTTGGTCGCCCAGACCCCTCCGAAATCCCCGCAGATGACAACATAATCCTCTTTGGTCATCTCTTTCTGCTCGGGGAAGGTACTCGTGCTGAAACGATGCATAAACCCGTCCACCGAGTGCAGCCCGATCTGCTCGCTGCCATGCGTATCTCCTGTTACATAGATTGCCATAATATGCCTCTTTCTTCTGTTCCCTTTCTATTTCCCGTCCTGATTAAGTTCGCCCCGGAAGGGCATTCTCCTGTCTGATGCGAAAACCAGGGCCTTCTCTCCAGCTGAAAAAGGCGGACCTTCCCGGAGATCCCCAGGCGGGGCTCCGCGCAGGTCCGCGCAATGCCCTGTGCAGGATGCACAGGCTGTTTACCACTTGACTTCCGAATCCACCAGATGCAGATACATGTAACCATCCTCGACATAGGATTCCAGACGGCCGGTCACAACAATATCGGTTCCTTCATCCGGATAATCATCCGGCCAGCTGTGTTCGCCGCTCCAGATGAATTCGATGCCCTGTGCACAGCATGCGGTGGCATCCGGGATCACGCAGGCATGATACACAACACCGTGTTCCTTGTCATCATACGCGCTGTAGTAGCCGGCCATTCTGATCACCTGACCGAGATACGCATCCGGTTCTGCCATCATATTGTAGACCTGAGAATACACGACTGTTCCGCTGAGCTTCGAGAGGTCCAGGTCCGGCACCAGCGGAGCCGCCGTCGCAGGGGCCGCCGTCGCAGAGGCCGCCGTACTGTCCGCATTGGACGCCGCACAGCCGGCCAGCATCCCTGCCATCAGGCAGAGGAGCATCATCAATACCCATTTTTTCATCACACAGCACCTCACTTTTCCCATTCAATGACTGCGTCTGTAAAATAACAACGATTTTCCGGCGCCTGAGCATCCACGGTCAGCCGGCCGGTGAGCAGGATCTGGCTGTAGAGCGGCGGATACTCCTCCGGATAGCTCAGCGTCCCGGCCGGATAGAAGTCCAGCGCGGTCTCACAGCACCCGCTGACATCGACCACAATAATCCGCCCGACCTGCTGTTTCTCGGAATAATTGAACTGGCCCTTCAGCCGGATCAGCTTTCCGTCATACTCCGCTGGCGCATTGCAGACCTGCATCATCTGCGCATAGGTAATGCTCCGATTGCACGCGGACAGATCCAGATCCGGGACTTCTTCCGCCAGGGCACAGTTCATCATGAGGACGAATAGCACACACGGCAGAAGGCACTTCAGGACACGTTTCATCAGGCTGTACATGGCAGACCCTCCTGTGTTTCCGGACACGTCCTGTTATTTTCTGATCTTTGCGATCAGGCAGCAGACGAGAAATGCCGCGATGTCCACGGCCACAATGGTCGAGCCGACCGGCGTGGAGGCGATAATGGAGATCAGGATGCCGGTCAGGGCACAGCACACCGACAGGATGGCCGAGCAGATTGTCACGGCCCTGAAGCTTTTGAGCACCCGCATGGCGGACATGGCCGGGAAAATGATCAGGGCCGAGATCAGCAGGGAACCGACCAGGTTCATGGCCAGCACAATGATCACCGCAATGACGATGGCAATGAGCAGATTGTAGGCCTCCACCCGGGTGCCCGCCGCACGTGCAAAATCCTCATCAAAGGTGACCGCAAAAATCTTGTTGTAGAAAAGGACGAAAATGACAACAACACAAAGGGAAAGCATGGCGCACAGCCAGACTTCCGCTTTGGTCAGCGTCAGGATGGAAGTCGATCCGAACAGGGTGGAGCAGACATCCCCGGACAGGTTGGAGGATGTGGAGAAAAGGTTCAGCAGCAGATAGCCGATGGCCAGTGCGCCGACAGAGATCATGGCGATGGCCGCATCCCCCTTGATGCGCGTATTCTGTCCGGTTTTCAAAAGCAGGACCGCACAGAGAATCGTGACCGGCATGACAAAGAGCATGTCATCCGTCAGGTGCAGGATGCCGGCAATGGCCATCGCGCCGAAGGCCACATGCGACAGACCGTCGCCAATGAAGGAAAAGCGCTTGAGCACAAGCGTCACGCCGAGGAGTGAAGAGCACAGGGCAATCAGCACGCCGACGATCAGCGCATACCGGACAAAAGGAAACTGGAGATACATCCCGATGGTTTCGATCATGCCTGCTCACCGCCTTTCACCGGGAAAAACCGTCCGGCTGCACCGGATTTCAGATACTCCCCGGTGGTCCCGAAGAACAGCTGCTGCCCTGCGTGAAGAATGTGGGTGGCTTCCTGGACTGCGGAGGCCATGTCATGGGAAATCATGATGACGGTGATCCCGTCCTCCCGGTTCAGTTTCCGGATCAGTGCATACATTTCCGCCGTCACGTGGGGATCGAGCCCTGCAACCGGTTCATCCAGCAGAAGCATTTTTCTTGTCGCGCACAGCGCCCGCGCCAGCAGGACGCGCTGCTGCTGGCCGCCTGACAGTTCACGGTAGCATCGCCTGGCCAGCGGAAGCAGTTCCATCCGCTCCATGCTCTCCCTCGCCAGTGCTTTTTCTTCCCTGCTGTAAAACGGACGTTTTCCCATTCTCGCCTGGCAGCCGGAAAGCACGATTTCCGAGACCGTCGCCGGAAAATCCTTCTGCACCGCTGTCTGCTGGGGCAGGTATCCGATCTCATTGCGGCCCAGCCCGTCCCCGAAGGCAATGGTGCCCCGGATCGGTTTCTGAAGTCCCAGAATGGTCTTCATGAGCGTGGATTTTCCGGACCCGTTTTCACCGACAATGCACAGGTAGTTTCCTGCCTCCACGGTGAAATTCACATCCGAAAGGACAGGGTGTCCGTCATACCCCAGTGTCAGGTCCGAGCATGTAAGCAATGCCATGATTTCCTCCGATCAGGGAGACAGAGAAGCGGCTTCTCTGCCTCCCTTCCATGTGTTAATTGAGTGCCTGTTTCAAAACTTCGAGATTCTCCTGCATGATGCTCAGGTAGGTCACGCCGGACTGGATGTCCTGCATCGTGCAGCCCTGCATGGAGTTCATCGTCAGCAGTTTCTGATTTTTGGCCGCCGTAGCCCCGATGACGGTTTCCGCAATCCTGTGATTGGTGCCTTCGATGGTCAGAACCGCCGGCAGCTGCAGTTCATCGGTTTTCCGGGCCAGGAAGACAATGGTCTGGAAGCTCGCCTCGGTCTCTGCGGAGCAGCCGGAGAACGCGGCATAATAATCCAGATCGTAGTCATCCGTCAGATAGCGGAAGGGGAAACGGTCTCCGAAGAGCACGGTGTGCACCGCGGCTTCCTTTGTCATGCTGGTATATTCCGCATCCAGCGCAGAGAGCTTCTGCTCATAGGCTGCGGCGTTTGCATGATAGCTGTCCGCACAATCGGGATCCGCCTGGGCCAGGGCTTCGGCAATCACATGCACCAGCTTTTCTGCATTGCGCAGGCTCAGCCAGACATGCTCATCTGCCTCTTCCCCGTGCTCATGATCGTGGTCATGTTCTTCAGCTTCGTGGTCATGATCTTCCTCAGCCTCGTGATCATGATCCTCTCCAGCCTCGTGATCATGATCCGCTTCGCCTTCGTGGTCGTGATCATGCTCATGTTCCATGCCTTCGACGATTTCTTCCATCCTGATCTCATCGCCCATGGCTTCCACAAGACTGACCACCACCATGTCCCTGTTGACAGCTTCTTTCAGCGCATCCTCCACCCATTCGTCCGATTCCCCGCCGACGTACACAAACACATCGCAGGTGGCAATCTTCATGATGTCGGCAGCGGTCGGCTGATAGCTGTGCAGGTCCACGCCGCTGTCGAGAAGAAGTGACAGCTGGACATGCTCATTGTCCCCGACGACTTCCCTTGCCCAGTCATAGATCGGGAAAATCGTGGTAATCACGCTGATCTTTTTGGGTTCTGCAGATACAGAAGGCAGCATGCAGGCCAGGCACAGAGCCAAGGCCAGCATCAGACTGATGATTCTTTTCATTGGTGATTCCTCCGGTTTCTTTTACTGAATGCATGCACAAAAAAGGAATCGCAAACAGAGGGATTCCGCCCGTAAGGCATACGAATCCCGCAGATCATGCGATTCCCTGAACAGATTCAGTTAATTGTTGAGCCGGACTTTCCACAGGACCGGTGTCCCTGAAAGAGGCACCGCCTGCCCGCACCCGTTGTGCCAGGCAGCTCTCGCTGTCAGTCCAAGCCAAAGAGACACCATGGCCAGGATCGCGCTTCCCAGAAGGCGAAGCATCTCGCTGTTCATGGAGATCATATGGCAGATCGGGCAGTGCTCCCCTGTGCAGTCATGGTCCGCCTCGCAGAGGATGCAGACAGAGGAAAAAAGCACGACCAGCACAAAAGCCGCGCACAGCACCTGTTGAGCTGTCACTTTGAGATGCTTCATGCTTTCTTCCTCCTTTTTGACATGATATGTTCTGCCGTCAGGCTTTGTCCCGGCACTGCTCACACAGCCCGTAAAAAACCGTTTTTCCGGCATTCCAGGCAAAGCCGTGGTGTTCCAGCAGATGGTTCTGGATGGCTCTGAGTTCTTCACAGTCGAGATGGATCAGGCAGCCGCACTGCTCACACCGGCAGTGAAAGTGGACACGACACTGCTTCGGCGAATCGGAAAACGCATAGCAGGCGCTTTCTCCGGTTTCCAGAAAATACTTCTGGATCTGCCCCTCATTGACAAACCGTTCGAGCTGCCTGTACACCGTTGCGGTGCCGATCGGCCTCCCTGCCTGTGCAAAGTGTTCCCTGATTTCGAGTGCGGTATGATGAACGCCGGGGGTGGATTTCAGATAGGCCAGGATTTCTTCCTGTGCTTTTGTCCGGTAGCCTGTCCTCTCCGCCACAGCATCCATCTCCCTTCCATCAAAATGAAAACCGTTTTCAATTTTACGGTGCATGTTTCCATTTGTCAATATATGAAATAACGGTTAAACACATTTGATACAATTGGCCTGCTCTCCCTTGTCAACCGCCGTCACGAACCGGATTTCTGCACATCAAAACCCGACAGACTTTCATCCGTCGGGTTTTGATGCATGCGCCTGGAATCAGGCTCTTTATTTGAGATTTTCCCAGTCGATGGTTTCATCCCGATAAAAATACGTCCTGTCTCTCTCTGAAACCTCACGCATCACCCGGCATGGGTTGCCAACGGCCACCACATGGTCGGGAATGCCGCGCGTCACAATGCTGCCGGCACCGATCACCGTATTTTTCCCGATATGGACACCGGGCAGAATGATGACGCCCGCGCCAATCCAGGCGTTCTCCCCGATCCAGACATCCCTGTTGTACTCCAGTCCCCGCGCGCGGAGTTCGGGATCAATCGGATGGTTCGCCGTGGTGATCGTCACATTCGGGCCGAACATCACACGGTCGGCGACATAGATATGCCCGTCATCCACCAGCGTCAGGTTGGCATTGATATATACGCCCGATCCCAGATGCAGATGGTGTCCGCCCCAGTTCGCACGCAGCGGCAGCTCAATATAGCTGTTTTCACCGCATGCTGCAAAACACTGTGCGCATGTATTCCTGTTTCTTTTCATAATCGCCGGGCCGGAGCTGATTAAACGCCCACAGGCCGTCCTGATACGTCAGCTGTTCATCCGGAATTTCCCGGTCACCCGGGTCATAGATCAGTCCTTTGACCATTCGCTCATACTGTGTCATGCTGACCCCGTCTTTTTAAAGGGTTCCCTCCTCCGTTTCAATAAAAGACCCCGGGAACTGATTCACTCCACATAATGGATGCGCTGCGGGTCAAACCGGTCCTGCTGTTTTCTCTCTTCGGCCGGATAACCGTAAGGGAAGATTGCGAAAGCGCGCACCGTGTCCGGGAGGCCCAGAATTTCTTCCACTGCTTTCATGCGCTCTTCCTGCGGCGCAATGCCCAGCCACACGCCGCCCAGTCCCTGCGCATCCGTTTCCAGCCACAGGTTTTCCATGGCAATGGACAGATCAATCTGCGCATAGGAAGGAATCGCGCAGTCCTTCCTGTACACCGAGACAATCGCAGCAGGGGCATATTTCGTCATGCCCGCATAGGGACTCACGCCGGAAAGTGCCTCCAGCTTTTCCTTATTGGTCACCACGTAGAACTCCCACGGCTGCTGGTTGGCGGCCGAGGGGGCCTGCATGGCCGCGCGGAGCAAGGCCTCCGTCTTTTCCTTTTCCACGGGTCTGTCCTGATATTTCCGGATGCTCACCCGGGTATACAGATGATTCATACGTTTTCCCTCCGTTTTCCGCATGCAGATCTGCTTTTTTTTTCCATGACGGCGTCCGCGCCTGTCATTCCAGCGTCAGCCGGAGCGCGTTTTCGGCCAGCTCAATGAGCAGCGTGCCGGGTGAAACTTCGGTCCTGGCCTGAAGGACACCTTCTTCGTTGTATTCACCGCTGTAGACATCCTCGATCAGCTGATAGATATCCGCGTCCTCTTCCGGATCAAAGGCCAGGTCAAACCCGTATCCGAGATACTCATAGGATATTTCGTACGCTGTTGTCATGTCGACCATGACCAGGTGGCCATCCGGCTGTCCATTGTCCGTCCGGGCGTAAAAACAGTTGTCTTCCTCAGTCACCTGAAAGCGGAATCTCCCGTCCGTTTCCTGTGTCCATTTCCAGTCTTCATTCTCCAGGTCCCGGATGGTACTTTCACCCAGCGTATAGTAGATCCCATCAATCGCAATGCTGCGCTCGTAGGCCTCAAAATCATCGCCTTCCTGTTTTTCCGTGGGATCCTCGCAGAGTTCATTGACGATCTCTGCAATCACTTCCTGGTCTTCCCGGATCGATACTTCATCCATTATTGCCAGGAACCAGTCTGAGAAATAATCGATGATCTCGTCCTCAGACTGGCCGGCCATGAAAGCGGTCACCGATTTTATAACTTCATCATGCGCCTGTTCCCAGACGGCTTTCTGCAATAGCGCGTCCTTTGTCAGGCCGAAGGAGGCAAAATAACGGGTAATATTTCCTTCCGGGTCATCCTCACGCTGCTGATAGACACCGGCGGGCAGAAAAGCCATGCCGTTGTCGCTCCATGCAATCTCGCGGTAATGCGTCCAGCGTGCTTCCGCCTCAACCTTCGCCCGGATTGAAGCAACCATGCTCAGCGGATACAGGTCCATGCTGCGGGCGAGGTCCTCCGATACATACCATCTTTCCATATCGAAGACCAGTTTGTCCATCTCGTCTTCAATGTTCAGACGGTCCAGGATATCAAAACCGTACCCGTTCTCTGCACAGGAGAGGGCAGCCTCAAACATGTACAGGGTCAGGGCATCTTTCAGTTCAGACCGCGTGACCTCATGCTCGCCGATCGTCAGCGCCACAGGATCCTCCGCATCTTCCGCAAGCGCAGTCATCGCACTGAGAAGAAGTGCCAGGATCAAAAGAATGGCAGTCAGCTTTTTCATGCTTTTTCCTCCTTTTTCACGTTCCTCTGTTATGGAGAGTCTCCCGTTTCCGGTTTCTGTAATGTGCTCACGCCGGGACATCCCGGAAAGTGAGGCTCCTTCTTTATTCGGCCGTCTCCACGTACCTGTGCATCCCTGTCCTCAATATACAGCGGTATGCATCTCAGCATGCATGGAGAAGGGCAGGCCACTCATCCTTTTCTGATCGGATTATACCATGCCCGGGAGGTCGGTGTCCATTCGACCCTGCCTGCTGTGCAATCTGCCGCAATGCTTTTCCTTTTTCCTTGGTTCATGCGTCCGGTCCTGTTGCTGCCTGATTTTCTTTGTGCTATGATCATTTCCGACAGTAAACAACATCTCGGGGTGACAGGAATGGCAACCGAACTTGAAATCATGGCGCACGCCAAAACTTATCTGGACAAGCTGGCCGGAGGCATCAATCCCCTTTCGGATGAGCCGCTTCCGGAAACCGATGTCGTCCGTCAGGAACGCATCTCCCGCTGCCTGTCCTATGTCTCGGATATTCTCCGTCAGGTCATTGAGAAGGGTGGACTGAAGAAACCTTCTTCGCGTGGGACCGTTCCCTTCCATCTCACGCCGCAGCAGGCTGCCCACTATATCTTTCCGGAAATGCCCGTGTCCCTCAGCGTGATCACCACCCAGCTCAACGCGCTGGTGGAAAACCCCGACATGAAGAAGCTCACCTACAGGAGCATTGCTTCGCTGCTCGAGCAGGAAGGGTACATCATCCAGGTGACCGACCCGAATGGAAAAAGCAGGCGCATGCCGACTGAAAAAGGCAAAACACTCGGCATTTCCACAGCTGACCGCCTGGGAAGTCGCGGCTACTATACCGTGGTTCTGTATAACAGCAATGCCCAGCAGTACGTTCTGGATCATCTGGAAACCATAGCACAGATCGCCCGGGAGCAGCAGACCGAAACCGCTTCCCCTGCCTCTGACCGGCCCGGAGAAAGCATCCGGATGGACAGCTTGGATGGCTGACAGAACACGTCCCGACATCCACGTACAATTCTTCAGTCCATGAGAAAACCCGAGGCAGTTTGCATGCCCCGGGTTTTCTCATGGAATCAGATGGTTTCATTCAGGATTCTGTTTGATGACCATGGATCATTCTGACTTGCCGGCAGCTCTCCTGGCTGCATCTTTTTCCAGTGCCTGATAGTCAGGCTTGCCGACAGCATTCTTCGGGATCCCGTCGATCAGGTAGACGGCCTTGGGCACACTCTGATCCGGCAGCACCTCCCTGCAATAGGTCAGTACTTCCTCCCGGATCCGGCTTTCATCCTTTTCGTCACTGGTCACATAGGCGATCGGGATGTTTTTCATCACCGGGTGCGGGATACAGACAACCGCACAGTTTGTCACGCTTTTCACATTGCAGACCATATCGGCAATATAATCCGGGAAGATATGGAAGATCTGACCTTTTTCGTTGCTCCGGCAGGTGTAGATGCGCTTCAGTTTTCCCGTGATGAAAAGGAAGCCATCCTCATCCACATACCCCAGGTCCCCGGTAATAATCCATCGGGTGCCCTGTTCGTCCGTCTCTATGGTCGCTTTTGTCTCCTCTTCATTCTGGAAATACTCCCGCATCAAACCAGGGGTAGCAATCAGCAGTTCACCGATTTCGCCGATCTTTTTTTCTTTCCCTGTATCATGATCACGAACGCGGATATTGACGCCATAGAGCGGAATGCCCACACTGCCGACTTTTCCGTAATATCGGTTCAATTCAGTGCTGGCAGCGGAAGTCAGCTCTGACATCCCGTAGCCAAGACTCGGCATGGCGATGGAACCATGGGCCTTCATGAATTCCCCAAGTTCAATTTCCACCGCATGCGGCAGCGGTGTGCCGCCCATGCCCATGGTTTTATAGAAAGAAAGATCCATATCCTCCACACTGGGGTCTGCAATCAATGCCGGCAGATAGGTGGAACTGGACATGGTATGATTCGGCTTGACCTTTTTAAAGGTTTCAATAAAGGATTGCTCATCATATTTGACAGCCAGCACCATGGTCTGCTGAAGGATCAGCGGCATCACCGTTCCGCAGGTAAATCCGAACGCATGAAAAACCGGAATACAGGTATATAACAGGTCACCGGGTTCCGTATCGCTTCCACCGATCAGAAAAGCCCAGACCACGTAGTTGATATTCTCATTGGTCAGGATGATCCCCTTCGGCACACCTGTGGTACCGCCGGAGTGAGTAATGATAGCCGGTGTTTCTTTCTGAAAAGGCGGCTCAATAAACTGATCCTGCTTTCCCCTGCGGAGCAGCTCACTGTAGAGCAGCTTCTTCCTGCAGTCAACCGGTTTCGCTTTCAGGCTGAACAGGATCTTTTTCAGGACCGGAAGTGAGCCGGAGAGCGGAAGGACGATCACATGCTCAACAGAAGGCATATCGCCCAGGAACTGAAACTTCTTCAGCAGGACGTCCAGCACGATGACAATCCGGGAACGGCACTTCTCGACAGCAGCTTTCGCTTCACTTTCTGATTCGGTGACATACTCAATGCAGGGAGCTGCATTGAGCAGGTTCAGGGCAAAAATACAGTACAGGGTCTCCGGTGTATTGATGCTGAAAACCGTCACGATATCCCCGGCTTTGACCCCCAGCGCGGCAAGCCCGGCAGCCGTTTCCCGAACATGGTCAAACATCTGGCCATAGGTGATTCGGCGGCCCAGATAGTCCAGTGCATCACAATCCTGGCGGTCCTGATTGCGCTGATGAATATAATCAATATATTTGCAGTCCGGAAGCGGGGTATCGGTTGGCTGGCTTTCATAGTATTTCAGCCAGGGCTGATCCAGAGCGGGATAACCGGTCAGTTTTTTCCCTTCCCCGGCCTCACCGGAAACCCCTGCAGGTTGATTCATCATCATTCAATGCCTCCTGTTTTTCCTCCAATATCTGATGGTTATTCGTTTACAGCTGCATCCGGTCAATCCATGCAGCTGATTCAACTTGCGCGATGTATATCAGATTATTAAGCAATTGCGGCAAAGGCGATGGCGACAAATTCCCGATCTCTGGCGACTTTTTCCCGGCTTGTTGACCTTTTGCGTGCGCATTCATAAAATATTTGCAGTTGTTTCACAGATGCAAAACGGGGAGGAAAAACCATTGACTGTTTCACTGTCCTCACAGCACCCCGTGCTGACACTCAAAAATATCTACCGCATGCTGACACTGCGGAATTATCCGCAGGTCTCCTATCCGGTGTTTCCCGAAGACGCCATGACCGGACAAACCCTGGTCAAATTCTGGCGCACACTGTTTCAGGAGGTTTTTCCCGACAGCATGGACCTGTCCCTTTTTGATGCCTCTGAAAAGCGCAGCCGCACGCAGAGCCGCCTGCTCAACCGGTCCGGTTCAGCCGGCATGCTCGAGGGCTGGTATGCGCAGATTTCCTCTGTTCTGGATCTTCACCTGCTCATGCTCTTCACCGAGGCCTGGATGAATCGAATGGAGCAGTGGCATTATGACCCCCAGGCGCTCGACACCAGAGTTCAGTTCCTGGTCCGGGAGATGGCAGAGAAGCAGGATGTGACGGAAGAACTCTGTGCCTTTTTCCGGGGCATGACAGAAGACACTGCCAATCCGCGCAGCGGTGCATCCGATTTCCCGGTTCCCCAGCTGTTCCGGCACGGCGTCCTGCTCTCTTTTCTGACACTGTACGCCCTGTACGGCACCCGCATGCAGGATGCCGCGCTCAATAAACTCCGGATCCAGAATGATATGTTGTTTCCTGCCCTGTACCGGCATTACCTCAATGAAAAAGAAACCGAAAAACCGTGCGTGATCACAGGCCGCCAGTGCACACTGTGTGTGCAGCCCCTTTCCGGGCATGCTTATTTCGGGCACAGTGAACTGTTTGCCGAGGCAGACCTCCGTCTTCGGGAGACAGGCAAACTGATTGTGCTGGGCATGGGCGGCATCGGAAAAACAGAGTTCGTCCGTCAGTTTCTCTCCCGGCTCATTGCCCAGCACCGCTACAGGCGCCTGGCCTTTGTGCAGTACGAGGGCAGTCTGGAAAACAGTTTTGTACATGCCTTTCCTTTCCTGAAGCAGTCCCAGGAAAACCGCCTGGACAACGCGCAGCGAAAACTCGAAGAGGAGTCCGGCGGGAAAACCCTGCTGCTCATCGACAATGTCGATGTCTCCCCTGCCGTTGACCCCGCCCTGCAGTCTCTGGCCATGTTCGGATGCGATGTGATTCTCACCACACGCACCGCACAGCTCGACGGCTTCTCCGTGCTGCACCTGACAGGGCTTGATGAGGCCGCGGGCCGCCAGCTGTTTGCCCACCACTACAGGCGCCCGTTCATTCCGGCGGAAGTGGATGCCGCATGCAGTTATGTGGCAGGACACCCGCTGGCCATTACCCTGTTCGCCAGTCTGTGTCGCGCGCGTTTCTGGCCGGTTGAAAAGCTCAATGAGCGGCTGCGCACCAGCGGCCTGGCCAATCTGTCCTATATTCGTCAGGCATCCCCTGTCAATCTGGCCGATCTGTTTGCACAGACGTTCACCCTGTCGTCCCTGGAAAAAACGCAGTCCCGTCTGATGTCGCTCTTCGCTCTCCTGCCTTATCAGTTCTGGCCACCGGAAACACTCGCTGTCTATGCCGGTGATATCGAAGGCGATGAGGACCGCCTGGCAGACCTGTGCCAGACACTCTGCGACCTGGGCTGGCTGATGGTGGGAGATGCCGGCTTTGCGATCCATCCGCTGATTGCGGAAACCGTGCGTCTGACCCCTGCCTCCGCCGATGATTTCCCCCTGCTCTGGCAGCAGCTCAGCCGGACTGCCTGCGGCGCGGACGATCTCGCCAACCGCGTGCTTGTCTCCGTGATCGCACACACCGGCCAGCTGAATATCGGTGCTGTCCGGCTTTTGGCAAAACTGGAGCAGAGCATTTCCACCATCTCCTATATTCACCTTCCCGAGGCGTTTTACGAGATCCATCTTCAGTTTCTTCACGAGCATCCCCATGCCCCTTCCGATGAAGCCGATTACTGGCTCGCCCTTGGCGTGCGGGATATCGCCGTTCAAAGCCGCAGCGACCGGCTGGGCGATTACCTGACCCATATGGAACCGATCATCGGCTCCCTGTCCGATTCCAGGCAGCGGGAGGTGCTCTATAGCCTCCTGGAATATGCCAGCGCCGGCCGTGATCTGACGATCGTGGAGCGCGTCTTTTCCCTCCTGCGGCCGGATGAGGCGGAATCCCCCGCCATGGCGGACCACCTCATTTCCTACAGCGTCAAACAGCGGTACGGAGATCACGACCCGTCAGCAGCGCTGGAATCGCTGATTCAGGCGGACCGCATGCTCCGCAGTGCCGGTCTGAGCCGGTCCGTGCAGCAGTCCAATCTGGATTATCGCAGAGCTACGTGCCTCATGGACCTCGGAAGAAGCGCCGAGGCCCGGCCGCTCCTGGAAAACTGTCTGGAGATCCTGCGCGCTCAGAATTATCCGGACGATGCTGCAAAACTCATGTCCACAAGGAGCACCTATGCTGTTGCGCTGAATTTTATGGGAGACAATGATGCCGCGCTGAAGGAATACCTCGCGCTTGCAGAGCTTTACTGCCGGCAGGGACGTACACACTGTGCAGAATACGCGATGATGCGCAACAACACATCCCTGCTTCTGGACTCCATGGGGCGTTTTTCCGAAGCAGAAAAAATAATCATGGAGGTTGCTGCGCTTGATCTGGAACTGAAGATGGCGCCGGATATCGTTGCGACCCATCAGCGGAATGCCGCCCTGATCCTGGCCCACTGTGAAAAGTGGGAAGAGGCGGAACCCCTGGCGGAAAAGGCGTTCTCCATGCGCAGCGGCCTCTTCGGCGAAGCCTCCCCCTGGACGGCGGATGCCAGGGCGGTCTGTGCGTTTGTGCTCGCGCATCTCGGGCACGCAGAGCAGGCCCGTCGGATGGTTTCGCAGGCCCTCGCCATCCTCGAGAAAGAGTGGGGCGCACTGCACCGGCACACCCGCAATGCCAGAGCCATTCAGGAAGCCATTGCTGCGCTGCCCTGACCCTCAAACAGGCTGCCGCGTCCTGTTGCCAAAAAAGCAAAGGGAGTTTCAGAACCCGGTCCGGGTTTTCCGCCCAAAGAAAAAGAGTATCCTGAGAACAGACTCTCAGCATACTCTTTTCTCTTTCAGCATCAGCCGACAGACCATCCGGTTTCCGGGCGGCTCAGGCATCATCAGATCTGGCCGTCATAGTAAAGGATGGCTTCCGCACGGGCCGGTTTGATGTTGTTTGTCTGGAAATACAGCACAAGATCATAATCAACATACAGCCTGGCCGTGATGGTGCTGCCCGGATGCACGCCGATATGATCATAGGTGTTGGTCGATACAAAAATCACATTGTCCTGTTCATCCATCACCGCGCACACAATCGCGCCTCCGAAAATGATCTCATCGGTGGTATTCGCAAAAGTCACATTGATAAAGTTTTCATAAGCCTGGTCTTCCGGCATATCAATTTCCGCTTCCAGGGGCAGCTTTTTGTACGTGTATCCATACGCGCCCTCCGCAACAGAGAGCTGTGCATCGGAAACTGTGGCATGGAGCAGCATGCTGCCCCAGAGATACTCGCTGACATAGGCTGCTTCGCCCGGCTCAAGCCAGACCCCATACGGGTTGGATGAGATATGGTCGACCGACGTCAGCTTTTCATTCTTCTCGTTGAACAGTTCCAGTTTCCCGTCCCCAAAGTATGCGCCGGTATCCCCTGTATTTTCAACCCGCGCAAAGTATGCCCCCGTATCCTTTTCCGGATACACATAGGTTGACTGGGAGGTGACGGTAAACGCAGCATCTGCAAGGCCTGCCGCAGAACAGCACACAAGGAGCACGGACAGAATCAGCGCAGTCAGTTTTTTCATATGGATCCCTCCCGCAGGAAGACTTTTCTTACGATGTTATGAATAATCATATTGCGCAGCCGGAGGCCTGTCAAGATGCCACCGTGCACACACCAACTGAAGAAGCTGTCCCGTTTTCCGGAACAGCTTCTGTTGTTTCAAAGGTCTTTTACTGTCTGACCATATAGTCGTTTGCAACATAGCCGGTTCTGCCGGTCATGGGATCAACCACCTTGCTCCAGGTGCGGCCGCTTGCGACCACCTGCAGCACGTCTCCGGCTGCCAGACGGCGGATGGATCTTGCCGTCTTGTTGGGGGAAGTACGCAGTCCAACGCTGCGCTCCGTATTGCCGTTCAGGGCACGGGCCACCACATTGTAGGGGGTCACGGCGATGAAGTTGTCATCGCGCTCAGTGATTTCATACTTGCCGGGCTTCTTGGAAACCAGGAACTTGGTCATCACGAAACCGCCGTTCTTGTGGTTCTTCACGGTGATGTAGGACCAGCCTGCAGGGGCGGAGACGCCGCTCTGAACTTCAACCTGTGTGCCGCACTCAAGGCGGTAGAGCACTTTGCCGTTGGCGCTGTTGCGCACATTCAGGGTCTTGCCGTTGGCACAGTTGACCCACATGGTCACATTCTCAGTTCCTTCTGCGCCGGCGAATACGGGAATCATCAGTCCTACGAGGGTCATTATGGCAAGCACGATGCTGATCAGTTTCTTCATAAGGGTCAACCTTCCTTTCAATCTCAAAGCCTGCTGTGCAGGTCATTCTCTTTCCTTCTGCCCGGCGTTTTCCGCCCGGCACTGATTGATACGCAGGACTTCTCGCAATGGCAGTTCCTGCTGCATTTTCTTACAGACTTTCTTACAGACTTTTTTCAGTCGTCTCTCAGGCCCATGCACCGGTGATTCTCATTACGACCACCATGACAGTCATGAGTGCAGCCATACCGCCCATCATGTACATCATCATCTTACGGGACTGTCTGGCTTCTTCTGCCTTATCCTTCCGTCTCTGTTCCGCGATCTCCACCGCGTGTTCCCGGTTATAGCGGATCTTGTCTGCCGTCTGGTTGAAGAAGGTCTTCGCGATTCCGTGGATGGTTCCGGCCATCGTATCCGGCGTCTCATCCTTCATTTCCAATTCAGCCCCGCAATAAGGGCAATGTCTGATCTGTCTGAGCTGGTCAATCTCCAGTGATGCTCCACAATTTACACAATTCATAATTTTATCCTCCTCAGTTGTTTGCAATGATTTTTTAAATTCGCCGCTTAGGCGTTGGTTGATTGTCAGTTTTTTTCTGCAGACCGTGTGTTCCGGCCTGCACATATTAATACGGAGTCAAAAAGAAGATGGCAGGTCCTGTCACAGTTTTTTGACGCCATTTTTTTGCCGGATTTAATTGCCAAAGTAAATGCAACACGATTGTTGCATTTACTTCGACAAATTAGAAAGTTGCATTTACCTCGGCAAACGATTTTGGATCGGTTGCTGCGACCATCAGAGGGGCCCTGGAAGCTGAGTCTGAGGCAGATCCGCAGGCCATCCG
>Ga0129307_1001391_pt1 | contig 26028 bp, 24 predicted proteins | sample P1105metagenome_FD_94437 | JGI IMG/M metagenome (GOLD analysis project Ga0129307, IMG submission 94437) | Capybara group fecal microbial communities from Wisconsin, USA - P1105 metagenome | ecosystem: Host-associated > Mammals > Digestive system > Large intestine > Fecal | place: USA: Wisconsin...
CATCGAGTGATATCGTCGAGTTGTACCATGTTCGGAGATGGGAGAATGAAACCGCCTATTTCGATATCAAAGACCATCTGGAGGCAGAGCGATTTAATTCCGGGAAATTTAATATCGTAGCTTGTGAGCTGTACGGAAAGATTCTGTGCTATTCCGTTTGTGGGGTTCTTTATAGCGCTGCTGACAAACGGTTATTAACAAGAGTGGCGGAATCCGAAACCGGGGTGTCCAGTACTATGTATGCTTACATACCCAATATGAAATACATATGCGATACTGTCAGAATGGAGCATATACTTCTTCAATTTTTGACAGGTAAATTTCAGGAGCAGGAAAAGGTCTCACAATATTTGGACCAGTTGGAGGATGACTGCTCAAGGAATACAGTCCCGGTTCGTCCGGGACGACACTATAAACGTTGGGGGCGGTGGATGAGTTCTATACCAACGGCTAAATTTAGGATAGACGGCAGACGTAATCCACCTATTGAAAAATGCTATAAGACAAATGGTTATATGACAAAGAAGTGATAACAGACTGGTGTGAATGAGTTAATAGGCAGTAGTATAGAATCAGGGTTTTAAAAAAAAGCACTATCATCAAAGGGGCATTTTTGCGCTTTTTTACAAAGTAAAAACCAGTTCGAATGATTATCGAACTGGTTGATGACATTGAGCGGGCATCCCGCTCTTTTGTTGTTTACCCCAGAAGCATGCGGTCGTTGTCCAGAGCAGCTCCGGAAGTATGTTCAAACATGGCCAGCAGATCTTCAACCCGCAGCATGGATTTTGTTTCGCGATTGACATCCACAATGACTTTGCCCTCATGCATCATGATAATGCGATTGCCATACTGGAGTGCATCCTTCATGTTGTGGGTGACCATCAGTGCAGTGAGATGATGGTCGCGAACCAGGTCCCGGGTGAGATGAAGGACTTTTGCTGCAGTCTTGGGGTCAAGCGCAGCGGTATGTTCATCCAGAAGCAGCAGTTTGGGCTTTTTCAGTGTGGCCATCAGCAGGGTAAGTGCCTGCCGCTGGCCGCCGGAGAGCAGCCCGACACGGGCGCTCATACGGTCTTCAAGCCCCAGTCCCAGGCGGGCGAGCTCGTCGCGATACATTTTTTTCTCTTTTGAGGTGATGCCCCATTTAAAGGGACTGCGATGTCCGCCTCTTCTCATGGCGAGCGCCATGTTTTCTTCAATGGTCATTGTGGCGGCAGTCCCTGTCATCGGGTCCTGAAACACGCGGCCGAGGAAAGTCGCGCGCTTGTATTCCGGCAGATTGGTGACATCGCTTCCGTCGATCATGATCGAACCGCGGTCAACGGAGAAAACACCTGCGACAGCATTGAGCAGTGTGGATTTGCCTGCACCGTTGCCGCCGATGATTGTGACAAAGTCACCTTCCTGCAGATGCAGATCCGCACCGGAGAGTGCGATCTTCTCTGTAATGGTGCCGGGATTGAATGTTTTTACAATCTGATTGACATCCAGCACTTCACACACCCCGCTTTCTGATCTTTTTCTGCACGGCAAGCCCTTTCCAGTAGGGGACAGCCAGGAAGACGGCGACGACCAGTGCGGTGAGCATTTTCAGGTCATTGGTATTCAGACCAAGCCACAGCACAATCTGCATGACAAGATAATAGATGACGGCACCAAGCGCAACGCAGATCAGTTTGCCCCAGAATGAACGGAAAAGCTTCCCAAATACAACCTCGCCAATAATGACCGCTGCAAGGCCGATGACGATTGCACCACGTGCCATCTGTACATCGGCAAAACCCTGATACTGCGTCAGCATGGCACCGGAAAAGGAAACGATACCGTTGGACAGCATCAGGCCGACGACTGTGCCGAAACGCGTATTGATTCCCTGGGCTCTGGCCATGTTCTGATTGGCTCCTGTGGCACGAAGTGCACAGCCGTATTCCGTGCCAAAGAAGAAGTGCAGAGCGAGAATCAGGACCGCAGTCAGGACAAGAAGCAGACAGATTGGATTGTCAAGGGAAAGTGCACGTACATTTCTCGATGTGATGAGCACGTGATACTTGCTGACATTGACGGCCGTGTTAGCTTTGCCGCCCATGATACGCAGATTGATGGAATACAGTGCAAGCTGAGTGAGAATACCGGACAGAATGGCCGGTATCCCCATGGCGGTATGGAAGAGTCCAGTCATCAGCCCTGCAAGAAGGCCTACCAGGAAAGCACACAGAACAGCAACCCAGGGATCGATGCCGGATGTGATCATCACAGCGGCCACGGCACCACCTGTGGCCATGGAACCATCGACGGTCAGATCTGCCACATCAAGAATACGGTAGGTGATATACACGCCAATGGCCATCAATCCCCAAACCAATCCCTGAGATACAGCACCGGGAAATGCATTGAACAGTTTTACAAGTTCCAAGGGAAGCCTCCTTCATGTAACGCAAAAGCGGCATGGGCTATAAACAGACAAGGGAGCCATAAGTTGAACTTATGGCTCCGCATGCCGTTTGAAATCAAAGATTACTGAATCGCGACATAACCTTCAGGCACGGTAATGCCGAGCGTTGCGCACATGTCAGCATTGTATTCCTTGACTGCGTTGGGTGCGGTTTCAACCGGGAGGGTGCTGACATCAGCACCATTGACGAGTACCTCATAGGCCATCAGACCGGTTGCATAGCCGAGATCGTAATAGGAAATGGAGAGGGTTGCCACCCCGCAGCCTTTGCAGATGCCTTCCTCACCGGCCACGACGGGTTTTCCGGCAGGAATGGTCACATTGGCAATCGTCTCGGTATAGGAAGCAGCGGTGTTGTCGGTGGGAACGTAAAGCACATCGCATTCATCGCAGGCATTCTGGGTGACAGATGCAAGATCGTTGGAATCCGCGAAAGCGAAAGGCTTGCACTCATAACCGTAAGCGGTCAGATATTCGGTGATCACATTGACCTGATAGAGGGAGTTGGGTTCTGCGGAGCAGTAGAGCAGGCCGACCTTGGCAGCATCAGGGAAGAGTTCGTGGAGCATGTCCGCCTGTCCCTGCATGGGGGCCAGATCGCAGGTGCCGGAGATGTTCAGTCCGGTTGAACCGTTCCAGTTATCAATATCCAGCGCAGTGGCATAGTCTGTCACGGAAGTGCCGAGAATCGGAATGTCAACAGTTGCCGCTGCGCATGCCTGAAGGGCAGGGGTTGCATTGGCCATAATCAGATCAACATCGGCCGCAACGAATCCGTTAGCAATCGTTGTGCAGTTGGCAGAATCACCGGAGGCGTTCTGAATATCAAAGGCGACATGCTCAGCACCGAGCTTTTCAGTCAGGGCATCACAAAAGCCCTGGGTTGCAGCGTCCAGAGCAACATGCTGAATCAGTTGGAGAACGCCGACGGTATATTTCTTCTCTTCGGCGACTGCTCCTGAAAAGCAGGCAAGACACAAGCAAAGTGCCAGAGTGATGGAAAGAATCTTTTTCATAATTCTTTTTTCCTCCTTTGTGATTCTGGAATTGACTTTGTTTACGTGGAACAGTGTAATCAAAGTCCTGAGACGTGTCAATCAGGCGCCAGGCAAAGATACATAAAGAAAACAAAACCCTCCCGGCAGGGAGGGTGGAAATCAGACGGTAAAAAGAAGGTCTGCGTAGGTGGGGAATGGCCAGTAAGAACGGTCAACCATGGTTTCCAGACTGTCCGCATAGACACGCACCTGATCCATCGCAGGCAGCACTGTGCTGCGCAGATACTGTGCGCGGGAGAGCAGATCGGCAGGATGCTTGTCATCCGATACCGCGACCATCAGCTTATCAACCGCTTCAGAGAGCATGCTTGTTTCTTCCGTCAGTGCTGTGAGCAGCTTTTCTTCCGGAATGGTGTTGAATGTGGGAGAGTATTGTTTGATGCTCGCTGCCGTTCTGGCGACATCACCGGTATAACGGATCACTGCTGGGAGAATTTCGCGACGGACCATGGCCAGTGCGGTCTCCGCTTCAATGTGAATGGCTTTGTTGTAGGTTTCCAGCGCGATCTCATAGCGCGAGTGAACTTCTGTGCGGCTGTAAATGTGGTGCGTCTCAAAGAGCTTGAGATTCTTCTCATCCAGCAGGTGCGGCAGTGCATCCACCGTGGTGGGAAGATTGGAAAGACCACGTTTTCTGGCTTCATCAACCCAGGCAGCGGCATAGCCGTTTCCATTGAAGATAATGCGCTTGTGTGCCTTGATTTCCCGGACAATCAGATCGTGGAGCGTGCTCTGGAAGTCATCTGCTTTCTCAAGCTCGTCAGCGTACAGGCGGAGTGACTCCGCCACGGCCGTGTTGATCATGACATTGCATTCAGAAATGGAGGCAGAGGAACCAAGGGAACGGAATTCAAACTTGTTGCCGGTGAAAGCGAAGGGAGAAGTGCGGTTGCGGTCTGTGTTATCCCTCGGAAAATGCGGGAGGACATGGACACCGACTGCAAGCTCCTGAACACCGTGATCTTTGTATACCGTCCCTTTTTCAAGGGATTCAAGAATTTCAGTCAGCTCATCCCCAAGGAAGATGGAAACAATCGCCGGAGGCGCTTCATTTGCTCCCAGACGGTGGTCATTCCCTGCGGAAGCCACAGAGATGCGCAGCAGATCCTGATATTCATCCACAGCACGGATCACTGCCACCAGGAAGAGCAGGAACTGTGCGGAATCATAGGGAGAATTCCCGGGATTGAGCAGGTTGTAGCCTGTGTTGGTGACCATGGACCAGTTGTTGTGCTTGCCGGAACCATTGACACCGGCAAACGGTTTTTCCGCAAGCAGACAGACCAGATGATGGCGTTCTGCCACACGCTTCATCAGTTCCATGGTCAGCTGATTATGGTCTGCAGAAATGTTCGAAACCGTGAAAACAGGGGCCATTTCGTGCTGGGCGGGGGCACATTCGTTGTGCTCTGTCTTCGCATAAATGCCCAGTTTCCAAAGCTCTTCATTCAGCTCCCGCATGAATGCCTGCACCCGGGGACGGATGGTGCCGAAGTAATGATCATCCAGTTCCTGACCTTTGGGCGGTTTTGCGCCGAACAGGGTACGGCCGGTGAAGATCAGATCCTGGCGCTTCTCATAGAGGGAACGGTCAATCAGGAAGTATTCCTGTTCGGGCCCGACTGTCGGAAGAACGCGTGTTGCATCCCGCCCGAAAAGCTTCAGAACGCGTACAGCCTGGTGCGAAAGAGCTTCCATGGAGCGCAGCAGAGGTGTTTTCTGGTCGAGTGCTTCGCCACCATAAGAGCAGAAAGCCGTAGGAATACAGAGAACACCTTCTTTAATGAAGGCATAACTGGTCGGATCCCATGCAGTATAGCCGCGCGCTTCAAACGTCGAGCGGAGCCCGCCGGAGGGGAAGGATGATGCATCCGGCTCGCCGCGGACCAGCTCGGACCCGGAGAACGACTGAATCATGCGGCCGTTTTCTGTGGGCGTGATAAACGCATCATGCTTTTCGGCGGTAATACCGGTCAGCGGCTGGAACCAGTGCGTATAATGGGTAACCCCTTTATCGATGGCCCATTCTTTCATGGCATGGGCGACTACATTCGCAATCTGGGGATCGAGATGGCGTCCCTCGTCAATTGTTTTTTTCAGTGTACGGTATGTATCCTTGGGCAGACGCTGCTGCATGACAGAATCGTTAAAAACATTGCTGGCAAAGAGTTCATCCAAAGGACTCATGCGTACCCCACCTTTCATGGCCGGAATCAATACCCGGCATGTGACGGGATTATAGAAGTATGATACAACCTTGTCAAGAAAGTACGGAAGAAAACATGCTGTAAGCTGCTCGGGTGCACTGTGCATGGCAGGCACAGATGATTTTGCCTGCTCAATGGAAAAGGGACTGAGTCCGAGGATAAACATAAAAGAAACAGAAAGCGGCAGGAAAAGCCTTGTGGTTTTCTGGCACTTCTGATATGATCGCGAACCGTATCGGCATATAAGGAGATGAAGCGATTTTGCGGGATCGGACACATGTTCTCCGGCGCGCTTTCCCAGTGACAGTCCCTGTTCTTGCAGGCTATATCTTTCTGGGCATTGCCTATGGCATCGCGATGAGGGCACGCGGTTTTGGGATCGCGTGGAGTTATACAATCAGTTCGCTGGTTTATGCTGGCTCCCTGCAGTTTGCGATGATTGAGCCGCTGCGCTTGGCTTTCGCACCTGTGACCTTTGCTTTTCTGTGCCTTCTGATACAGGCAAGGCACCTGTTTTATGGACTGACCATGCTTGAACCATACAGCCGGACGGTGAGAGCAAAACCTTACCTGATCTTCTCGCTGACAGATGAGACCTACTCAATTGTCTGCCAGGGTGCTCCAGCTGACCTGTCTCCGGAGAGCTGGTATCTTGCGGTGTCAGCGCTCGATCAGACCTATTGGGTGCTTGGGACAGTTCTTGGTGCGCTTCTGGGCTCCATGATTCCCATGGACCTGCTGCAGGGGATTGATTTTTCGATGACTGCGCTGTTTCTGGTCATTGTGACTGAACAGACCATGGATGCCCTTGAAGCGTGGCGTGAAGGAAAAGAAAGCCTGACGGATGCATTGTTCGCGCCGGTGCTGGGCGGTACGGCCACCCTGCTCAGTCTTCTGTTTTTCGGAAAGGACAGTTTTCTGCTGGTATCCATGGCTGCCATGCTTCTGGGGTTTGCGGTGAAATACAGGGCAGAGCAGGGGAGGAAACAGGCATGATGACATGGCAGATGATCCTGTATATTGTGATTGCGGTTGTCGTCACCCTGCTTGTACGCGCGCTTCCTTTTCTGATTTTCCGCAACGGACAGGCTCCGGCGTTTGTGTTGTGGACAGGAAAGCGGCTGCCTGCTGCAGCGATGGCGATGCTGGTGGTTTACTGCTTGAAGGATCTCAGCTTTTCTGCAGGCGCTGAATGGATACCGACTTTGGCGGCCTGCGCACTGACGGTGATTCTTCACGTATCATTTCGTAAAATGGTTATCTCAATCTGTGGAGGCACGGCACTGTACATGATTCTTCTTCATGTGCTGTGAGACGTGTGCTAAAAATGCTGTGCATATGGAAACAGGGACACGATCCGGATCCAGCAGGGCTTTCGGCAGATGGTGAGGATATGCGGAAAAAACGCTGGTTTTCATGCAAATCCCTTTCATTTTGCATCTGAATGGCATTGTTTTTCCGCACAGAACATGTACAATACGTATGCTGAACGTCTTTTTAGGAGGTGCCCTGAATGAATTATATGGAAGAATCCCTGCGGAAGCATGGTGAATGGCAGGGAAAAATCGAAGTGGTCTCCCGTGTGCCTGTGAAAAACAAGGATGATCTGTCGGTTGCATATACACCGGGCGTGGCCCAGCCGTGCCTGGAAATCCAGAAAGACTATGACAAATCATTTACTCTCACCAGACGACACAATCTGGTTGCTGTCATTACGGATGGCACTGCCGTGCTGGGATTGGGCGATATCGGACCGGAAGCAGGGATGCCGGTTATGGAAGGAAAGTGTGCCCTGTTCAAGGCGTTCGGTGATGTGGATGCTTTCCCGATCTGTATCCGCAGCAAGGATGTGGATGAGATTGTGCGCACCATCTATCTGATTTCAGGCTCTTTTGGTGGGATTAACCTGGAAGACATCGCTGCGCCTCGATGCTTCGAAATCGAGCGCAGGCTGAAGGAACTCTGTGATATTCCCGTGTTCCATGATGACCAGCATGGCACGGCTGTTGTTGTCGGTGCCGCTCTGATCAATGCACTGCGTGTGGTGAAGAAGGCAATCGGCGAGGCAAAGGTCGTCATCAATGGTGCCGGAAGCGCAGGAATTGCCATTGGAAAGCATCTGATGAATCTGGGAGTCAGGCATCTCAAACTGGTTGACCGGTTCGGCATTCTTTGCGAGGGAGAACCGATGAACCCTGCACAGGAAGAGATGGCACAGGCGACCAATCCTGAAAAGATGTCAGGAAAGCTTGCTGATGCCATGAAGGGAGCAGACGTGTTTATCGGTGTCAGTGCTCCGCATATTGTCAGCAGGGAAATGGTGCAGTCCATGGCGAAGGATGCCATCGTATTTCCGATGGCCAACCCGACACCGGAAATTGAACCCGATGAGGCTCTTGCCGCAGGGGCTGCGATCGTGGGCACAGGCCGCAGCGATCATCCCAACCAGATCAACAATGTGATGTGCTTCCCGGGCCTGTTCCGCGGTGCACTGGATGTGCGCGCAAGTGATATCAATGAGGAAATGAAGCAGGCCGCTTCGTATGCACTGGCAGACCTGGTTGCACCGGAAGAGCTGTCTGCACAGTATATCCTGCCCCTTGCTTTTGACAAGCGAATCGGACCGGCTGTGGCAGCAGCTGTCGCCAAGGCAGCCAGAGACAGCGGTGTTGCAAGAGTGTAATGCTTTCTGACTGGAGACTCCTGCGGGCAGATGAAGCAGTGAATCAGATATCCGGGCCGCAGAAAGGATCATCCGCGCTGTGCGCGGCGGGTCGTTTCTGCGGCCTTTTCAATTCATCGCCATGCGATGAAACGTCATGCCGTTCTGTGATACCTTTCCCGGACTGTGAGGTCCCGAAATGTTTTTTTATTTTAGGAAAAAGAAAACGGCTGCCTCAATGATATGAGACAGCCGCATTGTACAATGGCTGCAAAGACAATGGACAAAGTTCCATGCTGTGTCGTGCAGGTGCACAGATCAGAATCCGTCGTCCTCTTCTTCCTCGTTATAGGCTTCTTCGTCGTACGCTTCTTCCTCTCCGTTATCGGCATCTGCATCAGAAGTCTCTTCGTCTGTGACATCTTCCTCGATGAGGGTGTCGCTGATATCGACTACAACATCTGGGACGCTCAGCGGCTCTGTCACTTCATCGGGCGTGACGTATTTTGAAAGGATATAGCCGTGGTAACCATTGATGTCAAGCTCGGTCCATGTTCCCTGCTCGCCGAGAATGGTCACGACATCGCCCGCGTGGTATCCACCGATTCGCTTGCTGGATTCCTTCGCAAGAGTATACAGGTTGATGCGGTGCGTATTGGTGAAGGAACCCTTATAGGAAAGGCGCCCGGTTGTGAAGGTGGAGGCGGGTTCCATGAATTTCAGAGCACTGTTGAGGATGTAACCGGCCTGCCCGTCAACATAAACCCCGGTCATCTTGGACTGAATATCAAAGACACGGACGATGGTACCGCCGGGGACCTTTTTCAGGATCATGCTGCTGCTCTTGCTGGTTTTTCTGAAACTTGCTTTGCCGGATTTCGGCGCATAGACCACGGCGAGGCGTTCGTTGTCTTCTGCATTGGTCTCCCAGACCAGGGAACTGGTAGCGACTTTGAGCTCCTGTCCGTTGAGTACAACGGTCGAACGGGCAATCCCCAGTTCGGTGAGAGCAACTTCCAGCATTTTTCCCTGTTCGTTGAGATAAACAAGGTTGTCGGCTTCAACGGCTTTGCGGGACGGTGCTTCTGTGGCTTTGGCAGTACTCTTTTTGGAAGTGGAGGATTTGCCTGACCCCGAAGCGTCCGGTGCGGGTGTCGCTGAGGCTTCGGCTGTTCCAGCCGCAGTGGGGAAGGTGTCGTTCTGCTCAGCCACCTGTCCTTCGGGAAGCGGAGCATCTGTGGCTGAACTGGTAAACACGCCGAGCGCATTGGCAATATCATTGTCTGAGACAGAAATGCCGCGGTAATTCATGTAATCCTTTATAAAGGAAGCGTTGGCAGCAGCCGGTCTGGGAATGCGGACCTTGCCGATGCTTCCGCCGAAATCGAGCGTCACATAATTCCCTTTGATGACATCTTTGCTGATAATCACCGTATGCGTTGCGGCACTCTGATCCATATAGATGACTTTCTGATAAATATCGTCAACGGTTTCACCGGCACTGATCGGGGTGCCTGCGGGGAGCGTGCCGATATTGTTCAGAATGCTCGTGGTTGTGCCGTTTTCATCGGTCTGAGTAGACTGAGAAAACATGGCAGTGCTGCTCGAAGTCACATAAAGATAATAGCGGCCGCGGTCAGAATAAGAGATGGCGGAAGCACTGAAAATCATGGATGTGAAAAGAACAGCGGAAAGCAAAAGGCATACAATACGCCGCACAATGATCACCTCTTCTTTGTTTCGATTCATTCTACAGCAGGGGCTGTGAAAATGCAAGAATGCAAGAATAAAGAAAAGGCCGGAATCCGGCCTGATAATCATGGATGATCCTCTGTGACAAAAGGCAGCTCCAGACGATTGGTTCCATCATCCCAGAGGCGTTCGAGGTGATAGTATCTTCTCTCTTCCTGGTTGAAGAGATGAACCAGAATGCGTCCGAAATCCATCACGACCCAGCGGGCTTCGTTCTGCCCTTCACAGCGGCGAAGATCAAGACCAAGTTCTGCCATGCGGTCGTCGACAGCGTCTGCCATGGCATGTACATTGTTGGCGTTTCTGCCGCTTGCAATGACCATGTAGTCGCAGATCACGGTCAGGTGTCGCACGTCGAGCGCGACGAGGTCAAGCGCCTTTTTATCGTCAAGCGTACGGGCAATCTCCAGGGTCAGTTCCATGTCAGTCATTCAGGAAACCTCCTTCTTAATATAGTTGCCTTGATTCATGCAATCATTATCAGACATGTATTTCAGGAAGCGTGCGGAGCCATTCAATGGTGCGCATGCTCTGGGGATGCAGCGGATGAGAACCTGATTTCACATAAGCAGCTGTACCTTCAAGAGAGGCCAGCATCGCCCGTTCCAGGGAAAGCGGAGCAAGCATGCGGACTTTCTGAAGCGTGGGATAATCTTCACGGGTTGGTTCAATCTTATCCGCGAGGAAAACAACCATATCGAGTTTTGTCATGCCCACTTTGCCGGTGGTATGACATGAGATAGCCCGAAGAATATCCGGATCCTCGACGCCGTACTCAGTGGCGGCCAGATAGGAGCCTGCAACGGAATGCATCAGATTGCCGCTTGCCAGTGTGAGTGCATCCATGGTCAGTGCGTGTTTTTTGCAGATATCCTGCATTTCCGAAAGCGGCATGCATTTTGCACAGTCGTGCAGCAGTGCGGCAATTTCGGCTTTCAGTGGATCCACATGATGATTTCTGGCCAGATTTCTGGCTGTATATGCGACTGCAAGAGTATGGGAGAAACGTTTGATTGTCAGTGCGGAAAACAGTTTTGAAAACCACTCTTCTGCCTGGGGAATGCGCCGTGGCATCCCATACAGGCCAAGAGCACCGCAATACTCCTGAAGTACAGGAGGAAACAGTGGGGAGCTGACGCCATTGAGCATGCTTTCCCTCACCGCGGTGCTGGAAATGTCCATCACCGGCATGTCAATGCTTTCAAACACTGCACCCATTGAGATCAGGCGTTTTTTTTCATCAAGATATTCACGGGAAGAAACGGAAAGAACACGCGGTGCAATCAGAAATGTACACAGAGGAAAGACCTGCTGGACATTTTTCCATTTGTGCAGCTCCATAAGCGTATCCGCACCGATGATGTAAAACAGATCCGCTTTTGGAAACTGATCATGCAGCGCGTGAAGCGTATCGATGGTATAGGTTATCCCTTCTCTGTTGAGCTCGATTTCGCTGGGCACCAGGCCTTTTTCAGCACAGGTGGCAACACAGACCATCCGCCAACGGTGGACGGCAGGAACGATGCCGGTCTTGTGAGGCGGTGTGCCGTCGGGCAGGAAGAGGACACGGTCAAGGTCTGCCCCCTGCATAGCATATTTAGCAATTCGGATGTGTCCAAGATGTATGGGGTTGAAAGTACCGCCCATGATGCCGATCCGTTCTTTTGCCATGCGCTTCGAACTCCTCTCAGCTCCATTATATACGATTTTCCCAGCGCAGAAAAGGGGAAATTCAGACGGGAAGGGACAGGGAAAGAAAGCTCAGAAAAGAGCGGAAAAATGTATCTTGACATAGATACACGCATGAGTATAATCTGCACACGTCAAAGACAGCATCTTACACGACAAAATGATAGGATTGCCTGATTTCGATAATATTGGAGGAAGCGGTTTATGGGATTCGTACTTTGTCCACGCTGCGAGCTGAATTATATGAGTGATAAGGAGACTTACTGCAGCGTTTGCATGCAGGAGATCCGTGGAACTGCTCCTAGGGACGAGGTTGAGCTCTGCTCGATCTGCAACGAAAACCCCTGTCTGCCAGGGAAAGATGTCTGTGCTGAATGCCTTCGTGAGATGGAAAGCAATGAAAAAGTCGAATCATCGGATGATTCTGACATGGAAGGCGACGACCAGGGTATGGATGAAATCCTCCCGATTGAAGAGGATGATCAGGAGTACCGTGATATGAATGATGCCCTGAGTCTTGAAAGCGTGCGCGAAGATGAAGAGCGCGAAATGGACGCCGAAATGGACGATTCGGAAAACATGGACATGAATTCATAAGCATGAGGCTGTATGCAATTGCGGATCTGCACATGCCCGGCGGAGCCGATAAATCGATGGATATATTCGGTGCAAACTGGGAAGGTCATGTTGACAAGATTTTTGAGGACTGGCGTGCTCGCGTTACCGAAGATGATGCCGTTCTGATACCTGGCGATATCTCATGGGCGATGTATATGCAGGATGCGATTCCGGACCTCCGGAAAATTGGTGAGCTTCCCGGAAAAAAAGTACTGCTGAAGGGAAATCATGATTACTGGTGGTCATCCCTGACCAAAGTACGGGAGGCCGTTGCTCCGGGCATGCAGGTCATCCAGCATTCTGCAGTGGATCTTGGATCTTGTGTTGTATGCGGTACGCGGGGATGGATTTGTCCGGGGTGCGGGGAGAGCCTGACTGCAGAGGATGAAAAGATCTACCATCGTGAGTGCATCCGACTGGAACTGGCTCTCCGGGAGGCCGAAGCTGTTGCAGCAGGCCGCCCGGTGATTGTGATGACACATTACCCTCCGCTTTATCAGCAGAACCGGGATACAGGCTTTACTGAAATTATTGAGAAGTTTCCTATTTACTATGTAGTGTATGGCCACCTGCATGGGAAGGGGATTGCAGCGCGCTTTGAAGGGGAACATCACGGGATTCCCTATATGCTGACGAGCTGCGATGCGACGGACTTCAGACTCAAAGAAATCCCGATGCCTGATACGCAAATGTGAGGACAATATCAGACAAGAAGGCCCCTCGGATCCAGGTGCCACTTTCCTCCACTTTTTCCCATCATCATGCAACAATGGAGGAAGGGCTGGGGTCAAAAAAACATCAAAAAGAACAGAAAAAATTTTTTTGCCGGGGACTGACTGCTGCATAGACAGTCAGTCCCCGGCTTTTTCTAAATGATGGTACGCACCTGTGAACGGATACAAGATATGGATGCAAATCGGTGAAAACAAAGCTGAAAATGGCCAAATAATCACGTCTTTTCGCGATGAAAAGACGTTTTTTGGTTCAATGAGTCCACTTGCAGAAGAATGCCCGGTGGTGTAAAATGGCATTGCGTCCCAAAAAAGATCAAAATAGTGGGGAAAGGTGGAAGACGATGGACGAGCATGCTTTGCCGAACGAAAAATCGTTCGTCGACGACCACCTGGATTATGAGCATTATGAAAAATGCTTCATTGGTTCCTACAGCCATTCTTTGGACAGCAAGGGGCGGCTTGTAATTCCCCAGACCTATCGGGAGGGACTCGGAAAAACATTCTATATTGCGCCTTCAAAGGATTTTGACTATGTAGCTCTCTATCCCAACGCTGCCTGGGCCAGGGCGAGACATGGCTTTGCCAAGCTGGGGACGATGAATTCGGAAATCAATATGTTTCTCGACCAGTTTGATGCTCTTTCCTTTCGCGGCCAGGAATGTGATGCACAGGGCAGACTGGTTCTTCCTCCAAGGGTTCGTGACGAACTGCTTTTTGGAGAAAAGGATGTTGAAATAACCGGTGCCAATGATCACGTCCGCGTGATTGCAGCAAGCCATGCCGTACAGGCGAAGAAAGACTTCAGAGCGGCTCTGCCGAACATTCTCAAACGCATGGCTGAACTTGAAGCCCAAATGAACAGTCATTAATCCGCAGGATGCGGTGCAGATAACGCATATAGAAGGAAGGAATGGATCATGCAACTCGAAGCAAGAAGACGTCAGGGCAGATCACTCTGGCGGAAACCGGTTTATGCAGGTTCGAACACAAATGCATATATCAACAGACCGGCCATGGGCACAGAGAGAATGAAATCATCCATTTCTGCACCTTCGATCGGCCCTGACATGCGCGCAACGTACACGAGCTACGAACGCAATACGCGTGTTGAAAATCTGCAGAAAAAAAGGCGTATGCAGAATGCTGCTGTAAGAGATCGGTGGACAAATACCGGAATCCGTGCGACAATTGCCTATGGAGTGATGATTCTGCTTGTGGTGTGCCTGGGAAGCATCATTCTGGCTGGCAGAGCGGCAGTCATGAAGGCAGAGCGGGAGAACGGCAGAATCCAGTCGAGAGTTGCAGATGTCCTGCGCACATGTGAAACCCTTCAGAAACAAATTGATGAGGCGGAAGCCAGCCTGTTTGTAGGGTATGCTGCTGTTGATCTGGGCCTGGTTTCGGATAACGGCGTGGAAAAAATGCTTCTGACGGCTCCTGCTGATGCGATTGTTCTTCCACAGAACAGACAGACTGGCAGCAGATGAATGCAGAGATGAGAGGATTACTATGAAGCTCAGTGCAATATGTGAAGATCTTCCGTACCTTCTCGATACGCAGGGAGACATGGATACGGAAATCGACAGCGTTGTTTCATCCAGCAAGGAAAAGAGCAGGAACGGGCTCTTTTTCTGCATTGTCGGAGCACGGTTTGATGCACATAACTATGCAGCCGAAGCTGTGGCCAATGGGTGTGCTGCCCTGATGGTGGAACGCTATCTTCCTCTGGATGTACCGCAGGTCCGCGTTTCGGATGGTCGTGCGGCCATGGCAAGGATGTGTGCGGCTTTCTATGGATGGCCTTCCAGACAGATGAAAATGTGCGGCATTACTGGCACAAAAGGAAAGACCACAACAAGCTATATGTTCAAGTCGATCTGTGAAGCTGCCAATTTCAAATGCGGACTGATTGGAACGACAGGTGCTTTGATTGGATCAAAGAAAGTTGCCAGCCATCTGACAACGCCGGATCCGGCAGAACTCCAGAAAATGCTGCGCGACATGGTCGACAGCGGCGTACAGGTGGTCGGCATGGAAGTTTCGGCGCATGCCATTGACATGCACCGCCTTGACGGCATGGAATTTGATGTTGGATGCTTTACCAACTTCAGTCAGGACCATCTGGACTATTTCCAGACCATGGATCGATATTTTGAAACCAAGAAATCGTTTATCACAGGTGGTCAGGTTCGCAATGCCACGCTGAATGCAGATGATGACGATGTAGCGGACATCAGGAATGGTTTGCACATACCGAATATTACCTTTGGCATTTCTGCCAATTCCGATCTCTATGCAAGAGATATTGAAATCTCTGAAAACGGCGTGCACTTCAAAATGTCGCTTCATGGAGCCCATGAATTCCCCGTTCAGCTGGCAATGACCGGCATGTTCAATGTGTACAACGCCATGGCGGCTGCATCCTGCGCCATGGTTCTTGGTATCGATTCGGAAAGCATCCGCAAGGGACTTGAAGCCATCCAGTCCGTACCGGGACGTATTGAAATGCTTCAGACAAATACCCCGTATAAGGTAATTCTGGACTATTCGCATTCTCCGGATGCGCTGAAAAACATTTTAAAAACGGTCCGTCAGTTTGCCAGGGGAAGAGTGATTGCGCTCTTTGGCTGCGGCGGCGACCGGGATCATGGCAAACGTCCGATTATGGGCCGCATCGGTGGACAGCTGGCAGATTTTTGCGTGCTGACCAGCGATAATCCGCGCTCGGAGGACCCGATGCAGATCCTGAATTCCATTGAGGAAGGCATCCGTCCTACTGGAAAGCCCTACACAGTGATTGAAAACAGAAGAGAAGCCATACGGTATGCCATGTCGATTGCCAGGGAAGGCGATATCATCGTCCTGGCCGGCAAAGGTCATGAAACCTATCAGGAAATCATGGGCGTTAAGCGTCCGTTTGATGAAAAAACAGTTGTACGGGAACTGCTGGAAGAAATGCAGTGAACGGAAGAAAAGAGCAGAATTGCCCGATAAAAAGAAAGAGGATCGATCATGCTGCGGATGATATTGGCATTGCTGGTGAGCTTTCTGATCGTGCTGCTGATGGGACCCAAGTTCATACCTTATATGCATAAACTGCATTTTGGTCAGACGATTTACGAACTCGGACCGCAGCATAAAGCAAAGCAGGGAACGCCTCTCATGGGTGGACTGATGATTGCGGCAGCCGTCCTTGTTTCCTGCGTTGCCTTTCATCCGATTTCATGGGGCGGAGCATGGGAATTTATGATTCCTCTTCTTGGGTTTGCGCTTCTTTCCATGGCAGTCGGGTTTGCAGATGACTACATCAAGGCTGTGAAAAAACGCCACGAAGGATTGACGCCAAAGCAGAAAATTATCGGACAGGTTGGTTCGGCTTTGGCTTTTTCTGTCTATTGCTATTTCAGCCCGAAGGTGGGAAGTGCGATTCATATTCCGTTCACATCGATTGAATGGAATCTGGGCATCTTCTACATTCCGCTGATGACACTCGTGATGATTTTTATGGTGAACTCGTCCAATCTCCAGGATGGACTGGATGGCCTGCTCTCTACTGTGACAGCGGTTTCCATGCCGGGCTGGGCGGCGATGGCACTCATCATGGGCCTGCTGGCTCCGGATATGAAGAATGATTATCTGAATGTCGCAACGTTTGCGTTTGCAATGACTGGCGCTGTGATGGGCTTTCTGCGCTTTAACCGTTATCCGGCCAAGATCTTCATGGGCGATACGGGTTCCATGTTTATCGGAGGCGGTGTTGTGGCCGTCTCCATGCTGCTCAGACAGCCCATGATGATGATTCTCCTGAGCTTCTGTCCGATCATGTCTTCTGTCAGCGTGATGATTCAGAGAATGTATTTCAAAGCGACCCATGGGAAAAGAATCTTCAAAATGTCACCCATTCATCACCATTTTGAGCTGTGCGGATACAGCGAAACGCAGATTGTGGCAATGTATGGCACGATCACGGGTCTGTTGACAATCATCGCAGTGCTGAGCGTGTTTGGAGGACTCATGGGATGAAAGAGAATACGCAGTTTCTGGGAAAGCATGTTCTGGTGGTTGGAATGGCCCGCAGCGGCATAGCGGCTGCGGAACTGCTTGTCCGGCTTGGGGCTGTTGTCACGGTCAATGACAGCAAGCGTGAAGAGGAACTCGGGGAGGATATCCGGGTGCTGAGCAATCTTCCTGTGCAGCACAGGTATGGCATGCCGGCGATGGATCTTCTGGCCGGCCAGGAGGTGCTGGTTCTTTCTCCCGGCATTCCGGATAAGGTTCCTTTTGTGCAGGAAGCAAAACGTCGGGGCATCCGTGTCATTGCCGAAATTGAACTGGCATATGAAGCAAGCCGGGGAAGAATGGTTGCTGTCACAGGGACCAATGGAAAGACCACCACGGTGACGCTCCTGGACTGCATGTTCAGGGATGCGGGGCAGGCTTCCCATGCTGTGGGCAATATCGGCTATCCCTATTCTCAGGCTGTGATTGATGAGGGCAATGACGATATGTTCGTCTGTGAGTGCTCATCCTTCCAGATGGAGACCGTGGATGGATTTCATCCGAGTGCAGCAGCGCTCCTGAATATTACGGAAGACCATTTGAACCGTCATGGAACCATGGGAGAATACACCCGGCTGAAAATGCGGATGTTTGAAAAACAGACAGAAGCGGATTTTGCCGTATTCAATGCAGATGATCCGGCACTTTCAGGGCTTGACCAGCTGGTCCGAAGCAGGGTGCTGTTCTTTTCCCGCAGGCATGAAGTGGAAAACGGAGCATTTGTCCGCAACGGGCACGTGATATTCCGCCTGGACGGGAAGGAAACGGATATACTTCCTGCGGAAGAAATCTATATTCCGGGGCCGCATAATCTGGAAAATGCCATGGCGGCGGTATGCGTTGCCATGGTGTCCGGTCTTGGTGCGGATACAATTGCCTATACGCTCAGAACGTTCAAGGGCGTGGAGCACAGAATTGAATTCACAAGGGAACTCAGAGGCGTCCGTTATTACAATGACTCCAAGGGGACCAATGTGGATTCAACGGTATGTGCCATTCGGACGATGACGCGGCCGACCATGATGATCCTTGGCGGATCAGATAAGCATGCGGATTTTTCGCCCCTGGCAAAATGCATGTGTGAATCCGGAATGATTGCAGGTGCCGTCCTGATCGGTGTGACCGGACCGCAGATTGAGAAAGCGCTTCTGGCGGAGGGCTTCGATCACCTGTATCATGCGGGCTCCATGGAGGAAGCAGTCAGACTCTGTCAGGAAAAGTCACAGGATGGGTGGAATGTACTTCTTTCACCTGCATGCGCATCTTTTGATATGTTCCATGATTATGAAGAACGCGGAAGGGTCTTCAAGGAGATTGTCAATCACCTGGCGTAAAGAATAAAATGTTCACAGGCCCGGAGAAAGGAAAGCGGAATGGCTCGGTTCAGAAAAAAAGCGGACGGCATGTGGGATACCCTTGACGGAAAAGACGTATCTTCGGCATCCCTTCCTGCATTTGACTGGCAGAAAGACGGCTTCCGCATGCAGCAGACGAATGTGGATGTGGCCAGAGGAATTGATGAGAAAAATGATCCCGGCTATATTCCTGAAGCTGAATCCCATGTCAAAATCCTGGAAAACCGCGGCTTTGAAGATAATGCAGTGGATATTAACCTGATCCAGGAACGCTCGGATGATCTGAGGCAGCATAAAGGGCCGTTCTGGCATGGCGGGAAAGCGGGGTTTGAGACGGAACAGACGCCGGAAGAGACAGAGGACAATTCGGCAGAAGCCGCACAACCGCGCGGTGTACCATGGAAGCTGATTGGAAGAATCTGCGCGGGTTTTGCTGTGGCTTTTGCCTTTCTGATTTTTCTGCGTTTTGCTGTATTCGACATTGAGGAGATTAATGTCGTCGGAAACAGTCAGATATCGGATGATGAGATTCGGAGAATATCAGGCATTCGCACAGGAATGAATATTCTGACGCTGGATGAAGACGCAATTACCCGACGAATTGACGGAAACCGTTATCTGAAACTGGAGGCCATTGAGGTAAAATCAAGTCACACTGTGGTCCTTCATGTACGGGAAAGTCAGGAATTGTCGTTCATACGCTACTGCGGCATCATCTATCTGCTGGATGTACGCGGTATGGTGCTCAATGAGTGGATCCCGGAGAACAAAGAAAAAAATGTTGTGGACGATGTGCCGGATCTTCTGCAGGTGGAAGGACTGGACGTCAAGAACTGCACCATCGGAAGAAAGATAGCGCTCAATGATGACAGACAGATGCCGATTTACAAGGAATTTGTTATGGAACTGAAAGCCATGGGGATGGAAAAGGAAATCTCCACGCTGTATCTGACTGATCCGGAGAGCATCTATCTGGGGACATCAAGTGGTTTCTCCGTGAGGATGGGAACATCCGAACGAATTCACGCGAAACTCCGATCCCTGCAGCTGGTTCTTGACAGACTCGTGGCGGAAGGTTTTCCGAAGGGAACGATAGACGTTTCCATACCGGAAGTGCCCACGTATATTCCGACATCGAGCATGTAAGATGCATGGAAGAAAAAAAGCAAGACAAACGTTGAATTAAAGGACGTCACTGGGCTTGCTCCATTGAATAGCAGACAGAAATGAAACTTGCAAACAGCAGGAAAAGAATGTATAATGCAAAATGGTATACTGGTAGGAGAAAACCGGTATATGGAAATCTGGGAGGATGGAGCCTATGAAGACCACGATTGCGGCAATGGATTTTGGGACAAGCAAAATCGTGACCCTGGTTGCTGAAAACGGTGGAAATACGCGCTGCGACATCGTGGGTGCAGGCGTAGCTGAGTATGATGGCTTTCTTCCTGATGGCTGGAACAATCCGGGCGATTTAAATCAGAAAATTCTGGACTGCATCCGCGATGCGGAAGAGCAGAGCCACCGCAAAATTCGGAGTCTGAATATCGGTGTGCCGGCTGCTTTTACAAAGGTATATCCGACGCAGGCCAGAATCAGTCTGAAAGGGGATACCAATCCCCGCGTTACACCTGATGATGTGAAGGCTGTGTTCTCTGCAGCTGAAAAGAATCTGGGCAATACCATGGGGATTGTCATTCATTCTTCCCCTGCCTGGTTCTGTGTGGATAATGGAAAACAGACAATTGAACCCGTCGACCTGAAAGGTCGTGAATTGTCTGCGCTGATATCGTTTGTGGTGGCTGACCGCTTCTTCATTGAAGAGGTTAACAACCGCATCACCAGTCTCGGCTACACAGTGGACGGCTTTTATTCAACGGCTGCAGGAGAATCGATCCTGTTCCTGCCTGAGGAAGAGCGTGACAAGACCAGCGTTCTGATTGATGTCGGGTATCTGAATACCGATATCATGATTGTCCAGGGCGATGCACTGATTTACATGGACACCGTCGAAATCGGCGGCGGCGACATTGCAGCGGACCTTGCAACCGGTTTGGATATTTCCATGCTTGAGGCGGAAGAAAAGATCAAGAGAGTGTATGTCTTTGGATCGGAGAGCAAAGGGCGTACGTATGAGCTCCCCGGTGCAGACGGACGCAAGCCTCAGAGCTTTACACAGGAAGAAGTGTCGGCTATCATTCTGCCGCGTGTGGATGAGCTGGCAGCGAAACTGAAGGAAAAGATTGACGAGAGCGGCATTCGCCTGGGCAAATGGTCCAATGTGTATCTGACCGGCGGCGGCCTCAGCTTCAACAGGGGCGGACGCGATTATCTCGGGGTTCGTCTCGACCGCACGATCCGTGATGTCCCGATGCGGACAGCCAATTTCAACAGCTTTTCTTTTTCAAGTACTCTGGGCCTGATGGACCTGATCATTGATACGATTGAACAGAATCATCAGGCGGCAGCCACAAAAGGCGGTGCGATCAAGGAGTTCTTCAAAGGCCTGTTCGGCGGCTGAACCCTTGCTTCCATATGAAAGGCCCAAACGGGAAAAGTCAGGAGGATGTTTTGTGATTGAGTTCCAGAATGACGAAACAGGCAGCTTTGCCTCAATAAAAGTCGTCGGTTGCGGCGGCGGTGGAAATAACGCCGTCAACCGGATGGTGGAAGCCGGATTGAAAGGTGTGGAATTCATCTCCGTCAACACCGATCGCCAGGCTCTGGGCATGTCCAATGCACAGACCAAGATCCAGATTGGCGAGAAACTGACCAAGGGTCTTGGTGCCGGCGCTGTACCCGAAGTGGGCAGACGTGCAGCAGAAGAGAGCCGTGAAGAGATTGCGGCCGCACTTGAAGGTGCTGACCTGGTCTTTGTCACCGCCGGCATGGGCGGCGGCACCGGTACAGGAGCAGCACCTATCGTGGCAGAAGTTGCGCGCGATGTTGGTGCTCTGACCATTGCGGTTGTGACCAAACCCTTTACATTTGAAGGCAAGCAGCGCATGAAGAATGCTGAAGCCGGTATTGCTGATCTGAAACAGCGCGTGGATACCCTCGTGGTGATCCCGAACGATCGTCTGCTTCAGGTTGTCAGCAAGGGCACCAGCATGATTGAAGCATTCCGTACTGCGGATGATGTGCTGCGTCAGGGCATCCAGGGTATTTCTGATCTGATTGCCGTTCCGGCGCTCATCAACCTGGACTTTGCTGATGTCAAAACGGTTATGGAGAGCGGCGGCATGGCTCATATGGGCATCGGTGCTGCAAGCGGAGAGAACCGCATGGTCAATGCAGCCAAGGAAGCCATTTCCAGTCCGCTGCTTGAAACCAACATTGATGGCGCACGTGCTGTGCTGATCAATATCACGGGCTCTGCAGATATGAGCATTATGGATATCAACGAAGCAGCCAACATGGTGATGCAGAGTGCAGATCCGGATGCCAATATTATCTTTGGTGCCAATGTGGATGAAAGCCTCGGCGATGAAGTCCGCATTACTGTGATTGCCACAGGATTTGAGAAGACTCCGTTCCCGCCCAGGGATCCCGTCAAAAAGCCCAGGGAGCAGGAGAATGACCGTCTCTTTGGCGGAGCAACGCCTTATGCATCCTCATCCAGCTTCTCTTCCATGGCTTCTGCGCCGACGAGAGACTATGATGACTATGCCGGGAATCAGAACCGCGTGGATGACGCAACGACGACCTATATCGCAAGCCGTCAGTCCATGGGCGTGCCGAATCCTCAGCAGAGCTATCAGGGCGGCTATTTCCCGCAGCAGCAGACGGGTCCGCAGCAGGTCTATGGACAGCCTCAGCTGTTCCAGCAGGGTGTGCCGCAGCAGTCCTATCAGCCTGCATTCGGGAGCACTTCTCCGATTCAGCAGCAGCCCCAGGAACCTGTTCAGGCTGAGCCTCAGAACAGAGTGGCCAAGGATAATAATGGTGTTCCCAGTTTCCTTCACAGAAACAGATAATCGGGATGCTTTTGACAGCCGCGGATTTCCGCGGCTTTTTCCTTTTGCCCGGTTTGGAGGGGATGGTAAAAATGTGCATTTTGCACTATAATACCCCAGAATGAACTCACAGGAGGTTTCTCCATGCATAGAATTGTTGCATGCCTTATCATTGTCTGCATGCTGTCCGGGATGGTTGCAGCCATTGCAGAGCCGGCTACATTTTCCATGGCCGGTTACGATACAGAAGACAGCAGACATGTCTGGGATGATAACCTTTTTTTCCGTCGCATGGCCGAACGGACAGGAATCGATTTTACGTTCCAGGAAGTAACGGATGCGGAAGAATGGAAGAGAATCAAAGCCGGATATAAAGCGGGCGGCGAACTTCCGGATGTTCTGTTCAAGGCAGAGCTTTCGAATGAAGAGACACTGTCACTGTATGAACAGGGGGTTCTGATTGACCTCAGGCCGTATCTTTCTGAGCATGCACCGAATCTTCAGGCACTTCTTGATGCGCATCCGGAATGGGTGAAGGCGATTTCGCTTCCCGATGGTGCGATTGCAGCACTTCCGCAGATCAATATGATCCCGACGAACAATGTGACCTGGATCAATTCCACATGGCTCAATCGTCTGAAACTGGACATGCCCGCGACGCCTGAACAGTTCCTGGATGTGCTGCGCGCATTCAAGACACAGGACCCGAACCGCAACGGAAAAAGCGATGAGATTCCGGTGACCTTCACAGGTCTCTGGGATCTGAAGTTCCTTGCCCATGCATTCGGTGTCATTCCCAATGACTATGGCGTGGAGGCTGTGGACGGGAAAGTTGTCTTTGACTATACTACCGATGCGTACCGTGAGTTTCTGAGTTTCCTGCATACTGCGTATGCAGAAGGGCTTCTGGATCCCTATGGTTTCACATCCATCGACACATCCAGACAGATTACAGATTCCAAGGCTGCAATCACTTATGGCGTAGTGTTTGGACCGACCATCATGAATATGCTGCCGAGCAGTGCCATCTCAGAGTACAGTGTCCTTGTTCTGGAACACAATGGCACGAAAAAGTACCGCAGTCTGATCAGCGAGTTGATTCCTGGCACATTTGCTGTGACCAGTGCCTGTAAAGACCCCGGTGCCCTGCTCTCCTGGGTGGATTTTCTCTATACCGAAGAGGGATGCTTCCTTGCCGCTTCAGGTTTGGAAGGCGATGAGTATGAGAAGACCAGTGATGGTTACTGGTACTGGCTGGAAGATATTGATTATGTTCAGAACTCTGTGCTGGTGGATTCAACCATCACAGAAGGTGCTGCCATTCCGGTCTATATGTCTGCTGAGTATCAGGTGATGTTCGATGACGAAACCACACGGAAGGCCGTCAGTGGACTCAAGGAACTCAGGGATGTTTCCGTCCTTCCTTATCCGCAGCTGTTCCTTTCCGGAGAGACAAAGCAGAAGATTGCTGAGATCTGGAAAGAACTGGGCAGCTGGTGTGAAATTCAGATGACCTGGTTTGTGACGGGAGAAACGGAACTGAACGATCAGACATGGAGTGCGTTCTGCGAAAAAGCCGGCACGCGCGGTGCGGATGCATTGACGGATGTTTTTCAGAAACTGCTGGAAGAATGATGAAGTACCGGAGGAATCGACATGACAGTTTATGAAGAAATGCTGAACTATCTGGACAGCGATAAAGTCAGGGAACAGCTTGGTATGCTCTATGGGGCGAACGATGCGATCTGCGATGCGCAGGCTGCACGCTATAAGGAGCTGGTCTGCAGGCATGAGAAGTATTTCGGAAATGCATCTGAGCTGCACATGATTTCTGCACCGGGCCGCATGGAAATTGGCGGAAATCATACGGATCACAACCATGGCAAGGTGCTTGCTGCTTCCGCCAGCCTGGATACGCTTGCCTGCGTTTCCAAACGGAAAGACAGTTTTGTCCGCGTCAGGTCAGAAGGCTATCCGCTCATTGAACTGGACCTGCGCACACTGACTCCCAGGGAGAATGAAAAGGGCCGGACAGCCGGCCTGATCCGCGGTGTAGCGGACCGCATGGTTCAAATGGGATACAAAGTCGGCGGGTATGAGGCAACCATTACCAGCTCGGTTGTTTCAGGGTCCGGTCTGAGCTCGTCCGCTGCTTATGAAGTGATGACCTGTGCGATTCTTGACCGCCTGTACAACCAGGGAAGCATGGATTTCAAGGATGCAGCGATGATTTCCCAGTATGCCGAGAATGTGCATTTCGGAAAGCCATCCGGTCTGCTGGATCAGATGGCCTCCGCTGCCGGCGGACTTGTGACGGTGGATTTCAAGGATGAAAAACCGCTTGTCAGAGCCATGCATTATGATTTTGCCGCAAAGGGGTATTCAATCGTCGTTGTGGCTCCCGGCGGGAGTCATGCCAATCTGACTGATCATTACGCTGCGATTCCGCAGGAGATGAAGCAGGTCGCGGAATGTCTGGGCGGGCATTTCCTGCGTGATGTGAATGAGGAAACATTCCGCGCATCAATCGGCAGTCTGCGGAGCAAAGTCTCTGACCGTGCTATTCTCAGAGCCATTCACTTCTATCAGGAAAACGGCAGGGTGGATCGTCAGGTTGCTGCCCTTGAAAATGATGATATTCAGGCATTCTTCCGGGAGATTATTGCGAGCGGGCGTTCCTCGTTCATGTACCTGCAGAATATCTATGCATTTGCAGATCAGCAGCCTTTGTCGCTTGCGCTGGCACTGGCTGAAGAAATGCTCTCCGGCCGCGGAGCGTGGCGTGTGCATGGCGGCGGATTTGCAGGCACAACCCTGAACTTTGTACCGCATGATCTGGTTCAGTCTTTTGTAAAAACGATGAGAGCGGCCTTTGGTCCGAAGAGCTGCCTGATTCTGAATATTCGTCCGGAAGGCGCGTATGAACTGAAGTAAGAAACGGGGAGCCGGGAATGGCTCCCTGTTTTTATGAATCAGGCATATGAGAGCAAAAGAAAAACCGTGAAACGAAAGTTTCACGGTTTTTGCGAGCTGATACCCAGATTCGAACTGGGGACCTCATCCTTACCAAGGATGCGCTCTACCGACTGAGCTATATCAGCATCGGCAACGTGTGGTATCTTAGCATACTCTTGCCAAAAACGCAAGTGCTTTTTTACAGAAGAATTCAGGAGCATTTTTCACAGGAAGAACAGGAAGAACGAAGAACTGCATCAACCTTTGGGAAAAAAGAAAACAGCTGCAGCGCAGCTGTTGAATGGATTATGGGTCGGTTGGAATGAAAGGGTCAATCCAGAGGCGATGTGTTGGAATCAGATTTTCATCGCTGTCGATCCAGAAGGAATGAAGTTTTTCTGAAACGGCCGGATCGGCTGAGAAGCGGTCCTCGGGGACGTGAAGATGGATGGGACCCCGGGTACGGATCAAGTGAACATAATCCTGAATTGAGGTCAGGGGTGTGTCGAGAGAAACGCCGAACAGAGC
>Ga0129307_1001392_pt1 | contig 25994 bp, 22 predicted proteins | sample P1105metagenome_FD_94437 | JGI IMG/M metagenome (GOLD analysis project Ga0129307, IMG submission 94437) | Capybara group fecal microbial communities from Wisconsin, USA - P1105 metagenome | ecosystem: Host-associated > Mammals > Digestive system > Large intestine > Fecal | place: USA: Wisconsin...
GCTGTGGACAAGGTTATCGATCTTTTCTCAAAAACAAAGAATAACAGCGAATTCGTGGCTATGATGAACAAAGCAAAATGGTATTAAAAAGTACTTGCATTGAAAAATACGTCGTGATATAATAATCAAGCATTTTGTGAAAATTATGGAATTCAATATAGAGAGGTGAGTTGAAATGAGAGAAGGAATTCATCCTGAGTACTATCAGGCAACAGTGACCTGTAACTGCGGTAACACATTCGTAACAGGTTCCACAAAGAAAGATATACACGTAGAAGTTTGTTCGAAGTGCCACTCTTTCTACACAGGACAGCAGAAAGCCACACAGGCTCGTGGCCGTATTGATAAGTTTAATAAGAAGTACGGTGTGGAAAGCAAATAATTGTGTTAAAAGGGTTGAGGTAATTGATTTATCTCAACCTTTATTTTTAATTATCTGATTGCTTTCGATTTGCTTGGAGATAAGATGGGCAGGAGAAGAACTAAAAAACAAAGCAGCGGACTTACCGAACGCCCTTTGTTTGAGGGAGTATTGATTAAGAATCAAAACAAATATTCTCTTGAAGTCAGAAAAGGTGACGGTGAACTTCAGACTGTGGTAAAGAATGCTGAAGCCAACCCTGATAAACTGATCAAAAAGATTCCGTTTGTCAGAGGTATTTTTGTGTTGGTTCAGGATATTATTCTTGTCCTCGAAGGACTTGAATTTTCTGCCGAAACTTACGGAAACGATGTCTCCGGCGAGACCGTCTTTGATAAGATTCTTCATAAGCTTTTCGGAAAACATACAAATATGATCGTATCGGCGGCAACGGCTTTGATATCGTTTGTATTATGTTTGTTTTTTGTTACGGTTCTTCCGATAGCTCTTTCGCATTTTCTTGAGAGATATATTATCAACCGGTCTGTTATCCATATTATAGAATTTGCCGCATCCGTTTTCATCATGGTGGTTTATCTGGCATCTTTCCTTCTTTTTAAGGATGTAAGAAGAATGATGAAATATCACGGTGCGGAACATATGTGCATTAACTGCATCGAAAGAGGCAGAAAGCTCAATTACAAAAATGTGGCTTCATCATCGAGATTTTTCCCAAGATGTACCACAAATTACATTGCTTTTTGCGTGCTCCTTTCGATAATACTTTTTGTATTCGTAAGAATAGATTCCGTGCCGCTTCGATTGCTTTTCAGACTTTTATACATTCCGCTTGCGACAGGTCTTTTCTATGAACTTTATGTGCTGATTTCATTTTTACCGGACGGACCTTTGCTTAAGATTTTATCGGCACCCGGAATGTTCTTTCAGCTTTATTCGACATTAAAACCCGACGATGAGATGATTGCCACCGCGATGGCATCGCTTGATGCTGTTTTTGACTGGAGAGAATTCCTGGTAATCAATTTCCCGGATAAGTATTCATCCGCGGATTTCAAATCCAAAAAGGTTAATGCTGCCGAAGCTGTCAATGCGCTTTTAAATGAACAGGCACTGGAAAAAGAAATTGAAGAAGAGTTTGCGAGAGCAGGAGAGGAAATTCTTCAGGGCGAATATGAAGCCCCGGAAGAAGATTATGTTCAGATTGAAGAAGAGGATGAATACTACTTCGACGATCCCGCACCCGAATACGAAGAATATTATGAGCCGTATGATGACGGCAATATAGATACATATGCACCCGGATACGCGACGGAAGAATACGAACCATATTATGTAAATCAGGCAAGTGAAGAATATGGCGAATATTATGTCAACCAAAGCGAAGAATACTACGAAGAAACAACGGGTGACAGATACGACGAAGAATATTATGTCAACGAAGAGGATTACAGCGAAGATGAGAATTATGTTAACGATTCTCTTTATAACGAAGATTATGTAAACCATGAATCCGAAGTTGAACATTATGAAGAAGAGACAAAAGAAGATATAAAGACAAAGAAATCCGAAAAAGAGAGTAGAGCAAAAGCAAAAGAAGCTGAGCCGGAAAAAGAGAAAAAGAAATCGAAAAAAGATACAAAATCGGAAATTACCGAAGAAGAGAAATATGATAATATAGAAGATGTAAATGATGTTGAAGGCGAAACTGATGAGGTGGATGATTTGAGCAAGACGCAACCTGTTGGTATTGATTTCATGGATGATTACGGTTTTGATCCCGAAGAAGAGGAAGTGGATGTTAACACCATGTCCTTTGAACCTGTAGACGAGTCGAAGATTTCAAAAGCGGCAGAGGAACAGGAATACGAGGATCAGGAATACGAAGAAGGAAATGTTCCTTTGTTCAGCAAGGAAATCGAAAGTATTCCGATGCCCGAGAGTCTCGACAATATTGTAGAGGTTATGCCTCAGGGCGGAGTTAAAGCCAGAGTTTACATTAATCCCGAAGAAGCTGAAAAGAATGAATTCGCAGATGATTTCGAGGATGAGGATATTGATTTTGACAATATTATAGACGAGAACGGTCATTTGACCTTAAGGGATACCGATGCGTTCAATCGTATGCTTGACGAAGAATACGATGAAATATTCAAGAGATTGGGACTCGACTCGGATGACTTATAGAGAAGCGTATGACAAAGGCCGGAAAAGCATTGTTTCCGATGAGGCTGATATTGAAGCGGCAATTCTTCTTGAGTTTGTATGCAATACCGAAAGAGGAGATCTTTTTTCTCATCCCGAACGTTTGTTAAGCGAAGATGAGGAAAAGAAATATTTTTCATTAATCGAAAGAAGAAATGGAAAAGAACCCGTTCAATACATTACCGGGAAAACATATTTTTACGGTCTTGAGTTTTTTTGTGACAAATCCGTTTTAATTCCCAGATTTGATACCGAAGTTCTTGTGGAAGAAGTCATAAAGAGAGCCCCGAAGAATTCCGAACTTTTGGATCTTTGCACGGGAAGCGGCTGCATAGCAATTTGCGTTAAGCATGAAAGAGAAGATATCGCCGTATCGGCCAGCGATATCAGCAAAGAAGCACTTCTTGTCGCAGAAAAAAATAAAGACAGATATAATCTTGACATAAAATTAATTCGAAGCGATTTGTTTGAAAATATCGATAAAAAATTCGATATTATAGTATCCAACCCGCCGTATATCCCGACAAAAGTAATAAGCGGACTTGAAGACAAGGTTAAGGATTTCGAACCCAAAGGTGCGCTTGACGGAGGAGAGGACGGACTGGATTTTTACAAAGTAATAGCAAAAGAAGCCGTTAATTACCTTAAAGACGAATCAATCCTCATAATGGAAATCGGATTCGATCAGGGAGAGGATGTTTCGGACATTCTTCATGATAACGGCTATAAAAACATAGAAGTAATAAAGGATTTAAACGGCCTGGACCGCGTGGTTTATGCCGTATTCGGAGGAAAATAAAATGTTTGACAAACTTGAGGATTTGCTTATCAGGTTCGAAGAACTGATGGGAGAACTTCAGTCGCCCGGTGTTACCGACAATCAGACAAGATTCAGGGCACTTATGAAAGAGCAAAGTGATCTTGCTCCCATAGTAGAGGCTTACAAAGAATATAAAAAAGCCAATGAAACAATTAAAGATTCCCTTGAGATGCTTGAGGCTGAAAACGATGAAGAAATGAGAGAGATGCTCAAGGAAGAATTAAATGACGCAAAGAAGAGTGTTGAAGAACTCGAACAGAAACTTAAAATACTTCTTCTTCCCAAAGACCCCAACGATGACAAGAACGTTATCGTGGAAATAAGAGCGGGTGCAGGAGGAGACGAAGCTGCTCTTTTTGCTGCAGAGATGTACAGACTCTATGTTCATTATGCAGAGAGTCAGAACTGGAAGGTTGAGACCGTTAACGTGGATGAAATCGGAATCGGCGGAATGAAGGAAGTCGAATTCATGATTACGGGTAACGGAGCATATTCAAAACTTAAATATGAATCCGGCGTACACAGAGTACAGAGAGTACCCGAGACTGAGTCGGGCGGAAGAATTCATACATCGACATGTACGGTTGCCGTAATGCCCGAGGTTGAAGATGTGGAAGTTGAAATCAACGAAGCCGATATCAGAATCGATGTCATGAGAGCTTCGGGATGCGGCGGACAGTGCGTCAATACGACAGACTCCGCAGTAAGACTTACCCACTATCCCACAGGTATAGTTATTTACTCACAGACGGAAAAATCTCAGATTCAGAATAAAGCAAAAGCTTTTGCGCTTCTTCGTGCGAAACTTTATGATCTCGAACAGCAGAAAGCTCACGATGCGGAAGCTGAATTAAGAAAGAGTCAGATCGGTACGGGTGACAGATCGGAGAAAATCAGAACCTACAATTTCCCTCAGGGAAGAGTTACCGATCACAGAATCAATCTTACACTCTACAAACTTGACAAGATCATGAACGGAGATATAAACGAGATTATCGAAGCGTGTATTGCGGCCGACCAGGCAGCAAAACTCGTGAAACTCAATGAGCAGGAAAACTGATAGTTTTTTGAGGCGGGACAATGATTAGCGAATCCATGGATTTAATGAACAGAATACCGGGAGCGTTCTTTGTTTTTGACAGACATACATACAAATTCGTATTTGTATCGGACGGTCTTTTGAATCTTTTCGGAATTTCCGAAAAGGCTTTTTTGGAAAAATATTTCAATTCTTTTGAAATGTTTATTTACAAAGAAGACAGAAAACTCGTGAAGGAAACGATAGAAGGGCAGTTTGATTTTGAAGATTACTGCGAAGCTTCGTTCAGAGTCAAAAGCATTCTTGACGATGTAAAGTACATGATTTTCCAGGGCAGACTCGTGGTTGAAAACGACGGCTCGGAAAATGTATATGCGCTTCTTTTCGATATGACGGAAATGGTTGTTTCCCAGCAGGAAATAAGCCGTATGAATCAGGATCTTTACAACCAGAGCACAAGAGAAAGGGTCCGCCACGACCAGATAAGCAGAAAAGCACAGATGGACGGTCTAACAGGCCTTTTGAACAAGACGGCCGTTACGGAGACCATAAGCGATTATTTAAACGAGAGCGAAAAAGATCAGATGCATGCATTGCTTATGATTGACTGCGATAATTTCAAAGCTGTAAATGATAATTTCGGACATGCAACAGGAGACGAGGTAATAAAGTATTTTGCTTCGGTATTAAAGAGAACTTTCAGAGACAGCGATATCAAGGGAAGATTCGGCGGTGACGAATTTATCGTATTTATGAAAAACACCACCTTTGATGCTACGGCTCTTCGTGCAAAGCAGCTTAACGAAGCAATAAAAAAGCCGTACCTTAAGGACGGCAAAGAAATAAAAATCTCCTGTTCGATAGGGGTATCGTATTTTATGAAAGACGGTAACAATTTCGATACACTCTTCAATGCGGCGGACGATGCATTGTACAAAGCAAAGTCTCTGGGCAAAGACAGATTCGTCGAATACAGGAAAGAATAATTAAATATGAGTGAATGACATACCGAACGGGGAGAGTTTGTCTCTTCGTTCGGTTTTTGATTTCTTGCGAAATTCCGTGGGTGTACAGCCAACATATTCTTTAAAAAGCTTGTTAAAATAGCTGGCGCTGTTAAAGCCCACGCAGGTTGAAAGATAGGATATGGATTCGTCGTTACGCTGGCTTTTTATCATGATGTCGCAGGCCTGAAGAATCCTGTATCTTGTAAGATATTCAAAAGGTGTAAGATTGATGGTTCTTTTAAAGAGTCTGCAGCATTCGCTCTTTGAGATATGAATGCTTGATGCAATATCGTCAAGAGAAATATTATCCGGATAATTTGTCTGGATAAAAGTAATCGCATCTTTTATACGCTCTTCATCGGCGCTTATTTTATCCACGGAAACCACATTCCTTCTCGCAAATTCTTTATGAGGCATGTCTTTTATTAACAAAAACCAGAACTGATACAATACGGATTTGGTAAGAAGTTCGTATCCGTATTCACGGTTAAGATTGTAATCGATAATATCTTCAATGTATGAAAACAAAACCTTGCCGACCCTGTCGGAGGGATTGATGAATTTGGCCTTGTCGGGCATATTCGCAAAAGGTTTGAGATAGGTAAGACTCATCGCGGAGACAGTGTCCGAGAAAAGAATGCTGCTCGAAAAAATAATTGAGATGATCGAGCATTTTTCGCTTTCCGACTGAATTGAATGAAAGACGTTACTCTTTATGATAATCGCATTTCCGCAGGGAACTTTGATGATGTCATCGCCGATGGTGTAAACCGCATCGCCTTCGCGGACAATATCTATTTCGATTTCCTCATGCCAATGCCAGGGTACTTTGTTTAAGAAGTACTCATCGGGCGTAATCAGGTAAACCGCGAGAGGGTAATCGCTGTTGACGTGTTCATATATTTCTTTGTAGTCGTTTACAGCCGAGGGCTTGTTTTGATTATCCACAATCCGATCCCTGTCAGGTAAAAATCTGTTTTTACAATAGTACCATTACCTATAATACCACAAAATTCGTTTAAAAACATTAGATGATGACAAAATCAACATTTTATTGTAAAATTTTAATAAGGGAAATGGGGAGCATATGGGTAATTTCAAACACTATTTAAATTGCATCAGAAACGGGGAAGCATTTTTTGACGAACAGTTCAAGTTCGGTTTTATTTTGCATGAAGTCGGATTGCTCCATCTTGTTTTTGCAATTCTTTTTATAATCATGGGAAACCGCGTGCTCGGCGTTTACAATGCATGCGTGTTTATCGGATATTTAAGTCTTGACTATCTCATCAAATTAAAAAAATACAAACTTACTCTTTTTCTTGCCAGTGCCGAAGTAATAACTCACGGAATTCTGACAAATATTCTCGTCGGTTTTATGACCGGTTTCTGCTTTTATTATTTTTCCATGATTCCCTGTGTTTTTTATCTTGTTCTTTCATGGAATGTTTTCAAGAAAAAAGAACTGGCTTCGATTATCTATTCGGGCATTTTTATGATGGCGCTTATCGCCAATTATCTGATATCTTTCTTTGTCGAACCGACGATGCCGACAAAGGTTCCCTGGCATATGACGCTTACCATAATAAACATTGTCATGTCCATTGTGGCAATGGCTGAATTTCTGATTCTTCTTGACTGGGATGTAATGCACAAGAGCGAGAGAATGCAAAGCTTAAATAACCAGCTTGACGAGCAGGCGCATGTCGATCCTCTTACCAAACTTTACAACAGAAGATTCATGAATCAGAAACTTGATGAAAAGCTTACGGAATTAAGCCGTGAAGGAAATATCTTCGGAATCATCATGGGCGATATCGACGATTTCAAGAGAGTCAACGATACCTACGGACATGATTTCGGAGACATAGTGCTTGTTGAAGTTTCAAAGTCTTTAAAGAAATCCACAAGAGACGATGATTATGTCTGCAGATGGGGCGGAGAAGAGTTTTTAATAATCATTAACGGAAACAAAAAGATTACAAAGGATGTTGCGGAAAGAATGCGACAGACCATATCGGAGATAGAAATCCCGTTTGGCAAAGAAACGGTTCATATTACCATGACTTTCGGCATTACCGAATCGATACCGGGATATTCCGTCGACAAACTTATTGCGATTGCGGATGAAAATCTTTACAAAGGAAAACAAAACGGCAAGAATCAGGTTGTGGCTTCGAACGAATAATTTAAGAAAATGCCTATAATTGCTTGACTTTTGAGTTTTAAGTTGTTAACATAAAGATTGCATAAGGTATATTACTGAAGTGGGTTGACGAACCCACTTTATTTATTGTTAAGACCAAAAAGGTATTTATTAAGCTTTTTAAGAAAGGAAATTATGGGAAAACACGAGGATTACGAAAGTAAGACCAAAGAACTTATTGCCGATGTTTTAAAAGATGCCGGCGTGGAACTTTACGATGTTGATTTCGAAAAAGAAGGCAGCGACTGGTTCTTAAGAGTTTATATCGACAAAGAAGGCGGAGTAAGCATAGACGATTGCGAGAAGGTTTCAAGAGCTTTTAATCCGATTCTTGACAAAGAGGATTACATTGAGGAATCTTATATTTTCGAAGTGTCGTCTCCGGGACTCGGAAGAAAACTGAAGAAGGATATTCATTTTGAAAAATCCCTCGGAATGAGTGTTGATGTAAAGACCTTCAAGCCTGTTGACAAATGCAGGGAATTTACGGGAATACTTAAGGCATACGATCAAAATACGGTAACGATAACCGTTAATGATAAAGACATTGAATTTAACAGAAAAGATATAGCAAACATCAGATTGTCACTTGATATTTAACTAAGGAGGAATAATTAAATGGCAAAGGAAAATAAGGTTAAAGACAGCGAAGAGCTTTTAAGAGCGATATCCGAACTTGAAAAAGAAAAAGAAATCAGCAAGGAAACGCTTTTTGAAGCAATTGAGAATTCTTTGAAGAAAGCTGCCAAGGAGCATTTCGGCAATGACGAAAACTGCGTGGTTGAAATTGACAGAGAGACAGGTGAATATCATCTCTATCAGGAAAAGACCGTAGTTGAAAATCCCGAGGATGTGCTTGACCCCGTAACCGAAGTTGCGCTTGAAGATGCCAAGAAAGTTGCAAAGAAGGCAGCAGTAGGTGATGTTGTAAGATTCGAACTTCAGTCAAAGGAATTCGGACGTATTGCAACTCAGCACGCAAAGAGTGTAATTCTTCAGAAGATCAGAGAAGAAGAAAGAAACGTTGTATTTGACCAGTATTATTCCAAGCAGAACAATATCGTTGTCGGTGTTGTTCAAAGATATATAGGCAAGAGCATTTCCATCAATCTCGGAAAAGCAGATGCCATTCTTAACGAGACAGAACAGGTTAAAGGTGAACATTTCCGTCCCACAGACAGAATTAAGGTTTACATAACTGAAGTAAAGAATACACCCAAGGGACCCAAGATTCTTGTTTCACGTACACATCCCGGGTTTGTTAAGAGACTTTTCGAAGCAGAAGTATCCGAAATCAAAGACGGTATTGTGGAGATTAAGGGAATCGCAAGAGAACCGGGCAGCAGAACAAAGATGTCCGTATGGTCCAAGGATGAAAACGTTGATCCCGTAGGAGCATGTGTAGGTTTAAACGGCGCAAGAGTAAACGCAATCGTTGATGAACTCGGCGGAGAAAAGATTGATATTATCAACTGGAGTCCCGATGCCAACGAGCTTATCCAGAATGCTCTTTCTCCCGCACAGGTTATTGCGGTAGCCGTTAACGAAGAAGATCCCAAGAGCAAGGAAGCAATGGTAATCGTTCCCGATACACAGCTTTCGCTTGCAATCGGCAAGGAAGGACAGAATGCGCGTCTTGCAGCTAAGCTTACCGGATTCAAGATTGATATCAAGTCCGAGTCACAGGCAAGAGAAGCATTCGGATTCTCAACCGACAATGAAGAATTTGAGTATGATGACAACGAATTTGCTCCCGAATACGAGAACGAAGAGTATGCGGGCGAATACGATGAGAACGCAGTAACAGAGGAAAACGAAAATAATGACGCAGAATAAGAGAGTTCCTCTTCGAACATGCGTATCCTGCAGGGAAAACAAAGACAAAAGAGATTTGCTTCGAATTGTCAAAACACCCGAAGGAGAAATCTTAATCGACAAAACGGGAAGAATGAACGGCAGGGGCGCATATATTTGCAATAAAAAAGAGTGTATGGAAAAACTCATGAAGAATCATGCTTTGGACAAAGCTTTCAAGATGCAGGTTCCGAATGAATTTTTCGAGAATGCTCTTAAGGAGTTGTTTAGTGAATAACGACAAAATCCTTTCCCTTTTGGGATTGGCCAAAAAAGCCGGAAAACTTAAAAGCGGCGAGTACTGTGTTGAGACCGAATTAAAAAAGGGCAAAGCGCTGCTTGTTATTGTCGCAGCCGATTCTTCGGACAACACGAAGAAAAAGTATACGGACATGTGTTCTTTCAGAAAAGTCCCGATATATTTTTACTCAAACAAGGATGATCTGGGTAAGTGCATCGGAACCACGGAAAGAGCGGCGGCAGTAATAATCGACGAAGGATTTTCAAAAGCGATAGCGGCTGAAATCCAAAGGAAAAGCAATTAAGTTTCAGGTTATAAATCGGAATCGGAGGTAGTTGAATGAAGATAAGTGAATTAAGCAAAGAATTGGGAGCTACAAGCAAGGAGTTGATTGCGCTTGCCAACGATAACGGTATAGAATGCAAAGCCGCTTCCAAGAATTTGTCGGATGAAGAGGCTGCCAAGGTCAAAGATGCATATCTTAAGGCATCAGGCTCTTTAAAGGCAAAGAAGGAAGAAGTTAAAAAGGATGAAGAAAAAGCCAATGTAAAGGCTGAAGATAAGAAGGAAAAGAAGGCTGAAGTCAAAGCTGAAGCAAAGAGCGAAGTGAAAGCCGAGCCCAAAGCGGAAGCAAAACCCGAGGTGAAGGCTGAAGTTAAAGCAGAAGCCAAGGCCGAAGTAAAGGCAGAGCAGCGAAACGACAATAAGGGAGATGTAAAGAAGCCCAAATTCAACTTCAAGATTAATCCCCAGTTTGTGAACGCTCCTCAGTCAAACCAGAAGAGACCCAATCAGAATCAGGGTCAGTCGAGAGCTCCTCAGAGACCTCTCAATCAGGGACCTCAGAAGCTTATTAAGCCTACCACACCTCCTTCAGGTGCCCCCAGCGTAAATTTTGTTCCCGGCAACCATTCCGTCAAACCCTCCAAACCGAGCGAGAATGTCAAGGAAACAAAGCCTTTGGAGACAGTAAAGGAGACACCGGTAAATACAGTTAACGAAACCGTGGAAAAGCCTGCAGCGGACAACAATGTAAAGGCACAGGGCGAAGTAAGAAAGAATCGTGATTTCAATCCTCAAAATCAGGACAGAAATCAAAGAGATCGAGGAGAATTCAAGAAAGACGATCAGAGAAGAAATCCTCAGAACGGCTTTGTGAAGAATGACAGAAACGGCGGCGGTTCAAACCAGAGATTTGCAAAGAACGGCCCCATGAAATTCGAACAGAATGCCGCACCTGCACCTGCTGCAGACAATAAGAGAAAAGACGACAAGAGAAGAAGTTCTCAGGAAAAAGATAAAAAGAAAAACAATTACGACGACAGATATGAGGACGGAATGGGCCAGAAGGGCAAGGCATTAAAGCCCGGTGCATTCATTAAGCCCGAGAAGAAAGTCGAGAAGGTGGAAGACGATATCAAAGTACTTGTTCTTCCCGAGGTTCTTACAATCAGAGACCTTGCAGACAAGATGAAACTCCAGCCTTCAACCATTGTCAAAAAACTTTTCCTTGCCGGAGAAATCGTAACGGTTAATACCGAGATTTCTTTTGAAAAGGCAGAAGAAATCGCAATGGAATATGATATTTTATGTGAGAAGGAAGAGAAGGTCGACGTTATCGAAGAGCTTCTTAAAGAAGAAGACGAGAACGAAGAGAAACTTGTGGAGAGACCTCCCGTTATCTGTGTAATGGGTCACGTCGATCACGGTAAAACTTCCCTTCTTGATGCCATCAGAAATACTCACGTTATCGACAGGGAAGCAGGCGGTATCACACAGCATATCGGTGCTTATCAGGTTAAGATTAACGACAAAAATATTACATTCCTCGATACACCCGGCCATGAAGCATTTACCGCAATGCGTATGAGAGGTGCAACAAGTACGGATATAGCCGTTTTGGTTGTTGCAGCCGATGACGGTGTAATGCCTCAGACAGTGGAAGCCATCAGCCATGCAAAGGCAGCAGGCGTTCCCATTATCGTGGCTGTAAACAAGGTTGATAAGATCGGTTATGATTTTGATGACAAGACAAAGGATATGACTTCTTATCCTCAGATTTCACAGCTTATGACAGAGCTTGCAACCGATCATCAGCTTAATCCCGAAGCATGGGGCGGCGATACGATTTACGTTCCCGTTTCCGCAAAGAAGGGACTCGGTATCGATAACCTTTTGGAAAACATTTTGATTTCCGCTGAAATTCTTGAACTCAAGTCGAATCCCGACAGAAAAGCAAGAGGACTTGTTATCGAAGCCAAACTTGAAAAAGGAAGAGGACCTGTTGCAACAGTACTTGTACAGAAAGGTACTCTTAAAGTCGGCGATTTCATTTCTGCAGGCGAGGCTCACGGTAAGGTAAGAGCAATGATTAACGACAAGAAAGAGAACGTTAAGACAGCTACGCCTTCAACACCCGTTGAGATTCTCGGACTTAACCAGGCTCCTTCGGCAGGCGATGTATTTATCGCTCACGAGAACGATAAGGAAGCCAAGCATTTTGCAGATACATTTATTGCTGAGCACAAGATTAAGAAGATTGAAGATACCAAGAGCAAGATGAGCCTTGACGATGTCTTCACCAAGATTAAAGAAGATAACTTAAAGAGCCTTAACATTATCGTTAAAGCCGACGTTCAGGGATCGGTTGAAGCCGTTAAGCAGTCTCTTGAAAAGATATCCAATGAAGAAGTTGTCGTTAAAGTTATTCACGGCGGCGTAGGTGCAATCAACGAATCCGATGTTACACTTGCTTCCGCATCCGATGCAATCATCATCGGCTTTAACGTTCGTATCGACAACCAGGCAAAGGATACCGCAGACAGAGAAGGCGTTGACGTTCGTCTCTACAATGTTATCTACAATGCAATCGAAGATGTAGAGGCAGCCATGAAGGGACTTCTTGAGCCCATCTTCGAAGAGAAGGTTATCGGCCACTGCGAAGTACGTCAGATATTCAAGGCCAATGCAATCGGTAATATCGCAGGTTCTTACGTGCTTGACGGTATTGTCAAGAGAGGCTGCAATGTCAGAATCACAAGAGAAGGCGAGCAGATCTTCGAAGGCAAACTTGCATCCCTTAAGAGATTCAAGGATGACGTCAAGGAAGTTAAGACAGGATTCGAATGCGGTCTTGTATTCGAAGGATTTAACGGTATTCAGGAACTTGATATCGTAGAAGCATACGAAATGGTAGAGGTACCCAGATAATGAGAAAAGGAAGTATCAAAAACGTACGCATCAATTCAGAAGTGCATAAAGAACTTTCTCAGATTATCGCTTACGAAGTTAAGGATCCCAGAATCAATCCTTTTACTTCGGTAATGGATGTTTATGTAGCTCCCGATTTAAAAACATGCAAAGTGTATGTTTCCGTTATGGGAAGCGATGAAGAAAAAGAAAACACCATGACCGGCCTTAACAGCGCAAAGGGTATGATAAGATCTCTTCTTGCCAAGAGAATGAACATGCGTAACACTCCGGAGATTACTTTTATTCTTGACGAATCGATTGAAAAGGGCATCGAAATGATGAAATTCATCGATGAGGTTAATGCTCCTCTTCACGAAAAAGAAAACGAAGAATCAGAAGAAGAAACAGAATAGAATAGAGAAAAGTGCAAAGGGTTATGGATATTATAAAAGAACTTTCCAATAGCAAAAAAATCGCGATATCGGGGCATATAAGTCCGGACGGTGATTCTATTGGGTCTTGCATTGCCATGACTCTTTATTTGCGTAAGATTTTAAAGGATGCGGATATCAGACTTTTCCTTGAGGAGATACCCGAATGCTTTAAGGGAATCGAAGGTTATGAAATAATCGATTCAACTTACGAAGGCATGGAACCCGATGCGTATATACTTCTCGATGCGGGTCCCGAAAGAATGGGATCGGGCGAGAAATTATACAAAAGGGCCAAATTAAGAATTAACATCGATCATCATTTAAGCAATGAAAACGGAAGCGGAGACATTAATTACATTGATATCAATGCATCAAGTGCTGCTGAAATGGTCTACAGGCTCATGGATCCTTCCTACCTTGACAAGACCATTGCGTCATGGCTCTACCTTGCCATAGCGCATGATACCGGAGTTTTCAAATATCCCGCTACCACTCCCGACACCATGAGAATTATTGCAAGACTCATGGAAGAGGGTATCAATTGTCAGTATCTTATAGACAAGACGTATTATGAGAAAACCTATGCGCAGAATGTTGCCTGTGCGAGAATCGTTCTTTCTTCAAAAACATACTTTGACGGAAAGGTAATCATCGGAAGCATTTCAAGAAAAGAAATGACCGAAAACAATATCGTCAAAAACGATTTTGAGGGAGTTATCAATCAGCTTAGAATCACTTCGGGTGTTGAAGTTGCGATATTCATGTATCCGATGAATGATTCAACCATTAAAGTCAGCCTTCGTTCCAAAGAAAAAGTTAATGTTGCAAAAATCAGCGAAACTTTCGGCGGCGGCGGACACAAGAGAGCGGCAGGTTTCTATCATAAAGACAGCGAAGAAGAAATAAGAAAGAAATTGCTTGAATTACTTGCTCTGGAAGAAATGTAATGGAAATTTTAAAAGAAATTCCGAAACTTAAGAATAAGAACTGTGTCAGTATCGGTAAATTCGACGGTGTGCATTTGGGTCATGTAAGTTTACTCGAAGAGCTTGTTTTAAACAGTGAGTTAAACAACATGGAATCCTGTGTGTTTACCTTCGATCCTTATCCGGAAGATTTCTTTTCAAAGAAAGAACTTCTGCATCTTAATACAAAAGGCGAGATTATTTCCGAGATGGAAGAAATCGGAGTGGACAGACTGATTCGTGCAAAATTCGACGAGAAACTCATGAATATGAGTGCACGTGATTTTGTAAAGAATATTCTGATCGGAAAACTCAATGCTGCTGTTATTGTATGCGGAAGCGATGTGTCTTTCGGAAAAGGCGGAGAGGGAGATGCCGCGCTGCTTTTGAAATTATCCGAAGAATTCGGATTTGAGACACAGATAATAGATAAGATAGAATACAAAGGCGAGAGCATTTCCTCATCAAGGATAATCAAGGCGCTTGAAGACGGAAAAGTTGAAGACGCTTCAGAGATGCTCGGATATGATTATTATCATTACGGCAAGGTAATTAAGGGAAAAGGACTTGCAAGGCAGTTTGATATGCCGACGGTTAACATAAATCCTGTTCCCGGCAGAGTTATTCCAAGACACGGAGTATACTGCACCATTGTAGAAACTTCCGATCATAAAGAATATAAGGCAGTTACGAATGTGGGAATAAGACCGACTGTCAATGACGGAGACAATATCAATATCGAGAGTCATTTGCTCGACTGCCCGAGTGACAGGGATTTTTACGAAGAAAGAATAAATGTTTACTTTCTTCGGTTTTTGCGTGATGAAAAAAGATTTGATTCAAACGAGTCTTTATTTACACAGATAAGAAGTGATATAATTGAAACCGAAAGGTTTTTTGAGCATAAATAGGAGGTCCCCATGAACTTTGGGAATGTGCTTACTTTAGCGGGAGGACTCGGACTTTTTCTTTTTGGAATGAAGCAGATGAGCGAATCCATAGAAAAAGCTGCAGGTGCAAAATTAAGAAAGATTCTTGAAATTTTTACCACCAACAGGTTTGCCGGACTCGGAGTCGGAATGCTGTTTACCGCAATTGTACAGTCATCAAGTGCCTGTACCGTTATGGTAGTTTCTTTCGTTAACTCAGGCTTGATTAATCTTTACCAGGCGGCCGGTATCATTATGGGTGCCAATATCGGTACCACTATTACCTCACAGCTGGTATCGTTTAAACTAAGCGATTACGCTCCTATATTTTTGCTTATCGGCGCGGTAATTGTAATGTTTGTCAAAAAACCTGTCGTCAACCGTATTGGTCAGATAATTGTATCTTTCGGTACGCTTTTCCTCGGTATTTCTCTTATGAGCCAGGCCATGGGAGGACTTAAGGAATCAGAGGCCGTGCTTCATCTTTTCTCATCGCTTTCAAATCCTTTCATTGCGGTACTTTTGGGATTTTTGATTACAGGCATTGTCCAGAGTTCATCGGTTACCGTAAGTATTGTATTGCTTTTGGCACAACAGGGACTTTTGGATAATTTCAACATAGTCATATTCATAATTTTAGGCTGTAACATGGGTGCCTGCGTATCGGCTCTTCTTGCATCTCTTTCGGGTATGAAAGATGCAAAACGTGCCGCCATGATTCATTTCCTTTTCAACCTGTTCGGTACGATAATAGTATTTATCATCATGCTGTTTGCGGGTGACTTGATTGTCGGCGGAATCATGAGACTTTCCGGAAACAATTACGGACGTTTCGTTGCGAACAGCCATACAATCATAAAAGTATTCCAGGTATTGGTATTGTTCCCGTTCTCAAGTCTTCTGGTTAAGGCAACATATCTTGTCATTCCCGGTAAAGACGATAAGGTCGGATATAATGATGAATTTAAAACTCAGTTCATCGGCAACAAAGTCGTATTCAATCCTGCGACAGCCGTTGTCGAAGTTACAAACGAAATAGAACGTATGGCAAACCTTGCGCTCGATAATTTAAACAGAGCAATGAACTCTCTTGTGACTCTCGATTCGGAAGAGATAGAAAAAGTTGCAGAGGTTGAAAAGAACATCAACTTCCTAAACAAGACCATTACGGACTATCTGGTCAAACTTACGCAAAGCAATATCCCCATCGAAGACTTGCAGAACATCGGTGCATATTTCCATGTCGTTAACGATATTGAGCGTATCGGCGACCATGCAACAAACATCGCCGAAACAGCAGAGATTCGAAAAGAGAAAAATATCGAATTCAGCAAGGAAGCATTTAATGAAATGGCTCAGATGATGGAGGCCATTAACTTAAATCTCCAGTATGCCATCGAGATGTTTGCTTCAAGAAAGATGGAGCATATCGATCAGGTAAGAGATACTGAGGACAAGATTGACAATATGGAAAAAGAATTCCAACAAACACATGTTCAAAGACTTACCAAGAACGAATGTACAGCTGAAGCGGGAATGCTTTATTCCGATATTCTTTCGGGACTTGAAAGAGTCGGAGATCATGCCACAAATATCGCATTTTCCGTACTCGGCAATCAAAAATAAAAGAAATATTAATACATATACAAGGAGCAATTAATTAATGAGCAGGGAACTCGCTAAGACTTATGACCCAAAGGGCATAGAAGACAGACTTTATCAGAAATGGCTTGAAAAGAAATATTTTCATGCCGAGGTGGATGAAACCAAAAAACCTTTTACTATTGTAATTCCGCCACCCAATATTACAGGTCAGCTTCATATGGGTCATGCGCTTGACAATACAATGCAGGATATCCTTATCAGATTCAAGAGAATGCAGGGATACAATGCACTTTGGCAGCCCGGAACAGACCATGCTTCCATAGCTACGGAAGTAAGAATTATCAATACACTCAAGGAACAGGGCATCGACAAGCATGATCTCGGAAGAGAAAAATTCCTTGAGAGAGCATGGGAGTGGAAAAAAGAATACGGCGGAAGAATTATTTCTCAGCTTAAAAAACTCGGTTCTTCATGCGACTGGGACAGAGAAAGATTCACAATGGATGAAGGCTGCAACAAAGCCGTAACCGAAGTATTCTGCAAGATGCATGAAAAAGGATGGATTTATAAAGGCGCCAGAATTATCAACTGGTGTCCTGTATGTAATACATCAATTTCCGACGCAGAGGTTGAATACGAGGAGCAGGCAGGTCATTTCTGGCATATCAAATATCCTTTGGTAGACGAGAACGGCAAGCCCTCGACAACCGAATTTTTGGAATTCGCGACAACACGTCCCGAGACAATGCTCGGCGATACCGCTGTTGCAATTAACCCCGATGATGAGAGATATCATCATTTAAGAGGAAAGAGCGTATGGCTTCCTCTTGTCAACAAGCCCATTCCCATTGTTGAAGACAGCTATGTTGATATGGAATTCGGTACAGGTGTAGTTAAGATTACACCCGCTCATGACCCTAACGACTTCATGGTAGGCCAGAGACACAACCTCGAAGTTATCAATATCATGAACGATGATGCAACCATTAACGAAAACGGCGGCAAGTACGCGGGCATGGACAGATATGTTGCAAGAGAAGCAATCGTTAAGGATCTTGATGAACTTGGCCTTTTGGTTAAAATCGAAGATTATTCACATAACGTAGGTACACACGACAGATGTCATACAACGGTAGAACCTCTTGTAAAGCAGCAGTGGTTCGTTAAGATGGATGAGCTTATCAAGCCTGCAGTCAAGGCTGTAAAGACCGGTGAGATCAAGCTTGTTCCCGAACGTATGGAAAAGACATATTTTAACTGGACTGACAACATCAAAGACTGGTGTATTTCAAGACAGCTTTGGTGGGGTCACAGAATCCCCGCATATTATTGTGATGAATGCGGCGAGATAGTTGTAGCCAAGGAAGCTCCCAAAAAATGTCCCAAGTGCGGATGCACTCATCTGACACAGGATCCGGATACACTTGATACATGGTTCTCATCGGCACTCTGGCCTTTCTCGACACTCGGATGGCCCGAGAAGACAAAGGACCTTGAATATTTCTATCCTACAGATGTACTTGTTACAGGTTACGACATCATCTTCTTCTGGGTAATCAGAATGATTTTCTCAGGATACGAGCAGATGGGAGAGAAGCCTTTTAAGACAGTTCTTTTCCACGGTCTTGTAAGAGACTCCCAGGGAAGAAAGATGAGTAAGTCTTTGGGTAACGGTATCGATCCTTTGGAGATTATCGACCAGTACGGTGCAGATGCATTAAGACTTACACTTATTACAGGTAACGCACCCGGAAACGATATGCGTTTCTATTACGAGAGAGTTGAAGCCAACAGAAACTTTGCCAACAAGATTTGGAATGCTTCACGTTTCATCATGATGAACATGGGAGACGAGGAAGTAAAAACTCCCGATGCTTCGGCACTTGAACCTGTTGATAAATGGATTATTTCCAAACTTAACGATGTGGTTAAAGAAGTTACCGACAATATGGAAAATTACGAACTCGGTATCGCAGTTCAGAAGGTTTATGATTTCATCTGGGATGAATTCTGCGACTGGTATATCGAGATGGTTAAACCCAGACTCTGGGCAAAGGAAAATGAGACAAGCAGAAATGCGGCTCTTTGGACATTAAAGACCGTTCTTATTGATGCACTCAAGCTTCTTCATCCTTATATGCCTTTTGTTACCGAAGAAATATTCTGCAACCTTCAGAGCGAAGAAGAATCAATCATGATTTCTTCATGGCCTGTATTTAAGGAAGAAAGAGTATATGCCAAAGAAGAAAACGACATTGAGATATTAAAGGAAGCCGTAAGAGGAATCAGAAACGTACGTACGGGAATGAATGTTCCTCCTTCAAGAAAAGCACAGGTTTATGTTGTATCCGAAAACGACAACATGAGAAAAATCTTTGAAGAAGGCAGAGTTTTCTTTGCTCCTTTGGCTTATGCTTCGGAAGTTATCGTTCAAAAAGATAAATCAGGTATTTCAGATGATGCGGTATCGGTAGTTATTGCCAACGCAAATATTTATATTCCTTTTGCCGAACTCGTCGATATCGAAAAAGAAAAAGAGAGACTTTTAAAAGAAAAAGAGCGTCTCGAAGGCGAGCTTAAGAGAGTTAACGGTATGCTTTCAAATGAGCGATTCATATCCAAGGCTCCCGAGAGCAAGATAAACGAAGAGAAAGAAAAACTTGCAAAATATACTCAGATGATGGAGCAGGTAGAGGAAAGACTCCGTAGTTTATAAAAAGAAAGCGGGGAATGTATGGGTGAGGAAAACAAACTGGATGATCTCGGGGCGTCCATAGCGGAGATTGAAAGACTTCTCGGAATGCGCGATGCTGCCGATGCTGATCCCGTCAAAGAAAATAAGAAGTACGGCCAGACTTATGTGCGTGTATCGAAAGATTTGCACGAAGCATGGCTTTATCTCGCACGACCCAAAGAGGGAGAGTATTATACCAAAGAGGAAATACTTGGTATTCTTGAACAGAACGGGGTTCGTGCGGGGCTTATTATGTCCAATATCATTGCCATGGTAAAAAAGGGTGTTTACGAAAGAAGCATCAAAGTTGCCATGTACAAAGACTGCGTCCAGGGGCAGAACGGATATTACGAATATGCAATAGACACAACCGAAATCAACAGAAAGAATCCCAAAATCAGGGAGGACGGTTCCGTTGATTACAATTCGGTAAATCTTTTCATAGGTATTTTAAAAGATGATAAGATATGTACTTATCATCCCGCGATAGAGGGCGAGAGCGGATATCTTGTGGACGGTACCAGGATTGAACCGGCAAGGACCGCAGATCTGCCTACTCTTAAGGGAAAGGGTTTCAGATATGATGAAGCCATGAGAACCTATTATTCCGAACTGGACGGAAAACTTGATTTAAAAGACACCTATGAAATACAGATAAAAAATGTTCATCAGATTAAAGGTGATGTCAATCAGCTGAATCCGAAGATTGAATTCAACGGAGACATTGAAATTTCGGGAAATGTCGAGAGCGGCGTTGTCATAAGAAGCACACGTTCGGTTATGATTTCCGGAGTTGTCGAGGCAGCTGAGATTTATGCCGGAGGCGATATAGTCTTAAAGCGAGGCATTCAGGGCTCCAACAAAGCCAAGATTGTCTGTAACGGAAGCGTTTATGCCGATTTTATCGAGCATTCCGTGGTTAAGGCCAAGGGCGACATCAATTCCAATACAATACTCAATTCCGAAGTATTTGCCGACGGAAAAGTAATTCTTACGGGTAAGAGAGGAACTCTTATCGGAGGATACGCACACGGAAGAAAAGGCATAAGCTGTGTAAACTTGGGCAATAATGTCGAAGTAAAGACGGTTGCTCATGCGGGGCTTGAAACCAAGGACTACCTTAAAAACCAGGATGTCATGAAAAAGGATGTATATCTTCGTGACCAGCTTAAGGTAATACTTGAGAAAATGAATCATATTCTTGCCAAAAAGAAAGCGGCTCCCATCACAAAGGAAGATCTGGATGAATTAAACGCTCTTAATGAAAAAAAGAGCGAATTAACCGCTCAGTTAAAAGACAATATCCGCGAACAGGAAATAATTTCCAAAGTGGTTGAAGAAGCCAGATATGCGGAAATAAGAGTGGAAGAACATGTTTATAAAGGAGCGATTATCGCAATAGATGCATCGAGAATGCCGATACAGGACAGTACCAAATATATGATATATCGCGGTGTTAACGGTGTGATAGAAGGCAGCGTAATCGTAGTAAACTGATGAAAGATATCAAAGAGTGCGAAGAGTATCTTTTAAACATTCCAAAATTTAAGAAAAAGACCCTTTTATCGGACACTGTCAGATTTTACAATCTTTTGGGCAAGCCCGGAAGGGACATTCCCAAAATCCACGTGGCAGGAACCAACGGTAAGGGAAGTACATGTTTTTACATATCGAGAATTCTTAAAGCGCATGGTTTAAAGGCAGGACTTTTCACTTCTCCGCATCTGGTATCGATGAAAGAACGTTTCGTATTCGACGGTGAAATGATAAGCGATACGGAATTCGTAAAAGTTTTTGACAAAGTCAAAAGTTTATGTGAGACGTTCGATGAAGAAGAAAAAACAACGATGCATCCGAGCTTTTTTGAGTTCCTCTTTCTTATGTTCATGGAATGGATGAGCATGAAAGGTGCAGATGCAATAGTTCTTGAAACGGGACTCGGCGGCATGCTTGATGCCACAAATATTTTTACCGATCCTTCGGTATGCGTAATCTGTTCGGTTGGAATGGATCACACAAAAGAACTCGGCAACACCATAGAAAGCATAGCTGAGCAAAAAGCCGGAATAATCAAAGAGAAGGTTCCTCTTGTTTTGTGGGACAACGGTGATGCAGTAAACCGTGTTATAGAAAAAAGGGCCAAAGAAAAGGATTCGAATGTTTATATGCTTAAGGAAAAGCATATAAAGGATTTGGTTTTTGATGAAAAACACATTGCTTTTTCTTTGGATTATGATTATGATAGACTAAAGTTTGTGCATAATTTGTCCGTTTGGCTTCCGACCTCGGCACTTTATCAAAGGATAAATTCTTCACTTGCAATCATTGCTTCAAAAATATTCCTTAAGGATGAATTTGATGAAGCGAAAACGCAGAGTGTGCTTACGGAAGGATATTTCCATGGAAGATTCGAAGAAGTCGAAAGAGGCTTTTTCGTTGACGGAGCGCATAACGAAGATGCGGTTAAAAGGCTGCTTGAGTCGGTGGGTACCCTTAAGGGCAGGAAGGTTATCATTTTCGGAGCATGCAAGGATAAAAACTATGAGAAGATGCTTAATCTCATAGCTTCTTCAGGGCATTTTGAAACGATCATACTTACGAAGATTGATTCCGAGAGAGCGGTTGACTCTAAAACAATGTTTGATACAATGGGTGATACAACTTGTAATGTCATTACAACTGATTCGCTTATTGAAGCAATAGATAAATCCAAGACATACGATGCCTGTGTATTCATCGCCGGATCGCTTTATCTGGTAGGAGAAGCGGTATCCATTTTCAATGCAAATAAGTAATGGTTTGAATTTATTGGAGAGAATAAAATGATAGATTTTGAAAATGAACTTAAAAAATTCCATCCTTCACCCGAAGTTGATGATGTCGAAGACGTGGTCAACGGCCATGATTTGACGGATATGGTTGATTTTATTGTCAGAACGGTATCGGACGCAGAAGAATAGAGGCACGGATTAAATGTTATTTTGTTACAGTTGCGGAATGGCTTTGTCCGAAAAATCATATTGTACCTCCTGCGGTGCGGATGTTGGACGTTACAAAAAGATTCTTTATATGTCCAACAGATATTACAATCGCGGTCTTGAAAAGGCACAGATTCGTGATTTGACCGGCGCGGTTGAGGATTTGCGACAGAGTCTTAAATTGTATAAAAGAAATACTCAGGCCAGAAACCTTTTGGGACTGGTCTATTTTGAGATGGGAGAAACCGTCAATGCAATGGCGGAGTGGGTGCTTTCGCAGCATTTCCAGAAAGATAAAAACATCGCTACCGATTATATCGAGACGCTTAAAACAAACGCGGTTTTGCTTGATACAATCAATTCCTCAATAAAAAAATACAATCAGGCGTTAAATCTTTGCAAACAGGACAGCCTTGATGTTGCCAAGATTTCGCTTAAGAGAGTTGTGAGCAATAATCCCAGACTTATAAGCGCACATCTTCTTTTGGCGCTCATTTTGATGAAGGAAGAGGATTATTCCGGAGCCAAAAAAGAACTTATTCTTGTAAGAAGAATAGACAGAGGAAATATTACCGCTTCGCGTTATTTAAGAATGGCGGAAGAGAATCTTAACACGGATTCGAAGAGAAAGAAAAAATCATCAGAGAATGCCGTTACGATTCAAAGCGGAAACGATATTATAATTCAGCCCAATACAAGAAAAGAGAATTCATTCTTAAGCATACTTCTCAATGTATTGATTGGTTTGGTTATAGGTCTTTTAGTGGGATGGTTTGTGCTCGGACCCATCAGAATCAATATACAAAAGACGGAAGAGAACAAGGAACTTGCAGATGCTTACGAAGAGATCAATTTAAAGAACGCATCAATAAGTACCTATATGCAGAAAATCGATTCTCTTCAGTATCAGTATGACACTTTAAACGATCAGTTAAATGCTTACGAAGGTGCAAACGGCGCTCTTGAAGGATATAAATATCTTTTGCTTGCTGTTGAAGAATATTCAAAAGGCGAAGCAGCAGACAAGAATGTAATTGCCCAGTACCTCGACAAGATTGACAAGAACGGTTCCGAAAAATTAAGCGAGACGGAATTTGTGGAAGTATACAATATGTTAAAGACTTCCATCGGTGAGAGTGTGGCAGACACTTATTACGAAAACGGGTTTAATGCATACAGACAGGAAGACTATATAACTGCTTTGGAAAACTTCAAAAAAGCGGTTGAATACAATCCCGAAAATGTGGATGCATTGTATTATCTGGCATGTACTTATCTTGCAAACAAAGATTATGACAATGCCAAATATTATTTCAATACTGTTATTAATCTGGCTCCTGAGAGCGAACTTGGAAACAAGGCAGTTAATTATATTGCAGAAATTGATGCAAAGTAGAATTTTTTGTTGACATTGTAATTATAGTTGGTATATAATATCAAACGTCACTGAAAAGGTACAAGTGTGTTCGTAGCTCAGCTGGATAGAGCAACGGCCTTCTAAGCCGTGGGTCGGGGGTTCGAATCCCTTCGAGCACGTTTCGTCAAAGCGGACGAGTCAAACATGGTGGGTATGGCGCAGTTGGCTAGCGCGCCAGATTGTGGCTCTGGAGGCCGTGGGTTCGAGTCCCATTACCCACCTTATACTGGGCTATCGCCAAGCGGTAAGGCACAGGACTTTGACTCCTGCATTCGCTGGTTCGAATCCAGCTAGTCCAGCTTTAAAAATAATATGGGCCATTAGCTCAGGTGGTAGAGCACTTGACTTTTAATCAAGTTGTCCGGGGTTCGAGTCCCCGATGGCTCACTAAGGAAGATTCGTATCTACGAATAGTCAGATACGGATTTTTTTATTCCCGATATCATTTACGGAAAGGGTAATATGGAGAACGTTAAAGAAAACAAAATGGGCGTTATGCCCATGAACAAACTCTTAATAAATATGTCGCTTCCCATGATGGCATCGATGCTGGTACAGGCTCTTTATAATATCGTGGATTCAATTTATGTTTCCCGTATTCATCAGGACGCTCTGACTGCTCTTAATTTGTGTTTCCCGATTCAGATGCTTGTGATGTCTTTCGGAATGGGTATGGCTACCGGTGTGAATGCGCTTGTATCCAGAGCACTCGGTGAAAAAGACAATGAACGCGCCGACAGGATTGCAATGAACGGCGTATTTCTTTCTATAGTCAGTGCGGTTATTTTCTTTTTGTTCGGACTGTTTTTGGTAAAACCTTATTTTGCGATTCAAAACACCGATACTCAGCAGATAAAGGATTTCGGAATTCAGTATCTTACAATTAACTGCATGCTTTCGATTGCTCTTTATATGCAGATTATATTCGAGAGACTTTTACAGTCCACAGGCAAGACTTTCTATTCGATGATTACTCAGGGTGTCGGTGCCATTACCAATATCATTCTCGATCCGATACTTATCTTCGGACTTCTCGGAATGCCAAAGCTTGGTGTAAGAGGTGCTGCGATTGCCACTGTTTTCGGTCAGCTTCTTGCGGCTGTTTTGGGAATCATTTTAAATATTACGAAGAATAAGGAAATTACGCTTAAATTAAAAAATATCAAACCGGATATTAAGATAATAGGAAATATTTATTCCATCGGACTTCCTTCGATTATTATGATGTCGATAGGCTCCGTAATGAATGCCGGATTAAATCATATTCTTTTGGGATTTTCCGATACTGCGGATACGGTATTCGGTGCATATTACAAGATTCAGAGTTTCTTCTTTATGCCGGTGTTCGGACTTAACGGAAGTATAGTTCCCATCGTCGGATACAACTTCGGCGCAGGCAAGAGAAAAAGACTTCTTAAGGCCATAAAACTCGGCATTATATATTCTGAAGCTTTAATGCTTTTGGGAGTGCTTGCATTCGAATTTGCACCCAATCTCCTTTTGATGATTTTTTCACCTACGGAAGAAATGCTGCGTCTCGGAACAACAGCTTTCAGAATTATCGGTATTCATTTCCCGATAGCGGCCGTATGCATTATCCTTGGAACCGCATTCCAGGCATTAAACCACGGAATGTATTCCATGTGGGTATCTGTTGCAAGACAGCTTCTCGCGCTTTTGCCGGCAGCATTTTTACTGTCCCTTACAGGAAATGTTAACATGGTATGGTTTGCATTCCCGATTGCCGAATCGGTATCGCTTATAATGACATTAATATTCTTTGGCAATGTATATAAGAAGACCATACTAAACATACCGGATAACGAATAGGGCAGAAGATAGTTTCGTTGACAAAACATTCCCGGTTTTATAAAATTCAAGATGGGCAAAACGGTAAGTTTGCACAAAGGCGGATATGGCGGAATTGGCAGACGCGCCAGATTTAGGTTCTGGTGGGAGACCGTGCAGGTTCAAGTCCTGTTATCCGCA